>JAABUV010005530.1_pt1 | contig 14347 bp, 23 predicted proteins | sample 5559971 | NCBI WGS metagenome assembly JAABUV01 (sample SAMN10711881, study PRJNA513362) | rock metagenome | isolation source: Antarctica rocks | place: Antarctica: Victoria Land, Knobhead nord | collected 2015-12-19
GCGTGGCCGGTGTGGCCCAGGCTAGGCGGCACAGCACCGACCCGCCTGCCACCGGGCAGCACACGCTCGCCACTGCTTGCTGAGCGTTGTCAGGCCGAGCGCTGCCGCGGCCCATGCTGACGCCACTCGCCTTGATTCGCACTGGCTGCGGCGCGCCGCCTGAGCAGGCGCGCCGTCCACGCTCGCGCTTTTGCGCGCGCAGCGCTGGGCCCACGCCCCCACCATAGCCGGCCGCCCCGCGCGGCGGCTGCGCACGCGCAAGCAGGGCTGCAGTGTCGGGTGGGTGGCCCGGGCCACACCTCCCACTCCCGCGGCTGCTCGGGGTCGGCATTGCAGTAGCTCTGCTTCACGACCTCGATCGGCGGCAGCAGCGCGTGCAGGCCCCGCGCCAGCACCGACTGCGGCGCGCCGCAACCCCCACGGTTTTGCCGGGCGCCGCTGCACACAGCCCGGCACGGCAGGCAAGCGCGCAGGCCCGCGGGCTGTCACGGCACCGGCCCTGGTGAGCCCCATCGGCGCGCAGGGCAATGGTGGACACCCGCAGCGCTCGCGTCAAGGCTGCGCGCTGGTGCAGCGCAGCGCAGCGGCAGGCGCACCTTACACGTGCCGCGCTTGCCAGCGATGCAGACGCCGCCCAGCCCTGCGTGGCAGGCCGCCGCTGTCAGGCGCTGCGCGCGCCGCCGGGCTCGAGCGAGCCCCGCGCGCCGTGCTCGGGGAGCGGGTTACGGATATGGGGTTAGGGTTAGGCTAGGGGGCTAGGGTTAGCGGGCGCGCCTGTGTCGCAGGCACCCAGCAGGAGCGCCTGCTTGATGTTGTCCATCCCCACGACCGCCACCATGGGGAAGGACCGCTGCAGGCGCACGGAGCGCTTGCTGACGAAGCCGACGGGCTCGTTGCCCTCGCTCGGCGCGCTGACGGCAGGCTCTGCCGCGGCAACGCACTCTGCGCACGCACGCCCCCGCCGTTTCAGTCCTGGCCTGGAGTGTGCCTTGAGCAGGTGCAGACCAGGCCCCGCACAGCACGCACGCAGTGGTCTGGACACATTTGAGAGTAGCATTATTGTAAGCAGCGTGCCGCCGAGTGCATGCAGCAACTTAGGCCTGCTGAGCACTCCAGCTTGACCAACCGACCTGCTCCCAGTGTGCTGCGGCTCACCTATCCTGTACACGCGTTGCCTGCCGCGCCCGTCGCTGGGGGCGGCCGCATTGCAGGGCAGCCTCTCCCCACTGAACACGAGGCGCGCCGCAGCAAGCAGCTTTGGCCTCTGTGCGCTGCAGGAGCGTGCGCTGCACTGGGCCGCGGAGCCTCGCAAGAGCGCAGCGGTCTCCATTGCCGTTGTTGTTTACATAACACTATAGTCAGTGCTAGAACAGTGCACTTGCGTTCCAGGCCCCAAAAAACGATCGCAAGAAATATACAAAACTTGCAAAGCGGATGAGATCCGAGAGGGCCTGCGCGTGCCCTCTAGGGTGCCTGCAATGGCCTCCTATGTGCACAGTGCTCGCCTGTATCATCTGTCCTGCATAACGCCACAAATGCACGCTCCACAGACTTACACGCCCATGCATGCGATCTCACTCTCCTGCAGGGTGCGTGCATGTCAGGACAGGACATAGACCTGAGTGCTTCAAGATCCGCGGCGCATGCCTTAACAGGCCTAAAAATGAAAATAGGTACTGGCACCACACAACAAGCAGCGCACGCAGGATAACATAATTCGGGGCCGACATGCATGCCGCCGCCGCCGACGCCCGGCAGGCCGCCGCCGCCGAGGAAGCCGGGCGCGCCGGGGATGTCGGGCGCGCCGGGCGGGCGCATGCCGGGCGGCACCACGTCCGCGCCGCCGGCCGGGACGCTCGGGCGCCACGGCCGCGCCGCTGCAAGCCCCGAGGCGAGTTCAGGTGCCTGGCACCGCGAGGCCGCAGGGCTGCGACAGGCGCGGCTGCTGCTGTGAGGTGCGCAGCTCTGAAACCATGGCATGGTCAGGCACGGCCGTGCAGAGCCTGCAGCGCAACCCGCCCGGCTCACCCCGCCATGCATGCACGGGCAACACAGCGCAGAACAAGGCACCTGGCCCGCAGCAGTATTGCCTTGGACATGTCCTGGCCGTGTCGGGCAGGAGCACATGGTGGCTTTCTTAAAGAAAGCAGGGAATGCTCACCCAGGCCATCATCAAACTCCTCGTATGCAGGCGGCGGCGGCGGCCGCGGCCCGGCCGCCTCCTCGCTCGCGTCGACCCTCAGCCTGCTGGACTGCGCGGCCTCGGCCTGGCCGCCCTTGGCGGGGGCCGCGCCCGCGCCCGCGCCCGCGGCGCCCGTGTAGAAGCTGCTGCGCAGCTGCGCCAGCAGCTCGTCCAGGTTCTTGTACGCCTTGGCCACATCCGCGCTTGAGGCTGCCGCGCGGGCACAGGGTGTCAGCACCTGGCGCGTGCTCCTGCGCTACGGTGTGCGTGCCGATGTCCCATGCTTTGGCTGCATACACGTGCATCCAACCGTGTGCCAGGCAGCATCTGCCCTCTTGCGCGACCCGGCCATGGCGTGCATGCAAAAAGCATGCCAGCCTTGTTGCTGGCCGACGCGGCTGCCTGACATGTCCTCAATACTTGCAATGTGCAAGGCGCGGACTAGCTGCTCGCGGCGCGCATACAGCACCACGCTCACTAGCGCCGTGTGTGGTGCGCGCAGTGCAGTGGCAGCGTGCGGCTGTGTGCGGGCAGCAGGGCGCCAAGCACCAGGCTCGTCAGTGGTGAAGCGCCGCTCATCTAGCTCCAGCACCTGCGGCTCGGACGGCTGCCCCAGCGCCAGCCAGGTCACCACCAGCTTGTCGCCCATCGGCAGCGCCTTGAGCAGCACGGGGCCGCGCTTGCCTGTCGGTTTCACCACTACAACATCTGAGCTGTGTTATGTGGGAGGGAGCGGCCACGCCCGAGAGCCAGGGTCAACTCACACTAAGCGCGGCGCTGGCACGGCGCTGGCCCATGTTGGAGCAGAGCAGGACGTGCGCGCCTGTGGTGTCTGCGTATAGGAATGCATAAGTGTCTGGCAGCTCGTCGTTCCAGCCCTCTGGGCCGACCTCCGTGGCGTCGCCGGGCGGCACTGCGAGCGGGGATGCACTGTTTGATAATAGGCAACCTGTTGCCGGAACTTTTCACTGCACTATATGACGTGAACGGCTCACCTTCGTTGGCCTCGTCCGCCTTTTTGCCGGTGGCCACCAGCTTATAACCGTCCGCCAGCATGAAGGCATGCACCGCAAACGCAACCTGGTCATGCTTGTTCCTGCACAACACGTAAGCGTTCTCTCTTGTAAAGGCGCCTCTAGTAACTGCGAAAGCTCAAGGGTAGCTCCAAGGCCTGCAGCAGCTTGCGTGTGCGCGCGCTTGAACTTCGGCCGCGCCGCCCGGATAACGGCCAGCAGCGTCTGCGGTGTGGCCATCGCGCCTGCTCCGCTGCTCTGTGTGCCGCGCAGCTTGCTCTTCAGGTAGGAACCTGAAGGCCCAGACCCTGCAGGCCCCAGCTTCTGCGGCAGCAGGCTGAGTTCCGGCTAAGTGCGTTCGTCAAGACGCGAAGGCGCGAAGCCGGAAGGACTGCCGCTGGGATATGGAGCCTCTGACAGCCGCACTGGCACCTAAGGAGGCGCACGGCGAGCAGGCGCACCGGACCGCACCGTTGCAGTATGTGGGAAGCCCGAGCGCGCGCGCCAACGCGGCTGCCCCGTGCACGGGCTGTGCTGACCCGAGCAGGGCAGGTGGCGCAGACCGCACCCCTGATGCTGCGACCAAGCCCCTGATGGGCTCCGCCACGAATGCCAGTGCCGCGCACGCAGGTGATGACCGCAGCACCCCCCACTCTGCCTGCGCTTGCCTGAGAATACAACAGCAAGGACTGGCCGCCGCGCCTGCTGTGGGGGCAGATTAAGCGCGGCACCGATGCTTGGAGTGCGCGCGCAGCTGTGAACCCTCCAGCGCTCAAACATACAACGCCGTTGGACGGTGGCAAAGCACGTATGTCCATCAACCTGGGAAGGGGGTTGAAGGAAGACACAGCCATCATCACTGGTGGCATGGTGCGCGCGTGCACTCTTGTTGGTGCTCCTCCATCGCTTGCTGGCAGCTTGGTATGCCTGGCGTGCCGCACCGACATCTGCTGCCGTCACGTACAACGCGCCGCGCAGGTAATTTGAATGTGGCCTGCTGTGCGCAGAACCCTGGTGGTGCTGATGGCGCGGCCCCGCGCGAGCTGCCTGCGCCGGCTGACGTGATACGCTCGGCGCGGGGGCCTGCCGGCGCCGGTGCGAGCGACAGCAGCGGCCGTGTCCAGGTCCAGGAGCGTGAGCCGGAGCACCACGGCCAGGTGGCGCGGGTGCGCGCCACAGCCCCACAGGCATCTGCCTGGGCAAGCGGCCCACAGGCGCACACGCGGGTGGCTGAGATCGATTACGCAACTGCTCCCGGCTTCACCTGGCTTGCAGATGCCGCACAGGCGCAAGCGCGCTTGCAGTGCAGGCTCGGCGCTGTAAGGCTCAAGGGCTTGTATGCCAAAGCCTCCCAGTCATGTCCCCTAAGCCAGTAAGCGCCGCAGCACCCAGGGCGCCGCCCGCAGCGCTCAGCTCGCACGGCCCGCGCAAGCGGTGCGCCGCCCTCCGAACGAGCGAATGAATGAAATACAACAGCGTATCAGCCAACAGTGGCTGCTTACGGGCGCCGCAGGCGCCCAAGGCGCCGCCGCTGCAGCGGCTGGACCTGGCCAGCCGCCACCTGGCCAACCTGTACGTGCGCAACCTGGGCGCGCTGGCCAACGACCAGCTGCGCGCGCTGTTCCAGGCGCGCCGCCCGCCCGCCCGGGGCTCCCTGCCGGGCTGCGGGTAGCTACTCCAATAAAAAATAATCCTTAACTGGCTGAAACAGGCTCTTAACCTCTTAGTGTTGGTCCCAAATTGTCTGCCCCTGGGTGCATCGCGCGCGCGCTGGCCAGCCCCGGCGACCCGGCAGCGCGCTGGGCAAGCGGCCGGGCGGCGGGGCGGCTCCTGCAACCAGACTGAGGAACCGTGTTGCATGCATGCCCGACGTGCAAACACCAAGCGGGGCTGGCGGCTCGCGCGTGCAGGACTTTGGTCCTGTCGAGACGGCGTCCGTGCTGAAGACCGCGGAGGGCGTGAGCCGCGGCGTGGGCTTTGTACAGTTCTACCGGCCTGAGGACGCCGCGCGCGCGCGCACCGCCATGAATAATAAGCAGGCACGCGCGTGTCGGCTGCTTCCTGTTTAGGAAGAGTCTGACGGCGGGTCACTCAGGTCCGTGTTTGGAATATCACAGGTGGCAGCATGCTCATGCAGCTGGATGCTTTGATCAGTGCTACTGACGCGTGTCACAGTTCCCGGCTGACTTAAATGAGGCCTTGCCTGCAAGAACACACATGCGTTCCCTCGCCTGCTTTTGCATGCAGCGGCAGGGAAGCACCTCTCTGTGTGCCAGGCCTCTCACTGCCTCCTTTTAGACACTACACTACCGTGAACTGCCATGCCATGTAAGGCGCTTTGCAAACGTGCCCCGCAATGAAGCGTGCACACTGCACAGCGAGCCGACAGCGCCGGGTGCGCCCACAGGTGGGCGGCCGGGCCGCCCACCTGCTTCCAGGCGCGCGCCCGCGCCGCCCGCGGCCCTGATGCGCCGCGCCGCCCGTGCCGCCCGTACTCCTCATGCGTCGCGCCGCCGCTCTCTGCTGCGCGAGCCCCACCCCCGCTCTGGATCGCATCCGCCGCAGCACCCTGCCCGGCGCCCCGAGTGGTGCTTTCACAAAAAGAAGCTCAAGCAACAGCAGAGGCCGCCTGCTGCGGCTGGCGCCCCGCGCGGCGGCGGGCGCGGCCGCCCTGTGACAGGGCGCGGGCCCGGCGCGCCGCGCAGGACAAGTACCACCTGTACCTGCTGTTCGACCTGATGTCGGGCGGCGACCTGATGGACGTGCTGGTCGCCGAGGCGCGCGTCGTGCGCCGGCGCATCGCGCAGGGCGCCTGGCGCCGCGCCTGCCTGGCGCCCAAGGCGCGCGCGCCGCCCCGCCCGCCCAGCCGGGAAGGCGGTGATCGCACAGAACGGCCGTCTGGAATGCATGTCTGCTCGCGGCCGGACTGCCGCGTGTCAGGACGGGCGCGGCGCGCCCGCACGCCCCCTTGTCCGGCGAGGCGGTCAGGCAGTTGGGGGCGGGGCCATGCGCGCGCCGGGCCTGCCCAGCGCGCATGGGCCCCGCCGCCAAGGACCGCGCGCAGCGGCCGCCGCCCAGGCCGCCCGCGCCGCCGCGGCGCGCAGGTCAAGATGCTCAAGGGCATGGACGAGGACCTGGCGCGCTTCTACATCGGCAGCATCGTGCTGGCGCTGGAGTACCTGCACGCGCACGCCATCGTGTACCGCGACCTCAAGCCCGAGAACGTGTTCATCGACCAGCAGGGCTTTGTCAAGCTGGGCGACTTCGGCTTTGCCAAGGCGCGGGCGGCCCGCCCGCCGGGGCGGCCTGCGCCGGGCAGGGCCCGTGCGGGGAGGCTGTGCAGCAGGGCTTTGTGAAGCTGGGCGACCTCGGCTTCGCCAAGGCGCGGCCGGCCCGCCGGCGCGGCCTGCGCTGGGGACGGCCCTCCCCGGCGCAGGCCGCGCCTGCGGGCCAGCCGCGCGGGCAGGGCTTGCGGCCCTAACAGCAGTGCGGGACATTCTGCACAGTTTCAACATCAACGACACGGGTAAGCTGTGTGTTGTTGCAAGTGCAGACCGGCTCGCCAGGGATGTGGTGGACGGCAGTGTTGATTCCTCGCGCAGGTGGCTCGTGGAAGTGGCTGGCGCTCTGAACCGCGTGACCAACCAGTTTTCATGATGTTGGACCAGACAGTAGTCACCGGAGCCTGCCAACGCAGCTGCCGCCCGCCGAGCGCGCAGGTGCTGGAGAGCGCAAACCGGACGTACACATTCTGCGGAACGCCGGGCTACGTGGCGCCCGAGAACGTGCTGGCGCACGGGTATAATACCAGCGTGGACTGGTGCTGCCCTGGCCCTGGCACAGCTCGGTCGAACCACTGCTCTGCTAAGATCCTTAAGCATGGACTTGTGCCGCCCAGGCCCTGGGACAGTTTGACCAGATCACTGCTGCGGGAACACTAGAAAACCAGCACTGGGGGGCGGAGCACCTTGGCGGCAGCGCCGTGCGTATGCGGGCCTCCGTGGTGGCAGCGCCTAGGCAGTGTCGCGCGGCAGGCCAGATGCGCATCATGGCGCAGCCCTCGCTCGCCAGGTGGCTGGGCACGCTGCCGCTCCCGGCGCCAGCCGCCTGACGGCCGCCTGCTCACGCCAGCGCGCAAGCCATGCCACCGCGAGTCCCTGAGCGGGGCGCACGGGTGCCAGGTGGGGCCTGGGCGTGCTGCTGTACGTGCTGCTGACGGGGCGGCAGCCGTTCTCGTCGCCCAAGACGGACGACCCCATGGTGGTCATGCGCCGCATCGTGGACGACAACTGGAACATCAAGTACCCGCCCTACCTCTCGCCCGCCGCCAAGGCGCGCGCGCGGCATGCAGTGCGCGCCAAATGACTGCATCATGGATTGGTAAGGGCGATGCAAGGCAGGGCTGCGCGGGGGCGCCCTGCTCGAGCTGGGCCGCGCTGCACAAGCGCGCGGCTGTGCGGCAGACGCGCGAGCAGGCCGGCTGCGGGCCTGGCAGCGCCGGGCGCGCGCAAGCTGCCGCCCGCCTGACTTTGCCTGGTGTCCCACCGCAGCGTGACTCCGCTGGACTCAGCATGCGGGTCTGAGCAACCCTGAGCACCCCAACCGCGGCTGCAGGACCCAGGACTCTACTCTCGTGAGCAGTCCCCCAGGCTGCGGGCGGCAGGGCCCGGCACGCATGCAAAGATGAACCTCTGACCGCGGCGCAGGACTTGGTTGCCCGGCTGCTGGAGCGCAAGCCCGCGCGGCGCCTGGGCATGCTCGCCGGCAAGGCGGCGGATGTGCGGCGGCACCGCTGGTTCGACGGCCTGGACTGGCAGGCGCTGGAGGCGCGCCGCATGCAGCCGCCGCGCCTGCCGCGCGACGACTCCGCCAAACGCCTCAAGGAGCTGCAGGCGCGCGCCCGCGCCCGCGCCGAGCACCTAATCGCGGCCCGATCGCGGGGGGGCATGCAGCGCCCGGGACCCGACCGCGGGGGGGCATGCAGCGCCCGGGACCCTCTGGTGGCTCGCTTGGTCCGCAGGTCCGGGGCAAGACCTAACGCCCGCGACGCTCTGCTGGCATGCGCGCTCAGCCTGAGCGCGCGCGTCTGCGCATGTGGCTGACCGCGGCATGCGCGGCAGGACAACGAGAAGAAGCAGAAGCGCGAACCGAAGGAGACCGCCGAGGAGCTGCAGGAGTGCGAGATGGTATTCGCGGACTTTTAGGCTGCCGGGGCACGGGTCTGTGGCGCCCTGTTGCGGCCCCGGGCCGCTGCTGCTCATACTTCTATAGCTACTGTGAGGACACCTACTGAGAGGCAGCACCCCAGACGGCTAGCTAGATGTCGGCGGGCAGGCCTGTGCGCCTGGCCGCGGTCACGACCGTTCGCAGGCTGTCTTTCGAGAGCGTCACCAGTGTGAATGGCATTGAGCATAGCCAGCATCTCATGTCTTGCGACTTCAGCATGTGCAATTACATGCATGCCCAGGAATGCGGCTGTCAGCTACGAGGGCTCCAATGCAACGTCATGGCTTGCTCACCCACACGCAGTGCATCCAACCAGAGCTACAGCCAGGCAAAGCAATGCAAACAGGAAAGCATGCCCTGCGCTTCAGGGACATTACCTTGCCAAGTCTGCAAGTGCCAGAGGCTATGACGCAGCAGTCAACTCTCAGTTCTAATTGGTCATCGTGCACGTGCTCAGTGCTGACACCCTTCTATGCCACATAAGAATACCACGTCATTGGCAGCAACAAGCCCGCTCGCTGCCCCGCGCTGCCAGCAGTGCACGCTCACGCTCCTCTCACACTCAGGCTTTGCAGGCTCGCAGGTTGCCCAGCAAGCCGCCCGCCCCTCTCTCGGCCCTCTCTTACAGCTCCTCGCACTGCAGCAACAGTGCTGGGCCTGCGCAAAGCACTCTCAGAACTGGACGGCATGCCCTCGCTCTCAGCATCCACTCCTGGGTCACCGCACCGAGCGCAGCCCTGCGCAGCCAGCATAGGCACCTCCTCCTGCCCTTACATACCCAGAAGAGCGCCCAGGAAAATTCACGCCCGTCAGCCGCCTCAAGGTGGCCAGTCAAGGCTGTCCTCTGCAGCGAGCGTGGAAAGCTCGGCTCCTGCTGCTGTTCCAGCGACACATCCCAAATCTTCACACACTACGGCTCACCAAATTATTCGGGCCCATGCATGGCAGCCAGCAGGATGGCCAGCTGCTCCGGGTGCAGCTCCCTGATCCAAGCGCTCTCCAAGATGTTGCCAAGATTGGTAAATTTCACAAGCGTAGGCGCCGCCCGAAGCGGCAAGCGAGGCTAGCTGCTCCTGCACAGGGCTGGCGTCCCATGACGGAGGCCCAAGGCCCAAGCAGCACGCACCGCGGGTCCACTGTAACAACAAGCAAAGCATGCCCAGCGCCGCCGCCCACACTCATGCAGCCCGCAGGCCCCGGGAGAGCCGCACAGCGCAGCCGCGCTGTGCGGCTGCGCGGGCGGGGGCGCGCGGGGCGCCGCCTAGGCGCCATCCTCGGCGGCCAGCGCGGCGAGCTGCTCCTGCTGGTCCAGCGCAATGAGCGACTGGATGGCCGCCTCCAGGTCGCCCTGCAGGATGCGGTCCAGGTCGTAGTTGACCTTGGTCCGGTGGTCCGACACGCGGCTGTCCTTGAAGTTGTACGTCTTGATCTTCTCCGAGCGCGAGCCGGTGCCCACCTGCGCCGCCCCGGCCGCGCCCGCTCGGCCTCACGGCATGCCCGCGCCGCCCTGCCATGTGCCCCACACCCCACAATCCGCCCACGCGTCGCATGTGGTGCGGCGATGTGTTCACAGGATGGCATGCTCTGGCCGGCAGCGGCGCCGACGCGCGTGCACGGCGCTAGGCAGTGCGCCTCCGGAGAGCCTGGTGATGCTGGGCACCTCATGGGGCCCAAGCGCAGGCTGCACCGTCGGCTCGCAGCCAGAAGGCAGGCAAGCACAGAGCGCAGTCTCGCCGACACAGCCACACCCGCAGAGCGAGCCCCCTTTTGTGCCCTGGGCTGCGGACGCTATCCTTCCCTACCCAGGAGTGCGGGCGCCCCACGGCGCGCCTGGCTCTTGCGCTTGGCGGCCTCTGCTGAGCGCTGCTTCTCCTGCTCCAGCTCGAACAGGCGCGAGCGCAGCAGCGCAAACGCGCGCTCCTTGTTCTTGCCCTGGCTGCGCTCCTCCGTGCAGAAGATGCGGATGCCTGGCGCGCGGCGCGAGAGCGACACATCATAGGTTAGGGTTCTATGGCGTCCAGGATGCGGCGGCGAGCACGGCGAGGCGGTGTTGGCAATAAGGTCGTGCCAAGCGGCGGGCTGGGCGGTCGGCAATGGGGCGGTACCAATGAGCCGGTGCAGCTCCTGATCACGCGCGCCAGCTGACCACCAGGGCACCGGCCACCCCGGGTGCAAGCACAGCGGGTGCAGAGGTGTGGTGGGAGTTACGCAACTTAAGTGTCCCTTGAGAGGCAGCATCACACCTCCAGCACGATGCGACCAACGGCATGCCCGTTCTTAAACTGGCACACACAGACGAGCAGCCCTGCATGCCGCCCCGCCGCGGCCCAACACCACCATGTTGTCTAGGCCTCTAAAAGAGCGCCGCGGCGCGCGCGCGGCGCACCGCTGGGCTTGTGGAACAGGTCGATGGCCGTCTCGACCTTGTTGACGTTCTGGCCGCCCGCGCCGCCCGAGCGCGCGGTGGACAGCTCAATATCCTTGGGGTCGATTCGGACGTCCACATCATCCACCTCCGGCATCACCGCCACCTGCCCACGCCGCCCCGGCGCCCGGCCTCGCGCACATTTATTGACACATTTGGCGCATTTTGCACATTTTTTGCCTTGCGGCGTGTGAAAATATGCGCCTCAGCAGGACGGCGGTGCCTTGCGGGCTGCGGCGCGGCCCCGGAACGCCGCGCCCGCAGCGGTGCGCGCGGGGCCAGAGGGGTGGGGGGCGCGGGGCCAGAGGGGTGGGGGGGCGCGCCGTGGCGGTGCTGGTGTGCACGCGGCCCTGCGTCTCGGTCTGCGGCACGCGCTGCACGCGCTGCACGCCGCTCTCGTACTTCAGCTTGCTGTACACCGCCTCGCCGCTCACCTGCGCGGCCGGCGCATCCGGCTGACGGCGCGGCGCGCGCGGCCGGCGGGGCGGGCCTACAGGCAAGCGTGCGTCCCTGCATGCGCACCAGGACAGGCATGAGAGGCATGCTCATGCTGGCATGGAGAAGGATAGCACTAATATAGGCAGCTATGACATGTGCTGGCGCTACATTCGATGCGATCGGGATCACGTGCCAACACCGACGAAGTCTATGTCACTGTGAGCGCGCACTCAAGCCTTGGAATAATCACAAAAGCAGCAGTCACATGGACAGCACCGCGCAGCCACATGAGAGCCAGGGCTTGGACAGAGCTGCCGGGGGTGCACGATGCACATCCTGAATGCTTCCTACAGGCTCAAATCAGGAGCTGTTGTCCGGCCGGTCACCTGTAGGATCGCCTCCTTCACGCCGCCGCTCTCGGCCGTGCTCTCCGTGACGCGCGTGGCGCGCCAGCCCTGCCCGTCCGCGTACCGCTGGTACATGCGCACCAGGTCCGCCGCCCACAGCGCCGCCTCCTCGCCGCCCGTGCCCGCGCGCACCTGCGCCCGCGCAGGCCCGATCCGGTCGCTGCGCCGCGGCTGCGCGGCGGCCGACGTGCTGGGCGGTGCGGGCCGGCCAGGCGGGCGTGCTGCGCTGGGTGCAGCTCTGCGGCTTTGACCTCCTCCCTTCCCTCATAGTGGCGGTGCATGCCTTGCAAGCAAAGGTGACTTGCTGCTGCTGCTTGGCTTCATGCGAATTAAGAGGGAACCTCCTTGTCATCAAGGGCGTGCGGTAGCACAGCTGCTTCACGGCCAACCGCTGCTGAGTCGAGCAGCGCCGCAAGCATGCACTAGCAAACTTTCTGCCAGATACTGAACAGCAATCAAGCAGCCAAAAAAAAAGGGCACGCCCCGCACCTCCAGCATGATGTTGCGCTCGTCCAGCGGGTCCCGCGGCAGCAGCAGCACCTTGAGCCGCGAGCTCAGCTCGTCCAGGGCCTGCGACTGCGCCGCAACCTCCTCCCGCGCGAGCTCCGCCATCTCGGGGTCGCCTGGCGCGCCGCACAGCCCATGAAGCCAAGGGGCAAGGTCGGTGGGCAGGCGGCACGCCAGGCACAGCTCAGGAGCGGCGCACGCTCAGCGCAGATACGTCTGCATACGCACAAGCTTAGGCGCGCTACGCCCTGCCTTGGTACCCAGCTGAGTGAAACGCAACCTCGACAGGGGCGCGCACTCGCGCTCTCGCGGAGCATCTCCCGCGCCTCCTGCGCGGCCAGCTGCGCTTCGTTGTACGCGCGGAAGGCTGCCACGGTGGGCTCGATATCTGCGGCGGCCTTTGCGACTCGCTGGAACTCTGTCGTGCTCGCAGCCACCTCCGGGTCGGCCATGCGCATCTGCCGCCCAAGTATGAGCTTCAGGCTGGCGGCTGCGTGCCTAACTATCAGCCAGGCGGCTGCAGTGCTGGCTGCCCCGTGAACGAGCGCACGGTGCTGCCACCGCCACAGCGAGGCGTGGCAACTCACCGATAGCTCCTCATACGTCTGCTCAGTGCCTCTCAACTTGTCCAGGACAAAAAGGCTCCTGCGTTTGCACGGACACTGTTAGTGCCGCGCTCCACCAGGGCGACCAATGTGGCCGACGGTAACACAGACTGTGCATGCTTGGCACTGAGCGCACTATGGCCGTGCAGACGGTATGCTGGCACCGACCCTGCCCCCTCCGCAACGACCGTGTGGGACAGAAGCCACGCAACGTGGTGAAGGGTGTGTGGTGGCAGTGCGCGGCCCCGAACGCCGACTGCATAGCCGCCGAAAGGTGCACTTGCAAGGTCGCTTATGCGAGGTCTGCGTGACACTTTCCCCGTGACACTTTCGCAGGCCAGCAGTGCAGGCTGCAGGCCGCCGTAAGCTATGTTTGAGAGAGCAATGGCCTAGCTAGCCTCGGCCTATCTGGGCCTGCAACAACATATTATTTAGGGGGGGTGACGGGGTGTTTATTGCTCCTCTGAAACGGTGAATGGGCTAGCCATCTCACACAGCTCTTTGCTGCGCTCGGCGCCCGCCATCCGCAATGGTGGCGCTGGAGACGGACAGGTTCCTGAACGAGCTGGGGCGCCTGTTCGACCGGACCAAGGCCAAGGGCTGCTTGACAATCACGCTGAAGCGCAGTGCGCACCCGCACCGTCCCTGTGTGCGCTGCTTATGTCTGACGCAGTCTCTGAGTATGTGCAAGGGCATGCAGGCAATCTGAAGCCGAGGAAGAGCAGGCATCCACACCCGGTGAGGCAGCAGGCGTCTCGCCTGTGTTGGCTCGTGCCGCACCCAGCTTCCTGACTTCCTCCTGTCACCCAAGCTACTGTGCGGGGCGCAGGAGGCCGTGTATCGCTGCCTCATACGCGCCACTGATGGCAAAAAGAAGGTCACAACTACGGTCCGCCTGGCACCGCTGCTGCAATATGGGGCGAGCGCTGGGCGCCCCTCGCTCACGCAGCATGCTTGCAGGTCTCTGGGAAGGAGCACGTGCGCTTCCAGGACTCGTTCGGCACAATCTTGAAGGTGAGCACGCGTGGCAACCCTTGTGTGCTTCACGCCTGTGGCACTGGCCCCACCCTGCCGCTTCCTGTAGCGCACTGCTCACGCACACTGGCGCAGGCGCACATGGACAACCTGAAGCGGCGTGAGAAAGTAAAGCCCGCCAAGGCGGGAAAGAAGCCCGGCTGAGGCGGGCAAGGTATTAGCTACGTGACCGCTCACTGCAAACACTGCTGAACACTGTTCTATGGACTGGCAGACAACGCTGAACGCTATACAATGGAGTGTTTTAAAAGCATGTCCGGCAGCACGCGATGCCGCCCCTTGAAAGCGTGGCACTCCATAGTGGCCGCACCCAGTGTATGAGCCTGCACCCGAGCGCTCAAACTGGGCGGTCGAGGGAGGACCTGGCCAGCGACGCCCTTGCGTCGGGGCGCCGGCCGCTGCCCGAGGCGCGCCGCGCGCCGCTGCCGCCGCCGCTGCGCGCCATCCACTCCACCACGCCCAGCGCCGCCGGCGCGGCTGCCGCGGCCGCCGCGCCGCCGCCCGCCCAG
>JAABUV010005531.1_pt1 | contig 14346 bp, 20 predicted proteins | sample 5559971 | NCBI WGS metagenome assembly JAABUV01 (sample SAMN10711881, study PRJNA513362) | rock metagenome | isolation source: Antarctica rocks | place: Antarctica: Victoria Land, Knobhead nord | collected 2015-12-19
CTCTTGCTGCCCCCCCCCCCCCCCCCCCCCCCCCCACGCACCACCTGCGCCTGTCACTGCTTTTTCTCCGCCGAATTTCGGTGCAGCAGGGCTGCGGGAGTCCGCGCTGCCACCCCAGCCCTTCGCCCCACAGCCGGACGTGCCGGACGAGAGGCAGCACGCCGGCAGCTGGCAAGCGGGCGCCGGCGCTCACCCGCTGTGGGCGGCAGATCGTGGAGCGCGGCGTCGCGCTGCTGGGCTTTGCGGCGATCGGCAGCGCGGGGCTGGTGCTGCTGGCGACGCGCACGCGCGCGGCCGCGGCGCTGCCCGGCGGGCACGTTGTGCGCCTGGTCACGGAGCACCGCTGGGTGACCGTGCCCCTGCAGGCGCGCCTGGCGCCGTTCGGGGCTGTGGGCGGCAGCACGGAGGCCGTGAGCAAGTCCTGACTGATGTCGAAGACGCGCTTGGGAGCCCCATTTGCATCTGGCCCTGACTCCATGGCGGGGCGGGCTCCGTTTCTTCGTACAAGACGGCCGACGCCGCGGGCGAGGTTGAACACCAGGAAACCCTAAATCTAACCCCCCATGGCGAGGCGGCCGCGCATCATGCGGCCGCCGGCTGGCCGGCGAGGAGGCGGAGCGCGCGGAGACGGTTCCCATATTCGTACAAAACACCTGGCTCATGCAAGACCCTGAATCTGACCCAAACCCCCTGGCGGCCGGCGGCTGGCGGGCGCGGAGGCAGAGCGCATGGAGATAGTTCGCGCTCAACATCTGGCTCGTGCAGGACCCTAAACCTTACCCCGGGCCGAGGCGCGCACGCGCAGGGCGGCAGCTGGCGGCTGGCGGGCGAGGGGGCGGAGCGCGTGAAGATGGTGCCCACGTTCGCGCTCAACACCTGGCTCGTGCAAGACCCTAGCCCTAAATCTTGCGGCAACGCGCGCGCGCAGGACGGCGGCCGGCGCCTGGCCGGCGAGGAGGCCGAGCGCGTGGAGATGGTGCCCACGTTCGCGCTGAACAACGCGCACTTCTTCTGCGAGACGGCCGACGTGTCGCGCGGCTTCCCCAGCGGCGCGCCCGCCGGCGCGCCCAGCTGGGAGTTCGTGTGGAACCGCTGGCTGGGCGCGCCGCTGCGCGAGGCCGGCCTGCCCGGCCACTGCCCGCACCTGCTGCAGGCGCGCGCGCGGCCCGCGCCCGCCTGCGGCCGGCCTGGCAGCCATGCGCCCCTCACAGCGTGCTCCAGAAACGGCTGCTCGAGCGCCTGCTTGAGCGCCTGCCGCATGCACCGGGGTGAAAGCACAGCTCCCGCCCGCCGCTTCCCTTGCTTGTCAGCGTGCGGTGCGCGCCTGCAGACTGTCTGCTGCGCGCCGGGGCGGGCGCGACAGCCCCGGCGCCCGCGGCTCAGCTGGCGGCGGGGCGCGCCGCGCAGGGCGTGGTGGAGTCGCGCACGCTGGCGGACGCGGCCGGGCGGCGCTTTGCGCTGGTGCTGCTCGCGCGGCGCAGCCGCCTGCACCCCGGCATGCGCTACATCGCGCGCGGGCTCAACGCGCTCGCGTCGCCGGGCAACGAGATCGAGTGCGAGCAGCTGGTCTGGACGGCGGCCGCCGGCGCGGGCGCGGGGCCTGCCGACCCTGGGTCTGACGTCCCCAGGTCAGACCCCGGGTCTGCGGCGGGCGAGGCCGGCGGCGGCGGCGGCGCCGGCGCCGGCGGTGGGTCGGGGGCGGGCGTGGAGGCGGGGCCCGGGGCTGGCGGACCGCACGTGCGCTGGGCCAGCGTGCTGTGGCGCCGCGGCACGGTCCCGATCTGGTGGGGCGTGGAGCTGCGCAGTGGCGGCGTGGGCGAGGCCACCATCGTGGTCAGCCCCAGCCGGCCCTACCGCGGCACGCTCAGGCGCGTCGGCCTGATCCAACCCTACCCTAAATATGGGGTGTGCTGCGCAATGACCTGCAGCGCGCACCTCAGCTGGCACAGATGTCTGACCTGGCCGCCCGAATGCAGGCGCCGGCCTGCTTGCACATTCTAGTGCGTGATCACAGGTGCTGAGCATGCAGATGTGTCCCCCACTCTCAGCGGCCCCCACCCCGTCCAATCTGCCGCCAGTACGAGTGGGGCCGACGCCATACGTGTGGGGCCGGCGTGTGCATGTCTGGGCAGGGCCTGGGCAGCCACAGCACTGCCCCGCCTGCCTCTGGCGCCCGCGCGCGTTGCAGTGCGCAGCAGGCCCCCCACCCCGCCGCACCTGGCGCCGCAGGTACTTCCGGCGGCTGCAGAAGCGCTACGCGCCCGCCCCGGCCGTGGCCACCGCGCTGCGCGCGGCGGACGCCGCGACGCCGGCGGCCGGCGCGGCGCGCGACGCGGGCGGCGCGGCGCGTGACGCGGGCGGCGCGCACGCGGCCAACGGCGCGGCCGGCGGCGACGATGCCAGCTTGACCGTCCCGATCACATGCGTGAACCTGCTGCGCTGCAACATGCAGGCGCGCGCACCTGAGCGGCTCGCCCCGCCGGCTGTTGGGACCGGCGGCCTGGTCCAGGGCTTGGTCATGTGGATGAGCGCTTGGGCGCCTCGTATTCGCGAACAGACAGAGTGTGGCGCGCTTGTGCGCTCTCATGTATGGCATTGACTGCATGTGCAAGGCAGGCGCATGAGATCCGGCGGCGCCCATGCGCAGCGATGTGCGCTTAGATGGGCAGGTGCCCAGGACCGCGTCCGTGCTAGGCACCACGTGTGCTGATACCAAATGTGTGTCACACTGTGCCACAGCAGCCATACTTGGGGCATGATGGCGCCTCAGCCCGCTTGATGTGTGCACGCGCGGCGGCGCGCAGCGCAAGGACGAGCTGCTGCTGTCGGAGCATTTTGCGGAGGGCGTGCGGCGCGCGCGGCGGCGGCGCGGCGGCGCGCCGCTGCGCGTGCTCAACTTCGACTGGCACGGCATGACCAAGGACCTGCGCGAGCGCGGCGCGGTGGAGGGCCTCTGGGCGCTGCTGGAGAGCACCATCGCGCAGGTCCGGCCCCCTCCGCAGCGCCTAAGAGTTATAAAATAGTAGATGAAGAATAAGCACAGGGGCATACTCTTATTCTACAAATGCTGCACGCGCACAGGGCGGCATCTCTGTGGGCACGCTGGAGACCGGCGCGGCCGGCGCGAGCGACGACGACGGCGCCGAAACTGCCTGGCCGGGCGGCTGGCGCGCGCGCTGGCAGGCGCAGCAGCGCGGCTGCCTGCGCTTCAACTGCGCCGACTCGCTCGACCGTACCAACGCCGCCTCGTACTTCTGCGCCGTGCAGGCGCGCGCCGCACCCTGCCTGCCCGGGCGCGCACGCTGCAGGGCGCTGCTGGGGAACACTCGCGTGTATCGAAGCGGCTGTGAGAGCCACTCGCGACCCTGTCACATCTTTAGCTACTGCACGCTGGTCGGCTGCGTCAGCTGTGCTAACCCCCATTAACTCTACCATACCCTACCATATACCCTATGGTCTAGAAGCTAGGGCATACTGCGGCCCAGGTGCTGGCGGAGCAGTGCCGGCGGCTGGGCCTGGATGTGGACGCGCCCGCGCCGGTCGGCGAGGCGGCGGGCGACGCGCGCGCGCGCGGCGCGGGCGCGGGCCGTTCGGGCGGCAGGCCCAAGCCGCGCGACCCGGCCGCGCTGGACATCAGCAGCATCCACCGGCGCGTGCGCAGCCTGATGCTGGCCAAGGGCGAGCGCGGCGGCGGCGGCGAGCCGCCCGCCGGCGGCGGCGACGCCGGCCTGCCGGCCGGCTGGGAGGCGCGCGCCGTCGCGGGCGGCTGTCCAGGCAGTGGCCGTGGGGATCGCTGCCAGCTTTCACATGACTGTGGGCTTGCTGAGCTGCCCAGCGTCCGTAAGATGTGCCACGTGACGGCGGCGGAGACAAAGGGCGAAGTTGCTCGGGTGTGCAAGTCTTGCGACGCGCTGATTCACACGTCCCGGGCGTCAGGGTTGCCATGGCACGCGCGCCAGGACTCTTGACATAGCCTGTGATATGTAGCCACAAGGCCAGCGTGATGCCGCCGCGAGGCCGTCGGAGAAGTGTCCGCAGCCCTGAGCGCGCGCGCTGGCCCGACCCGGTGCGCGCCCGCGGCGGCCGCGCAGGCGCGCAAGGACGCCAGCGGGCGCACCTTCTTCATCGACCACAACACGCGCGCGACGACCTGGGAGCGCCCCCCGGCGCCCAAACCCTGTCCCAGCCCTCCGCGCCGGGGCGCGGCGCCAGCCGCCGAGCGCGGCGACGCGCCCGGCGGCGACGCGGAGGACGGCGAGGCGCCCGCCAGGGATGCCGCGGAGGGCGAGAGCCGCGCTGCGGCCGCGCCTGATGATGGCGGCGAGGGCGGCGCCGAGGCGGAGGCCGCAGCGCAGCCGCCCAAGTGGGGCTTGTTCGACTTGAGCGTGGATGAGGTGGGGCGGCCCGTGAGAGCCGGCAGGGCCTCGCCACCCGGGGCAGCCTCTTGCAGCTCGAGCTCGGTTTTTGTGCCGGTGCATCTGCTTGACATGCATCCAGGACTGCTTCAGTCTGTGCTGCGGACTGGCTCACAGCGTGCAAGACTGCATGAAGCCCGAAGATCTGTGTGAGAGCGCCGTTTGCGCTGCTGGGGTCTGGGCGCCTGCGACGCGCGTCTACGCTGCAGGACGACCTCCTCAGGAGTGACAGTAGCTTACCCAAGCACTGTCAGTGAGCGCTGCGCATCGGCCAGGTGCGCGCGCGGCTGCGGAGCGACCTGGTGGCCGCGCACGCGGAGATGTTCCTGATCAGCGGCGACCTGAACAGCGCGCTGTACACCAGCAGCCGCGCCATGCACAGCGGCGTGCTGGGCCTGCTGCAGGCGCGCCGCCTTTTTGGGGCACCTGGCGCCTCCGCCGCCGCGCATGCGTGGGGCGCGTGCGCATGTCGCGGCCGGCGGCGCGCTCGGGGCGGTGTTCGCGTCGCGGCCGCCAGGATGTCTGAGCAGCAGTGATTTTCTGAGCAGGGCTGCTCTGTCCCGACCTGCAGGTCGCTTTGACTGTAGGAGCATGTGTGCAGCTTCAATGGTCATGGATCCAGCACGCCCCTGGTCGCCGGCCCGCGGAGCCACAGAGTGAAGCATGGGGTCGTGCACGGCCGGCGCAGGGCGACAGCGGGGGCATGGCCAAGTCGAGCGTTGGGCGGCTGCAGAACCTGAGCGTCAGCGTGCAGCGGCGCTGGAACAACGTGCTCTCCGACGCCACGCGCCAGGTGCAGCCGCGCCGCCGGCCGGCGCCGGGCGGGCGCCCGGGCGGCTCAGTTGCGCGCGGAGCAGTGGCCGGGGGGAGCGCGAGGGGCCTGGGGCAGAGGCGGTTCTGGCTGTCCTGTACAGGCTCCGCCTGTGCTGGGCGGCAGCAGGGCAGGGTGAGTTGATAGGCAGATGACTGGGAGGCGGCGGCTGCCGGCCTGGCAGCGTAGGCGCGCCTGGTGGGTGGGCAGGAGACACGCGCACGAGTCCAGCTGAGGCAGGTGCTCGTGCTGGACGCCTGCACCGCGCTCCTGCGCGCAGCGCTGCGGAGCCCCCTCCCCGCCGCAGCGCCCGCAGGCTGCGCCGGCCGAGCGCGGGCGGGCGGTCATGGAGATTGCCTGGGGTGGGGTTGGCAAGCGCGCGCAGGTGGTCGTGGAGATGTTCCTGGGCCTGCGCCTGGGCGCGCACTTGCCCGCCGCGCGCATACCCTAGGGACCAGGGTTAGGGCCGGCGCGCGCGCAGGTGGTCGTGGAGATGTTCCTGGGCCTGCGCCTGGGCGCGCACTTTCCCAGCGCGCGCATACCCTATGCGGCTGACCTGCCGCTGGAGGGCGAGAGCGATGCTGGCGACTCCGAGCCCGACGAGCCGCTGCTGCCGCCCGCTGCCCGCCAGGCGCGGGCGCAGACGGCGGAGCCAGCCTGCTCACGCAGAGCAAAGGGTTGGCAGACTGTCCACCGTAAGCAAGCCAGGGCGTGGTCAGCGTGGGACACGCGCAGCCTTTCTGGCGGCCGAGCTACATCCCAGCATCATGGCCGGCCTCAGCGGGCCTCTGTGCTCTGCCAGCAAATCTACGGTGGGGACGCTGCAGGCGCGGACTTGCCGGGCAGGTGACAGGCGTCGTGTTGGAGCTTGCGCACAGGCGACATGCAGCGCCGCGCACACCCTGTGTCACGGGTGTGGCTGCCTAATAAGACCCTCACAGCTGTCAGACCCTCACCAACACCCTACTTCGCACCGGCGCAGGCGGGCCTGGAGCCCGCGCTGGCGAGCGAGGCGGCGCTGGGCGGCAGCCGTGCGGAGGCGGCCGCCAGCGCACCTGCGCCTGAGCCTGCTGAGGCGCCGCACCCCGAGGACAGCCACCACCTGCTGGCGCCGCACGTGCGCGCGGACGGCGGCGAGCAGGCGGGCGCCGGAGCGGCTGCGGCCAGTGCAGCGGCGCCTGGGCCTGACGCGCGGGCGCCGGCACAGGCGCCGGGCAGCGCGGCAGCCAGCGGCGTCCGGCGAGCGGTAGCCGAGTCGCTTATCTAGTCGCTAGTCATTTGTGGAGCTGTACTCAGGTTGAGAGGTAGGCGTCGCTGCAGCGTGTTCTGTTGTTTCAACTGGCGAGTGTCTGGCCGTGATATAGGAGCGAGTAAGAAGTCGAGCACTGCAGCTGAAGCACTTTTTGCAGAGCTGTGAAGCATCATATGAGGCATGTGCGTTTATAACAAAGCTGCTGGACCACGCACACATGCCCGTACGCAACACTGTCCAACGCTTGGAAGTCGTCGTGCAAAAAGTATGCCGCTGAAGCATGCCGTAGGAACCTGCTATCTGCCCGTCCGCGCAGCTTCGCGGGCCCCAGCACCCCAGCTGGTGCGCTTTGTCATTGCGAGCGCTGGCCGGTCGGCCCGCGCATCGTTGGGCAATGCAAGGCAATGCGCACACTCACGACTAATAGGCCTCAAGGCCTCCTCAGTGCCATGTAGGGTAGCATTGCAAAGTAGGCGGTTACCTCGCAACTTCCAGTTATTAGATCGTCAGCCACACAACATCATGGCCCCAGGCCCGGCTGTCAGCGCCTCTGTCGCCGAAGTGGCTGCTGTTCTACTAACGGTGCCTGCGCTGCTGTGGGTGCACGAAGTGAGCTGCCTCGTAATCAGATCCCGCACTTCGCGCACTTGGCAGTTTGTAACAACCGTGCCACCCACGCTGGCAGTCCTGCTCGGACACAGTCCTGCGTACGCTGCTGCTGCCGCCGGTGTGGGGTTGCTAACTGTGCCGTTCACACTGCGCTTCACCAAGTTGCAGCCACGCGACGCAATGCTCGGCGCGTCCCTGCCCCGCGCCAGGTGGGCTGCGCACATCATCTTGCAGCGTGCCAGACACGGCTGTCTTTCAGGCGTGAAACACTAGCGGTCAACACATAGTCTGATGCAGGTTTGTCAGCTGGTACCGAGGCGCAACCACACTCTGCACTTGCCTGGCAATCCTGGCGGTCGACTTTGCGGCGTTCCCGGCTCGCCATGCCAAGAGCCAGACGTTTGGAACAGGTGTGCGCAGCGGTGCATGCACATGTCGTTGCAAACACGCTTGCTGACAGGCTGAAGCACTTTGGCCTCTCTGCTCAGGCCTGATGGACACTGGTGTCGGCTGCGCAGTCTTTGCTACCGCCTTGGCGGAGAGGGCCGCCAAACGAACAACTCTACAGAAGAAACACGCCAGCTTGGTGGCCGCACTTGTCCCTGCCGCGCCTCTCCTCGCCCTGGGCAAGAGCCCGCTGCACCGAGCTGTCGCGTTCTGCAAGAGGATTCAGTCTCACCCGTGCTTTCATTCTCACCGGTACTGAGTGCTGCTCAGCACGCAGGCGTGGCGCGGGCCGCGAGCGTCGCAGCTCTCGGCTACCCGGTGAATGCCTCTGAGTGCGGCGAGCACTGGAACTTCTTCCTCACCCTGGCCGCGCTGGTCACCCTGACCGCCCTGGCGCGCGTCCCGCCGGAGAGACTGGTGCTCGCTGGTGAGGCACCCCTTCACACACAGGTTACCGAGCCACAGCGCATTTGGTGCGCTGTCCTTTGCTGGGGCACCAAGGCTCTGGGCTGTCATTGGACGACTCCCTGGCGTGTCAGCTGCACGGGCGTCCTGTGTCGCCTGGAGCGGCCGGCGGAGCGCTGCGCAGGCTTGACGGTGGCGGCGCTGCAGCGGCGCTGTCGGCCGGCCTCATTGGCGTCATCCACGGTGAGGAGCGCGGGCGCTCGCTGCTGTCGCGCAACAAGGAGGGCGTGCTGTCGCTGCCGGGCTACTGGGCGCTCAGCCTCCTCAGCTCGGGCATGGCGCGGGCCGTCCGTCGCTCGGCGGGCGCGGCCGCTGCCGCGGCGGAGCACGGCCGAACCTCGCACGGCAGGTGACCGCCCAGGCGTACGTCACCGCCCGCCCGGAGTGCCTGAACTAATAGCTGGTGGACCGTGGTCATCACTATGGAACACAGCCTGCATGCCACGCCCACATGCGGCCCGGGGCCAAGCCAAGCTAGGCATGGCAGAGACCCCAGGGGTGTCTGCGTGGCAGTCGGTGCATGGGTTGCCACGCGCAGGACGCTGCTGCTGTGGCTGCTCTGCATGGCGTGCGCGGACGCGGCGCTGTGGGGCGTCTACGCTGCGCTGGCCGCGCAGCAGCCCGCCTCGCGGCGGGCCTGCAACGCGGCCTACATGGCCTGGCTGCTCGCGCTGAACCTGCTGCTCCTGCTCGCGCTGGCTTGCGTGGACGCGCTGTCACGCGCGCTGGGTGCACACGGCGCACAGGCGCGCGCGCCCGCCCGTGCAGTATGCACGCCTGGCTCACGTTGAGCACTCTTCAGCTTACTGCCAGCTGGAAAGTGCCAGGCCCTTTCCTTGCTCCCTGGTCTGCACAGCCTGTCAAGCAGCACGACTCCAAAACCTGCAGAGGTGCTTGTGCGCGCCGCACAGCTTGATGCGACCTCGCAACGTGTGTTGACAGAAGAAACCTGCAGAAGTGCTCGCACGCGCCGCACAGCTTGACACAACCTCGCAACGGGAGTTGACACTAGGAGCTGCTGCAGGACGAGCGCGGTCGGCAGCCGGACCTGCTGGAGGCGCTTGGTAGCCGCACGCTGGAGGTCTTCCTCCTGGCCAACCTGCTCACCGGCGCCGTCAACCTAGCCATGGATACGCGCGCGGCCAGCGCCTCACTGGCCATCACCATCCTCATTGCCTACAGCGCCGTGCTGTGCTGGGCCGGGCTGCTGCTGCAGCGCCGCGGCGTGCGGTTGCGCTGGCCGCAGAGCAGCAAGTGAGATGGTCTGTTGTTCTTCAGCTTCAGCCTGTTTTTGTTACGTGCAGTACGCAGGATGGCACTCAGAGGAGTGTGGGGAACTGAGGCACATGAAGTGAGCACATGAACTTAAAAACGTCCAGGCTGAGGGTAGGGTCTTAGGAACTCTCCACGAGGGACGGGCTTTTCACAGACAGACTTGCCTGTAAAGCGGAGCAAAGTAAAGCTGCAGACGACGAACCAGGCAGGCTTGTGTCACAGCACGCGCAAGCAGTGAAAGATACTTATAGGGAGGGGAGGCGGGCGCCGCGATGCTGCCCTTGAGCAAGCTGGGCCGGGCAGGCCTGGCTGCGCTCGCCCGACATGCAGTTGAGAGCACTTCAGGTGCACAGGCGGAGATGCCGTGGCGCCATGCAGCCGTGCGCGCATACTCTGCAGCCTTGCCCCAGCTCGCGGAAGGTACGGCGCAACGCGTGTGGAACTATCTGCGACGTCCTGGTCGTTCACCTAGCCTGTTTATTGTTGTACATGCGCGTGGAAACTCTGTGCGCAGAGTGCCGGTCCAGGCTGAACCTGCTTCTGTGGTCCTTGTGGCAATAGTCAAGGGCCCGTGTGCTTGCCTCGCCAAGAGCTATGCCGCGCGCGGGCTGTGCCACCGTGCGCACCTCCCTGGCGCGCAGAGGAGCCGCTCGCGTCCACGTCCGGCGCGGACGCCAACGCGATAGAGGCCAAGGGCATCCGCCTGTCCGGCGCGCCGCTGTACCTGGACATGCAGGCGACCACGCCGCTCGACCCGCGCGTGCTGGACGCGATGCTGCCGTACATGACCGAGCTGTACGGCAACCCGCACTCGCGCACGCACCTGTACGGCTGGGAGACCGAGGACGCGGTGGAGGTTGCGCGCAAGCAGGCGCGCGCGGGGGTCCGACGCGGCGGCGGGTGTGGTAGCGGTTGTCGTGGCCGGTGCCTGGTACACGTGGTGGGCTGGCGAGAGAGTCCGCATGTGTTGGACAGGCTGGAGTGCACGGTGGTGGGGGTCACCAGGGAGCAGGAAGGTTGTTCGCGCAACTCGAGCTTAAATGGCCAGGCCAGGCTGCCTTCTGAGGCTGGAAGGCAGCCCACCGACACCTGCTGACTGCGGCGGAGCTTGCGAGCCGCGGCGATGTTGCCGCAAGGGAGCACTAAGCGCAGCGTGGCCCGCCCCGGCGTGGCTGGGTGCCGTCTGCGCTGCTGGCGCCGCGCAGTCACGCGCGGCGCATGCGCGCCGCAGGTAGCCGACCTGGTCGGCGCCGACCCTAAGGAGATCATCTTCACGTCAGGCGCAACCGAGTCGAACAACATGTCCATCAAGGGTGTGGCCAACTTCTACAAGGACAAGAAGCGGCACATCATCACCACGCAGACCGAGCGTGCGCGCGCGCACCGACCTAGACAGTTTTCCTCTGCAGAGCTGTTGGCGGGCTGCCTGCATCGCATGCCCGTGTTGCGGCCGCGTGCTGACGCGCGCCAGGTGTTCTTTGCGTGACACGCGCAGCAGGGCAGGCTGGGACTCGGGCCAGAATGCTGTATCTGCCCTGTCGGGCTGGGGCCCCTGCCCCAGAGGCGGGACCACGCTGCGTAGCAACAAGCGGGATGCTCGTAGGATACCAACAGACGCTGCAGTGACAGCCATGTTACGCAGCAGCGACGGGGATGCCGTCTGCGCGTGCCCTTGCGGGGTGTCAGCCATAACCTGCAGCAGGCGGGCCCAACCGGCGGGGCGGGGCCGCGGCGCGCAGACAAGTGCGTGCTGGACAGCTGCCGCTACATGCAGCAGCGCGGCTGGGACGTCACGTACCTGCCCGTGCGCAGCGATGGCCTGGTGGACATGGCGACCCTGGAGGCCGCAATGCGCCCGGACACCGCCATTGTGTCCGTCATGCTGGTCAACAACGAGATCGGTGCGGGGCCTGCCCTGCGCGGGGCAATACACAGGAAGCTTGGACTCTGTCTGTGTGTAGGCCCTGGATGACAGGGCTGGCCGAGCTGAGCTGCGCTGTGGTCAGACGCCGCCCCATCACGCTGGGTGTCAGCAAGGCCAGTATATGTACGGGCCGCAGCCGCTTGCAAGCATGTGTGCAGAGGAGAGTTGCCTGTCGCGATCGTGTGGACTTTCCGGGCCGCATGAAGGGCCCCTTACTGGCTGCATGACATGCGCTCGCGCTGCTGTGCGCGTAGGCGCCATCCAGCCGGTTGACGAGATCGGCGCGCTGTGCCGCGAGCACAAGGCGTTCTTCCACACGGACGCCGCGCAGGCCGTGGGCAAGGTCGGCCCCTCTCAGGCTCAGCTGCCCCGATTAGGCTGGGGTGTCTGCCAACGTGCAGGCGTCCTGGCGTCACGTGCACTGCTGTCAGGTGCCCCTGGAGCACCTGCACCTCTGCGCCCTGTGAGCACAGGGGCACCTGCACCTTTAGGCGCCCTGTGAGCAACTAATTGCCCAAATGCACACCCTTGCACGACCGTGTGTGCTTGCTGGCAAGACACGAGAGCAGGTTTGCGCGCTGCATGACCCGTGACCACTCGGTGGCGCAATGCGCAGGTGCCCGTCGACGTCAACGCGTCCAAGATCGACCTCATGTCCATCTCCGCGCACAAGGTGTACGGCCCCAAGGGCGTTGGCGCGCTGTACGTGCGCCGCCGCCCGCGCGTGCGCCTGGAGGCGCAGATGTCCGGCGGCGGCCAGGTGCAGTCTGCTCACTGCTCCCTCCTGTGTGCTGGTGGGCTTGCATGTGCAGTGCATTTGTCCGCTTGTCTCCTGTCCACTTGTCTGCTGCTGAGCCAAGTATGGCTATGTGTGTGCCTGGCATGCGGTGTGACCATGTCGCACAAGACGCGGGGGAGCTGGCGCCTGCAGCCGCGGGTGCTGGTGTGCGTGTTTGCTACTGGGCTCCACAGGTAGTATCAAGCATGGCTCCTGGTGCTCTAGCACCACAAGGAGTCAGTTGAGAGCTGGTTGCACATGGGCCTGCACCCCGCATCTTAGCTCGAAAGACAGAGCCTGCCCTTTGTGGGTGTTGTGCTGGTGTGTCCAAGGTCTGGGCGTGTGCCGGCTGCCGCGCTGGGCCTGGCCGCCGCGCCAACGGCCCCGCATCACGCCCGCGCGCAGGAGCGCGGCATCCGCAGCGGCACTGTGCCCGCGCCGCTGGCGGTAGGCTTCGGCGCGGCATGCGCGATCGCGCAGCGCGAGATGGCGGCCGACCACGCGCACGTGACCGCGCTCGCGCGCCGCCTGTACGACGGCATCACCTCGCGCCTGCAGGCGCGCCGGCGGCCCCCCGTGACCGGGCCTGCAGAGGCTGGTCGTGAGAGGGCGTCCTGCTCGTGCTGCCAGGGTGGTGTGCATTGCCTCGCCCACACGACTCTCAAATTTGCTGGGTGCAGGCGCGCCAGCGGCCCCCCGTGACCGGGCTTGCAAAGGCTGTGACTTGAGAGCGTGCTCCTCTTGCTGCCAGGGAGATAGGCTCTGCCTCGCCTGCGTTCTCTTCTTGCTGCCAACAAGATCGGCTTTGCCTCGTTCACACAACTTTTATCCTCGCTGGAGCAGACGGTCACACATGGGCTGGCACATGGACGCAGCTCCCCAGCAGCGGGGGGTGGGCAGCGGTGCCGAGGAGAGCGTGTGTCATGCAAATGCAGAGCTTTCAAGCCCTGGATCGCAGGCCGTGCAGCATGCCTCGTCTGCCTCCAGCGCGCTCGGCGCGGGCGTGCAGCGGCTGAACAGGCGCGTGCGGCCTGCGCAGGGCGTGGTGCTGAACGGGCCAGGTCACCTGGACGAGCGGCAGCGCTACGTGGGCAACATGAACATGTCGTTTGCGTACGTGGAGGGCGAGTCGCTCATCATGGGCCTCAAGGCGCGCCTCCCTGCTGAGGGTAGGGGTAGCGTTTGGCGCTCGCGCCGCGCAGCGCCGCCGGTGGCTCGCGCCGCTCCCGCGCCCTCCCTGGCAGCGACCCCGCGCGGCCCCACGTTGCGGCGCCCCTCGCGCGCCCGCCGCGCTCGCGCACCGCCTGACGCGCCGCGCGCTACCGCCTACAACTTTTGGGGCATGAGCCTGACATGTATGACCGCATCTCCTTATTGCCAGAGAAAGTGTACACTGTGTTTTCTACTTTCACCCGACAGGATTCCTGGGTATGAGCCTCACGAGACAGACAAATCTCTTCTCTGCCACAGAAAACTGACACTTATTCTTGTGATATATTTCCTTTCACCCGGCAGGACCTGGCGGTCAGCAGCGGCAGCGCGTGCACGAGCGCGAGCCTGGAGCCGAGCTACGTGCTGCGCGCGCTGGGCGTGGAGGAGGACATGGCGCATACCAGCCTGCGCTTCGGCCTGGGCCGCTTCACGACCGCGGCCGAGGTGGACCGCGCGGTCGCGCTGACGGCCGGCCGCGTGGAGCAGCTGCGCGCGATGTCGCCGCTGTGGGAGCTGGTGCAGGAGGGCGTGGACCTGCGCACCATCCAGTGGAGCCAGCACTGAGCGCATCAGTGGAGCCAGCGCGATGCCGCCGCTGTGGGAGCTGGTGCAGGAGGGCGTGGACCTGCGCACCATCCAGTGGAGCCAGCACTGAGCGTCAGTCGCGCCAGCACTGAGCGTTAGCGGAGCCCGCACTGAGCATCAGTGTTGTCAGCACTGAGCGGCGCCGCGCGGGGCCGCGCGCGCGGCCGCCGCCGGCGGAGCTGTCGTAGGGGCGTGTGTCCGCGCCGCAGTGCGAGGCGGCGCCCGGGGCGCGACGCTGCGCGCCGTGCAGCGGAGCCGGTAGTGAGCTGGCCGGACTGTAGGGCGGCGTCTGTAGCGACGGGGAGGTCGTATCTGCTGCGGCGGTCACAGTGCTCGCGCGCAGATCTGATCTTTTGAGAGGCAAGAGAGCCGCTCCATAGTTGTTGAGTTGCTGTGCAAAGGGCGTGTACTAGTGGGGCATTCGCGGCGTTGCTTGGACGTCTATTTAAGTTTCTTGGTCTTTCCTGGCGTGTGTCTACTTGAAGTCGCGAGTTAGATGTTACCCGCACCCCATCCAGTTGTAGCTGTGGGGCAGCTGGACCAGTCCATACGTGGGTGCTTATGGATTGCACG
>JAABUV010005532.1_pt1 | contig 14344 bp, 12 predicted proteins | sample 5559971 | NCBI WGS metagenome assembly JAABUV01 (sample SAMN10711881, study PRJNA513362) | rock metagenome | isolation source: Antarctica rocks | place: Antarctica: Victoria Land, Knobhead nord | collected 2015-12-19
GTCTGATTCTATAGTGATAAATGACGAAGACGAATGAAAAGTGAAGAACATACTGAACTTCAGACACTACGAACGAGACAAACGACTGCAATATCGTGTCAATTGAAAAGACTATGACGTCGATCTACATTGATACAATGTCGATGAAAATGAGTTCAAAGACTGTTCGAAGATTGTAAATGACTTTCATCAAAAGTATTTGAACAAGTCAAGTTAGAAATCGACTCAACAAGAATCGATCGATCGAACTGCAGTAATGAGAACATTGCTAGATGAAGAGAGAAAGTAATGTTGCGAGCATGCATCTCTGTTACTCTTGATTAGTCTGATTAGCCTAACATAGACTAGTATAGAGCTGTGAGTAGAGCTGTTGTTGACACGCTAGCGATCTAGCGTGCCTTCGTGAATAAAACTCACGTCGTGTTGCATCTTCTTTCTACTTCAGCTTTGAACTTCTAGTTAGAATACACTCATATGATTCGCTCTATGCAGACTCATAACAATCTCGTGTTTCTGTGTCAACTAGTGAGTCTGCTACAAGAGCGAATAATGATTGATCTCGTCGACAGAGTCAGTCATTCGATAGTGAGTCTGCTACAAAGGCATGAATGAGACAAGCTCTGCTACATGCGTGTAGTAGAGATGAATCGACAGTGAGTCTGCTTTAAAGACGCGTTCGATATTGATCTCGTCATCGAGTCAGTCACTTGATAGTTAGTCTGCTTGAACGACACTCGAAGTGAGTCTGCTACAAAGACAGACAACGATTGATCTCTTGATTGAGTCGATCAACGAATGAAACAAGCTCTACTATGTAGTAGGTCTGAATCAGAAGTGAGTCTGCTTCAATGACATGATCAGAATCGATCTCTTCGATGAGCAAGTTGATCAGTGAGCCTGCTTCAAAGACATCGTCAATGCGATGATCTATCTATTCACATCGCTTTATCTCTTAGTGAGTCTGCTTCAATGATGCGATTCAAACCAATCTTTTCGATGAGCTAGTTGACTAGTGAGTCTGCTTCAATGATCATTCTTTTTCTCTCATAGTGAGTCTGCTACAAAAGATCATCACTCTACTACTCGTTCATCTTCAACTAGTGAGTCTGCTTCAATGATCGCTCTTTCTTTCTCATAGTGAGTCTGCTACAAAAGATCGTCACTCTATTTCTTTATTTTCTACATAGTGAGTCGACTACAATAGACATTTCAATAGTCTGAAAGATCAATAGAAAGATTGGTAGAAAGCGCACTAAGAAACAACATTCATGCGAACATGAATAGTCAAGAAAAGAAAGTAATGTTACGATTCTAGTCTTTGTCTATTCTTCGTCTAGTCTTCGCCTGGTTTCATTCTAATCGAGTCTAGCGAGAATCTGATCTAGTCATGTTGTTATTGAGACTCTGCTTCATATGTGTAAGGCGTTAGCCTCTTCGAGCCTAGCACAGAGCTAGAGCACACACATATAACAGCGAGTTCTTTTCTGTAGATACTTTTCTTTCTTAGTATTTATCTATTAGTTATATTACACTCATATGACTCGCTCTATGTCGACTTCTAACAAGAAGAGCAAAGATGCTTCACTCATCATATGATGATTGATACTCTGCTAAACATCATTACAAACGCAAGACTGAAATTATTGCTGAAATCAAATACTATTACTTGCGAAGCTTACAATCAATTTACGACAATTGATTTAGTCTTTAACAAAAAAAAAATACAGTTCATGACATGTAAGTGCAAGATACAAATCGATCTGCATCAGAGATTGAATCATCTTTTGATCATCACAGAACTATGTTTACAAACAATCTCAGTGCAACTCTTGACTTGATGACTTTGAAAAAAAATGAATACAGAAGCATTGAGTGTTTATTTGCAAATACATCTATCTTTGAAACGCTCTCTAAATGACAAGACTATGATGAATGAAAGAGTTTGCAAGATTATCAAAGTGCTACAGAAGATCATCAAGAAATCTACTTTTTGAGCAAAGTCATCAAATTGAGTAAGAGACTTTTGAAATCAAAGCTGCTTCGAAGTAGTAATGAAATCAAGATGACTGTGAATCATATGAAAAATGCAAGATACATTAAAAGCATGAAATGAATATCTGAAGCACAATGATCATAAAAACAAGATCATTTGACAAATGAAATACACACACTTCAGATCATAAATGCATGAGCTGAGCGAAGCATTCAAATCAATATGATGCTTTGCAAAATGAGCTAGAATTGAAAGTCAACTATCTAAAAAGCTTTCTCAGTTTTTGTCACTGAAGCGAAGCGACTTCAATTATATGATAACAACGTTCAAGAAAAAAATCAAGATACTGCGAGAAAAGTTCTTTCTCTCATCTTCTCAAGCGAATGTCAATGACATTGCAGAGTCATTCATATCTTTAACAATCTCATTCAATTCACGCATCACAGAAGATGAAGTGAAGCAGATAATCAGATGAGTAAAAGTAAACAAAGCATCAGATGCTTTAGATATTTCAAACAGAGCACTTCAAGCGAATCTTGCAAAACTGATCTCAGTACTGATGAGTTTATTCAATGCATGCATAATACATAAACATCATTTGAAGCAGTTCAAAAAGACTCAAACAATAGTACTATGCAAATTGAAGAAAAGTGACTATATTGATTCAAAAACATATCGACTCATTGCTTTGCTTAATATCATGAGCAAAGTGTTGAAGTCAATCATGATCAAAAGATTAAATGACATAGTTGAGACTCATCATATATTATCAAATGCTCAAATGAAAGCAAAATGCAAGTGATTCATGATCTTGATGTTAGATCTATTAATAGATCAAGTTCATACAATGTGAGATTGTGAAATCAAATATGTGATCTTCATGCTAAGCTTAGATGTCGTTGAAGCATTCAATCAAGTCTCACACATCAGACTTTTACATATGCTGAAAATGAAAAGAATGTTAAGCTACATAATCAAATGAATATGCAGCTTTCTAAAGAATCGAGAAACGTCGCTAATATTCAATGAATAAATGAGCGACATATGCAAGATAAATGCAAACATATCACAAAGATTCTTCATTTTATTGATTTTTTTTCTATTCTTCAACGCAAGTTTAATTGAAAAATGCAAAGCATTGAAAATTAAAATTGAAATGCTTGACTTTGTAAATGATATTAACATTCTAGTCTACGACAAATTCACTGAAGAAATTTGCAAAACATTAAGCAAAGCACACAACGTCTGCATGAAATGAGCTTGCACTCATGATGCAACGTTCGCATCAGAAAAGTACAAGCTTACGCATTTCACTAGAAAATTAAAGAGATTCAACATGATGACTAGCATATAAATAGAAAACTCAGTTATCAAATTGAAATCAAATGTATGAGTTTTAAAGATGCAACTGAACATGAAACTGCAATGAAACGCGCATCTTCAACAAATAAAGATGAATCACGTCACAAAAATGCTGACACTTAATCATCTTAAAGTTTTCACATGAGAAGTTATTTTTACAAAAGTGAGACAAGTATACTCAGCAGTAATGAGATCAGAAATTGCATTTGAAGCGTCAGTCTGACATCAGCGTGACAAGAAAGATAAATTGTTGAACAAAGAATGCAGACTAGAAACACTTCAGAATCAAACTTTGCATCACGTAGCAGAAGCATTCAAAAGAGTAAGCATTAAAACTTTAGAAACAGAAACATATACAAGCTCACTACATGTTCATTTGAACATGTTACAGAACAAGATCACACTACACAGTCAAGTCAATGATTAAACGCAAGAGATCAGACAAGCATGCAAACTAATACACATTCATTTGATGAAAGTTAATCACATCATTTCTCGCTCATTCATCATCAAGAAAATAATACTTCTGAATGTCTTCATTCAAGAAGATGCGAAGATACAGTCAAGATGCAAATGATGCATTCTCTTCTTCACAATGATTTCAACAAGCAATAGCATCGCAATAGTGCAGTATCACAAAGATCAATAAAATTAATGATGAAAAAAGTACAGAGAACGCGTTGCAGACATCAACACAATCTCAGCACAAAGATTGCATCTGAGCAATAAGATGATAAAGATGTATGATGATTTTCAGAAAGCAGAAAGTATTCTTGCAATGCACATCAAAATCAAACGCATAGATCTGAATGTTTATCTGCATTCTAGAAATGTTTCAGACATGAATAGCTTGCGAGATAATTGCGAATGAAGTCATCAGATGACAAAGCATGTATTCATGCATTGTTTGAACTGATCGCATCTGCGATCAAGAATGTTACAAGATGCTGACTTTTCAAACTATTGAATAATCATTGTCATCACGAAGAGTCTCAGAGCAGTAGCGAAAATGATGATGAAAACGAAGCTCTTGAAGCAATTTAGAGTGACTAGAACACTCGTTCTCTAACGTGCAATCAACGCGAACAAATTTGATACATAGTTTCAAAACTCACTGTTTCGACTGCGTGAAGCAGTCGTATAAACTGCGAGTGATTTTCTATCTCAGAGAGTTTTGTTCACTCGATACAAATAGCATAGAGTCTCTCATGAGTGGATCTAATCGAGATCACAAGAGTGTATGAATTTATTATTATTATTATAAGATTTCATGATCTCTTTTTCTTCTTTCTTCTTTCTTCTTTCTTCTTTCTTCTTTCTTCTTTCTTCTTTCTTCTTTCTTCTTTCTTCTTTCTTCTTTCTTCTTTCTTCTTTCTTCTTTCTTCTTTCTTCTTTCTTCTTTCTTCTTCTTTTCTCTTCTCTTTTCTTCTTCTTTTCTTTTCAAGATTGAGATTAAACGACTTTTTCATCAATTCAACCCAAATTAAATCAAAACATCTCAGAGCATTTCAACACTTTCTGCTCAAACTTCTCGATTTAGTCGTTCAACTCTTTGATTCTGATTCTGTTAGAAAGCTGGTTTTTTGGAAAATAGTGAGGGAAGGGGATCAAAGAATAGGAAAGAAGAAAGGAAAGAGATCGTGTGAGATATTGAAATATTAATAATTTGTTGGGAAGGAAGAATTAGTGGTAGAACGAGATGGTAGAATAAGGTGACGATGTAAGGGTTTAGCACAAACTATTCAAAACGGAACAAGAAATTAAGCAATGCAAAGATATCAATCAACATTTCCCTTCTCTTTCCCCCTGAAATTCATCAAAGTCACTTCCATCACATTCTTCCCCACACCCTTCTCAACTAGCTCTATGTAAAACTAGCTCTAATTACGAATAGAAAAATATGTTCTTTCTATAGGTAGATATATATGAACATGAACATAAATAGCGAACAGCGAATTCTTTCTTTCTACTGTGTTTGCCTGATGAGTGAGTGTTAGGTATTCACGCTTTTTGGTTATTGATTATCATTGATTGTTGATTACTGTAAAAAAAATATTAATACCTATAACCTACCATATCATTTATACATACATACATACACACATATCCTTGAATATGTATTTCAGCACAGTAAATTTCGCATTTTCAACCTTTTTTCCTCTTTTTCCCCTTTTTTCCTTTTTTTTTTGAAGGGGGGGGGCTGGAATTCTGATCACAAAAGATTCATGCGACGTACGGTACGACTATTTATTTTGGGTGATGGAAAGTTCGCAGCTGTGGAGGTGGGATTGGAAAAGGGGTTTTTTCCCCCGTGGGGTTTGGTATGGAGGTGAGGTGGGTTTTTGTTTGCTGTGAGATTGATGTTTGTGTGTGAACGGTAAGATGCGGGGGGGAAAAGATTGTTGGAAGGGTGGATGCTGGGGTTTGGTTTTGGGTATTTTGGGGGGCGGTGGGGGAGGGGGAAGGAAGATTTGTGTTTATGTTTTTTTTTTTCCGGGTTGGAGAAAGATTTTCGAGCGCACCTTTGCTTCAGATTGGTTCTTGGTACTACGGCAGGGGGGGATAAGAAGTTGTAGGATTATGACTGCTCGATCAATGAAAATTTATTGAATTGAACTGTATATCGAGCAGTCACGAGGGTGTAAACATAAATTGACGAGGTTACTACCAGTGTAATTGGCTGCTGATATCTTTGGGAGATTCAAATTGCAGAGATTGTTGATTTGGGATGTAGACGAGGTAAGGAAGCGTTGGGAAAAGCTGGTGGTAGTATTTGCCGCTGATGGTTCTGTGGCTTTTGTCCTATCCTGGTGCGAGGTTGCGGAGGATTGGACGATACTACCAGGGAAGCTATGTTATAGCGCTTATATCGGTATCTCTAGGATACTTTACCGTAGCCATAACGGTGAGCAATCAATCCAGAGCCAGAGACATCTTTTATGTCTGTGTCTCGCGTTTACAGCATGTACTTATAGTACCACATGGCAGCTACCACTACTACAACCGCAGCGACAAATGGCGCAATCTTCTGCATCGCAAGCACCGATGTCTTCTGCCACACCACAGTGTGCATTTTGATGATATTGTCTGGTTGATTGATACAAGGATAGGGATCTTCTTTTGGGACCGGCTTGCCCAGGAACGTGCAAAGCGGCTCCCATCCCTGCTGAGGCTTGTACTCGAGCAGCTGGTTCTGAGGTACCACCTGCCGAACATGCTTGTATTGGTTTCGATAAGTTTGGCGGAGTTTGTCGCGGTCGTTCTTGTTGCCTCCGATCCAGATGTCGAAGATGTAGTTTAGGGTTTTCCAGTACGGCCCAGCCACTTCCTACGTATTGTATCAACGGCATTGCAACTTGTGTTGGCCGAGAGCTCAACCTACAGGTTCAAAAGGGGTGACGTAGTACATTGACCACCAGCTGAAAAGCACGTAAAAGGTTCTGTTCATTGAAGTCATCCAGCTCTCAATGTCGCGTTCAGTCAGAATGACTTTCGCATTGGGGTAAGCGGCGAGAAGCTCGTCGATGAACATGTTACAAGGGATATCGGTGGTGGCCTACATATCCTTTAGCCGTCAAGACCCATAAGCAGTGCAATTCCAACAATGACGAGAAATTTTCAGGGAGATCTTCTCACGCTGTAATCTCCAAGCAACTTGTCAAACTCTACTCGTTGATAAGGTACTCCCTCCTTGGCATACTTGGCTCTGAGAGTCTCAAGCCAATATTTCATTGCTTTGGTGCGGTATCCTTCTATCATGTGGTATGATTTGTAGCCAAGCTTCTGGAGAGCAACTTGCATTGCTGGAAACGCTCAGCTGTATGAATGAGACAGGACCTGGAGCAAAACAAACACATCGTCTCAGTTCGGGAAAAGTCAAAAGCCAGGACTTGCATCTCTACAGGTCGCGGAGAGATCGAAGCAACCTCGTCAATGAGCCTGCGCCCATTTGCAGGCATTCTCGACGGCCAGATGATCGGATTGTACCGCTGCGAATGATTCGTGAATCTGCGATTTTGAAGTGTCTAAAGATCACTTGAAAATGTTTCTGATGTGTTTGTAGGTGTGAGGCTACAACTAGCTGTAGCCCTCGAGAGACGTAACATGGTAGGGTAAGGTTGGTAACCTTAAAGGTATGTGCTCTACCGATCCATGGTCGTAAGAAACAATACCACATGCAAGCCTTGACACAGGCCGCATTGATCACGGTGTAGTGGTACGTTGTAGTTGTTTCCGGTTATCATTATTGCCTGAAGTATGTCTGGTGAGAACCAATCGGAGCAAGCGAGCATTATAGTCGGGAGGTCTTGGGGGCGCAACTTATCGGCGCACATTGCGGGCAGCGTCACTTTTACTAAGCACGAAATCTACTTCCATTTAGGTGTAGCTTGCTACCAAATACATGTAGATTCCCCACCATAAACTGATTTATTCTATTACGAATGCCGATTCAATAAGCCTCTTTTGTTGAGACTCTCTTTCATTCAATGTTGCTGCCGTCATCAAATTAGGCTTAGATCTCTTCCTCATCGGCTTCGAAGCCACTACCTTCAACGTAGATTCTCGAGAGCGACGTCTAGACTGAGACTTCTGCTCTCATACAGTTGTTTTCTTCACTGCACGATCAGATTTGATTGTTCTAGTCATCACAGATGAGACGAAAGAGAGTGAAGGTTCGTTGAAAGTTGTAGTAGTAGTAGTAGTGATCGATGTGAGATTTTTACTACCTTTCGATCTATCTCGAAGCTTGAACGTCATAATGACGAAGAATGAAGCGAAGAGTGAGAAGAGATTCGATGACAGTGAGACTGTAGTCTCACTGTTCTTCTTCTTTTGTTCATTTCTTTGCTTAGCAGTCTCACTGTTTTTCTTCTTTTGTTTATCTCTTTGCTTAGCATCTTGCTCAGCTGCTTTCGCTGCAATCAAAGCTGAACATTGACTCTATCATGTTTCTTTTTTTGACGAAGCTCAGCTTAAACTTCTTTTCTTGTAGAAGATGACTTTAAAAGCATCATGAAAAGTCTCTGACTCATCTTCTGCAGCTTCTCGTGTGTGACAGTCACGTTGACATGAAAGATAGACAGCTGATTGATTAAAAGATTAATCTGCTGACGTAATAACTTCTGATGCAGCTTTTGCAAGCTGACTGCTGCATGAAGAAATCTATTCTTATCAACATCGTGATATTTTATTGAATTTGCATCATTCAAATTGATGAAGTCATTGTAATATCTAGTCTGTCAGTTGCTCAATGCTATAGAAGATTCATTTAATCATCAATAAAGATGAAGAAGCGATATTGAGATCGAAAATTCTTGTATGCAAGCGCGTAAAAGATAATGTCTGCAGAGAAGTTCATATTTAATGTAAATATCACAGTCACATGAATCTGCAATGATTGACTGAATAGTGAGCTTCTTGACTGCTATTCATTCAGAATTGATCTTTTCTAGAGCTTAAATAGTCACATGATTCACAAGCAATTAAAATGCTTCAAAATCAACGACTCAAGATTTATCTATACAAGATCTCTCATCAATCTCATGAATGAAGTGATATCATAACTTCAGCTTGAACTTCATGAATCTAATGATGTTCTCTAAAGACATTTGAGAGTTCATGATGATCTTGAGAATAGAATGAAGACTTTCATTTCGCTGTGAAGTCACTGCTTCAAGATTATGATATCATCATGTATAACATAAAATCATCTATCTTTTCTTGAAGTATCAGTTGATTCAGAAGTAGTCTCGATCAAACGAATGTAATAACGTCAACAATGCTGCTCAATTGACTTACAGCTCAGTAGTAGTACTGAATTTCACTCACTGTCATGTAGCATTCTTGATCTTTTCACAATGCTTAAAGAAGTAGTCGACTTTGAATTTAACTATTCATGCTTGAATGTTTTTGCAGACATGTCAATTGCATAGCTGAAGCTGAACGTCAAGCATAGATATAAATAGCGAAGTCATCAATTTCTTGCTCTGATCGACTATAATGATTCATGAAAACAAGCAGTCATTAAATAGTTCTTTGTGCATATATTGAATGAAGAAATTGAACGTCTCTTTGAATTCTGATATGACAAACGAGAAGCAGACTGAAAAGATCATTGTCGTGTTAATGATATTTACAGTCATGAAAAGAAGCATCTTCAATGCGTTGATATTGAAGATAGCATCTGTTTTCATCATGAAGTCGCTTATAAATCTCTTAGATAATTCTCGCTGATAGTTATTCAATAGAAATATCTGCTCAATATTCTTTTGAATCGAAATGTCAACGTCATTTAGCATATAGAAATATCAAATTTGAACGATGAACATTGAATTATTGAAACATTGAAGTAGTTCTGTGATGATTTTCTCTTTGAATCAAGTAATAGAAGATATCAAATTGTAGTACTGCTTTTTAAATAGATGAAATTTCTGATCGTAGTTCTTGAGAATGTTTTCTAGCACACGCTCAGAAGCTTGATAAGTAAGCTTGCTTAAGCAATTTGTTTTGATCAATTCAATTGTCTTTGTCTGCTTCAACTGATGCTTTTTATGACTATCGTAGAAAAAAGAATTGATGACAACATCATGACTATGAATCTGATCTTGTACTCTCATTATTCAGATTTTATTCTCGTCATCGTGATCAACAGATTGATAGCTGATAAAGCAACGTCATTTGCAATGTTTGACTTTGATCTTAGTGAGTTTCTGCTTGCGATTCGTACTTTCATCTTTGCTAGCATGATCATCGAGCTTTCGATAATTTTTGGTATCGATCTTGTGATGTATGCATGAATAATTTCTTCTGTCTACTTTGCAGAATTCGATGACTATCTGAAATCTCTGACTGAAAGCGTAGTTTTGTAGTCTTTCATATGTCTCACTAGATAGAAGTATTTCCGGCTCGATGCATGTTTCGATCTCGTGCACATCTCACTTTACTACTTTCATCTTTCTTTAAAAATCAATTACAAATTCAATATGACTTCAATTGAGACAGCGCTTGCAGATCTAGCTTTGCAAGACTCATTTAACTACATTGCAACTGCAAAGAAATTCAATATCAATCGAAGCACGCTGTCGTGACGACATAGAAATAAAACGATCTTCGTGAAGAAAAGCAAGCAAACGACGTTAATTCTTTCAAACCAACAAGAAAAAGAGCTTATTCGCTATATCAACAAGCTTATCAAGCGTGATATATCTTCTCTCAATGTCATGATTCGCGTTTTTGTGTATAATATATCTGAAAAACAGTCAGGCAAAAACTGATCTTATGAGTTCGTTCGACGTCATTCAGATATACTGCAGTCAAAGTTTCTACAAGACGCTGATCTAGAGCGAAAGAAAGTCGATAATGCATATCAATATCAGCTTTATTTTGATCTTGTAAGTGTCTTCATTACGTTTAGTTTCATACTAATATAAGAATAGATAAAGCAAAAAATCGAAGAATATGAGATTCTTTCTTCAAACACATACAATATGAACGAAAAGAACTTTCTACTTGAACTTCTTCAAAAGATTCGAAGAGTCTTTAGTTTAAAGCATCTTGACAGTAACAAATTGCTGAGTGCTGATCAAGATGACAATAGAGAATGAATTATCTTGATTGCAATCATTTGCATGAATATGACTCATATATTTTCTTCGATCATTTATCAGACGATATCAGACAATATTCAGAACAGCTGACTTACTGAATATGATCTCAAAGAGCAATTCTGCTTCTTTGCTTTCTTCGCTACTGACTGAACTAACGATGAATTGATCTACTTTTGACTCACTATTGTATTTAATCGAAATACGAGATCAAAAGTCAGAAATTCACACGATTATCATCTTCTATTCGTTAATGAGCATGACAGTCATATCAACATGAAGTTTCTTGACTGATGTAAGCAGAACAAGATGCTCGTGACTTTATATTCTTCTCATTCTACGCATCGTCTTCAATCTCTGAATGTCAGCTTATTCAATTCTTTGATCAATTACTACTCGCAAAATCTGAACGACTGAATCTTTAAGAGTCAAGAACTTTCTCGAATATTGAAAAGAGACTTCTTTGATCTATTTTGATCTGCATATCAAGCTGCTTTCACGTCTGTCAACATCAAAAGTGAATGAGAAAAGACAGAATTGCTGTCTTTCAATTCATCACAGATCATAAAGCAGATTAAATCAAATGCTAGATCTGTTTCAAGTCATTCTTCTTCTTCAGCATTGTCAGAAGCTGATTGAAGAAAGATTCAATGATTAATGAAGTCAGTTGTAGAAGAAGCAATTGATTCGCAAGCTCATAAGTTGAACAATATGATTGAAAAGCTTACTACAGATGTTGCTCTTCTGAAAGCAGAAAATAAAGATCTTCGATGAACAGTACGTATTGAGAGAAGTCGCAGATGACGTGAAAAGTCTTTATTTGATGATTTAGAGATTAATAATGAGACAAAGAAAATGTTTTTTAGTTCTAATAAGATTCAGGCGGCTCGTGATCATTAAATTCAAAGAATCGAAAAGAAACAGCAAGCTGCTATTCAAAAGACGAAAGAAAAGAAACAACGAAAGCTTAGAAAGCTAGAGAAACAGCGTTTAATAGCTGAAAGAAAGATGAAATGAGAAAAAAATAAGACGAAGCGAGAGAAGAAAGCGAAGCGAAAAAAGAAGCTACGAGCGAAGAAATTAAAGCAACGACGTCTAGTTCAGAAGCAAAAGCTGAAGGCTAAAGAGCTTCAGAAAGAGCAAAAGAAGAAGTCTAAAGAGATGAAAGTACAGCAATTCACTGATTTTGTTGCTATTGAGAAGGTGAAAAGAGAGTCAAGTCAAATCAGATCTACGCGAGCTGAAAGGCAATTCAAAGCTTCTAAGCGATTTGATGATTGATTTTTATAGCTTGAAAGCTTCATATAGATATCGACAACTCTCTATATTAATTGCAATTTGATTCTATGAATGATGGTTGAATAATAATAAAAAAAGTATGGGTTGCTAATCGAGTTTGTCACGATCCTAGCCTTGCCAGGCTCAGCCTTCTAGCCTTGCCAGGCCTATCCTCGCTTCGTCACCTTGACTAGTCCCTATTGGGCCTAGCGTCGGCTGAGGAACACACATATGTAGCCAGCTTCTTTCCTGTAGCTATCTTTCTTTCTTAGCATTTATCTTCTAGTTAAATGACACCCCTATCTGACTCGCTCTAGGCAGGCCTCTAACATTAGATAAATGCTCATCATCTACTACTCTGCTATCGACGAATAGACGATATGAAACAACCTATTCAGTAAGGAAAATTTGCAAGGGATTCTTCAAATTTGCACTATCATTTTAGATCGTAAGAGATTCTTCGATTCTACACTCATTTTCACCATTCTATTCGCAAGAAATTCTTCGAATAAAGCACTCAATTATTACCTGAAATTCACAAGAAATTCTTTGAATTTTCACTCATCAAAAAACATCAATTCAAAACATCAACCTCTCATCTACTCTTATCTCAACAACTTCTACCTTCTCTCATCATGACACGCGACGTCGAGTCAGTTGAGCTTCGAACAACTCGCCTGCTTAGAAGCACTGTCAATAGAAGAGTTTCACTTCTACTCATCGATGCTTCAGCCGAAGCTGAGAAAGCTGCCACCTCATGAAACATAAACATCGAAGAACAACTGTTTCATTGAGTCAGCAATCAACTCGACGAAGTCATCAATATGCTGAACGAGCTTCGAAGTCAGCGAGACTTGACTCTACAACTCAATGAACACTGACTTCTCGTACAAGACGATCACAAAAAGAGAGCGAAACAACTAGAAGTCGCTTTTGATAAAAACGATGAGCTAGAGAAAAAGATCAACCAGCTACAAGGCGAGCGATTGAACTTCAGAGCGGAACAACGTCAAGCTGATCGGCCTATGCCCCGTCAAGATACTCAGTCAGCTGAACAACGAGTCAATCAGGAAGAAGCTTCGATTCGTCGCTCTGAAGTTGAACGAAGCTCGACTTTCGAAGCTCGCTCTCAACGAGAATCTTCTACTCTATCTGATAACGGAAACGGGAACGATCATCACAAGTTCGTCAAGCTTCCGAATTCACCCATCTTCATCGAAACAGATGATTCTATCTGAGAGACATGAAACATCAAAATAGCTGACAAGCTCGATGTCAACGCGAACCATTACCCTACTGAAAAGATTCGTATTGCCTATGTGATTTTCAGGCTAGAAGGCGATGCTAATCAGCAAATCTATGCAAAGCGTCGTGTTGACGCTCTCTCACTCTATCAATCTCTATCAGAGCTACTGAAACATCTGAAAGAAATTTACGAAGATCAGAACCTGATTCGGAAGTGTCGTCGCGAATACGTTGCTCTGAAGCAGCTCAACAAGCTCTTCAGCTCTTTCTATTCAGAATTCACTAGAATATTCAGCTTTCTGAACTACGACGATGTCACTCTGATGAACGACATTCAGAATAAAATCAACAATCGTCTTCAGAACGCGTTGTCAGTTTGTCTCATAGAGTTTAGCTCGCTTGATAAGCTCAAGACCTTCCTTCAAGATGTGAATAACAAACAACGAGTCAATTACCAGCTACGTGACGAGCAACGAACAGTCAAATCGATAGCAGCTTCGGAAAAACGTTTTGTTTCTTCGTCGACATCAGCTTCAACCTCGACTACTAGCTATGTTCGATTCGCTACTTTTTTCACTCTCGAACCTGAACGATCAAGAATGTCAATCATCTGCTTCAACTGTAAAGTATCGAGTCATCTTTCAAAGAACTGCTCTCATCTGAAGGCTAGTACTTCGGCATCTCGTGCATTCATCTCTTGCCTCAATGAGATCGTCATGCCGAAAGAAGAGAAGGAATTATTTACAGAGAAATCGAAGAATGAGACAAAAAACTAGTGACTTTCATCAAAGGCGCGATGAAAGATGTGTTAATTTCTTCAACAACGAGCAGCTCAAATGATCTCTTTGCTTCGAAATCTTTG
>JAABUV010005536.1_pt1 | contig 14342 bp, 15 predicted proteins | sample 5559971 | NCBI WGS metagenome assembly JAABUV01 (sample SAMN10711881, study PRJNA513362) | rock metagenome | isolation source: Antarctica rocks | place: Antarctica: Victoria Land, Knobhead nord | collected 2015-12-19
CAAAGACTCTGTGTATATCTTGACACATTTCACATTTTCACATGTCTCAAGTCTGTTTATGAGAACAATGCTTCAAGCGATGATTTAGTGCGCAGTAAATGCATCTTTACTTATTTCTGCATTCATATGTTTTATGATCATAGTTTTGACACTTTAAACATTGATGTGTTTTACAACTTAAATCATAAAACTGCGTGATTTTTATGTTGATTTCATGATATACTTTCTCATCAATTAGCTTGTTTATCATCTCAGCACTGACTATGCATATCATCAGCAAAACATTTCTCTTCTGTTCACTATTCTTTGTGAGTCACTCAACTTTCTCAATCATCATTTTCAAGTGTATGTCTTTGTTGATCTTGATGAGTGCTTTCACTCTTTTCTTCTTTATGTCTTTAAACATTTCTTCAACTTTAATTTCATGTATCATTATCTTGAAACTGACTTCACACAGACTTGCATTCAATGAAATCTTTTTGATTCAAAAATCATTTTTCTTCAGTATTTTCTTACTGTCTTTGATCTTGACTCAAAATATCAGTAAATTTGATCATCTTTTCATAGTCTTTATGTTCTTGCACGTCAATAGCATCTCGTTGACATTAATCTTTCTCACTCATTTTACTATGTTTTCTGTTATTATCATCATGATTCTCTTGATTTTCTCTTTCTCTTTAATGAAGATTTTAATCTTAAATTTCTTGCAATGATTTTGCATTGACGACGCAACATTGATACTGAGAACAAGATGATTCTCAAATGACGTTGTTGACTTCTCGTTCACTCTTTTCACTCAGTTGTCAATGCATCTCTTCTTCTTCACGAACTTCTTTTCAAGTTTATTCATTATCTTTTTCAATCTCTTTAGCTGATTCTTCATGCATTGATTAACAGTCAATGCAACGACACATTAATGCATTAACTTTTCTATCATCTCTGTCAATCTTTTCATCTTCTCTTAGAGCATCAGCTCGTTGTTTCTACATTCATTGAGTTCATAGAGTACTCGCAGCTTGTTCAATTTCTCATGTATATTCTTCATCTTAATTGAATTCTTTTGCGAGATAGTGATATTCATCTTTCGCTCACTCATTGATGTCACATCAATGATACTCATCATTTGTTTCTGATGATTAGAATGAAATGCAAGCATCATGTTGATGATGTTTTATTGTTAAAAGAGATTGATGTCAATTTAAATTATTCATTGAATTGTTTCAATCATTTGATTAACAAGTATTAACAAAGTAAATAAACTTAAACAAGAACTTAAGTAAAAGAGTATAAATAAGATTCAAGTAATCAAATAGAAGTACATATGAGAACATAGTATTGATAATGATGCAAATGCATTAATCAAATACTTTAAACATTTTGCTCAAGAATACAAAAGTGCTTATGTCACAAGTGCTGACATAAGAAAACATAGTGCTAAAAGTGATGCAAGTGCACAATAAGAAAAGAGTGACAAGATTGAGAAAAATGATGAAAATATATATAATGACATTAATTATTAAAGAAAAGAAGATGCATTAAACATTGTAATCAGTTTGTGTGATTTTAAAACTATGTTTGCAATAAATGATGATTATGCTATTAATAACTTAATCATATTCAATGAATTTAATAAAAATCACAATGCATGCAAAATGATAATCAAATCATTTTGATAATGCATTGATTGAACAATTGTTGAAATAATTAAAATTTACATTAATCTTTTTTGATAATAAAACATCATCAACATGATGCTTGCACTTCATTCTGATCATCAAGAGCAAATGATGAGCATCATTGATGTGATGTTAGCGAGTAAGCGAAAAGCAAGTATTATTATCTCACAGAAGAATTCAATCAAGACAAAGAATATACATGAGAAATTGAACAAGCTGCGAGTACTTTATGAGTTCAACGAACGTAGAAACAACAAGCTAATGCTTTGAAAAGAGATAAGAAGATTGACAAAGATGATAAAAAAGTTGATGCATCAACATGTCGTTACGTTGACTGTCAATCAACATATGAAGAATTAGTTGAAGAAATTGAAAATAATAATAAGCAAACTTAAAAAGAAGTTTGCAAAGAAGAAAAGATGCGTTGACAACTGAGTGAAGAAAGTGAATGAAAAGTCAATGACATCATTTGAGAATCATCTTGTCTTCAGCGCTGACGTTGTGTCATCAATGCAAAATCATTGTAAGAAATTTGAGATTAAAATCTTCATTAAAGAGAAAGAAAAGATCAAGAAAATCATGACAACAACAATAAAAAACATAGTGAAATGAGCGAGAAAGATTAACGTCAATAAGATGCTATCAATGTGCAAAAACATAAAAACTATGAAAAGATGATCAAATTTATTGATATTTTAAATTAAGATAAAAGACAATAAAAGAATATTGAAGAAAAACGATTTTTGAATCAAAGAGATTTCATTGAACATAAGTCTGCATGAAGTTAATTTCAAGATAATAATACATGAAATTAAAGTTGAAGAAATGTTTAAAGACATAAAGAAGAAGAAGATAAAAGCACTCATCAAGATCAATAAAGATATATACTTGAAGATGATGATTGAGAAAGTTGAGTGATTCACAAAGAATAATGAACAGAAAAGATACATCTTGCTGATGATATGCATAGTCAGTGCTGAAATGATGAACAAGTCAATTAATGAGAAAGTATATCATGAAATCAACATAAAAATCACGCAGTTCTATGATTCAAATTGTAAAACACATCAATGTTTAAAGTATCAAGACTATGATCATAGAACATATGAATGCAAAAATAAGCAAAGATGCATTTACTGCATGTTAAATCATTGCTTGAAGCACTGTTCTCATAAACAGACTCAAGACATGTAAAAATGTGAAATATGTTAAAATATATACAAAGTTTTTGATTCTCAATGTCATAAACGACAGACTGAAAAAGAGAGAATAAAGAAAGTCATAAAACATAGATTTTTATATCACGTCGTATGAGAGCAGAAAAAACTCAAAGCGATGATGTCAAAGACATTCACAGCAACATTTATCAGTCTGAAATCATTGATAAACAATGACTTGAAGAGAAAATAAAGATGTTCAACAAATGAAAGTCATCTGCTCAGTGTGATCATCACATTCAAAAACATTATATTGAATCATTTAGTTAAGAAGTCAAAAACAAATGAGTTGAAGTCAACATTAATCATGTTAATTTCAGTATCATCTTTTTTTGAAAATCTTATAAGTGAAGCAAGCACATTGCAGATGCTCAAGAGAACATCAAACAGCTTTGAATGTAAATTTTAATGTTTCAGCAAAAGAAGCTTTGAATACTACAGTACAACGTTCACAAGTTCAGAGAAAAGATGATGATAACATTACTATATGAGAAAAAGATAAAGAATTATGACATTTTAATTCTTCAAGAACTCTAATGATTTGATGAGAATTTCAGAATGTACTGTTCAGCAATTGTTAACTTCATACTGAAGAATAATGAGAATAAAATCTGTTTCTACGTAAACAAGAAAATTGACAGCAACATCTGATATTCAACATGACACTTTAAAGATGTAAACATGATTACATTATAAATATTAACAGATAACACACAGATGATTCAGAAAGCTATACACATTCATGAAGCATACAATTTATCACTCAAAGATCATGAAGTTATTCATGAAAAAGAAAGTCTTTCAAACATTGAAAAGACATTACACATGTCAAAAGAATGCATTCTTGTAAAGAATTTCAATCTGCATCATTTTACATAAGAAGAATTATTCTATTCAAGACAACATTTATTGTCAAATGATTTAATTAAAATGATCACAAATATTAATGCATCATTGATATTATCTTAAAACATGATTACGAGAAATTATCAGAGATTTCAAATGACAATAAATCTGATCTTCACAATAAATGACATTATGAATTGATTAATACGATGCAAAATCAACAAAGAAATGAAAAACTTCTCAAATCATTTATTAATACAAACAATTATAGATTTCAAAGTTTGCAAAGAATCAGCATGAAAATCACGTTGCAACTGAAAGATAATGAATGAAGAGAAGTTCATCAATATTCTGAGAGAACAAATGTCAAAATCATTATTGAATCATGAGATGAAGTGTCAATGCATAAATGAGTACACTAAGCAACTGCTGAATGCACTGAAGAAGATCATTGAGATTTCTACTCTTTAAGCGAGATCACATGAAATGATCAAAGCAGAATGAACGAAGAAGTGTATGAAGATCATCAAGAGTGTGCAATGAATGAAAAGAAGTTATCAAATCATTAATAACTGAACAGAGTACATTTGAGCATGTGACAAGAAGAGCAAAATCATCAGGAAACAGAAACGCAGTGAATATCAAAAGATCATGCAGAACATTGAACAATTCTTGAGAGAACTGTTCAAAACTGCGAAATGAGTAAGAAATGCAGTCATAAACACACTGATTCAAGCGACAATTTTTCTTCTGATCAAGTCAAAATGCTTTGACATCGCTACGACAGTGCAAAATAAGATGAAAATGATGTTTCAGACTCACTTTTCATCATTTTCAGAGATTTTCATGCTGAACACAGAAGACTTTAAGTATTTGCTCTCGATTAAGAATGATGCTTCATTGATGCATCACAAGATTAAAAGAGTTATTTACAAAATGATACTTAACAAAACTTTAAAATACACAAAATACATAAATAGAATAATGCGCAGACTTGTTGACAATACATCAGAATAAAAACGCTCTCTTTTTGAAAAATGTCTGCAAAAGAAAATACAGTCAACTCAGTTCAAGAACGTGATCACAATAATGATATAAAAGTCAAACAAGAAGAATTACTTTAATGCAAAAATATATAAATCAATTGTGTTACTCAACATGCTGAGTAAAATATTGAAGTTCATCATATTTGAACATTTGTAAAACATTATAAAAGTGTGCAACTTAATATTAAATATTCAGATGAAAGTTTGTAAACACAAATCAACAGATATGACTTTGCAACTGATTATAAAAAAGATACATACTGTATAAAGTGATACAAGAAGAAGAGTAGTTTCATTATTGAATTTGAATGAAAAGAGTACATTTAATAATGTAGCACATAACAGACTTTTGCATGACATGAAAAAAAGAAAAGTTCTTAGACTGCTTCTTGAATTTGTAAAGAACTTTCTGAGAAATCAATGCATCATGATCACAATCAATGATTACATGATGATGAAATGCAGCATGAACGTTGACATATCACAAAATTCTTTGCTATCATCAATATTATATTTGTTTTACAATGTGAACTTATTAAAAGCATGTGATGACATCAGATTAAGAATAAGCTTCACAGATTTCATAAATGATGTCAATATTTTAATATATAAAGAGTTCATGAAATGTAATTGCAAAGTTCTTAGCAAGATTTATGATAGATGCAAACAGTGATCAAAAATGTACAACATCAAGTTTTTAAAGACAAAGCATGAGTTAATTCACTTTACGAAAATCTCTAAGTAATTTAATATGAATGTTGATGTAAAGTTGATGAAATATCAGATTAACTTGAAATTAAATATCAGAGTTTTGAAAGTTCAACTGAACTTCAAGCTGAAATGAGTGATTCACATGTATTATGTCAAAGCAAAACTAGTGATTAAACAAAAGATCATGCAAACAATCATTGAATCTACTTGAGACTCATCAATGATGACAAGAAAGCAAATATACTTCGTGATGATATACTCTTTGCTTAGTCATGAAGTTATCATATGATACATGTCACAGACAATGAAGAATCATTAAAAAGATCTGAACATTAAGCTGAAATCAGTACAAGAAAGAGCATTATAACAAATTATTAACATTTATCATGTGATATCAATAAAGATTCTACAGATAGAAATAAACACAGCATCAATAAATATTCATTTATGAAAGCTGATATAAAAGTTGATAATAAACATGAACTTTTAAAAATCAGATGAAGTTATTGAGATGATGATATGTTGAATTTGTAATGACTTGATATTCAAAAGAAATTGAAAATCAAAGTTACATAAAATGTTTCTGCAACTGAAGCAAAAGTGAATGAAAGAAATACTTGAATAAATGAAGATGAAGCAAAGTCATCTTTACATGATGATTTTCTGATCAAAGTCATCGAGAGTAATTATAGTTGCAAACAAGAAAATGTTAATAAGTCAACATCATTTCAACACATTTGCATTGAAGCAAAAAGTTTACTCAAATGATAATAATAATAAAAAGAATGTTATGATGATTGTAATGAAAATTAACTGAGAGTTAAATAAAAGATTAAAAGATTAAAAGAGTCAACTTTAATCATTACTCATCATGAAGAACTGAAAGAATTGATTGCAAAGATAAAACATTTCATAAATATAATGACAAAGAATTGAGAATGTCATGAAAAGATATACAAAGTATACAATGATAGTTAAACTTTTTTGAAAACAGTGAAAGTTATGATATCAACAAAAGATCAGACACGTTTGCAATGAGTTCAAATTGCACATAAAAGCATTCAATCTTAAGAAGTCATGCTGAAGTTACATTAAGTGATAAAACATGCAAAAGTACTTGAAAATGAAGCAATGAACAAAATGATTAATGATGCATATGATTTGTTTTTATTACTGACTGAGTGTTAACACATTGAAGTAATGATGAGATTGATGCTCATACAGAAACAGATCAAATAAACATGAAGAGTAGTTTGAAAAAAGAGATTCAACATAATTTATTTTTGATATTTGACATCAAAGATGACACATTGATATCTGCAACTGCACAAGAATCATGCAAAGTCTTACAGCGCATTATTGATGCAGTTACATATAAGAAAAATTGATTTCAATCAATTTTTACATGAGAACTGAATACTTGATGTTGCTATGATGACATGTGAGTATGACAAAGATTAAATGTCGATCAAGCACATTTTATTAACATGTCTTGAATGAAAAGTAGAATGAAAAGCAATGCAATAAGAAGAAAACATCACGAACTTGAGAAAGCTTTTAGAAATCATGAGCGCAACAATGATGATCATTTAAATGATATTCTCAACAAGCATATTGAATCAATTTCAAGCTGTGACATCATCAAAGAATCAAATGAAAGAAAGAGAAAATAAAAAAGAAACAAATTCATAAAGTTCTTGCATTGAAAACAATTATAGTATAAAGCGCAAAAAGAAGTGATTTTTGATGTGAAAAGAGCGCTGCGCTAACGCAGCGCTCACTACAGTATATAGAATCTTGCATAAATTCATAATGAGTATTAAATCAAGTAAGAATAAAAAAAATTGAATTTAATAGAGAAAAAATATGCAGAAATAATAGTGAATTGCATGTCTTAATGATATTATTTGACATCACGACTATCAATGTTATAAATATCAAGATCATGTTTATTGAATTAAATGACAAAGATACATAGTGCACTCATAGAAATTCTAAAGATTTTAGCACTTTTATGAATATATTTCAACTAAAATCAACGCAAATCTGAGACATGAAATTGAATGAATATTTGAAATATTGATTGCTAAAAGTATTAAAATCTGTCTCTGTCACTCTTTACAAACTGTTGATGCAAATTAAAAAGTTGAACTTAAAAACTTAAATTGAGTTGAAAAGTTAAATTTAACAATTTGATTCAACAACTTGACTTAACTTAACAAAAAGTAAATAAATGAATGTAAATAACTTAATTAAACAGTTTTCATAATTTTTCATCATGATTCTCTATCAAATCTTTCTATTAAACAATCTTCATGTTTCTCATCATGACTTTCTATCAAATCTTTCTATCAAACAATCTTTATGTTTCTCATCATGACTTTTTATCAAATGCAAAAAGATAATGCAAAAAAGCGAAAAAATTTCTATATTTAACTTTCTTAACATTAAGTTTAAATTCTTAACAAGTCAAGTTAAATTGACTTAATTTCTAGTTGAGTTGAATCACATTAAATTAAAAATATGTTTAACTCAACTTAAATTAAATTAAAAATGTAAGCAATTTAACTTTAAATTAAATTGAATTCAAAATGTTAACTTGAAACTTAACTCAATGATTAATCTACTTTTACTTATAATGTTTTTTCAAAAATTTATTTTACATACATTGTAATTATTTCTTAAATAAATGTTATAAAATTTGTATAAATATTTAAACATTTAAGCATTTATTATTAAATTGCAAGCATTATAAATTGAAGTAAATAAAGTTTAAGAAAAAAGTTTAACTCAAAAATACAAACATAATATTAATATTATTTAATATCAAAATTAATAAAATTATTATATTAAAGTATTTAAAAAACACTCAAATTGATTAATAATAAGATTCATTTATATGTAATGTTGATTATAAATCTTTTGATTCTATTCTGTGTTTGAATAGAAGTCAGAAGAGTCAAGAAATTTCAATTTAATGCAGTTTGAATGATGTTAAAACATTGCATGATCAGAAAAATCATCATGCAGAGTTTTCACTTATGTGACAACACTCTCTCTAATAATCACAATCAATTTATGAAGAAGATTAATGACATGTCAATGTCAGTAAAAGATGAGAAGATACTACTAGTGAAAAAGACAACTTAAATGAAGAGTCTGCAAATTGTGATTACAAGTGATCAAAGAATTTGCAACTCATTAATTGCATCAATATCAAAACATTTTCATCACATTGATAATGTCATTGAGTAATTGATGAAAAGATATCAGATAAAATAATCATCTCAAGTATTGAAAAATGTGATTACAATGCTCAAAGAAGTAGTGACTTGTCAATCACGCTGATATATTGAGAAAGCTTAAGCTCATCTTTTTTACTTGACATTAAGTCATTCATTTAATCACATGAAAAATTGAGAGCTCAAAAGAATGATTAGAACACATTCTTTTTCATTGATCAGAGTCAAACATTGAATGATTGCAATCACATGTTTATATTAACAATTCATTCAACGTCTACATGACATAAATTAAATCAAGAGAAGAAAAGAATTACTCAATACAATCACACTTTATCTTCTTATCATATGCATCTTTCTTTCATCACATATTTCTCTGTTCAATGAATAACAATCATTAAGTAAGAGAATACAGCTCTACATATGTTATAATCATGAGCATCATAAATGCAAAGAAAACATCTTTCATCTTTGAATTGAGAATCAAATCAAAACATCATTGTATAAAATATCATCAATGAAAAGCAGAGCAAAGATGATACATCATAATCAAACAGCATAGACATTCTCATCAAGAGTTTACTTGAGCATCACATGCTGAATAGAAGTTATAGATTTATTACTTGATAACACAATGTCAATCTCATTGTTTCGACTGCATGAAGCAATCATATAGACAACGAGTGATTCTCTTTCTCAGAGAGTTTTGTTCACTCGATATAAATAGCATAGAGTTTCTCATGAGTCGAGTCTAAATCAATGTCACAAGAATGTATGAATTACAATCACAATCAATTACAATTACAATCACAATCACTCAAATTATAATCAAAAAGTGACTTTTAAAAATGAAAGAATAAAGTATGAAAAGAGAAATAAAAAAAGAGAAATGAAGATACTTGAGAACTTTGAACTATCGCGCTCGTATGCATATTTTATTGATGTGACTGCTCAATGAGAAGATATAAAGCGACATGTAATTTAGCATACATACAGCGTCTAAATAGTGTCATAGTCATAGACTGCATGCACTTAATAAAGAAAAAAAAAGCTCGAAGCGAAGAATAAGCTTAGAGCGAGGTATGAATAACTTCTTTGTTAATGTTTGAACGTTTAAATAGCATTAACTTTTTTTGAACTCTCAGACACTGTTTGATTTCTGTTTTACTGTCTTTACATCTCACTCTTCGAGAACTTTGCTTCTGCGTTGAGCTTCTAGCGACGACTGTTGCAATCTTCACGGCATTTTCTACGGCTTCACCCAAATTTCTTCGCTTTGGAACCGTGCTTTCAGCCGAGGTATTTGGTTGCTCTCTTCAGCCTTTCCGCCAAGGTTTCGCAAATGGCAGCCGCTTCTAGTACGCAGTCGCTCAAGGTAGGACTCAGATTACAGAGCGTATTACCGTGCAAGAACACATCGTGCTGACTATGATGCTCATCAAGTGTGTAGTGACTGGAGATGGCGCTGTCGGAAAGGTTCGAATACTGCTCTAACGTTGCTTTGCGAACGACATCCGCTGATTTCCACCGTAGACATGTCTTCTCATATCATATACTACAAATGCCTTCCCAGGAGAATATATACCTACTGTGTAAGGCACAAATCCCTGACTCTACCAGCAGTGTTCATTGATACCCATCCGCAGCTTCGACAATTACACGGCAAGTGTCATGGTCGATGGAAAGCCTATAAGCCTTGGACTATGGGATACAGCGGGGCAAGAAGACTACGATAGACTCCGACCATTATCATACCCACAAACGGATGTTTTTTTGATATGTTTCTCCATTGTCAGCCCACCTTCGTTCGATAATGTGAAAGCGAAATGGTTTCCGGAAATCGAACACCATGCACCCAGCGTTCCTATCATTCTAGTTGGAACGAAATTAGACTTAAGAGAAGATAAAGCGACGATGGACTCGCTAAGGCAGAAGAGGATGGAGCCGGTTTCATACGAGCAGGCGCTTCAGGTGGCTAAAGAAATCAGAGCACACAAATACCTGGAATGCTCTGCACTAACGCAAAGGAACTTGAAGAGTGTCTTCGACGAGGCCATTCGGTAGGTTGTCGCTATCCTAAAGACACCAACGCCAGGCTGACCAGACATAGGGCCGTATTGAATCCACGGCCTCTAGGGAAACCTTCGAAAAGGGGGACAAAGTGCGTGATTCTATGATTATTTATGCGATATATGCTTCTGGGCTCTAGCGGGATTTTGACTAGATGGGCTTCACATAGCTTCTCGTCTTCATTTTGGGGCGAAGCGTTAGAAGGGACTTGTGACGTTCGTTGTGAAGCGTACATGCTATTCAGCGCATGGCTCGGTGACTCTCGGGAATTTGGACGGTATAACCCACAATGTGAGTCGTTCCCGATGATGGGACGTAACTATATCATTTTTGGGACTGCTTCTCTGAGTTCCTCATTTTTGGCGTACAACAAACTATATAACGGGGAGAATGATCAGAAGGGAGTCAAATGCGGGACTGAGGGTGTCTTTGCAACGTTAGGAGACTCCACTTTGATATTCTGTGGATTATGGGATTATGCTCATCCATTTTGCTCAATTGGAAAGGCACGGACAAAACTGTTATGTTGGTATACGCACATGATGATCTCTGGAGTACCAGTTAATCATTCGCTACCCTACTTCTTCTACTGGGGTGGATGCTCGAATCGGTGTCTATCATCCCAGTATCCTTAACCGTTCCTAGATCTTTCGTCTTGTTACTCTGCTTCTCATCTTGAGCCCTCTGCTTCCGTTCCTCGTTCAAATTCTCGTTCTTGGCTTGCAATTTCAGCCTTCTGTCTTTACTTTTCGATCCGCCACCACCGACACTACGCGTGCTATTAGAGATTCAACTCGGAGAGGTGGTGGGTAGTTTGGGGCTCTTACGTAAGTTCGACATTCAATTTCCTCGGAGGAGACTCCCCGTCGTCGAAAGTAGAGTGGTGGTATAGCTTCAAGCATGTTTTCATTCGGTCGTAATTCTGAAATTCCAGAAAGGCAAAACCTTTGGACTTCCCTGTATCTTTCTGTGTACGGTGACGGATTGAGCGCGGCTTTACTTTGGCAAAGTGCTGCCATATGGATTGGTCTGTTGCTGAGAAGGGCAGATTGCCTATTGCGGGTTGAATTAGTGACCTAGTGATTACTTGCCACAGATTTAACGCCTTGCGTACCAATAAATACAATGAACCGGTGAGACTTAGAAGACTCGTCTTGTATATTTTGATATTGATGTAATTCCGTACCATGGCTGACGTCCTCACGATTTGTTGTTGACCCACGCTCCGATTCCTTCTGTTTCTTTCTTGGTCTTGTAGACGGTGACGCGCCACTCAAATGTTGCCTAAATCTCCTTTTTCTGGCCTCCTTCCGCTTAGTATCTGAAACACCACCCCGGAGGCCCAGGATTGGTATGTGTCCATTAATTGCGTTTGTGGCTTGCATTCTTGATATTCGTAGAATATCATTTACGCTCGTTGTGCTCTGGCTACCCGTATGGGAATCCACGCCGAAATTTTGAATGCTTTGGCTTCTTTCTAATACATATCGAACAGGCTAGATGGGTTTCTCAATTCTACAACCGGCAAAGTTCAAATCCGCCGTTGACGGTGGAATTATGCCGTAAGTTTTCAGAAATCTAGCCACCTCGGCTATTTAAGCGCTTTGGTTCAGCCCTGAGTTTGTTTACCTCATACCTTGATGGGCAAACATATCAAATGGACCGTATTTGCATCCTCAGCATTGCTAAACCTGCAACGACATATTGGCATTTGTTGATCACCTCATAAAGTATTGAATGATGTCATTCCCGTCATATTGCATCTCAACCCATTTGTTGACATAGGGAGGAGCTGAATTTGGATAACTACCTAGTCACGTGTTTAGTGCACATGAGGGTACTGGTGCCATTAACTAGAAACTACCAACTATCTGAGCAAGCCGCACATCCCAATATGGAACTACATCAGAGCTTGAAGACTGTCTAATATTCGCCAATAAACCCCCTGAGCAGCTAGGTTGCACAATGAAGCGATACCGAAATCGGAGTAATTTCTGAATATCGCGCTCGCATATAACATACTTGGCGAGATGCGAAGATAGGATGCTGAGAATTGGACCGCTATGGTGTACCATAGGTGAGTATTGCCGAGGATGTTCTGTCACCCCATTAAGAACCCGGGTGCTGATATTTATGTCGTTAAATCCAGTGTAGCGTAGGCCGAACTCTGCAAAATCCATATTGCGGTAACAGTGTTAGTAAATAAGCCGATCCCTTGTCACTTCAGCGTGGGCTTAAACTTCCAGCAACCATGGACCCCAGTACATTCTTCTAAAGTTGCCTAAGCACCGTACCGTCGGTACTAGCAACGCTCAGAGCCGATGTAAGAGTGGTTGGCGTCAGAAAGGGGACTGAAGGAGTTGGAGTGGGCCCGTAGACGGCGCTCCGCGTTGAATGAGGGTTGCTACCAGCTGAAACGCTGGCGTACCGACGAGATACTGAATGGGTGGCGGAAGCGGAGGCTGTAGAGTACACAGCATCAAGGCTTGCGCGTCTCCGAAGGCCTTGATGGCGGATGAGGGGTGGCAAGAAGTTGGAAGTATTCAATCCATAGTCGGAGCACTCGGACAAGGTACAATGAAGAGCAGAGCCGAACTGAGTAGTCTGGCACTGGGAATAGAGGCACTGTAGCACCACCTGCAATTTCATTAGTCGAGCTATCCAGCTCGAAGTCAACAAATCGTGGTGCTATGCTCACGCTTTGAAAGTGGGAGTCTTGGCAGAGGCATTTGACCTCATTGTCGCAGGTACTGACGTACTTCGAGTTACTCCAACATTTAGGTACACAATCTGTACCCACCATCAGCATACAATCGCTAGGGGACTTGCTTGATGGGCTTCGAGCTTACCTGGTGAAGTCAGACCATCAAGGCTGATGACACACTGTACTAAGCTGAAGAGGATGATGACCACATGGAGCTTCATGATGCCTGAAGGAGCTAGCTGTTCGACGTATTTGACGTGGGTGAGAACAGGAACCAAGGGGTTGATGTTGGATGACTGGAGAAGTCTATGTGGTAACGACAGACAGGTTTTGGATACTGACTGAGTGGTTGTTCAAGCCAAGGTACACCAGTTCTAGGATCAAGGAGTCGTCAAAATTAGGAGAAGGATGTACTTTAATCAATTGGTAGGTGAGGGAGGTGCGTAGGACAAAGGTGTAATGATGAGTATGGCGGAAACTCTAAGTGCGACCCAGTAGCTTCCTTGGTAGACGGGGGTTTTGTTTTAGATATACCCAAAGTGTTGGGGTGGAAGGTGCATATTCCTACTACAGAAAGTAGGAAAGTCGTTTTCTGTAACGAGAATCTGCGGGTTGTGCTAGAGAAGGTACGGTATAGTATGGTAGGCAGGTAGACACGTTCGAAGCCCGATAGGTAGCTTACCTTAGGGTAAGGCAGTTCTCGGTTTCTCTCTTGCCCTCCATGGCGTCTTGCCTTGCATGATATTTACGCGCCGAATCACACCCCATTCAAAGGGGATTTTTGAAGCATGTGCAATCAAGGCACAGGTTTTTGACTTGGAGGTTTTATG
>JAABUV010005539.1_pt1 | contig 14337 bp, 12 predicted proteins | sample 5559971 | NCBI WGS metagenome assembly JAABUV01 (sample SAMN10711881, study PRJNA513362) | rock metagenome | isolation source: Antarctica rocks | place: Antarctica: Victoria Land, Knobhead nord | collected 2015-12-19
CCCTAACCCTAACCCTAACCCTAACCCTAACCCTAACCCTAACCCTAACCCTAACCCTAACCCTAACCCTAACCCTAACCCTAACCCTAACCCTAACCCTAACCCTAACCCTGAAATCAGATGAACTCTTCTTCTGATCAGAGTGTTTCTTCTGAGTGTCAATCATTCGCGAAAGTCAGTTTCTCTCTTCTTTGCTATTGCATCTTCGCTCAAAGAGAGACAGTTTTCATCAGCTGAAAATACGCGTCTCTTCTAGTTTCAACTGTGAAAACTCTGTGACTTGAATAACTTTCGTCAATATCTCTAAGCGAAATGAAGTCACTATATCAATTTCTCGTATTTCAGAGTCAAATTGATTCTCACTTCAAATCTTTCGTAAACTCTCTGATCACTGTAGAGATGTTGTGTCACTCTCTGCTGTTCAGTCAACTGTTCTACTCAAGATATCATAAAAATGATATTTTCGTGTTGAGCTTCAATGTCAAGAAATAGAGTACAGATGTAATATAAAAAGTCGTATCAAAGCAACAAAGAAAGCAAACAATGAACATGTGCAATGATCGTACTAATAGAAAGATACTGTAATGCGTGTATGTTCTTTGTCTCTATCTACAAGTTGCAATGACATTTATATGTACACTCGAGAAACGTTCTTCAACTCTTCTATCATTGACTCAGATCTCAATCTCTTTTCTCTTACTAACTATCTCGTGAGAATGATGCAATCAGTCTCACGACAACATCTCTACAGTGATCAGAGAGTTTATGAAAGATTTGAAGTGAGAATTGATTTGACTCTGAAATACGAGAAATTGATATAGCGACTTTATTTCGCTTAAAGATATTGACAAAAGCTATTCAAGTCACAAAGTTTTCACAGTTGAAACTAGAAGAGATGTGTATCTTCAACTGATGAAAACTGTCTTTCTTTGAGCGAAGATGCAATAGCAAAGAAGAAAGAAACTGATTTTCGCGAATGATTGATACTCAGAAGAGATGCTCTGATCAGAAGAAGAATTCATTTGATTTCAAGACTTGCAAGAAACAGACAGCGAAAGCGAAAATCAAAGAACGAATTCAAAGCAATGTAAACAGAAGTACGAGAAATGATGTCAGTTTCAGCAGTGAATCATGTTTCAGCAGAAGCATAAGATTGAGCATTGTTCATCAAATAAAAGAAGAAAAAAGAAAAGCATCTTGATCAGTTGTAACAATTGCAAAAGAAAAGAAGAAGAACTTTGATGAGTTGAGAAGCAAAAACAAAATAACGAGATCTTTTTGACTGCTTTATTATTTTTGCTATTCTGTATTTCATTCTCACAGCTTTCAAAATCAACTCACAGCGACAAAATTACAAGCTCATTGAAAACATCTGTTGTAAACACGAGTGCTACGCTCATCAGCTCTCAAGTCAGCTCAGAAATAAATATGATCACAATGTTGTTTCTGAAATATCTGACATTCATGTCATCACTCGAAACTTCGAGAGTTTCGTATTTTGAAAAAAAGAACATGATTGATTTTCTAGAAAGATATGACGACTTCTGTGATGATTATGAGCTGAATCAGATCGATCAATTTCGTAAGCTGTCAAGATACTGCAACAAGATCATTAATGATAGCATCAAGATTATGATTGAATATATCAACTTCAATTGACAAAAACTGAAGAAGACAATGAAGAAAAAGTATGAGAAAGATGACATTGATCAACAGCTGAATTCTTGAATTTTTCTGAAAATCTTCAAGAATAAATCTTGTATCATGAAGAATGATCTGAAGCTGTACAGTCGACAATACAAAAGCATATCACATTCGTTGATAAAATGTGAGCAAATGAATGAGTATATCAAATGCTACTGATTTGTCAAGAGTCTTTCATTTATACTAAGCGAAAAGATTGTACGAAAGTGTGCACTCAATTCTGAAGATCTCAGTTTCATGAACTTTAAGAAAGCTAGTGACGCGATAGTGATCTACTGCAACTTTGTCAAAGCACTGTTGAAATTCTTGATTACAATCAAGAATTTTGATGATCTCAGCAAGCTCATGAACAAATATCAAATCAAGTAATTGACGATGTCAGACAAGTTCTTCAATTCTTCAATAGTAGCACAGCTCAATGATATCATAATGAATGAGATGATAAATAAGTTTGAGACAATGATGCTTTCTTTGCAAACAGCAATGAAGAAGATTGAATCTTTCATGCAAAACATGACAGCATCTGTCTCAATGCTCAACGTTTATATCTCACATGAACTCGTCACGTTTGCTTGTTTAACAATGTTGATGTCATCATCAATTTTGCTTTCAAAAAGTGAACGAGCGTCTTTGATGTCTAAAATGAAAGAATGCTTCTTCTATGAAGAAATAAAATGTCAGAAGATCAGATGTTGTCAACTGAATATTTATGAAACAGAAGAGAAGATACATGTGAATGAAATAAACAGACTCTGAATGAGATTTGCTGAAAGAAATGACAGATTGATATTTTTTGCATTGAGTCATTCTCAGAAAAAGCTGATTGACAATGCTTTGAAGAAACAGAGTCAGCAAATGAAGACAGAACATGTCAACATCATCAAATTAACAAGTGTAAAAGCAATGATCATGAAGAAAGCAAAGAACATAGATGAGAAACAGAAATGAAACGAAGAAGTAATAATTATCACAGCTCGACATGACTATAAGTCAAATAAGAATGCAATGAAGACAGTGACACAACAGAAAATGAGTTCAAATTGAACTTGAAGAAAAAAAGTAAGAGAAGAAGAACGTCTGTCGAGCATGAAGAATTTACGCTTTGAAGAGTATTTATTGATTTCAAAAACATTCTTGAAGAAGCGAACAAGTGAGAATGTGATCATGCAGAATGCAGCTGTCTTTGAAAAAACGATAAAAACAACGAAGAAATCAACGAGAAAGAATTCAGATGACAGCAAGATAGAGTCAAATAATCAAGACAAGAAAACGTAAAACATAGTAGAGAAATGCATAGACACAGAAGACGTGATGCATATTATAGTGAATCAAAAAATGCAAGACATGAGCATTGAATAAATGCTTACACATTCATCTATTCTTCTTTGAGCTCTCTATGCTCAAGTAAAGCAACATAAGAAAATGAAAATGAAAAAGATTAATGACGTGCAAGTAACAGCAGTAAAATTTAAAGATTCTTCACTTGAAAAGTCGAACATAATTCTGTATGCAATGACGTGTTCAAGAACACAAGTGCTGATGAGCGATGAGATTTACATTAAGACACTGCTTGATAATGATGCTGAAATCAACGTTATGTCTGAAACTCTTGTCACAAGAGCTCGGTTGTTTATGCGACGAGACATTCATTTAGATATGATAGAAGTCAGCGAAGCAAAGACTAACATCATTGAATGCTGCAACAACATGAAGATCGATATTGACGAAGCAAAATCAATGATTTCAATATTTGTGATTGAAAGTGACGAGTACACTCTGATACTGAGCAGATCATATGAGCGAAAGATACATCTATGCATCAACAATACTTCGAAAGAAACTTGTGAAATGATAGTCATTGATGATGATGAAAGAATGATGTTCTTTAAATTGATTCTAACGCACAATTCTATCAATTGAGATGTGTTGAAAATATTTCTTGAAAAAGCGAAAAACTCTTTAAACGAGTAAATGAATGCTCTGTTGAAAGCGTATCTGCAATGAGAAGTGTAAGTTCAAAGACTGTTGATTTAGCACGTTTGAAAAGCTTTGAGATGTTCATCGAAATCAAAGAAGAAAAGAAAAAGAAAGATTGAAGTTTCATTCAATGATTTTGCTTAAACAATAACATGCAATGTGCACAGATGTTATGATGTCATTTGAACAGATTTGCGATGCAAATGATACGAAGATTTGATCTGAGTTCAATTCATCAGCATGAAAAGATAAATCATGTCAAAGTAGCAACAGCATACAAGAGAAAAGCTCAGAAGATTCAATCTGTAAATTCATCAAAGTCAAATGACTCAATATCAAAAGATTTGACAAATTGAAAACAAATCTTATTGACTCAGATCAAATTGAATATGATAGAGATGAAGTCAGAGAAGTATGATCATTGACTGTTTCTCAAATTCTTCAAAATTGCTCAAGAATTCAGATTGACTTTGAAGTGAGCGAAGAGAATGATATGCAACAATGCTTTAACTCTGCAAGAGAAGAATTTACTACTGAAGATGTTGTTTAACAGAGAAATAATAATGATCTGAGACTTCTCAGAAATGAGAAAGATAAAAGACATAGTTTCATTCTCGCAGTAAATTTGAACGATATCACATGATGCATGACAGACATTTAATTTCTCAGTTTCTAAAACACTTCATCAGATCATTATAGACATGCTCAAGAATCAAATAAAGCATGACATATTGAAATCTTGTCATGACTCATATCAAAATCTTTGATTTCTGATCAAGAAAAAGTTCAATCAGTATCACATGATCAATGCAGCGATGAATATGAACAAGATTATCATCAGAGACATCAATCTGCTCTCAAATGTGAATGAATTTTTCAAAGAATTCGTCGATATGATTATGATTTTCCTGATAGATCTGTTTTCTGAATACGATCAGATTATGCTGACAAAAATATATCAAGATCTCACAATGTTCATGACATCTCTGAAATTATTGCGACAGACGATGTTATCACAAGATGTCATCAACTTCGTTGCTCAGTTTGTCAAAATCATAATCAAGATATTGAAGAATCTTCTTGAGATATGCAAATCTTTTCTCAACGATATTGAAGTAAAGAAATCGAAGACAATCTATGATAATGCAAAGATCATTTCAGAAGTGCATCAATTTATGTTGAAGCACATTAAGAATCTCGACTTTATACTCTTGAACTTTGAACTCATCGATTGCATCATATCTGACGAAAAGTTGCAATTCTGCATGTCGAGCATAAAGATTGTAAGATTTGTTTGTGACTTTCATGATTGCAGATCAGAAGATTTCAAAATTATCAAGATTCTGAAATGACGTTTCTGTCATGATGTCACATCTGTTCAAGCATTCATTGAAGTATGCATGTATTATCAAATGTGAATAAAGAATTTCATCTTGATCGCAGCATCAATATTTCAGCTCTTCAAAAAGAAGATCAAATTCATATGAGAAAGAAAACAAGAGAAAGTCATGAACAAGTTGAAGCTGATACTGATCACTGCATCAATCATGAGAAGTCTGAACTATTCTGAGCAGACAGAAGAAATTGTTCTTGTTGTGAACGCAAGTTTTCAAGAATGAAAAGCGATGTTACAACAGAGAGCATTGAATTCTAAGAATCAACATTTCATATGATATGAAAGTGAGTTATGAAATGAGCAAGAGACAAGATATGATGCTGAGAAGTGAGAATGCAGAGATCTGATGAAGACACTGAAGAAAATTTATTACTGACTATACAACATGAAGTTTGTTATTGAAATAGATGTCAACACTCTGATGATGCAACTGAATCAATCTGCATCAGACTTATCAAAAGCATTGATGACATGATGACTTGCTTGAATTTGCTTGTTTGATTTTGATGTTCATCACGTTTTCAATTGCAAGCATAGCACACTCGATGAACTCTTACGCAGACTCAGAGAATCTTCAAATGACGAAGATGAGATTCACAAGAAAGACATAAATGACTTCATTAATGCTCAGTTAAATTTCATTCATCTTTGCTCAGTCAGTATAATTGTTGAAGAAGACATGTTAATATTGAAAGATTTATATTCAGAATATTTTAAGAAAATAGCTCATTATCTAATCTTCTTATTATGCTCATTCAAAATGTCAACAAAAGAATTTTGAAAGTTCAAACATGAAGCACTGAAATTCATGATTCAAGATAAACATTTGTTTAAAAAATTCAACAAGATTGCTTCTGTGCAAAGAATGATGAATCTTCAAGAAGAACACAGTAATATTTTGCAAAAACTGCATGATGAAAGTGATCATTGTGAAAGAAAGAGAACATATCAAAAGATGATTGATAGATATTGATGAAAGAAGATATGAAAGAATACATGCATGTATGTAAAATTCTGTGAAGAATGTCAGTTGTAAACATCAAGACAAAAGAAGAAGACTTTGCATTTTATCTGAATCTTGAAAGTCTGAGAAAAGATTGAGATGAATGTCATTCACATGTCTTCAAGCAAAGAGAAATGCTATATTGTCTTGACAAGAAATGACTTCTTGAAATGAGTAGAAGAAAGAGTTCTGAGAGCAGCAACTTTGAAAGCGATAGCGAAATTTCTGTGAAAAGATGTGATTTGCAGACACGACTGTTCAAGAAGATTTGTCATGAACGAAGAATCGAAGAACAAAGAAATTGTAGAAACGCTGATCGAGAAATATAAGATAAAGCGAATGATGATGTCAACTTATCATTCACAGATGAATGATCTTATGAAGAAAGATCATACAGCTGTTGTGAATGTCTTGATCAAGATAACAGTCGATGAAAGCATGAAATGAGTCAGAAGCTTTGTCAATGTGCTATGAGCAAACAGAATCATTATGAGAACTTTCATTGAAATGACTTCATATCATGTCTTGTATGATTGCAATGTCGTTCTTTTTATAGAACTTGATGTTTCAATCTGACAGATTCTTTCATAAGACAATATTTGCATGACTGATGAGTTATTGACTCTTCATGCTCAACAACTTGAATGCAAAGACGAGAATTTAAAGAAGATCGCGCTGCATTTGAGAAGAATGAGAAAGATCGACAAAGATGTATGAGATGATCACAAACGTGTTCATATCAGTTCAATTCTGAAGAGTGATCTTGTACTACTGCATGACATCAAATTGAACAACATGCATACGTTGAAATTGACATGAAGATGACTGAGATCTTTTCAAGTAATGAAGATGAACACTGAAAAAGAATGATATAAAATTACAAAGCTTGACGAAGTAATTTTAAAAGAAATGATTGCAGAAAATAGATTGAAGAAGTGTGTGAATTGAGCATTGAAAAGTAAGATCAGCAATGAACAGAAGAATGAAGATCAGAATTTATCGATGACAACACTCATTGAGAAAATCATGTCAGAAATTGCAATCAATGTTTCGATCAAAGATTCAAATGCATCGCTGAATTTTATTCACTATTAACTGAAAGTCTTTGTGAACTTGAAAAGAACATCTGTCGCTGAAACTTCTGTTGAGTTGAGATAAGATTATTCACACTCAAGAGTGCAGCTTCAATAGCACTGTCTTGTACAGCATCATTCATATTAATTCTTTCTTTATCGAGTCATCAAGAAGCAAAGTTGATGCAAGAAGATCATGAGTTGTTAAGAATATCATAAAGTCGCTTTGAGTTGTTTGAGCATATGAAAAGAAGAATGAGAATGAAGATGCAAACATCTGCAATGTCAATACTGAATTACTTCAATATTGAAGATTGAAAATTTCAAAAATGCTTCAGTCTCGAATGAACAAAGCGAAACTTTAATCAATTCGCAGAGTACGCGCTAAAGTTCACTGCGTAATGATTAAAGCTAGAGCTTAGAGTAAGAATCAAAATCGATCGATGATTGCATATCAGAAAATATATCAAGATTGAAGATTGAAAATATATCAAGATCGACTTAAACGACACACGACAAGACAACATGATGCTACATCAAGTCGATCTAACTCATGTGATGCGCAGCAAATAACGTAGAGAAATAATCAATCAGTCAGCTGAGAGATTTATTACTAATATCGAGTCATCAACACTCTCTCAGCTATGACAAGCGCAAGTCGCAGAAGAATTATTTGCAAAACTGCAAGCAATTTCTACTAGCGCTGAACTCTAGAAGACTCAGCACGTATTTTCTATCTTTCAACATAATTATCATCTCTGTTATTCAAACTCGCACTAGAACGTCTAAAAACCTCACGTATTTCATCATCTCTGTTATTTGAACTCACACTAAAATGACTAAACATCTCACATAATTCTTCATTCAGCATTTGTTTTCTCAAACATTAAAAGCTCACATCAAAGCTTTCATCAAAGAAAGTTCTTACGCATTTTCTCAGAAGAATCTCGTTCAAATTCTTTAACTATCTTTACTTTCATCATTTCAATGACATTCACTAAAGCAAGCTCTGTAATAATGCTGCATCATCTGAAACACTTCATAAATGATCAAAAAGAACTAGTCAATTACTTGAACTCTCTGCGCACAGAATAAGAATGACAAATAGCAATTCGTCAATTTTAAGATCAGATTATGCAATTACACGTCAATGTAAAGAATCTGATGTACAGCTTCGTGAAATTTCTTGATAATAATTCACTTTATTCAAGAATGATTAGCAAGAAAGAAGAATAAAAGATGATGAATATTGAGCATGAGAGAATTGAAAAAGAGAGAAGAAATATAGCTGAGACAAAAAGAATCATGATGAACAAATAAGACTTGAAGCTACTGAATCTTTGAATTTCAAAGAAAGATTCTTCATTGTATTCAGTAAAAAGAGAAGCGATGAATAAAATGCATGCTGTCATCGCAAGAGTTCAGAATGAATATCTGACTTAAGTGATGATGAAGCAGATAATATATCATAGAGCGATGCAGACAATTGTCAGCAGAGATCAAGTTTCAATCTTCTAATTTTCACAACTCACAGACTTTGACAAATTGATCGCGAATTAGATTGAAGTTATGTTAATGAATGAGAAGCTAAATCACATGAACTGAAGATGAATAAAGTCTGACTTGTTATATGAGTGTATCAGCGACATGATCTTGAAAACAAATCATGTTGAGACTGTTTTTAGCTCATCAGCAGTCTTGCAGTTTGATTTTGAAAGAAGAACAAGATCATTAATACTGTCATCACAATCAAGATGCTCATCAGTAGTGTCAAAGAATGAAGACTCACACTTCATGTTGATTGCAAGCGATGTAGTAATGATCTCAGATCTTAATTCATCAATGTTAGCGATGCAAAGTTTGATGATAAGATTTCGTCAATCATCAAAAGTTGTCACATCAATCTCTTTTGACATGATCACTTCATTTACGTCATTAAATTCTTCAAGAACATCACGCATACATCTTTTTATGTCTTTTCATTTTCTTATCTTGATCGCTTCAACGTTCTCAAAGCTAGCAGAATATGACGAGCAAAGACTTGCTCTCTTGCTAGATGTAATCATGAATAACGAAAAGATTCTTCTATAGTACAGCTTAGAAACAGAAATGAGTGATACTGCGAGTGTCTGTGAGAAAGCTATCATTGCGACAGCGATAGAAAGCGTATGATCGAAAGTTCAATGATCGCATTATCAAATCATCGAAAATATCTGAAAGATGAGAGAGAATAGAGCATGCTTTTGCATACGAGTGTCTCATACATGAAAGCAGAGACTTGATTATCTTGATTTGATATCTTCAATTGTGACAATGAAGTTGCTGAGAGAATATCGCTTCGAAACTAAGAGTGAAGAAACGTTTGTGTGTCATTCACATCTTCAGAAACTGAGAAATAAACTCAAGCTACTGATGAATAAGCTGTCGTTTGAAATACTTATTGATCATATAAATATCATATACAACTATAGATTTCGACTAAATTTCGTGAAAATCGATGTCACTTTTGCAGACTGATTTCGTCAAGATAGTCGTTTCTTTCACTTCACTGACTCACTACAACTATTTCGATTATGATTGTATATGTCACAAAACTACAAGATTGATACATTTTTGATTTGTAATATGTTCATAGAATAAATCAAGTATCAGAAGTGAAAGAAAAATGATGCAATAATATTATCAAATGTGTTTGATTGAATATTGAATGACAATACATGAGTCTTGATAAGAAAGAAACTAAACATGTATTTATGACATCAGAGAAATGACTTAGATCTTACAAATCACGACTGATTGAGAACGATTATGTACATCACATTGCAACAACTAGTACGTCAAAATATAGTGTACTATCTTATTACTGTGATTCTTCAATTGAATCACGAAATTGATCTTCTGATCTTTTTCTATTTCATGAAAATCACTTTCAAGAATGATTCAGAATTTATAAGACATGTGAATCTGAATGTCAATGATTTGATGAGTGATAGAGAACAAAGTTGAATTCAAAACACAGCAATGTTTGCAAACAAGTTAATTGATAAAGATGACGAATTCATTCTTGATCTACATCTTTGCATGAAAAAATGATGAAAAGAAGCGATCAAGCGAAATCTAGTAACGAATGAATATACTCACTGTGTAATACTTGAGATGTTCAATGAGAATGATTCGCAAAGATCAAATCTGAAATGAGTGAATCAATCTTGCTTTGCAGACAGTGTTCATTTCTGAATGTCACATTTATCACATGACAATAGAGATAAATCTGACAAACAACGCATTGCAATGCTCATCTATCACACAGCGATCTTCAAAGATGAAGTCAACATGAAAATTGCAAAATGTGAAACTAAGAATGAAGTGATCATTGCACTACGAGATCAAAGACTCATCAACGCGACTTTTTCTGAACTAGAAAACGATAAACAAGAGAAGATATCATTTCATCATTCTGTCATCATGAAAATTCGAGAAGTATGTTCAACTTTGAACGCGTTGATAGATCTTCAAAGCTGAAATTCAATAAAGATGTTGAAAGAGAAAAGTCTTTTGTTTGATCAGAATTTGAAGCAAGTAAAAGAGTTTGTTGAATTTCATTGAAAATCTGCATTGAATCAGATGAGAAAAGCTCACGAAAGAATGAAAGAGACAGAGATTGCAGTCTATGAATCTAAATTCTATTTCTACTGCGTTAAGAATGGAAATTAAGTTGATGAAAGATGATGAATGAAAGCATTTGAGAGCAATTGCTTGAACGTTAATGATAGATTGAATTCTTTCTGTTTTCTCAAGCGTTGATGAATAGATTGTTTTCTTGCTGTTTTCTTTCTGTTTTCTTCTTGTTTCTTTCTGTAGTGATCAAGAGATGATCATTAATTAGATGAGAAATGAATGTCGTGAGACTGCTTGCATCATTCTCACGAGATAGTTAGTAAGAGAAAAGAGATCGAGATCTGAGTCAATGATAGAAGAGTCAAAGAGAGCGTTTCTCGAGTGTATATATAGATGTCATTGCAACTTGTAGATAAAGACAGAGACATACACGTTTTACAGTATCTTTTTACTAGCATGATCATTGCACATGTTCATTTTTTGCTTTCTCTGTTGCTTTAATACGACTTTTTATATTGCATCTGTACTCTATTTCTTGACAATGTCACGTAGACGTTGAATAAATTGTTAGTATAAACATGTGATCACAATCATTTGATGTTTGACTTTGATCAATGAAAGAAAATGTGTTCTGATCATTCTTTTGAACTCTCAATTTTTCATGTGAATAGATGAATTATTTGACGTCAAGTAAAGAAAATGAGTTTAAGTTTCTTCAGTATATCAGCGTGATCAACTGTCACAAACTGAGAGCTGAATGAAATCAGAATGAAATTCTAATAACTAGATTTTAAATACAAGACGTTGCACGAAGAAGAAAGAAAAGAAAAAGATCATTCAAAGATTCTTATATCTCATGAACGCTGAGTATCATTCGTATCTGAGAGTTTTCATAAAATTACTGATAATCTCACGTTCATTATTATTTATAATATTGTTTAACATCATCTAAGTGATTTAACATCTTTTTTCCCAACATCTTTCAAGTAACACATGCTAAAATCGTGACAATAGATTTCTCTTTTTGAAGTCGAAGCTTCTGCAAGACTTTTAATTCTCTGACTCATATTCAGAGTCGCTGCTTTCTTGCACGTAAGCGATTCATGAATTCTTACTCGAACGATCGAGATTTCGAACGTGATAGACGTTCATGACTTCGATGACATTCATCACATTCGCAAACTTTACTCAACTGTTTTCTTCTATCTCAGTTCACTTAATTAAATACTCTAGCTGAGAGTTCTTTATTCGAAAGTTCAATATTTCGTTCATCTTTCAGCTAAGCACTTCTTCGACGAAGACTATCGAAAACGACGCGAAAGATATTTGTTCAGATAAGAAGTCGTTGATCGCAGAATGAAGCAGATAAGTATGAAAGACGTCGAAACAGAATCAGTCATCAAGCAACTCTAGCTGATAAGAATGAGAACTAACAATTTTGATGATTCTGAAAGATTTCTCGAATTTATTAGATAACTTCTTGCTGAGTCAATGAATCATCAGATTGCGAGCATCTAATCAAATCATATCATTAATTGCATACTTGAGAACGTGTTGTCAATGAACATTAGCGAATTGTTCCTGATATGCTTGAGCTAAGATCATTTGTTCTCGCAGAATTTCATTGATTCAATTCATTTTCTGAACAAACAGATCGACATGTATTCATTTCGAATGTTCAATAACGTTCTTCTGAGTCTTCTTTGATTTCAATTTCATTCGAGAATGCTGTTCGAAGTTAGCTAGAAACGACGTGCACTGAGTGCTTTCGAAGAAGTGATTGTTGATGACAAATTCAGCTGATGACAGTCATGCAGCTCAGTCGTTCTGCATAAAGAACACGAAGACTCGAAGATATTGTTTCAAAACGTCGTTGATGTTCTCGATTTGATCATTCGTTTCTGAGTGAAACGCAGTTGACAATTGAGCTTGAATCTTCAATCGAATACAAAGTTCGTCTCAAAAGTGACTGACAAACTGAGTTTCACGATTCGAGATGATTGAATCAGATAATTCATAATGTTTTCATATTGCACGATAAAAAACTCGAGCTGTATCTAGAGCTGTAATTTCACTCATAGACTCATAATGCACTTGTTTAGATAATCTGTTCACGACTATCAGAATATTGATTGTCGAATTTTCGTTCAGATTCTTACTTTCAGATACTGTCACGATGAAATTCATGACTATGTCTTTTCAGCGATGATTGAATACATCAAGAGACTTCAAAGCTCTCTGATATTTTTCTCTAGAGATCTTCACTCGAGAGCATAGATGACAATTGCGTACGAAGCAAGCTACTGTCTTGATCATTTCGAATCAGTAATAATGACGACTGAGTATTTCGTAGATCTTGACTCTTTCTGAATGACTCGCAATAGACGTGTCATGACTTAACTGAAGCAGACGTAGTTGCAGTTTCTCATCTTCAAATATCAATAGTCTATCTCTATAGTAGACTCGATCACTTTGCAGCGTACATTTCGCTAACGAAAATTCTTTAAGCTTTCGTTGATCATCTTTTAACGCAGTTATCATGATCTGTACTCATTCATCATTGAAATAGACTGCAAAGAGTTGTTCTTCTAGCTCATTCATAGACATTTTCTCTGATGATTCAGACTGCTCAGAGATTACTGATTCGCTCTTCGAGTCACTTGATTCAAGTGCTTCAGAGTCACTATCATCGAGAACATTGATTAAGACTTGAATTTTCAGATTTTTTGATTTTAGCACGATCTGTCACTGATGTTCTCGACGACTATTTCTCTCGTTCAAGAAAAGATTTTCTGATCGACGCGTGAGTGCATCGACTTGAGTGTTCAATTCATTCGAACGATACACGATTTTGAAGTTAAATCGAGAGAGAAATTCTGATCATCTGACTTGTCTTCGACTAAGCAGCTTAATTGACATGAAATATTCTAGATTCTTGTGATCGAAAATGATCTCAACGAAATCTAACGTGTCTTTCAGTTCGAGTCTTCATTTCTCAAAAGCTCTGATTATAGCTAGAAGTTTCTTGTCATAAATCTCGTAGTTGCATTCTGCGAGTAGCATTTTGAAAGAGAAATAGATCACAGATCTTAACTGCTCGTTATCATCTCGCTGAGACATGACTTCGATCACAACATAGTCGAAGGCATCAATTTTCACAGTCACGAATAGATTCGAATTATAGTGCATTAAGATAGAGACAGTGATGAACGTCTGCTTGAGTCGATCGAAGACGAATTGACACTTCTGAGTTTAATTAAATGGCTGATCTTTTCTGATTAAGACAGTCAACGAGTCGATCAGCTTGAAAAACTTCTTAATAAATCGTCTATAGAAGTTGACGAAGCTCAGAAAACTCTGAACATCTTTGACGTCTCGAAGTGCAGCTCAATTCATGATGACATTGATCTTCTCAGAATTCATTTTGATTTCGTGAGTAATGATTATTAGACTCAAATACTTGATCTCGATAACTGAAAATTCGCATTTCTCGATATCTATCTGTAGTTCAACGACTCTAAGTCGCTTCAGTATCTGATGAACATGCTGAGTATGCTTCTTTTTGC
>JAABUV010005540.1_pt1 | contig 14334 bp, 13 predicted proteins | sample 5559971 | NCBI WGS metagenome assembly JAABUV01 (sample SAMN10711881, study PRJNA513362) | rock metagenome | isolation source: Antarctica rocks | place: Antarctica: Victoria Land, Knobhead nord | collected 2015-12-19
GCGCCGCAGCGGGCCCCAGCCGCCGCCGCGGCCCAGGCTGCGCACGAGGTCGCGCAGCTCGCGCAGGTCCTCCAGGCGCGCGCGCATGCGGTCCATCTCGGCCCAGCCCTTGCGGCCCCAGATCGCGCCGCCCAGGTCGAACGCGCCGCTGCGCCCGCCGCCCAGCAGCGCCTCCAGGCCCTCGAACGCGCGGCCCGCGCGCGCCAGCGTCTCCCTGCGTTGGTGGGCGGCGGTCGGCGGGCGCTTTCTCAGAAGCGCTGCGCGCGGCGTGCGCGGGCGGGCGCGCACATGGGCTTGCGCCACTGCTCCACCAGCGCCGCGACCAGCGCCTCGGCCGTGCGGCGCTCGGGCGGCCACGCGGCGCGCTCCTCCGCGCCCTCGTCCTCCTCCTCCTCCTCCTCGGCCGCCTGGGCCGCGGGCGCCGCCGGCGCGCGGCCGCCGCCGGCGCGCACTGCGCGCCCCATATTTTCACAATATATTTGAATGGAAATAGTGGGGCATACTGCCTTGGGGCGGCTAGCGCGCGCACCCGCGCGCCGCGCGGCCTCCTGCGCCACCAGCTCCGCGACGGTCAGGTACGCGTTGCCGGCGCCGTCCGTCTCGCGCTCGACACGCGCCTCGGCCTCCCTGCGCGGCGCGCGGCGCTCAGGCGCGGGGAACCCACCAGGGCGCGAGGCGCGGGCGCGGGGCCGCACCCGCGCAGCGCCTTTTCGTGCTTGCACAGCAGCTCCAGCAGCGAGCGCAGCAGCGTGTCCAGCACGGCCGGGTACTTTTGGCAGAAGCGCGCGACGCCCAGCCGCGACAGCGCGCCTGCGCGCGGCGGGCTAGTCGGTCAGCGCGCGCGCCGGCGCGACGGCGGCGCGCAGCGGCTGCGGGGGCGCACGTATGAGCACGCCGCGCAGCGGCTCGGCCGGCCAGCGCAGCTCCGCGAGCGCGCGGCCCGCGACCGGCGACCCGGCGTCCTCGGCCAGCTGCTGCAGCGCGACGTCGTCCGGCAGCAGGCCGCGCGCCAGCGCCGCCTTCCAGAGCAGCAGGCCGCGCGCGCTGACCTTGACGGCCTCGCTGCTGTCGCCGCCCTCCACCTTGGCCCTGCCGGGCGGCGCGGGCGTCGCGGCGGGCGGCGGCGGGGGCGGCGCGGCGGTCAAGCGCCGAGCCGGGCGGGCCGCACCGGATGTGCGCCAGGCGCAGCAGCTGCGCCATCTGCTGCGGCGCCAGGTCGCCCACCGCGCCCAGGTCCAGCGCCGCGTGACCCTCGGCGGGCCGCGGCCCGAGCGGCGGCGCGGCGGTCACGGCGCAGGCGGGCGCCCGCCGCCGCCGCTCGTCGCCGCGCAGCCTGCGCAGCGCGGGCGCCGCGGGGCGCGGCAGCGCGGCGGTTGGCGCCGCGGGCGGGGCGTGCGGCATTGGCTGCTGCAGCATGCGCATCGCGCTTTCGAAAAGACGCTGCCTACGGCAATCAGGCAGCGCCGTGCGGAGCGATGGACGGATGTTCTTAAAAATCAACACTGCAAGCGAGCAGGCTGGAAAGCAAAGCAGCAGACGAGGCCTTATCCGGGGGTGCGGGGCATCGGGGTGGGGTGCCCTGCAGTCATGCAGCAGTTTCAGCATGCTCCCCGGCAGTCAGCTCAACAGCTACAGGTGAGCCTTGCGTGAGCACTTTTAGGTGCAAAAGGCAAACAAGCACCACAACGCCGCAATGTCCGCGTTTGGCACGCAGGCGTCCTACTATGACGGGAATGCGGGGCTGTACGCCGACCCGGCGGTCCGGCCCCTGTACCCGCCCGAGCTGTACGACAGGATCTACGCCTTTGCCGGGCCCGCCTGCGACGCCGCCCTGGACGTGGCGACCGGCAGCGGGCAGTGCGCGGGCCAGCTCGCGCAGCGCTACCGGCAGGCGCGCCCCGGCCGGCCGGCCCGCGCTCAGAGGCCGGCGGGGCTGGCGCTCAACGGCGCACGCGCGCCCAGGTGTGGGCGATCGACGCCAGCGCCGAGCAGCTCAAGCGGTGCGCGGCGCACGAGCGGGTCGTCTTCAAAAAAGGCGTCGCGGAGGATACGGGGCTGCCCGCCGGCAGCATGGACCTCGTTACGGCCGCGGCCGCCCTGCACTGGTGCGCCGCGCGCGGGGGCGGGCCCTTTTGTAAAAGCACGGCGCGCTCACGCCGCGCGGCGCGCAGGTTTGACGTCCCCGCCTTCTACCGCGAGGCCCGGCGCGTGCTCAGGCCCGGCGGCGCGCTGGCCGCGTTCACATACTACATCCCGGACCTCGAGGGCAGCGCCGCGGCCAACGCGCTGCTCGGCCGGCTGTGGCACGAGCGGCTGGGGCCCAAGGCGGAGGCGCACCTGCTCGTCGAGCGCCAGTACGCGGGCCTGGAGCCCGGCGCGCGGGACTTTGGCGTGGTGGAGCGCGCGGCCGTGGCGTTTGAGCACCGCAGCACGGTCCGGAACCTGGTGCGCGCGCGCCCCCGGCCCCGCGGCGGCGCTTGGAGCAGCGGCCTGACGGCGAGCAGCGCGCAGGTGCTGCTGCTGCGCACGTCCGGGCTGTACGGCAAGTTTGTCGCCGAGGGCCCCGACCGGCCCGACCCCCTGGTGCCCTTTGAGGCGGAGCTGCTGGCCGCGCTGGGCGCCGCGGACGCGGGCCACCCGCTCACGCTGCGGTTCACCGTGTGCCTCATCCTGGCCAGGGAGCCCAGGCCCCTATCCTAGAGCACCATCTGGGCAGTGTGTCCTTGATGTGTCAGCCTCACGTTTTAAAATGTGATGCTATTGTACAGTAAAAATTTGCTTCCATCAACGAGATGGCCGGCACTGTTCCGTGATCGTCTAGTGGTTCGGATGTTCCCCTGTCAACCTCGTAGTGCGGGAAAGACCCGGGTTCGATTCCCGGTCACGGAGACGGCCGTCACCTGCTTGCATTGTTTTTCGCGATTAGGGCTGCCTGCAGGTCACGATCATTGCGTATTTTGCGTGAACGTTTTGCTGCGCACGCTCTTTTGGCTGCTGCAGCATAGCGTTGTGTTAGCATGAGACTGTGCTGCTCAATTGCAAAGAAGGAAGTGCTTGGCATTCGTCGCTTTGCGTCTATGTGTGCAAAATTCACAAGGCAGACTAGAAGCGCGCGCCACAACGCCGGCGCCAGGGCGGGGCGCCAGGCAGCGCGCCGCGCGCCTGCGCGGCCTGGCCCGGCCGCGCCCTTTGGCTGCCCTTGCCGCCCGGCCCGCCGCTGCCTGCACCCAGCGCGCGTTCAGCACAGCCTTGCGGGCTCGATGGGCTCACAATGCAGCCTGCGCACGCAGGCTCCCCACGGCCCCAGGCAGTGAGCGGTGTGGCACTGGCAAGGCGCGCACACGTGCGTGTGCATACCGCCTTGGGGAAAGACGATACAAGTATCAGCTGCCGTCGCCGCGCACTCCCCCTGCTTCGCAGTCCTTCTGCTGTGGCCCTGCACTCCTTCTGCTGTGGCTGCGGCCTCCTCCTGCTGCGGCCATTCTCTCCTGGTGCGGCGACACTGGATGGCCGCGGCGGCAACACCAGCTGCTGCTGCGGCCGTGCACTCCTGCTGCGGTCGTGCACTCCTGGTGTGGCAACACCTCGTCAGAGAAGATGGTGCCAGCATTGCCAGTACGATGCCCACTTGGCGCGGCAGTATCACTCAGGCAGGCTGGAGCAGCCTGCCCTGCGGTGCGGTTGCCGGCCTGCGCAGCTGGTGGCCCGCGCTGATGCCCGGGCGCAGGTCGAGCAGCGGGCAAGCATCGAGCGGCCCTGCGGCGCGGGGCGCGAGCAGCGTTGTGTGGTTTGCGAGGCGCAGCAGGATGCCAGGTGGACCGCCCAAGCAGCAAGCGCTCTCCATGCGCCCCGCAACAAGCCTAGTGCCAGTCGCAGGAGCAACTGGCAACTTGCACGCGTCCAGACAGGCAGGCGTACCTCCACGCTGAGCCGGCTGCCCATGGCGTCCCCTGCGTGCGCGGCCAGGCAGGCGCACCGTGGCAATTTCAGTGCGTGGCTGGAGGTGCCCGCACCGGATCCTCGCGCGCTCTTGCGTGGCTCGTGAATGGCCACGGCGCCAGTCAGCGGCACCTTGCGTTTCTCCCGGGATGCGCGCTGCGTGCCAGGTTGCATGTTGCGCTTCTTGGCGACCGCGCCGGCGGCGCGCAGCTTACGGCGAGCCGCGCTCGCCTGTGGCACAGCTATTTCGGGCGAGTGTCTACCTGCGCGGAACCCGGTCAGTGCTAGACCGGTGCTACGCCGGGGTTTTCTCCACACATTTTACTACAGCAGAGAAGAGAAGAAAGCCAGGTATTACCTTGGAAGTGTATGCCAGCCGCTGCAGCGACAGCGAGGAGCGCAGGCCTTGCTTGATCGGAGCCAATGGCGCACCCTCCGCCCCGCCCGGTGCGCCTGACGCGCCTTGCCCATGGCTTGCTTCAAGGGCTTCTTGCAGGCGCCTACGCCGCCGCACCCGGCAGCAGCGCCCGGCTCACAGCGCTGCGGCGACCTGGGTGCGCCTCCGCCTCCAGGCGCTGCCGGTGGAGCTCGATGAGCAGGAGCCGGAGCTCGAGGAGCGCGAGCGCGAGCCTCTGGTGCGCGCGAGCTACCTCCTGGCGCAGCTGCCGACCGCGCTGCCCAGTGAGGCCGAGCTGGCGCCGCTCCTCGACGCCTTTCACAGCGAGGCGCACACCGCCTCGTACGAGGTGGTCGAGGACAAGCTGAGGAGCCTCGGGCTGCCGTTCACCGACCGCGCCCTGCGGCGCTGCCACGCCGAGTGGGCGCGCCTGGTGGCGGAGGCGCTGGATGTGCGCCCGCGCCACGGCTGCAGCCGGCACCTGCAGCGGCGCCTGCGCGCGCGGCTGAGCCAGACGGCGGCGCGCTGCGCGCAGGTGATGCGCGCGCAGGGCATTGTCGTGCAGGAGGAGTCGGACTACCCTCAGGCGCGCCCATTCGGCATGCCGGGCGCGCTCCAGCAGGCGCGCGCGCCGCTCAGCGCGCGCGCCGCTCAGCGCACGGCGCGCGGGCGCAGGAGCGGGACTGCGGCTGCTGGGTCACCGGCGTGGGCGTGGTGGCGCCGGGCTGCTTTTTCCGCCACGTGCGCGCGCGGTCGGAGGTCGAGGCGTTTGCGTTTGTGGACGGCATGGGCTTTGAGGTGCGCGGGCCCGGGCGCCGCGCCCCGGCGTTCTCAGGCGCGCCATCTGACGCGCCCCGCGCAGGCCGTCTGGATGGGCTGGCTGCGCAAGGAGCTCGTCGGCTGGGCGCAGACCACCGCGCTCTGGTACCTGCTGGACGGCATCCTGGCCTGGCACGCGGCGGACAAGTTTGGCGGCACGACCCACGCGCACAAGGAGCGGTGCGGCCACGGACCGCGCTCGGGCGGCGCCGGCGCGTGGCGCGCGCGCACAAAAGCAGCGGGCCGCGCGCGCAGGGGCTTTTCCGGCCTGTCCTTTGGCGCCGAGGAGAGCATCAGCGCGATGTTCACCGCCAAGCCGGGCAAGCGCTGGAGCGACCAGTCTCTTGTCGGCTTTCAGTATCTAGACATCGACGACCCCGACCGCAAATGCCGCGGGCAGATACCATCCTTCGTGCTCTGGCTCGCCGGCCGCAACAGTGCGCGCCGCCGCCCCGCCCGCCGCGCCCCCTCCCGCTCACGCGTGACGCGCGCGGCGGCGCCGCAGGCGCCGAGAAGCTCAACCCGCGCGGCGGCGTGCACGGCGTGCACCGCGAGGGCGGTGTGCCCCGGCGGCGCTGTGCCCGCACGCCCCGCTCGCCCCTGCCGCCGCGCATGCGCAAGTCAGGCTGTGCGCTGCGCAGAGCGCTACGCCGTCGCGATTGAGGTCACGCGCGGCGACGCGTGGGGCGCGGCGGAGGACTCGTACCGGAGCGCATGCAAGCAGGGCCTGTTTATGATGGTGCCCGGCGTGCGCGGGCGCGACATCGCGCTCACCACCAGCGACCCCGAGCTGCTGGCGCGCCAGAACCCGGACGTCATCGGGGAGGTGTTCTGCGAGCTGCTGATCGTCGAGAAGCAGGACGAGGACGTGCACGCCCTGGACCCTGTCGACGGCACCGTCAACGCGCACGTCGTGGCGGCGCGTGCCCGCCCCGGCCCGCCGCGCGCGCCCCGGGCCGCCGCGCCGCCTGACGCCGCGCCTCGGGCGCCGCAGTCGATGGAGACGGCGGCGAGCGTGGAGACGCTGCGCGCCGTGGCCGCGGCGTGCGGCCTCACCGACCGCAGCAGCTGGAAGCCCAACTCGCTGTTCGCGCGCTGGCTGGGCGGCAACACGACCAACGCCGACCTGCCCTACCCGTGCGGTGCGAGAGCCGTCGCGGCGTGCAGCGCAGTGCGTTGCATGCCGGCCGCGCTCCGAGCGGCCGCGGCGCGCGCGCAGGCGACAAGGCGCGTGTGCAAAAGTGCTTTCAGCAGTACTCTGACGTGTACCGGAGCTGCCAGGCGGCCACGCCGCGCCGCGCCGACCGGGCAGAGCTGGACCCCGCCGACGTCCGCCCGCTGGGCCTCGGTGCGCCGCGGCCTGCCCGCCCGCCCACGCACGCACGCCTGCCCACCCGGCGACGCGGGCTGACGCGCGTACGGCGGCCGGGTCGGCAGCGGCGGTCCGCATCGCCAACCTGCACATGCTGCACGAGCGCGAGGACCTGGGGGCCGACGCGCGCCGCCGGCCGCGCGCGGCCTGATGCGCTGGGGGTGGGCTTCCTGACGGCGGCGGGTGCCGCAGACTCCGGATCCGCTCCAAGAAGTCTGGCTGCTGGTGCGTGACAGCGCTGGCCGACCCTGACCTGTGCCCGACGATGCGGTGACTGCTGCAGGGGCGGGCTCACCAGTGCGGGAGTATCTGTTCCGGCCCGTGGACAGCACCCAGCGGGGGTTATAAGGCGCTCCATGCAGGAGCTCAGCATCGAACAGGGCGCACAAGAAGCGCATGGCAGCTGCAGGTGTGCTGGATGCGCGCACACCGCACAGCAGCAAGCGGACAAGGCTGGCAAACAAATGCCAGACCTGCTGACGGATGCATGCATGAAGTCACCTGCAGTTGTGGGCCGCTGTCTGGCCAGGGACCGCCACATCCGGGAGGAGGTGGGCGGGAGCAGCCAGAGGAGAGCATGCATGTGTGTGCTGGTGTGGTAGGCATGTTTTAGCCGCATTTACTTTGCCGGGCTCACAACCACGACAGTGTAAGCAAACTTTGCATGATAGCAACAGGACCCCTGCAGCCTGCCTGCCATGTGAAGAGAACTCAGGCCGGCAGCACTGCAGTGCACAGCCATGGCCAGCATTGCTCACAAGCAACATGATTAGCAAGACCAAGGGCAAGCTGGACAGAAGCATGCGATGTAGAGCCTGCTGAGCTGCTAGGGAGCAAATGCCATCCAGAGCCTGCTGAGCTGATGTGCAACAGCCCAGCATCATGTTGGTGTTGGGAGCACGTGGCAGGCGCCTTTTGTACAGCAGTGGTGGCTGCTTGATAGGCGCGGCGGTCTGCATGCGCACGTAAGCCAGGCCTTGGTTCCGAGCTTACACGCGGCGAGCGCCGCTCGCGGGCGACACAGTGCCGCACCAGAGTCACAAGCCAGGGCTCCATGTTGTGCATGCCACGACTTTGTGAATAGGACATCAGATAGAAAGAAGCAGCAGTCGCAGGGCGGCCGCGTGGTTTGGTCGCCGCACACGCCGGCCGGCAGGGGTTTACGCACACAAATAGCCTACAGCGACACAGAAAGCACACGCAAAGCATACAGCGCCACGCCCGGCCAGAGCCGGCTCGGTGGACGGGCTCACAGCAGCTGCGCGGGGCCAGGCCTGGGCCTGGGCCGGCCCAGCATGCGCCGCAGGACGCGGTTCCACGCGACGGCGCTGCTGCGGTTGCCCATGTCACTTGTCAAGTTAAGGAACACGGTGTCCACCGCGTTGATTATGGGGCTGGTGTCCCACGCGGCGCCGATGGCGTACGCCTCCGCGTCGGACAGCTGGCCGCGCACCGCGCCCGTGGACTCGGGCGGCGTGAGGACCAGCGCATACTCCGACCCCAGCACGGCGCCGCTGTACCCCGGCGGAGTGGCCGTGATGGCGGCGCCGCCACTGGTCGGCGGCGCGCTTGTGCCCGACCGCGACGGGCGCGGCGACAGCGGCGCGCTCGGCCCGGCCGCGCTCGGGGCGGCGGCGGCGCCGCCGCCGCCGCTCATAGGCGGCGCGCTCCCGCCCGACTGCGACGCGCGCGGCGAGGGCGGCGCGCCCGGCCCGGCCACGCTCGCCGGCGTGCCGGCCGGCGGCGGCGCGCCCGGCCCGGCCGCGCTCGGGGTGCCGCCGCCGGCGCCGTTGCTCGTCGGCGTGCCGGCCGGGGACGCCGCGGTAGGAGGCTGCGGCGGCGGCGAGGCGGGGCTGCGGGCGGCGCCGCGGCGGCGCGGCGCCGGCGCGGCCACGCTCGGGGGCGCGGCGTCCGCCGCCGCCGGGGCGCGGCGCCGGGCGGCGCGGCCCGCGCGCGCGGTCGCACTTGGGGGCGCCGGGCCGGCCGCGGCATCGGCGCCGCTGCCTGCGGCGTCCCCGGATGCGCCGGAGCGCGGCCCCGGCACGTCCGCCGGCGCCGGCGCCTCGCCGCGCGGGGCCCTGGGCCCCGGGCCGCGCCCCGCGGCCGCGGCCCTGGCCGCCCGGCCCGCGGCCGTCTGCAGCCGTTCGGCCTCCCTCTTGTCGCGCTGGAGCTTGCGGCACTTTCGCGAGGCAAGCCTGCGCGCGCGGCCGGCACGTCACGCCTGCCTCTCTGCGCGAGCGTGCGTGCAAGGGCTCCTGGCCGGCGCTGGGGCCGCCGCGGGGACCGGGGCGCACGTGCCAGCGGGGATGCCCCGCGCCTCGGGCGCCGCGCCGCCGGCGCGCCCGGCGGCGCGCGCGGCCGGCGGCCGCGCCGCGGCGGCGCTCGCCGCCTGCTCGCTGCTCGGCCTGCGCGCGCCGGGGCAGGCTGGGGTGAGGCAGCTGGAGGCGCCTGGGTGCAATGCTGCGACAACCGGCGATGCTGCTGCGGCCTCCCGGCGCGGCGCGCCGGGTGAGTACAGCTGGAGCACCAGGAGCAGTGCACGGCACGAGGGGTGCGGCGCTGTAGCAAGTACGACGCCTGTGACAGCGGGAAAGAAAGAGCACAGCTGCAGGAGCGCGCAGCACTGGCTCCTGCTGGTGATCACCATGGAGATGCAACCAGCTCCCCCGGGGCGGCGTGCTCGCGCGTGTGCCTTGCCAGTGCCAGGCTACACGGCGTGCGGCAGTGCCTGGCGGCGGCCGCACGCGCGTCCAAGGCTGCGGCATGGCATCGATTCCTACTCCGTGGCGGGTAGCCGCGCGCACCGGGTCTTTGCGCGCTTGCGTGCGGCCCCGGCGCCGGCGTCGCGCGCCGCCTTGCGCTTCTCAGGCGACGCGCTCGGCGTGTCGGGCTGTGTGTTGCGCCTCCCGGCCGCCGCGCTGCCGGCGCGCGCCGCGCGCTTGCTCATCGCGGCCTCGCGCTCGCTCTGCCACCCTCCGGGCGTGCTGGCGGGGCGTGCTGGCGTGCGAAGAGAAGGTGAAGTGCCTACCTGCGCGGAACCCGGGTTGACCGGGCTGAGGTTTTGCCGGCCTCCCGACCGCAACGACGCAGAGAGAGAGAAGCTCCGGAAGCAGCTCCGGAGTGCACAGGCCGCCGCAGCGAGGGCGCCTGCCTGCGTGCGGCCCGGGCCGGGGCTGACGGCCTGGGGTTGTTTTGGCGGCACCCATAAAAAGAGCCACGGGTAAGTGCGAGCTGCTGCAGTGACAATGGCAGACGCGGCCCCTGCGGGACGGCGGCTGCGGCGCCCTCCGCCCCTGCCGGTGCGCCCCGCCCCCGCGGCCCCAGGCGCCCGTGCGGCCGCGCCTGCCCGCGGCGACGAGTGAGCGCGCGCGTCCGCCCCCGCCCAGCCGCTGCCCGTGCGGCTCGTGGAGCTGGAGCCGGTGCTCGAAAAGCACGAGCGCGAGCTGCTGGTGCGCACGCGCTACCTCGTGGAGCGGCTGCCGCCGCGGATGCCGACCGAGGCCGAGCTGGCGCCGCTCATCGACGTGTTCAACAGCGAGGCGCACACGGCCACGTTTGAGGTGATCGAGGACAAGGCCAAGAGGCTCAACCTCTTCTCCGACTACGCCCTGCGGCGCTGCCACGCCGCGTGGGCGTACATGGTGGCGGTGGGGCTGGACGTGCGCCCGCGCCGCGGCCGCAGCCGGCTCCCGCAGCGGCGCCATCCACTGAGCGCCGTGCGGCGGCGCGCAGGAGATGCGCGCGCAGGGCATCGTCGTGCAGCGCGAGTGCGACTTCCCTCCGGCGCGCCCCGCTTCCCCGGCGGCGCTTCCCCACGGCGAGCGCGCGCGCACGCCCCGATCAGCGGCGCACGGGCGCAGGCGAAGCGGACGTGCGGCTGCTGGGTCACCGGCGTGGGCGTGGTGGAGCCGGGCTGCTTCTTCCGCCACGTGCGTGCGGGGTCAAAGCCCGAGGCGTTTGTCTTTGTGGACGCCATGGGCTTTGAGGTGCGGCGGCGCGCGCGCCGCGCCCCGGCTTGCCGCGTGGGGGCGCGCGCCGGCTGACGCGGCCCGCGCAGGCCTTCTGGATGGGCTGGCTGCGCAAGGAGCTCACCGGCTGGGCGCGCACCACCGCGCTCTGGTACAAGCTGGACGCCGCCCTGACCTGGCACGCGGCGGCCGAGTTTGGCGGCACGACCCACGCGCACAAGCAGCGGTGCGGGCTCCCTCCACACGGGCGGCCCGGCCGGCGCGCCGCACTCGCCCTCCAACTGCGCGCCGGGCCGCGCGCGCAGCGCGTTCTCCGGCCTCTCCTTTGGCGTCGAGGAGAGCATCGGCGCGCTGTTCAAGGCCAAGGCCGGCATGCGCTGGAGCGACGGCTCGAAAGCGGGGTACCAGTACTTTGACCCCGCCGACGGCAGGTGCCACCAGCACCTGACGGACCTGGTGCTCTGGGTCGCCGGCCGCAACAGTGCGCGCCGCCCCGCCCGCCCGCTGCGCCCCTCTCGCCGGCTCGCGCGTGACGGCCGCGCGGCGGCGCCGCAGGCGCTGAGGAGCTCGACCCGCACGGCGGCGTGAACGGCGTGCACCGCGACGGCGGTGCGCGCCCGCGGCGCCGCGCCGTGCGCACCACCCGCCCCCGCCTGCCGCGCGCGCGCGAGCGGGGCTTTGTGCGCCGCGCAGAGCGCTACGCCATCCCGATCGAGGCCAAGAGCGACGACTCATTCCTCCGTCTGGAGGACTCGATAGTCAACGCTTTCAAGCTGGGCCTCGTCCAGATGCTGCCCGGCATCCTGGCCAAGGACATCACCGCCACCACCGGCGGCGCCGAGGTGCTGGCGCGCCAGGACCCCAACGTCATCGGGGTGCTGTTCACCGAGATGGTCGTCGTGAAAAAGCAGGACCAGAACATGCACCCGCTGGACCGCATCGACAGCAACGACACCGTCAACGCGTACGTCGTGGCGGCGCGCGCCCGCCCGCCTGCCCGCCCGCCCGCCCGTGCGCCCGCGCCCGCCGCGCGCCGGGCGACGCCTGACGCCTGACGCCGCGCGCCGGGCCGCAGTCGATGGAGTCGGCGCAGAGCGTGGAGACGGTGGCTGCCGTGGCCGCGGCGTGCGGCATCACCGGTGGGCGGCACAACTCGCTGTTCACGCGCGTGCAGGGCGACGGCCTGACGAACGCCGACCTGCCGTACCCGCCCGGTGCGCGCCCGCGCACACTTGAACGCGCGCTGTGGCCCCGCCGGCCGGGCTTCGAGCGGCCACGCGCGCGCGCGCAGGCGACGCGGCGCGCGTGGTCAGGTGGTACCAGCCGTACTCGGAGGTGTACCGCGAGTGCCGGGCGGCCACGACGTACCGCGCGCGCGACGCAAAGCTGGACCCCGCCGACGCCCACGAGCTGGGCTACGGTGCGCGCGCGCCCGCCCGCTTGAAGCCCGCCCGCTCATCCAACGCCGCGGGCTGACACGCGCGCGCGCGGCCGGGCCGGCAGCGGCGGTGTGCCTGGCCATGGTGCGGATGCAGGAGGACCGCCTGGCGTGCGAGGAGCTGGTGTTTGACGCGCGCCGCCGCCTGCGCGCGGCCTGACGCGCCCGTGAGGCTCTGAGGCGGGCGTGGCGGCGGCAATTTTCTTCTTCTCGCTGGTCGCCTGTGCCGATGACTTCCGGGCGCGCCGGCGGCGGGCGCCGCAGGGTTTTTTCATTATTGGGGGGTTTACGTGTGGTTCTCGCGGCGCTGCCGAGGCGCCGCGCTATCAAGGCGCCGCGCTGTCTCTGACGCCGAGCCGAGGGTGCGCCACGCGCGGGCCCGCGCTGGCAGCCCTGCTTGCGCGTGCAGTGTGGATGGCAGGGCCCCTCTCGGGGGGTTTTTGTCCTGACTCTTTCGGGTCCAAGGCAGGGCTGGTCAAGTAGGGGCCCCGCAAGCGGGCAGGGGCGTGCGCGACCGCAGACGAGCAACGACATCGACACCGCCGCGCCACGCCAGCGGCTTTTCAACCTGGGGTTGTTTTGTTTTCTGATATATGTTCTCAAGGCGGCAATCTGCGGAGTCCTCGGCCGGCCAGCTGCGACGCCGAGCCGAGGGTGCGCTGCCCCGCGCCGCGGCTCGCAGCCAGGCCTGCACATGTAGAAGGCAGGGCCTCTCCTAAATTTATAATTTGGAAACATGCAAAGTGCATGCAATATTCCATATAGGAAAAGGCTCAGCGCTCCTCCACTCCTGCTCAGACTCTTCAGCCTGTCTCTCACACGTTCCCACCCAGTCGCAGCTTGCTAGCTGCAAGGAGGCGGCCTGGCTGCACGTAGCGGCTGCCGCGCAGGACCGCGGCCGCGCCTGCACGCGCAGAGAGGTGCGTGCGCGACGCGCCTGCTGCTCCCGCTCCCGCCGCTGCTGCTGTATCCTTGGCTGCTTCTTACTCAGTAGGCTCCCGCAGCAGACAGGCGGCCCGGCTGCAAGCGAGCCGCACCCGGCCGCGCCTCTGCACGCGACGAGAGGTGCGTGCGTGTCGCGCCGCGCCTGCTACCCACCACTGTTTCTTGTTTCCTGTTCTGACGTCCCTCGTGCTTTCTCAGTTGGCTTTTGTAATCAACACGAGGCCTGGCTGCGCGCAGCGCGCCATCAGCTCGCGCGTAGGAGCTAGCGAGCGCGCTGCCACGGCTGCGCCGTTCTTTCGCTGGAGGCCTCCCCGCGGCCAAGGGGAGCCCCGGCTGCGTGCGGCGAGCCGCGCAGGGCCTGGCTGCTCACGGTCGCGGTGCGTGCGGCGGTTGCGCACGCTGTGCCCGCTGCGCCTGCTGCGCCTGCTGCGCCCGCCTCCCTCGTTCTCTGTTAATAGCGTCCTGCGGCTATGATGAGGCCCGGCTGCGCGTTGCAGGCTGCCCGGTGGCGCGTGGGAGGGGCGCGCGCCGGCTGTGCTCGCCGGCTGCGTGCGGTGCGCTACTGCGCAGGACCTGGCAGCGCGCTTACGCCCGGAGAGGTGCGTGCTCCCGCTGCGTGTGCTGCTCCCGCTGTGGGCCCTGGCTGCGCCGCGTGTGTCTGATCTGGGTGGCAGATGTCGTGCTGATGCGGCGCCGCGGGCCGCCGCTGTCTGAGCCGGCCGCCGCGCGAGTCACACTGCCCCGGGTGCGCAGGGCCAGGGTGCATGGTCTGACGCCAGGCGGGCGGTGCTCCCTGCGCCGCTGCACGCGCGGCTGATTGCCGTGCCGGCCAGGCGCGGGGTGGTCACTGACGCGGGGCGCGCGCGCGCGCAGGGCGCCCGTGGACCGGTGCGCACGGCTGCGCGGGCGTGACCGGCGTCGCCGCACAAGACGATGGCGCGCCCCCGCCCCCCTCCCCCCGGGCTGCCATGTTTCGGCATGCCTGCGGATGGGGCGCGGTGGTCAACGCGCGCGCACGCGCGCAGGCAGGCGCCATGCGCCACCGCCGGTCTCACAAGCACGATGAGGCGGCGGCCATGATGATGGCGCTCACGTGGCCGCAAGCGGAGCAGGCCAGGGCCAGGGCGGAGCAGCAGCGCGTGCAGCGGGCGCGCGACTATGAGGCCGCGTTGCTGGAGCTGGACCGGGCGCGCGAAGCCCTGGCCGCTGCGAATGAGAGCGCAGGGGCACAGCGCGCCGCCGCCGCCGCCGCCATAGGGTTAGGGTAGGGTAGGGTAGGGTAGGTAGGGTAGGGTAGGTAGGGGGTAGGTAGGGTTAGGTAGTAGGTAGGTAGGGCAGGTAGGGTTAGGTATAGGGTATAGGGTAGGGTAGGGTAGGGGTATATAGGGTAGGGTATAGGTAGGGTAGGGGTTAGGGTTAGGGTAGGGTAGGGTATAGGGTTAGGGTAGGGTTAGGG
>JAABUV010005542.1_pt1 | contig 14325 bp, 13 predicted proteins | sample 5559971 | NCBI WGS metagenome assembly JAABUV01 (sample SAMN10711881, study PRJNA513362) | rock metagenome | isolation source: Antarctica rocks | place: Antarctica: Victoria Land, Knobhead nord | collected 2015-12-19
CACCACGACGCCCACGACGGCTGCCACCACGGCGCCCACCACGGCACCCGTGGCGCCTGTTACCGACTCGCCCACCACAGCGCCCACCACGGCGCCCACGACGGCGGCCACGACGGCACCCACCACAGCGCCTACGACGGCGCCCTCCACGGCGCCGACGACCGCGCCGACCACCTCGCCGTCGACGCCGGGCGCGCCGGGCACGGGCCGCCGGCGCCGCCTGGCAGACGGCGGCGCGGCTGCGCTGGCCGGCCCGGAGCGGCCCTGGCGCGCGGCCGCCTGGGGCGAGCCGGCCAATGCCACGCCGGGCCTGCCCTTTGGCGTGGCGTGGCAGCAGCGCGGCGCGCTGGGCGATGGCGAGGCGGCGCTGGGCGGCGCCCTGGGCGGCGACCTGGGCGTGTCGCCGGCCAGCTGGACGTCCGCCGCGCGCAATACGGCGCGCGCCGACGCCCCCAGCGCGTACGCGAACCTCTTTGCGGGCGGCCTGGACGACGACTTCTCCGAGCTGCTGGCCATCGAGGAGGAGGCGGCGTCGCGCGACATGTCCGAGGAGCAGGGCGCCGCAGCGCAGGCCGCGCCGCAGGGCCGCGCGCCCGCGCGCGCGCCGGTCGCCGCCGAGCCGACCTGGCGCGCGGTGTTTGCGGACAGCCGCGGCGCTGGCGGCCGCCGGCGGCCCGTGCTGGACGCCGCAGACATGCGGCTGCACCGCAAGGACTCGCTGCACAGGAGGTGATGGGGCCATGCTGTTTGGGGTTGGTGGCGGGGTCCAAGGACGGCGCGCAGCGTGAGCCGCGCGCTCGCCCGGCCGGAATCTTTCGGGGTTGCAATATTGGGTTTTGTACTGCGGCGCGGAATGGGATTGTAGCACCCAGGAGGACCAGAATAAGCTTGGCAGTCCTGTGATTTTGCCCTCAGTCCAGCAACACGCGCGGCCGGCCGGTGGCGAGCCCGGCCCCAGCTCTGGGACGGCGCGCGCTGGCCCCTCTCTGAACGCAACCGCCTCACATAAACGCGGAGTCTGTCTGGGTGTGTTTGTGCTGTTTAGGGCACTTTCTGCAGCTGAATTCATTATGAGCATGCATTCGTGGGTTGCGGGCAATGATAATCCTCTTTGGGGCTCACTTTGAGCCTGTGTGGATTTCCTTAGGCCGGGCACGCCATGTCGTTAGACAAGCGGGCCGGGCGCTTCCCCAGCCTCCAGCCTGGTGATCCCTGTGGCATGCTGCAAGGGCGCGAGCGCAGATGGCGACTCATGCTGTCAGCAAGGCCATGGGTTCTGGGTTAGGGTGGGGCGCGCACCACCAGCCACATTTCCTTCATCGGCTTGTCACCCGTCCTGCATGTAGTGTTTCATGCGTTCATACGCCCCCGTCGGGCCCCTAGAGCGCGGCTGTTGGCAGCCGCTTGCATGCCTCCGCGTATTGCAAGCAAGCTTAGGGTTTCTATGTTGTTCGTTGCTGGACGGTGACCGAGTATTCTGCGCGCGCCAACCCACTGCCTGTCGGCATGTTTTACTCAGCAGGCCGATGTGGCCGCTGGCCGCCACATGCAGCGCTTGCTGCGCCGGCAGCGCTGCGTAGCACGTCTTGCACAACTATTTGTAGGTGACATAGCCACTGGTGCCCGCATGGTGTAACGAGAGGTTGAGACTTATGCGCAGCGACATGTGCATGGCGTGCTCATGCTGCCCCCCTCAGACACCATGCTCAGCTTACAGCGCAGCGCATGGGGCAGCTGCACACAGCAAACACTGTTTGCACAGACACAGCACCTCCTGCCAGTGTCAGAAAGCAATTGTATGTCTTTCACACGGCCTGGCCCACATGAACCCCCTACAAACCCGCGATCCGTACTTTTGTCAGCACTCTGCACTCTGTAACCCCGCTGCCAGGCCATGCCGCATCCAGTGATGCTCAGCAGCAGCAGCCCTGGTCCTCCGCTCGTCGGCGAGCTGCTCCGCCGCCGCCGCCAATCCCGGCCGCTGCCCGTCACTGCTCCGTGCTGGACCGTGGGGCGTAGAGCTCGTTGTCGGCCCAGCTGGCCGGGCCGCCGGTGCCCGGCGCGGGCAGGCCCTGCGCGGCCGCGGCCGCCGCCAGCGCGGCCAGCGCGCCCGGCTCTGTGACCGATTTGCCGCGCGACGGCAGGCTCGCGCCGTCCTGCGCGCGCGCGCGCCGCGTCAGCCGCCGCGCGCCGCCCTGTAGCGCATTGCCAGCTGCGCGCCACGCAGCCAGCAGGCCGTTGCCCGGCAACCAGCATGCGCTCACCGACTAGCGGCGCAAAGGCGCTCACGTTCACGCGCGTCCTGCCTCGGCCGCCGCGTGCGCCTGCAGCCGCGACGCGGCCCACCTCGAGCACCCCCATGCATGCTGTGCGGCAGCAAGGGGGACAGGCCTGCTTGATGGCATCCGCGGGGTTAGTGCCGCTGCGTCTGGAGCGCAACCCCGCCGTCAGGAGCTGGGCATGGGCTGCCGAGATGGGCCACAGCTCGTCCGCGCGCGCGCCTGCCTGCCCTGGCAGCCATGGCAGCAGGGGAGCAGAGCGCCAGGGTCCGAGTGCGCGCGGCCGCAGGGCGCGCGCCTTGTCGGCGACGGTTGCCACCAAGGGCTGGTGGCGCCACAGGTAGCGCACGCGCAGCGCCTTTGCCTCGCCGGGCGCAGGGTCGCAGAAGCCCAGCAGGCCCGCGCGCGCGACGCCCTGCCGGCGAGAGGGTTTTCAGAGGAATCCTGACACAGGGTTGGGGCAGGGTGCACGTGAACTGAGCAGCCCTAGCGACATGAGCAGTCCTGGGGGCATACGCGCGCCGGAGACTCCGCGGAGCGCGGCAGCCAGCGGCGCGGCGGCCCTGTCCGCGCAGCTCAGCAGCGCGGCCGGCTTCACGCGCGGCGCAGCAGGGCGGGCAGCGCGCGCGGCGCGCGCCTGGTGCAGCACGATGCGGCCGCGCGCGACCAGGAAGCGCGTGGCGGCCGTCACGTCCACCCACGGCGGCGGCGGCGGCGCGCGGCCGGCGGCGCGCGCGGCCGCTGCCGCCGCGACCGCTGCCGCGTCAGCCGCGTCCTCCTCGTCCCCCTCTTCTTCTTCCTCTTCGCCCTCGTGCGCCGCGCCCTGGCGCCCCTCCCGCGCGCCGCGCGCCGCGTCCTCGCCGCCGCCGCCGTCGTCGCGCGCGCCGGCGTGCCCGGCGCCACCTGCGTCGTCTGCGTCGGCCGGCGCAGCGGCTGGCACGCCGTCCCGCGCGGCCGTCCTGAGCGCCGCGGCGGCGTCCGCGGCCTCTGCGGCCAGGATGGCGTCCAGCACGCCGTACCGCGCGTCCACTACCACCAGGCCGCCCTGCGCTCGCCAGCACCAGGCGGTCCTGTCCACCACAACTAGGCCGCCCTTGCGCCCGCAAGCCCAGCCTCGGCGGGATGCGCGCGCTGCGCAAGCGCGCTCGCCAGGCCCTGCAGGGTCGGGCGCATGGCCAGCGCGCCGGCCCACGGCCTTCGCACACCTTAGACGACCAACCATGATGTTGATGATCCTCTGGCGCGCCGGAAAGCCGCTTTTGCTCCCTGCGGGGGAGTTGCTCTACCTCCCTGGCAAGGCAGAGCTGTGCTTCTTTCAAGGCATGCGAGGATCCAGCATCATGGGCGTGCGAGGGGCCCGCAGAGAGGCGCGCAAGAGCGGGTCGCCCGGGCGCGCCTGCTCCAACTCCATACCCTCTAAAAACCCTACAGGGCGCTTGCTCCACCTGCACACCCTAGCCTATACCCTATGGCGCGCCTGCTCCACCTCTGCCCGCAGCTTGCGCGCGGCCACCGGCGCAAGCAGGCGCTCCGCATCGGCCGCGGCCGCGCGGCCCTCGGCCACTGCCTGCGCCAGCGCCGCGCGCCGCTCCAGCACCTGGCGGGCCCCGGCGCGCGTCAGGGCAGGCGAGGCGGCCGGCGGCGCGGCGGTGGGCTGCGCCGGAACCCTCTGCGATTGCGCTGGGCAGCGCCGCCGCTCTGCGGCGCTGCTTTCGCCGCCAGCTCGACTTCACCGCAGGGCGCGGACGCAGCCGTGCCCGGACGCTGCCTGGAGACACGAGGCCGGGCGCGCTTGCTGAGCGGCTGACGGCAAGGGGCAGGGCGGGGCAGCTTTCGTGAAATACCCTGTGCCTGGATGTCTATGGTTGCAATTTCCAGAGCCCGAGAGCCGCGTGCAGGGCGGCGAGCAGCGCCGCGCGGGCGCGCGCCTTGCGCAGCTTGTAGCCGCGGCGCAGCGGGCGCACGACGCCGTACTTGAGCGCGAGCACGGCCAGCGGCGGCAGCGCGCTCGCGGCCAGCACCACGCGCCAGTCGCTGCTGCCCCAGGGCGCCAGCAGCACCGGGAAGATGAACGCGTGCTCGCCGCGCCGGAACGTCGGCTTCACCGACACGCCCTGCCGCGCCGGGTAAGGTAGGGTGCGGTGGCTGGTGTGGCGGCCTCACAATTAGGGTTTCTTCAGGGGTATGGTCAGTCTCATAGCCTGCACTCGGGCGCGCAGCATTGGACACTTGGCTCAGGCGTGCCGCATCGGACAGACCGGCTCCTGGCAGAGGCTGACCAGGCCGCGCGAGCGCACACAGCGCCTGCACCCGCGCGCGTCGCCGCAGCAGCCGTCCGCCGTGCATGTGACCACGCGACTCGAAAAGCGCTGAAGAGCTCGGCGCCGCCCACCGGCAGCGCGGCGCGGCAGCTGCGCTTCTGCGCGCCCGTGCTCGCGCGCGCGGGCGCGCGGGCAGGTGCCCGCGCTCCGGCGGCGCAGGGCCGGGCGCGCGCAGGGGCCGCGCGCGCCGCGCGCCGCCAGAGCCCGCGCCGGCCCGCACCTCGGCGCCCAGGCAGGTCGTGAAGCCGGCCGCGCTGTGGCGCGACACGCGCTCGCTGCCGCCAAACTCCAGCGCGCCGACCAGCCGGAACGCGCGCAGCTCGGGCCGGAAGCGCAGGCCGACGCGGCCGCCCAGGCGCAGGCTGGTGCGCGGGCCGGCGCGCCACTCCACGTGCGCGGCGGCGGACGTCAGCGCGCCCACCTGCCGGGTGTAAGGTAGGGTCAGGACAGGGTTGTGCCCCGGGCGTCTCAGCACCCCCGCGCGCAGCAGGGCGGCAGGGCCCGCGCGCCGCCCGACCGGCTGGCTCAACCCGGAGCGTGCGGCGGGGACTCGAGGCGCGCGCGACGGCGCGCGAGCAGAGAAGGGAGCTCCAAACCCTAGGGTACTGCAATACGTGGCGCACGCATCCGGGCCGCACCTCGACGCGCCCGCCGAGCCCCAGGCGCTCGCGCTTGTGCGTCAGCGACAGGCTGATGCCGCCCTCGCCCGCCGGGCCGAGCGTCCAGGCGAACTCGGCCCTGGTGCGCTCGCTGAGCAGGCGCTGCGTCGCAAAGCGCAGGCCCAGCCCGGCGCCGGCCGCGTAGCTGGCGCCGAGTGACGCGGCGGTGCGATCGCTCAGCTGGCGGCTCGCCGTCGCGCTCAGCAGCGACTTGACGCCTGCGCGCGCCGGCCGGGCGCTCAGGGCTGCGCCCGGCAGAGGCGCCCGGCAGCAGCCGCCGGCGCGCGGCCGCTCGCGGAGCCGTGCTGAGGCAGCAGGGGCGCGCGCTGTCAAGCGGCCACCCGCAGGCGTGCAGGCGCGGCTGCTGGACAGGCGCTGTCCTAACTAGCAAGACCTGCACGCCCCGTAACAGTCACGCTCCACAGCATGCGCATGCCGTGCAGTTGCCTCCTAGCAGGTTTGCTGCGCCGGGCAGCGGGCGGCGCACGACGCCGACGAGGCGCACGCCGCTGCGAGCCCACGCCGCACATCCCTGGATATTTGTAGGGAAATGCGCCAGAGCCCGTTTAGGATGCAAGTTGTAAGTGCCCTGGGGCGCGCGCGCACCGAGCGCAAGCTCCGCCTCCAGCGTGTCGTGCCGCGTGAGCACGCGCTTGACGCCCGCGATGAACGAGCCGCCGCCCTCGCCCCGCTCGACGCCGACCTCGCCTGACCCCCAGCCCGGCGCGCTCTGCCTGAGGCGCCGCGCGTCGGTGCGCCCGGAACGCCGGAAGCTCTCTCTGAGCATTGGGGCAGGCCGCGGCGGGACTGCACGCTCTGGCACATGCGCGGCAGCCAGGCCCCACTGGGCACCGCCGGCACGCGCCGCGCTCGGACACCGCAACCTTTCGGGAGGCACCCAGGCCGGGCGGGCCGGGGGCGCGCCCGCGAGGTATGCGCCCATGCGCTCCGTGAATGGCAGCTGCACCTGGCTGGTCATGGCCACGGAGCGCAGCTCGGGCGCGCGGCTGGCGCCCGCGTCGTATGGCGCCACCAGGCTGCTGGCGTCGACGCGAAAGATGTAGTGCCCGCGGTGCGACACGCTCTCCTCCAGGCTCTCCGCCGCCTGCCGGCCAGGGTCAGGATAAGGTCAGGCCGGAGACTGGGTTGGGGTCCACGCGCAAGGTGTAGTGCCCGTGGTGCGACGCGTTCTCCTCCAGGCTCTCCGCCGCCTGCTGGCCAGGGATGGGGTAGGGTCAGGCCGGCCGCGCGGCCGAGTGGCCGCAAGCGCCGGCGCGCCCTGCCTGCGGCCGCGCACGCCCTGCGGCAGCCGCGCGCAGCGGCGCCGGCTGGCGCGCTCTCCGAGCTGGCGCCCCAAGCCGCCCGGCGACACCAGGCGCGGCGCCCCGCTCCACCCACACGATTGCCGCCACAGGCATCACAGATGCCTCACTCAGGCTGCACAGCTCGGCGCGCAGAGAGCATGATGCAGGGCCCTGCGCCGGCGCCGCCTGCCGGCCCATCCGCGGCGCGCGGCAGGAGGCGGCGCGGCCGGCGCCGCTCGGCCGAGCGGCGCACGCGGCGCCGGGGCTGGTCGGCGCCGCGCCGCCGCGCCGGCCCGCCGCGGCGCAGCAGCAAGGGCCACAGCCAACCGGCAGAGCTGTATGCGCACTGCTGCCCCGCAGCGCCCGCCGAGCGCGCTGCCTGGGCGGCCCCGGGCGGCGCGGGCCTGAATATACGATTAAAGGGATAGGGCACCTGCTTTGCCTTAAGCCGCTCCCAGGCGCTGCGCACGTCGCGCACGTCCGTGCTGAGCTCCAGCCCGGCGCGCAGGCCCTCCTCGCCATACACGTCGTACACGGTGCGCTTCTCCGCATCCGACAGCACCTGCGGCTCGCAGCGGGCGGGCGCGCGATGACTGCAGCGTCTCGCCGCCCTCCTGGCCGTGCTGTAGGGACACGGACGCGCGCCGCAGCTTCCCCTCCTCCACAGGTGCGCAGGACGGCCGGCTGGCTCACCAAGCTGGAAAAAACTGCAAGTGTGATGCACAGCTGAGACGCCGCTCTCGGACGCTGTGCTGGGTGGTGTGGCGTCTCACTGACTCTGCTACTGCACCTTTCACTTTTCGCAGGTCCAAGCTGACCAAGCAGTGCAAGCAACAACGTTTTGCGGCGCTCCCCCGCACCTCGTATGCCGCCTGCACCCGCACGAAGTTTGCAGACGCTGTTGACACGTCGTCAGCATGCTTGTCCGGGTGCGCCACTGCCGCCAGTGCCCGGTATGCGCGCCTGATGTCGTCCTGGCTAGCATCGCGGGAGACATTCAGGAGCGCATAGTAGTTATCGCTGCCAGACGCAGCCTCTTCCATCAGGCCTATCCTGCCGTGTGCATCTCTCTCTTTGGCATGGCTAGCAGCGCTGCTGTGATGGTCGTTGCATGTTACATCTGGTCTACTTGTACCAGCGCATGAGGCCTGGTCATACATGCAGTCCAGCCTCCCATAATGTGGGGCACGCCAGCAGACATTTCTCTGACCTGCCTGTCCCATGCACGACATACGTCCTTTGATGGCGCGCTCTTGCTTGACCCATATGGTGCATGTTCCCGTTTGTGATGCAGGGTCGCTGCTGACATGGTGCACCGCGGTTCAGCGCTCCCACCCTGCTGCCGCCACGCCGGCCTTCTCCAGGCTGGCGCGCGCGCGCCTAGACCTAGAAGCGTCCGCCATCCCCGCCCCGACCTGCCCTGCCTATGCTCACAACCCTGCAAACACGGGAATGTCCCCCTCCGCTCGCACTCCCGAAGCGCCTAGCCAGTCACCGCGGCCGCCGCGCCCGTCAGCGCCGTACCCGCGCCCGTCAGCGCTGTACCCGCGCCCGTCGCCGCGCCCGTGAGCGCGCCGGTCGCCGACGACAGCAGCGACGACGCGCCCGTCACCGCCGACGCGGCGCCCGGCACCGCCGACACGAGCGCCGCCTCCGCGCTGGTCAGCAGGTTGGCGGCGGGGAAGGCGGCGGCGAGCGCGGACGCGGCGGCGCCCAGGTCGGCCGGCAGCGCGGACAGCGCGGTCGCGACGGAGGACGGCACGGCCAGCAGGCCGGCGATCGCGGCGGCCGCCGGCGATGCGGCCGCCGCGGCGGACGAGGCGATGTCGCCGAGCGGCAGGCTGGCGCCGCCGACCGTGAGCGATGCGTCCAGGCCGATCGCCTTGGACAGCTTGCACTCGCGGCTGAAGTAGACCGCCGGCTTGGACTTGAGCACCGAGCAGTAGCCTGCGCGCCCGCGCGCGCGCGCTCGTGCCTGCTGTATCCAGCCTGCCGTGCTGCCGGCAGCTGTTGCGGCGCCTTGTGCGTCTTCCCTGTGTGGGCCTGCGGCGGGTGCACATGCACCGGCCTGCATGCATGTGCTTTCAGGAGCCAACAGGGCCGTGCCACAGAAGGGTCAGGGCCGCCTCCTGCGCGCTGACCTGCAGCATGGCAGCACAGGGCCCGCGGGGCGCCGCGCGCCTGGGTAGACGGTGAGCTGCAGGTACGCCGGGCGGCAGACAAGCAGCGGCGCGGCGGGCGTGGCCGTCGCGGACGCGGCAGCCGCAGCCGTGCCGGCCGGCGCGCCGCTGACCGTCGTGTTGGCCCCGCTGATGGGCGTCCCGCTGACGGCAGTAGGCGCCGCGGCGACTGACGCGGACGCAGTTGCCGTCGCCGTCGCCTGCCGCGCGCCGCGCTCAGCGCCGAAGGGGGCCATGGCGGCCCAGCGCGGCGCGTCCGGCGCCGGCAGCAGCGGCACGCGCGTGCTTCTGGGCGTGTGCAAGGCAAGTGGCAACGAAACATGCGCCAGGCGTGCAGGAGCAGGGTGTAGCCCAGGGCTCAGTGAACATGCAGGCGCCACAGGCAAGCGGCTGCGTTTGGTTCGCGCGGCGGGCGAGTCAGCGGCCGCGAGCCTGGGCTTGCCCGGCGGCGCGCGCGGCGGGGCCAGGGCCGCACCGGCAGCTCCTCGAGCACGCACGACCAGGGGACCAGCTGCAGCGTCGCGCTCTTGCCCACGCACTCCGCCAGGACCTGCGCGCATGCGTGCTGGAGGCTTGCATGCAGGCGCAGGGCAGCCCAGGGGCACTGTAGGGTCAGGTGGTGGGCACGTAATGACCATGCAGAGCAGCAGGACCCCCAGCTGCGCCAACAGGACCTAGAAGTCAGTGCGCGCGGCTGGCGCCGCAGGGCGGCTTGCGGCCAGGCGCATGCACCAGTGCAGGCCGCGCGCCCCATCGGGGCGCGCGCCTTGTAGGACGCGTTAAATGTCTCCGCCACGCAGAAGGGGTCCAGGATCTGCGCGAGCTCAGACTTGGCCTGCGCAGGGGCCCGCGGTCAGGGCGCGCGCGCGCGCAATGGAGCGTGCCTGGGCACGGCCGCAGACCAGGACATGCAGCAATCTCAGGCTTCCCCCTTGCAGGCATGCGCGGGGGGCTGTGACCGTGTTTGTGCGCCCTGCTGCAGACGCCGCGTTGCGGCGGCACAGGAGGCAAGCTCTCAGACCTCGCTCTATTCGCATCCACGCAGCGAGGCATGAAGGGCTCACACGTCAGGGCGGCTGCTGGCGGGCCCTGTCTGGTCAGCCCTGGTGTTCATGCGGTCCATGTCCTACAGCATAGGGGCATGCCATTCCAGGAGCCGCCAGACATGCCGCACGCGCGCGCTCCTCGCCCTCGCCTTGCACGTCAGCAGGTGCAGGGTCCCCCATGACGGCCAGGTCAACACACGCAAGCAGTTGACGGGTGCCAGGCCCGCACGCTCTCCAGGCCGACCGCGCTGCCGATGGTCTTGACCAGGTTGGCGATGGCCTCCGCCTCTGACAGCGTGGCTGCAGGGTCCAGCAGCGAGCCTGTGCCCGCGCGCCCGCGGGCCGCTTGCCGCGCGGCGCGGAGCATGCAGGCATGCCCACCCTTTGACTCTGCATGCATGAGAGCTAAGCCGGAAGAGAGCTGCAGAGCCCGCCTCAGCCTCAGCACGCGCCTGCGCCACGCTGCCGCCGGGCTTGCTGCCGCCTGTCGCGTGGGCGGGCGCGCACCGAGGTCGGACAGCTGCGTGGGCAGCGACGTGGCCAGCGACTCGGCCTGGCTGACGAGCGCGCTCGCAAACTCGCTCATCAGCGAGCCCAGGCCCGATCCGGCGGCGCCCGTGACCGCGGAGGCCGCGCCGCCGGCCAGCGTGGACAGCGCCGACGAGGCGCCCAGGCCGCTGAACGCGCCGCTGACCGCCTGCGCGCGCCGCCGCGCGCTCATGCTCGTGCGCCTGCCAGGTGCTGTGCTGACCCGCTCTGCGACCAGCCTGTTTGCTCGGGAGCAATCGGAGGGCAGCCAGGCAAGCTGGTGTGGCAGGCCGGCCAGGCGGGCCCCTGCACAGGGCTTGGTCCCAGCGCAGGCTGCTCCGCGCGCGGGGCAAGGGCGCTATCACTGAGGCCTCGTCTTTGCCGGTGTGGCAGGCAGGCGGGCGGCGCGGGAGCCCACCGTGGGCACCGCTGAGGCCAGCGCCCCACTCAGCCCCGTGATGGCTGAAAGCGCAGTGCCGCCCAGCGCCGGCAGGCCGAAGGCCGCCACTGTTGCTTCGGCTGCGCCCAGCAGGCCTGGAGCAGCCAGGATCGTGCCCGCTATTGCCTGCGTGCGGCGCTCTCGTCAACACGAGATTGTCGAACACCAGCGCCTGGTCACCCGGCGCCTGGGGACACGCACCGGCAGCTGCAGCAGCTCACGGCCTGCTCGGTCGCCCCCTTCTTCGCGAAGTGGCTCTGCGGCAACGCGCTTGCGACGTCTGAATAGTGCGATGGGACGAGGAGCACGTCCCACGACCCGGCAGTGCCTGCGTGACACTCCCGCGCGCGCACCTGCTGTGGCAAGTGCTGATGCGACCGCGCAGAGCAGCACCACTGCCCGCGTGAGCGTGCCCCGGGCCATGTGGCTCTGTTCTTCTGAAAACCGGGAAGTAGCTTGGCCGCGCGCGAGCGATCGTCCGCTCAATTGTCAGCAAAACACTGGGCCTTTAGAGGATCAATCGAGACTTATGCGCCGGGGCGGACCTCTGTTGAAGGCTTGCTACCAGGAGGGCACACAGCTAGGGTCTCACTCAAACTCCTCAGGGCGTTGGGTTTATGCCAGCACAAAAATGGCTAACTGGTGCTGGCTGCAACCGGAGGCCCCAGCCGCGGCTCACTCCATACCGCAGTCCTGCACTGAAAGGGCCCGCAGCACAAGGCCCTTGCAGGTCACGCAACTGGCCGGAAGCGCCCCTGTCGGTGCACGGGAAGGCCGCCCCACCCACTGCTGCAAGGCCGCGAGTCTCTCCGCTTGCAAGTAGTGCATGACAGACTCCCTGCACCCACCCAGCATTCCGCCCTGCTTGCCGCCGCGACCCGTTCCAGCGGCCCCGGCATGCCCGCAAGACCCAAAACCCCTCACCCACCACCACACCCTGATCCGCAACCAGCCAGGAACACCGACCCGCTCACCCCGCACGGCCTGACCCGAAAACACCCAAAAAGTGCCCCGCGCCCCCTTCACAAAGCAGAACAGTTCATACAGTCTACACAGGGGGCGGCCCGCCCCCGCGCGCGGCGCCCAGCCCGCGCCGGCTGCGGCGCCGCGGCCGGGGGGTCACATGACGTCAAACAGGAAGGCCGCCACGTCGGAGAGGCTGACGAGACCCTCCACGCGCCGCGTGGCGGGGTCCATGATGAACAGCCGCCGCACGCCCGGCACCGACAGCCGCTCCACCACCGACCTGCGCGGCGCGCACGTTTGACAATGGCCTGCTTCGGCTGCCGTGCACCCTGGCGGCCGCACGCCTGCACGCATGCCGTGCCCGGCAGGCCTGCGACTTGCGGACCCGGAGCGGCGCCGTGCTGCCCGTGGCCCGTCTGCATGCACAGAGCGGCCAGAGGGGCTCCGTCGCGGCAGTGACGCCAGCTCCGAGCTTTACTTTCGGACGCCGCGCCCGATAAACTCAATGGCGAACCAGAATCGGAGCGTCCTCTCACCCTTGCCTGAGTGGCTCGCGCGGCCCTCCGGCGGGCGCAATGGGGCCGCGCCTGAGCGTGTCGCGTGCGGTGCAGACATAGACGCGCTGCAGCTTCGTGGCCGCGACGCCGCCGCCCTCGCCGCCGGCGCCGCCAGCCGCGGGCCAGGCCGGCGTCGCGAGCTGCGCCAGCGCCAGCGCCTGCCCAAGCGACACCCTCATGGAATGTTGTGGACCACTCCTGCGAGTTGCATAAACCCGCAGCTGCTGTCCAAGGGAAGCGCGCCGTCGGACCATGGCACCCAGGGTCTGACACGCCCGTCCAATATGCCACGTCTGCGCGCGCGAGCGCGCGCCCGCCGCGCGCGCAGCCGGCCTCGGTGCCGCCCTAGGGCTGCACGAAGCGCGGCGCAGGGCGCAGCCGGACCCTAGCACTAACCTCACCCTCCAGGGCGCGCCTGCCCGACCGTGACCTCCTCCCACTGCAGCCGGTTGTACGCGTTGCCGCGCGCGAGCTGCGTGATGTCGCTGCGCGCGTACATGTCCAGCAGCGCGCCCGCGTCATTCACCACCGGCAGCACGCTCACGCCCGCCTCCAGCAGCAGGCCGAGCGCCGCGGTCAGCGGCGTGCCCGGCTGCACCGTGTGCAGCGGCCGCACCTGCGCGCCGGGCGCGCCAGCTCCACTGCGCGCCCAGACAACATGAGGCACAACGACGCGCAAGCAGCTCAGCCGGCACGCCGCTGAGCGCCGCGAACATCACCGTCCTGCCGAACGCCGTGATCGGCGGGGTGGGAGGGGCGGCGCGGGGGCCGGGCGGGGGGCGCGCGCGCGCCTTGCGCCAGTCGCGCCGCTCGGCGCCGGGCGGCGTGCCGTTGGCGGCCGGCTCGGCGGCCGCATGCGGCGAGTCGGGCGACCAGGTGCCCACCGGCAGCGCGCTGATCGGCTGGGCCAGCAGCGGCAGCGAGGCCAGGCTGGCGCGGAAGTGGCGCATGAGGCACGCGAGCGCGCCGCTGATGGTCGCGATGTGCAGCAGCGTGGCCGCCTCGCCGCCGCCGCCTGCCGCCCCCCGCGCGCGCGCGCCCGTGAGGCCAGCGCCGGGCGGCGCGGCGCCGGGCTGCCGCCGGGGCGGTGCGCGGCGCTGCAGCTGCCTGCACGCCTGCCCCTGCGCAGCCGCGCAGCGTCGCCGGAGGCTGGTGCAGGCGGGTAGCGGAGCTGCCGGAGGCCGGCACACAAATTGCGTTCGAGCTTTTTTAAACGAAGCGGCTGGCACTCCCGGCGCACGTCTGCGCTGTCCACAGGCCAGAGCGGCCCACAAATCTCGCAACTGCTTTGGACTCGCGGGCAGCACTCTGGGCGACCGCGCGACGCGCGCCGCGCAGACTGCGGCCACCAGGCTCGACCAGCGAGCGTGCCGGCCAGCAGCCCGGCCAGCCTGCACCCGAATCACTGACGACAGGCCCCCCGAGCGGCCCAGCGGCGCGTGCGCACCGCCGTCGCCGGCCGACAGCACGGGCGCCATGGAGCAGCGGTTGCGAAACAGCTTGCCGATCACCGCGTGCAGGCTGTCCTGCGGCCGCAGGCTGACCAGCAGCTTGGGCGGCCGCCCCGCCGCCGCCGCCTCCTCGCGCAGGCCCCGGATTGTGTAATCGTCCATTTCCGCCTCACTCATCGGGTTGCCGCCGCTCGTGACGCTGCGCGCGCGCCGCCGGGGCCCTCAGGCAGGCGCGCGCGCTGCGGCTGGCGGGCGGCCGGGCCCCCCGCCCGCCCTCCTCGCAGGCCCCTCCCGGGCACGGCGGCCGGGCCCATCAGGTGCTACACCCCACCCAGTGGGTCGCCACAGCCGCTCGCTCTGCCCGCCCCACTGCGCCCATGCAACGCAGCCCCCAGCTGCCGCTGCGCGTACGCATGCTGGAAGAGTCCCCACGGCAGCTCCTGCAGCGCCTCGTCAGCACAGCCTCCACCCCCTTTCGAACTGCCCTTCGGCTGAGAAGGTCTCAAGGGCGCGCGCGCCTGCTGCGCAGCCGGCGCAGGATGAAGATGAAGTCCGAGGCCGAGATCATGCCGACCACGGACACGCTCTCCGCGTC
>JAABUV010005543.1_pt1 | contig 14325 bp, 16 predicted proteins | sample 5559971 | NCBI WGS metagenome assembly JAABUV01 (sample SAMN10711881, study PRJNA513362) | rock metagenome | isolation source: Antarctica rocks | place: Antarctica: Victoria Land, Knobhead nord | collected 2015-12-19
TCAGATGCACAGATGTTATGAAGCAGAGAGGTTAAAAGTAATCTCACTATCGTTAAAATTTCTAAAGAATATCAGAAATATAAGATTCTGTTTGAGAAAGAAAGTGATTAAGAGACACTACTCAAACATCAATCATGAAATCATGAGATTAAGCTCATAGATGACAAGAAAATCACGAAACAGTTTATTTATTCATTGTTGACAGAAAAGCTTGACGCTTTGCAACAATATCTGAAAGAGAACATGCGAAAAGAATTCATTAGAGAATCACAGTCATCAGCAAAATACTCAATTCTGTTTGTTTTAAAATCGAATGAAAGTCTAAGACTATGTGTCGATTACAAAGCACTGAATAACATCACGATTAAAAACAGTTATTCGCTATCGCTCATATCTGAACTTCAAGATAAACTTCAGAGAGCACAATGATTTATGAAATTCAATATACTTAAAGCATTCAATCGAATACAAATTAAAAAGAAAGATGAGTGAAAGACAGTCTTTTGCACTCGACTAGAACATTACAAGTATTTGATTATATCTTTTGATTTAATCAATGCTTCAGTCACGTTTCAGACATTTGTGAATAACGTGCTACGACGTTATCTGAATCAATTCGTCATAGTATATCTGAATGATATACTAGTATACTTCAAGACAAAGAAAGAACATGTGCAACATGTTAGAAAGATTCTACAGACTTTAAAGAAAGTCGATCTACGCATTAAGTCAGAGAAAAGTGAATTTCATGTACAGAGTGTACAGTTTTTAGAATTCATAGTCACGTCTCAGAGTTTAAGAATGAATTCAAAGAAGATAGAAGTTGTTACGACTTGATCGACATCAAAGTCAAAGATCGAAGTTCAATTCTTCTTAGAATTTGCGAACTTTTATAAACGCTTTATAAAGAAATACTTCAGAATCATCTCGTCACTTACGAATCTTATGAAGAAGAACATATCGTTTGTGTAAACTGAGAAAGCAGAAGAAGCTTTCAAGAAGCTGAAGAAATTGTTCATCTTTCAGTCAGTACTGATCATGTTTGAATCAGAAAAATCTATTATGCTTGAGATAAACGCATCAGACGAAGCTATTAAGACGTGTATCAATCAATCAGATGATAAAAAACGTCTGCATTTTATTGCTTACTACAGTCGTAAGCTTACAGTCGCTGAATTGAACTATGAGATACATGACAAGAAGCTACTAGCTATTGTTGACTCTTTCAAACAATGAAGAGTGTATCTGAAAGAATCTAGACATCAGATTCAAGTATATACAGATCATAAGAATCTGCTATACTTCACGATCACGAAAGTTTTGAATTGAAGACAGATCAGATGATCAAAGAAATTGTCATCGTACAACTTTCAAATTCAGTATCAAAAGAGATCTGAAAACTCGAAGATCAATGTCTTGAGCAGAAGAGCAGATCACATGACAGATAGATCACAGATAAATCAGACTATTTTACAACAAAATCAAGATGATTTCATTGTCTACAATAAACAAAATGCAGCTACGTTACGAATCTGCAATCGAGATCTTGAAAAATGAATAAAGCTAAAGTTAGCAAAGAACTCAGTCGCGCAGAATATTATACAGAATATCGCTGACAACGCGAACTTTGAGATAATCAACGAAATACTAACATTTTAAGATCTCATCTATGTTTCAACAAGATGCAGACAAGAGATAATAAGCGATTATCACGAGTCAATGATACATGAACATCAAGATTCAAGTAAAATCATTGAAAGAATATCTAGAATTTACTACTTTTCTAAGATAAGAAAACAGATAGAAGATATCATAAGAAAGTGCAACATATGCATTTGAATGAAGCATAGTTGACACAGACTCTACGAACTTTTGAAAAGTCTCAGCACATCAGATCATGCATGAAAAAGCATAGCTTTGAACTTTATAATCAAGCTATCAAAGTCAAAAAAGAAAGTTACAAGAACAATGTACGACTCTATATTGATGATCACAGACAGACTAATCAAGTATGAATACTTCTTGTCATACAAGAAAGCAACATTCGCAGAGAATTTAACATACACATTTCTAAGAATGATTGTAGCAAATCATGAATTATCAGATGAGATAATTTCGAATAGAGATAAGCTCTTCACATTGAAATTCTGAAAATCGTTGATGAATCAATTAAAGATTCATCATAAGCTGTCTACAGCTTATCATTCACAGATGAATGAACAAACAAAAAGAATGAATCAGACACTGAAACAGTATCTCAGATGTTATATCAACTATAGACAGAATGATTGAGTACAGTTACTGTCAATAGCTCAGTTGACTTTCAATAGCACAATGACGAAAGTAATTAGCATGTCATCATTCTTTGCAAACTACGAGTTTGAGTCAAAGACTTTCAAGAAATCGTGTGAATTTGTGCAAATAACTCAGAAAGTTACAATACAGATTGAATAAATACATTTGTTGCACAAAGAGTTGCAGAAGAACATTCAGTTTCTAAGCAAGTGCATGATTCTGTATGCAAATAAGAAAAGAGATAGAGAATCTACTCTTAAAAAGAGAGACAAAGTTTATTTACTAAGACGAAATATCAAAATGAAAAGATCAAGTAACAAGTTGAATCATATGAAACTAAAATCATTTGAAATTCTAGAAGAAAAAAGATTGATTAACTATGAGTTGAATCTTTCAGCACTCATGAGAATACATTCAGTATTTCATATTTTTCTTTTGAAGTCTGCAGACTTGAATTCATCAATTCAAACAGAATCTTCAGAAATCAATTCAGAGAATCAGAACATCAAGTATGAAGTAAAGAATATACTAGATTAACAGAATATCAAAGATCAGTTTTATTGATTAGTCAAGTGAAAAGATTATGAACATATCAAGAACACTTGAGAATCAAGAAGAAATCTCAAGAACTGTCAGATGCTTCTGTAACAGTTTCAGTTGAGAAATTCAGTCAGTCAAAGTTTGATGAAATTTCAATCTGCTCAAAAGACACGTCAAAAAGAAGATCATTCAATGATGATTTATTAATTCTTGTTTCTTCTTTCTTGAGCTTGATGATGTTTTGAAACTTTCGTTCAATCATTGTCTGTTTCTTATTCTTCAGAAACACAAATTGATTTTGCAGATGAGTAGCTTTCGCGAAGATCTCTTACATCTGCTTGTAAGTGTTCAGCAGCTCATGAAGAACGCGATCGTGTTCTGTCTTTATTCTTTTTCACTTCATCATCAAGAAAGTAAGATTGCACTTGCGATTGAGATGCATACACTCGATGCAACGATCAAATTTGTTGTCAACACGACATTTCTTTTGCAAGCGACTGCAGTGTTCACAAGAACGTATGACAGCATGCTCAGAACTTGTACGCTCAAGAAGATTTCTGCAACGCAAGATAAAGTTTTTTGTTGTGCAATGAAAAAACATGAAAGAAAAGTGATTTTCAAAATGAAAATCTTAAAAGAGAATTTAGTGTTAAAACTCTCTTGCAGATGATTAAATAATTATTATGTAATCAGAGTCTCGAAGTGTTTGCTCTGATTGCTTGAATCAGAAGTGATCACAGTGAGCATGATGAGCATGATGCTCATCTTGCTCATCTTGCTTGAAGATGATCAGAATTTCTGATCGCATCGAGTTGAGTTGAAATTTTTTTGAAAAAGTGTCGAGTGAAGTTAAGAAGTTGAACTCAAGAACTCGAATCGAGTTGAAAAGCTTGACTCGACAATTCGACTCGACAACTCGACTTGACTCAACAAGATATTAGATAGATGTAAATAGCTTGATCAAACAGTCTTCATCATGAAGACTTTATGATTTTCATCATGACTTTCTATCAAACACTCTTCACGATAATGCAAAAAGATAATGCACTATGAATTTATAAGATTATGAATTATAATTAGAACTTAGAAAGTAAGATAAGCGCTGTTCGCTAGTCGAACAGCTCTATTATTTTCTTTTCACTTTCATTATTCTCTTTCTTCTCACTACTGATTATCTCATATTCATCATGTTGTAGTTTCTTCTCATTCTTCTTTGCTTCATAGCACATCTCTGCATCATCGTTTTCTACTATGATGAGATCATTCGAATTAGAATTTATTGCATGTATTGAATTCTGAATTTCTCGTTCTTTGACAGTTGAGAAAGTGATGAATTCTGTTGCAAAATTCTGAAAAGCTGTCATAGAATTAGTATCGTCAGTCTGCTTTAACTTCTTCAAATCATCATGATGAAGAATTCTTTGTTGAATTAAGTGAACTATAAAAATCATAAATTTTGATATCTTTTCGCTTACGTTCAGCTCATCTGTTGTCTTCTAAAATTGATATTAGTTTCTACAACTGAGAGATAATGCATATAGATAATGCATATCTTCGTTGCTTTCAAAGCAATTTTCTTCGCAGTAGTATTTGCATCTTGTGTCGCAGCAGTTATATTGAAAAGCTTTATCATTTCAGCGACAATCTCAGCATTCGCTTTACGTCTGATTTTCAATTCAAAGCATTCAACTATAAACAGATCAGCGCTTTATCTAGTATTGCATTACTAAGATGCATTATCATGAATATCTTTGTTCTTTCGCTCTTGTTCTATCTCGTCTTTTACATTGTCTTTCATCGCTGCTTTGTCGATCTCATTCACTTCTTTTCAAACATTGAATTGTCTTAGTTTGTGTAGTCGTTTGAATATGACTACACGATCATTGTTCTGTCGCTTGTAATGTTCTTTGATTTTATTGAACCAATTTTCACCATGATTTCAACTTGCGATAGACTTTGAGTTTACAAATAGAGTGAACATTATCTGTTAGAATCAGCATTGTTCTCTTGATAATGCATTTGAGTAATGCAACAGTATCGATGAAATTTGAGTAGTTCGATAGAATATGAACTTGTAGAGAATTTGAGAAAGTAAGAAATATAACATCAAGTGAGATGAATTAATTTTCACGAAGAATTATTTCTGAACTGTTAAACAGAGTGAAAAGTATCTGTTAAAGTCAGCATTGTTCTCTTGATGATGCATTTGAGTAATGCAATAGTATCGATGAAATTTGAGTAGTTCAATAGAATATGAACAGATAGAGAATTTGAGAAAGTAAGAAAAAAACTCATCAAGTGAGATGAATTTGAGTGCAACGAGAAAAATTTAATTATTATTCTTAACACTTATTTCTTAACACTTATTCAATATTTTCTTCAATTTCTTTTCTGATTTTTCAATCACTTCTTTTATCATATTTTCTTGAATCATTTTAGTAATCAACGCTTCAATAAATAATACTTTTGAAGATAATACTTTCAAAAATCAAGTTTACATAAATCAAATCAATCATTCTTGATAAACAATGACATGCAGCAAGCATGTTATCGATAATGCATACTGATAATGCAATATGACTTGTTTATTACTGACAAGTTCATTTTTAGCATGTGCATCAGCACGTAAGACGTCTAAGAACTTGATGCATTCAACTGATCATTATGTTATCAAAGAAACTTCAGTTTTTAAATCTACTACTACTACTAAAAAGATAATGCACATGAATAATGCATTATCTATTGACATAATAATGCTTTGCAACAGAAAAGACGCTACAAATCAGACACTGTTGCGCTGCGCGAAATTCGAAAATATCAGAAGATCGCAGAAAATCTCATTTTCAAAATAATCTTCGAAAGACTGATTAAAGAGATTATGCATGATTATGCTCAAGCGAACATGCTACAATATGATTTTCGCATTCAGCGCTCTGTCTTGAGTGCTTTTCAAGAAGTCACTGAAGACTTTATGTGTTTCTTTATGAAAAGTAAGTGCATTACTCTTTCGCATTATCACTCTTGTTGTAGAATTTTCATTGACATTTTGCTCTATGCAGACATCAACTTGACAACAATTCATGTCAAACACGTCATCATTCAAGATAGAGATATGAGATTTATGAAGAATCTCATGATGAATCTTGATGTCATGTTTTTCAAGACAGACTAGAAAATGTCTGTCTTCATCAGTTAGATAGACAGTGTAATTCTTGAAATCACATTCGCATTACTCTTGTGCATTACTCTTGTGCATTGACTTGATTGTACTTCTAATAAGTACTTGCTCTAAATGCAAGACTTTTAATAGATGAGATGATATTGCAGATCTATGAATAAATCTGTGTCAGAATAATCTTCAAAGATACTTGAAATAAATCAGCAGACTCGTTGATCTCTTGATCATCATTCTTCTCTCTGCGATAAATATTTCAGAACTCAGTAATAGTCTCATCTGAATTCAAATTCATAGTTTGATTGTAATACTTGATCAGCATTATTTGTTTCATTGTTTTTGAACTCATCTGTGATCAATCTCATCGACATACTCTTTTAGCAAGACTAAAAGTTCGCTCAATATTTACTGAGAATATCGAGCATGAAAGAATATTCTTAGTCATTTGCATCAACTTAGAAAAATTCGAAGCATTGTCTTTTCAAAATTGTCAGATCAAGTATTTCTCATTTATAACATCAGTGCGAAGATATCAATCATCTTCGTCTTGAGAAGAATGAGCACGCTGAGATTGTCGAAGCAATGATCTTCTAACAGTTGCAACAGACTACAAGATCGTTAGTAAAAGATCAACTGCATTATCATAATGCATTATCTCGTCAGCATCACTTCTTACTTTTTGTGCTTCTGCTCTCGAATTGACAGCTGAATCTTTGTAGTAATGATGAAAATACTCTTTGAACTCTGTTTTGTACTTGATCTCGTAATTGACAGACTCTTCATCGTGATCTGTATCTTCATTGTCTTTGTCATTTCAAATCTTGTAGAGACTTAGCTTCATGATAGAATTCAGAATATTTGCAAGATTGTATATTGTTTCATCGCTGTCTTCGATTTTGACATAATACTTCACAAGTTTGATTGAGACTTTTTCACAAGTCTTTACTATAACAGCACTCAACAAGCAAGTACTTCTTCTTATATTCTTTTCAATCTGCTCAAGATGATTGAAAATTGCATCAAATATTTGAAATTTCAAGTGAATATCTGTATTAGTTGTTCGTGACACTATTAAAGTGCACTCATAGAAAGAATTTAATAGATTGTCAACAAGCAAAATCATGAATCACTCGCTTTCATTGAGTTTGATCTTTGCAATTTTTAAATCTTCGCAGTATTTCTCTGTTCAAAGATCAATAAATTCACGTAGTTGATACACTTGACGAAGCATCAAGTAAGTAGAGTTTCAACGAATGCGAATATCTTGTATCAGTTTTCTGAATTTGTTGTCATTCTGCTCTTGAAAAGCTCTGAAGTGAAGCAATCGCTGAGAAGAGTCGTTGATAGCTATCGTCAGAGCGCGAATCTAATTACATGATTAATAAATGCATTACTTTTTTGCATTATCATCTGAAGCAATATCTTTTTTATCACAACAGATAAGTCTCTGCTTGTTTTAATATCTTGCATTTGCTCATTCTCTAATTGCATAATAACGTTATTCGCTATTGCTTTTGATTCAAGAGCTTGAATAAAATCTTAAGTCACAAGATTGATGATGTGAGTCAAGCAATTAATGAAATTCTGTGTTCTGTCTCATCGAAACTCGCGATGACTCATGATCTTTTCAAGTTTCTCTTTCAAGATATTATTATTGCTCGCATTATTGATAAGAATTTCAAAAAGCTTGTTCTTAATAATGTAGTTCTTCAAGATTTTCATTAGCTCTATCATTAATTGACGATCGATATGCTCAATATCGAGAGACGTAAATTCAATAAGATGTTCACGAAACTGAAATTCAATATCGATTCAGTATATCAACACTTCTAGATACGCTACTCTTTGAGAACTAGATCACGCGTTCAAAGCAATAAAGACACGTTGTGACTCTTTAAAATTCGATCTGATCTTATCACAAATCTTCTTATAGTGTGAGAGAATCATAGTTGTCATCTTTGTGCGATGCACAATCTGCAAATCTAAACGAAGCATTCGTAGCAGCTTTCGAAATTGCTCGTTGTCAACGATTCGAAAGAATAAGTTCAAGTCAACAAAGATCTTGCATAGTTGATCTTCTTAATTCTCTTGATTGAAGACAAAGACTAACTCGATATGACTTTTCTTCTAATAATTTGTCAATTTTGCATTATTAATTTGCATTATCAGATATGACTTACTCGTTCGAAAGTCAGTTCAACTTGTGATTGCGAATGTTCGCGTTTTCGCTCTGTCGCTGTGCAAAAGTCTGATTCAAGATGCTTTTTCATAGCAGATGTGCTGAAGCTATCAAAAGCTGTAGAATGATTCATAATTTTATTGCAGATTTTGCATGAGATTTTAGACGATTCTTCAACAATCGAAGTCAACTGTATAAAGTGATTTCATATATCAGATTGCTTATCGCCTATAGTCTTTTTGAATCAGAGTGAATTGTCTATCTTTTTTTGAGTCTTGTTTTGAATACTCTCGACAACAGAGATTTGAGATCATCATTGTAAAAAAGAGCTATCTGTATTCAAAGTTCATTGAACATACTCGCTATTCTCTCTTAACTTGAGCTGTAAAAAATTCTGCTGAATTTTGTCAATCACTTCTTGTCTAGTCTTCATCTTTTCAGAATGATGTGAAGAATTCATAGATCATTGAACTTGACTTGCAAAGTCTTCAGAATGAAGACTATCTGAAGATGAACTATGCGAAACGCTTTCGTCAGACAGATTGAAAGTTGTCAACGAACTAGACATTTTATAGAATAGTTTGTATTAACAACAATAGTTGTTAATAGCTTGAAGATAGTATATAGACGATGTAATGAGTAATGCGAAAAGCTAATGCAATATATAGACGATGCAATGAGTAATGCGAAAAGATAATGCAAAGAACAAGCAAACATGTTGTTCTATGTTTCTATTCTTAGCGCCCTTGACGTCAAGTTCAAGTTCTTGACGAGTCGAGTTGAGATGACTCGATTTCTAGTCGAGTCGAGTTGAGTCGAGTTGAAAATATGCTCAACTCGACTCGAGTCGAGTTGAAAATGTGAGCAACTCGACTTCAAGTCGAGTCGAATTCAAAATGTCAACTCGAAACTCGATTCGACGATCAGTCTAATCAGAAAGATCATTCAGAGCAGAGACAACTTGACATGATTCTTTTATGTCTATATAATGATGATCATTCTCTTAGATAAAAGCTTCATGCTCAACTCATGTAATAGTCAATACAGTCTATTGTTTTAGCTATTTTCAGATTTTCAGTTTAGTGATTAGTTTGTTACTATACTGATCTCTGTTTATATCTTGTGTTGTTAAAGAAACAATCATTACAGTCTTGTTTAAATTTTTGCGCTCATGAGATGACACTTGACAGATAAAGCATTGTTGATTCATCTTGATGTCTGTGATTAATACTTGTTTCTCATAGTTCATCATGAACTCAACGATTATTGAATAACATTGTTTTATCTTATTGTTTGCGCAAAGAACAGAAATGTCGTTTCTGATTGTAGCTTCAACGACTGTTACGTGTGAAATCATATATTAATGTATGATGATACATGTTTAACATACGCTTGAGTATGATTGATAATATCATGTATCAAATCTTTGACTTGATATTGTCGTCATCATTGTTAACTATGAGAAGAAATTTCAGAAGAATCAATCTCGATCGTTTTTGAGCATGTCTTGTGCGTTGATTTAGATTTTCTATCGTTAGATATATAAATCATGCAGATAGATTGCTTTGATGCTCAGTCAAGACTGTCTTATCAATGAAAATTAACAGTGATATCACGATAGCATCATCAGAAAGCTTCTTCTGCGTTTCTCATCATTAATCAGCAATATGCATCTCGTCGTAGACTTGAAAGTTGTTGACATTATAATGTCAAACGAGTGCGTAGATCAACTCATCTTGAAATAATGAATGACTCAACAAGAATCGAAGTGTCTCAATGATGTCATGATACAAAATGCAATGCTGCTCTTCTTGAACTTCTTCGTAACTGAATTCGACTGTGAACATTTAAGAATGTCACTCATCATTTTCAACATCATATGAAATCTGATGTAGAAGTGTCAATCACTTGTTTGCATCATGAAAGCTAACATGTTGATGTAAGACTCACAAGCGCAAGTCTTGAAAAAATTGATTAACACTGTTTTTGATAATCTTCGTTTAATGAAGTCAGTGAGCGAACGCGTAATTCACTTTGCATTGAAATGAATAGTATTGATTGTTGTTTGTGTTCTTAATCATTTGAGAATTCAAGCTCAATGACTTTGATACTTTCTTTGACACGTCAACTATCATTTCAACATCACGATCAATTGTCTTGATGAAGATTTCAACTTGCAACGCTGATGATGTGAAGAGAAGTTCAGTCTAAAGTTGTATCATTTCAATTCTTGATGATATATGTTTCATATTCTGATTCAAATCAGCGCTATTCATCTCAATGTTCATGTGCTCTTCTGTAAAATCATTTATTAACATATATTCTTGATTCTCGTCTTTAATGTTCATCTGAACGTTCTCATTGTAAGAATCATTCAAATTTGAATCTCATTCTGCAATCTCATGATCACGTCAGATGAGTTGCATCAAATCGCATGATGATGATTCTGATGATGATGATAACTTTCGTCAGAAAATCTTTCGCGATTGATCATGCAAGCGAACATGACAGTGATGAAGATGATGTTCAAGTTCGCTGATGTTGTTTATCTTCATTTCACATGAAGAGCATACGTGCTGCATTATCTGTAAGTCTTCAATTAATGTTTTTATATAACTTGTATAAAGCAATAATGAATTATAACAATTCTGTATGCTCAATTGTTTATCTGTGCATGAAATGTCAGTAACAAGATGAATCAAAAAATGTCAATCACAAAGTTAATGAATCACGTTTGTTCAGAAGTTATCAACTTCAATTTGAGCTCGATAGTTAAGATATGTAAATCATATAAACTATATTTAGCTAAATCATAAAGAAAACGAAATCAATCACTTGAATAAATATCATCGCTATTCTCATGATTTAGCTATTGTCGCTTACGATACGATCATCTAAATCTCTTATGAGATGAGAGTAATGATTACTAAAGTGCTATATATCTCAAGTTGAAGCAATCTTCAGAATTTACAAACTTTATCTTGTCGTCGTCATCTATCTCGCTCTTGTCATGACTTGATGAGCAACTCAAGAAATATATGATTATGCATCTATCTTCTTCATCTTCATTTGAAACTCTCTGATAGCATGTCAATTACACTTAAACTCATCATCACTTCTTCTGAACTTATCATAAGTGCAAGACTGCTTAGATTTTATAGTCATCACTATCTGATGTACAATGAAGACTGAGAGAATTCAAGTATCAAAGACTAAAGACTCAAACTTAAATGAAGAGATTAGCTGATTGACAAACGTAAAGATGAACTCATCAGTCAAATAAGTGACAGTAACGAGCGAAAATGATTGTTGATAATAAGATGACATTGAAGATGATATAGTTTTGTTTCAAAGAATTCTTCATTTGATGATTCTTCATGTGACGTCGACTGTTTATTTGAGTGATGACAAGAATTTTGATGCATCTGATGACACATCTCGATTGAACTCATCTATTGCTACTGTCAATAGTTAAATTATGAGTTCAATTACAATGTGCATATTAATGAATCAGATGTTGCTGCATACATTAACTTTGATGAGAATGTACTTGATGATGTTGCACTATAAACAGTGTCTGCAATGAACTGACTGCTTGATGAAGACTTCGATTTCATCAATGAATCTTCATTTCTTAAGAATGAATGAAGTCATTCAATGACTAGACTGAATGAAGAGTTGTTGCAGTCAACTTCTTCGTCATCTCTTATGATTGCTGTTGCTCAATATCATATCGTCTTCAATTTTATCACTTCATGAGAATGATTTATATCTTGATGATAACAGATGCGAGTGAAGTTTTTACCCTGCTCATGATAACATCATCAATGAGTAAAAAGATCAAGTATGTATGACTCATTTCTCTGCAAATGCTTTTTACGTTTATTCTTTAAACACTTTGCATGAGTGATGTCACTGATCTGAATGAAAGCAATCAGTTAGCTGATACACAGAAGAAGCAACTTAAAATGATAATTAAGATTTCATTTCTTAACACTCATATCTTTCTGTCTTTTCTTAATACTTTGAGCTTAAGAGAAGTTTCATCATTTGTGATATAATTGCTGAAGTCTTTGCGAATTCATGAACTGATCAATTCGATGATGAACTCTCTCTTGTCATTATTTTGCAAATGAAACAGTATATTCTTCAGATTTCTTCAGTCGTTGCGTTTCTTCAACGTCTTTATCATCTCAATTGATTGATCAAAGCAATGAACAATAGTCTGATTGCAAAGTGAAAAATGCATGTAGTTTCAGTTGATACATTAGTTGAAGATCAAACGAGATTGATCACTATGTCAAAGCTCAAAGTCAAACTTGTTTGCATGATTGAATACTTTTGTATCTTAGTGGTGTAAAATCTTTCTATCATCAAGTATGATTATTCAGTTTACAACGTAAGACAGATCATATACATCTGAATCATCATCATGAAAGTTTACAGACTTCTTGATCATGTTCTCATTTGTCTCTTCATCATATATTTCAGAATCAACTCTGTTCTTTTAACTGTTATTATTAATACTCAAGATCTGCTCAAATCAATGCTGTGTATTGTGTTTGAGTTGTGAGTTCAGATCAGTAAATAAGACAGTATCTTTAAGAAGATACTTGATGTCTTTCAAATTAAACTGTTTATCTTATGACTCTGTTTTATTTATTTGCTTTGAAACATTCAATATTCTCTTTACGACTGCTTTTTTGACAGATTCAAAAGATGAATAAAGTTCAAAAGTAGTATTTCTTCGTCTTTTAACATGTTGAGTAGTGAAAGCTTGTTTAGCACTAGTCGTGATGTTTTATATGCGTTTAGTTGACACTATCTTCATGATAATGTTATTCAATGTCTATTAAGTCACAAGTAATGCAAAGAATGATTGAGAAGAAAGTGAAATTATGCAATATGTTTGAAAAATTGAAGTGCGTAAGATTTAATGAACTTGAATAATGATTCTTTGAATCTGCTTTAATTTAAGAATGTCGTTTTCTAACATCTTGACTTGAAGAAAATTTCTTGTCTTTCTTTGCTGTTGAATCAACAATGACATTACATTTCAGTGATTTTATGATGATCATCATCTCATCTTTCAATCATGTGAACTATGATTTGCATCATCAAACGCTTGAATGTAATCTTCACAACAAAATGTTAAAGTTGTGCTACTCATGAGAAACTTCAAACAGAGTGCTTATCTTTGCAACTGTATTCAGAAAGCGATTGATAGTAATGTGAAAGTTATGCAATCATTAAATGAATAGATGCAACATGTCTTGATTAAACTACATGATTGATCTGCTTACTGACAATAAATGAATCATTGTGATTCGTGACGCTTTTATGAAAGTGCTTGCTATCACATTCTCATGAATCGCAATAGTGAGAATGATAGACAGATTCGCTTGAAAGCATTATGACTTGCAATGCAATACTGATTTTGTTAACAGACATCATGATGCTAGAAGATGATCAGTTATGCTTTCTAAGCAAAGAAAATCTTAATTTGATATAAATGATTAACTATCTTGACAGATTCTGATTGAATTATGAAGATACATATCGTATTTTCACTATGAATTGATTTATTCGTCTTGAAGAATGTTCTCAGTATAGTCATGAAAGTCAACAAATGATCATCGCAGAAAGACTCAACATGAAGAATATGCAGATCAATGAAGATGTGACTGAAATGTTTACGATGCAGCTTGTTTACTCATGTTTCAGAGTAAAACATGATAAGCGATAAAAATGCAAACAATATTCACTGTATCATTTCTTTTATATCATTAGCTTGAATATAGTGAAGAATACAGTGTAGATAAGCATGATTCAATAAAAGATGAATAACAGCTTTGTTGTTTTATGAATGAAAGATAATCATCATATCAAAATTGAGATCAACACTTTTATTATTTTAGTTATATTTAATAGAAGAATACAATTCATCAACGAGATCTTGCTCACTTTATTCAAGTGTGTGCTTTTTTAAGAAACTTAACTTTTGAAACATCATAACAGTTAAATCAGAATCATTCTCATCTTAAAGACTTTCTATCTTTCATCATAATCAGATAACAATCTCAATTCAAGCTGCGATCATCAAGATCAATCTTTCAGCTTCAACTTACATCAGTCA
>JAABUV010005544.1_pt1 | contig 14324 bp, 15 predicted proteins | sample 5559971 | NCBI WGS metagenome assembly JAABUV01 (sample SAMN10711881, study PRJNA513362) | rock metagenome | isolation source: Antarctica rocks | place: Antarctica: Victoria Land, Knobhead nord | collected 2015-12-19
CACCAAACACCTGGGCCAGAAATTTCATTGCAAAAAACTTCATCAAACAGCCCATTCGCATAGTTGTGAGCGATATCAACGGTTTGGCTTTGATCGCGCATTTCTCGTGAATAATGCGGGCTAGGTGTAGCGGCTTGCAATCATCCGGGGCTGGGCGCGCACTTATCGGCCTGAGCGGGCTCACGCTCGCTGGGATTATCGGCATCGTCTGGCTCACGCTGCGTGACTTTGGGCGCACGCTTTTTGCGATGGGCTTGCACTCATCGGCCCCGGCGCACGCTCGCTGGGACTGAGGAGCGGGCGGATGCGGGCCGGCCTGGACGGGTCGGCGCCGGGCAGGGAAACGGAGGCTTTGTTGCTTGCCGGGTCCGGACGGCGCGGAGGCATGTGAATAGCCTTTCTGCCGGGCAAGGAACCCGTATAGGGTTTCAACGTGTCCGAACCGAACGCCTGCATGGGTTTTCTGCCAGGTCCCAGCCCCGCCGGTGGGCGCGTGCCCAGCCCCGCATGACTGCTTGCACGCCACCAGACCAAGGCACGTCCGGCATGATCGACTTCTACTACGAATTCGCCTCCCCCTACAGCTACATCGCAGCCCAGCGGCTTCCCGCCCTTGCGGCGAAGGCTGGGAAGGACGTGCGCTGGCGACCCATCGAACTCGGAAAGGTATGGGCGGATCGGGGCATACTCGACGCTTATGGCGCGATCCGGAAGGCCAAGCGGGCGTACATCATGGCCGACGTGCAGCGCGTGGCGGCTGACCTGGGCGTTACGCTCACGATGCCGGCGGTCATTCCACCCGACGCGACACTGGCACGGCTTGCGGTCCATGGCCTCGATGCCTTGAGGCCCGGCCTGGGTGGAGTGCTGACGCTCAGCCTGTGGCGCCGGCTTTGGGGTGAAGGTGGCAGCATCTCGACGAGGGACGACCTCGTTGCGGCTGCGCCCGAGGGTGTCGGTCCTGACATGCTGCTGGCCGCAGCGGAGAACCCGGCATCGCGCAGCAGGCTTGATGCCGCGAACGCCGATGCCGTCGCCTCGTCGTGTTTCGGGGTGCCATGGCTCGTGGCGGACGGCGAAGCCTACTTCGGTCAAGACCGGCTTGAACTGATGATGCGGCGCCTGGCTGCTTGATCATGCGCCCGGTGTCATCAAACGTGCGCCGGGGCCGATAGGTGCAAGCCCGTCGCACCGAGCCTGCGCCCAGGATCACGCAGCGTGGGCTCTTGGCCAGATGGGGTGGACGGCCCCCAACGGCATCGATGTGCCAAGATGCGGGTCGTGAGAACCGGCAGAAAGGGAGCCGCCCGCAATGAGCATCACCATGATTGGCCTTGATACGGCCAAGTCCGTCTTTCAGGTTCACGCCGTGAACGAAGCTAGCCCGAATAATTCATCGGACCGCCCGAAATCGGCCTAGGCCACCAAACACCTGGGCCAGAAATTTCATTGCAAAAAACTTCATCAAACAGCCCATTCGCATAGTTGTGAGCGATATCAACGGTTTGGCTTTGATCGCGCATTTCTCGTGAATAATGCGGGCTAGTCTATCAGCGCGCGCCTGGTCCGGACAGCCGCCAGGACCATGCCCGTCTTGCGATATAGGGTGTTTTCGAAGCGGCCCGAAGCCGTTCTTCTTGCGGTTAAGGGCATCTTTTCGCAACTGGCGCGGGGTCAGTAGCAGCTTTCTTACGATCTAGGGATACGCGACACCGGCCATCTCCCGCCACGCCCACCCACGCGCGATAAATGCAGTTGGACTAAACCGCTACGCGGTAGTTGCTTCCTTTGATTGCTGATTTCGGGCGCTAATCCGGCCTGGGCTTCTGCACGCTCAACTTCCTTCGTTCGACGGCTCTGCTTGGAGGATTGTGGCGCCGCGCCTGTCGCGCGCCTCATCCTGCATAGGAGCCGCCAATGACCCCGCTTCGCCAACGCATGACCGAGGACATGCAGCTTCGCAACCTCGGGCCGCACACGCAGCGTGCCTACCTGCAGTACGTCTCGCAGTTTGCCGGCCACTTCCACAGGTCGCCGGAGCTGCTGGGGCCTGCCGAAATCCGCGCCTTCCAGCTTCATCTGAACCGGGACAGGCAGCTTGCAGCCAGTTCGGTCGGGGTCGCCGTCGCCGCCCTCCGCTTCCTCTACAAGGTCACCCTTCGCCGGGGATGGAACCTCGACGACATCATCCCCACCAGCCGCCGGCCACAGAGGCTGCCCACCATACTGAGCCCGCAGGAGGTCGCTGACTTCCTCGATGCGATCAGCAGCCTGAAGCACCGCGTGATCCTGACCGTCTGCTACGCCGCGGGGCTGCGCATCTCGGAGGCGGTGCGGCTCAGGCCCGGCGCGATCGACAGCCAGCGCATGACCATCCGCGTTGAACAGGGCAAAGGGCAGAAGGACCGCTACGTCATGCTGTCGCCCAAGCTGCTGGACCTGCTGCGCAGCTACTGGCGCGCCGCCCGGCCAAAAGAGTGGCTGTTCCCGGGCGACGTGGCCGGGCAGCCGATCACGTCCTCGGCCGTGGAGGACGTCTGCCGGATCGTGCGGCGCCAGGGCGGCATTGCCAAGCCGGTCACGCCGCACGCGTTGCGCCACGCCTTTGCGGTCCACCTGCTCGAGAGCGGCGCCGACCTGCGCACCATCCAGTTGCTGCTCGGCCACCGCAGCCTTAACACCACGGCCAAGTACCTGCGCCTGGCGACCAGCAGGATTTGCGCGACGGCCAGCCCGCTGGACGCGCTGCGGGCAGCGTCCGCCACCCCTCCGCAAGCCGCCTGCGCTCCCGCCTGAGCGCCCGGCCCATGGCAGGCGGCACCCCGGAGGTGGCGGACGTGTTCCGCCGCTACGGCGAGGCATACCGGCAGCGGCACGGCGGCTCGCTGTCCACCGCGCAGCGCCACGCCATGAGCGCGATCGAACTCTGCCGGACGGCGGCGCTCGGCGGCCACGTCGAGCGCTGCGACGGCTGCGGCCACCAGCGCATCGCCTACAACTCCTGCCGCAACAGGAACTGCCCCAAGTGCCAGTCCCTCGCCCGCGCGCAATGGCTGGCGGACCGCCAGGCGGAACTGCTCGACGTCCCCTACTTCCACGTCGTCTTCACGGTGCCGGACGAGGTCGCCGCCATCGCCTTCCAGAACAAGCCGGTGGTCTACGACATCCTGTTCCATGCGGCGGCCGAGACCTTGCGCACGATCGCCGCCGACCCCGCGCACCTCGGGGCCGAGATCGGCTTCCTGGGCGTGCTGCACACCTGGGGCCAGAACCTGCTGCACCACCCCCACCTGCACTGCCTCGTGCCGGGCGGCGGGATCTCGCCCGACGGCAGCCAGTGGGTCGCCAGCAGGCCCGGCTTCTTCCTGCCGGTCAGTGTCCTGTCCCGCCTGTTCCGCGGGTTGTTCCTCCACCGCCTGGAGAAGGCGTTCGCCGCCGGTCGGCTGAGCTTCTTCTCCAGCCTCGAGCCGCTGCGGGACCGGACTGCGTTCCTGCGGCACCTGGCGCCGGCGCGCAGGGCGGAGTGGGTGGTCTATGCCAAGCGGCCCTTCGCCGGCCCGCACCAGGTCCTCACCTATGTCGGGCGCTACACCCACCGCATCGCCATTTCGAACAGCCGGCTGGTCGCCATGGACGGCGGCCAAGTCAGCTTCCGCTGGAAGAACTACCGGCAGGACGGCCACCGCGGCACGATGACCCTGGCTGCCGACGAGTTCATCCGCAGGTTCCTGATCCATGTCCTCCCGGACGGCTTCCACCGCATCCGCTACTTCGGCTTCCTCTGCAACCGCCAGCGCCAAAGCAAGCTGGCACGATGCCGGGAGCTGCTTGGCATGCGGCAGGATGAGCCAGCAGATGCCGTGCCTTGCCTCCGCCCCGACTACCGTGCGCTGCACTTGTCCCTGACCGGGACGTCGTTGACGCTCTGCTCCGCCTGCGGCCATGGAACCATGGTCGTCGTCGAGGTCCTGGCGCGAGCCGGCAAGCGCCGGTGGGTGTGCGACACCTCATGAGCGCCGCAGACGCCCGGTTCCGGCGCGTGAACCCGCCCTGCGCCGCAGAGCGGATGGAACCTGCTGCCCGATGGCCAGCGCGGCGGCCTTTCAGGGCCGCCAGCGGGGGCTCAAACCATCAGCCAGCCATCGTTTTGAGCCAGTCCACGCCCCATCGGGCCATAGCAGCGGACCACGCGGCGTCCCTGGGCCAACACGTCGCGCGCCAGGGACACTGACAGACCGCATCCAAAACCCATAGCTCAGGCAGGCGGCCCGCGGTTCAGTCCAATCCGTTTTTCGCTCACCGGCGCGAAACCAGCAGTGAGCGCCACGGGCAACCTCGGCCTGCCGCGCCGCCAAGCCAAAAACGCTCCGAATTATCGCGCGTAGCGGAATTAGATGGGTGGCCTTCCACCAGTTCCCCGGCTGTAAACCAGCGCAGGCGTGGAACCCAGAGAAACTCTGACCTTTCAAAGCGGTGTGTTGCTGATCAGCGCCGAAACCCGCTGCTGACCCACATGGAGGACGGCCGCATGTCTCGCACGAGCACCCACGTCTTACGCGTTCGGCTCCGGCCCAGGGTCTACCGCGACATCGAGATCCCGAGCGAGAAGTCCCTCTACGACCTCGCCGCGGCCATCGTGCGGGCCTTCGACTTCGACCTCGACCACGCCTTCGGCTTCTTCAGCGAGCTGGGCCACCACGTTTTCGACTCGCCCGTGCGCTACGAACTCTTCGCCGACTTGGAGGGCGGTGCCGAGTCCGGCAGCGTTAAGCGGACCAAGGTGGCCCAGGCGTTCCCAGCCGTCGGCGCCGAGATGCAGTTCCTCTTCGACTACGGCGACGACTGGCGCTTTCGGGTCGAGGTGATCGGGCTGGGGGAGAAGACCCCGAAGGCGCGCTACCCGAAGCTGCTCAAGGCCGTCGGCAAAGCCCCGCCGCAATACCCGCCCGAGGACGAAGACGAGGAGTGACGGCCGGCCTCAAGGGCCATAGCGCATCGCTTACCATGAACAAGCGACGGCAGATGCGCTGGCCGCCCCGCGGCGCCCACCGCGTGCTTCAGGTCAGGGCCGCCCTGCTGGACGGACGGTTTGGCCATCAAGCAATCCAGCTTGCGGCGTAGCGCCCCAGGTTTCTGACACTCCCGGAACAGATTTCTTTGGGTTTAGCGGAAGGGCGGCAACAGCTGCTTCCGGACGGCAGCCGCCAGTCCAGGCCGAACCAGGTTCAGGAATGTCAGCGCGGCTTTCGAAAGCGGGCTGTTCCTGCGCACGCCGACCTCAATGGGTGTCTCAGGAAGCAATCCGCACAAGCTACGCGCATCCAGACCTTTGTCCAGCTCCGCATCGAACGCGCCATCCTTGATGATGGCGATGCCAAGTCCGGCGCGCGCATAACGCTTGATGATGTCGCTGTCCGCTTCCAGGAGCGTGAAGTTCGGCGTCAGGCCTTTTGCCTCGAATGCGTCCAAGAGCACGCCGTGGGACACGAACGCCTCTGTGTAGGTGATGACAGGGTAGGCCGCCAAAGCCTCCAGGCTCAGCACTGGCAGCCGTAGGAGCGGGTGGTTCTGCTTTGTGAGAAGCTGCCAACCCAGATCGAAGCACGGTATGGTGACGAGGTCTGACGAAAGGTCCTTTGGCCTGGTTGAAAGCGACAGATCGGCCTCTCCCGCCGCTACCATGCTGATGAGCTGAGGCATGGTTCCATGGCACAGGCGAAACTTCATCTTTGGATACTCGCGTGAGAACCGCTCAATCAATGGCGGCAGCATGTATCGCGCGATGGTCTGCGAGGCTGCGACGGTCAGGGTGGTATTGCCGGCACCCTGGACTTCCCGTGCGGTGCGCTTCAGTTCGTTAACCGCATCGACCGCTCGGGCGATGATTGGCAGCAGCAGCACCCCGCCCGGGCTGAGGCTGACGAACCGGTTGCGCTGACGGACGAACAACTCGGTCCTCAGCTCCGCCTCAAGGGCTTGCACATGAGTGCTGAGCGCGGGCTGTGAGGTGTTGAGCGATGCAGCCGCACGGGTCACGCTCATCTCGTGCTTTACGATGGCATCAACCGAAATTAGGTGCTGCAGCTTCACGTCACCAGGCCTCCCCGCCGCCGTCACCGCGGCGCTCAGGGGCATATAGGGACCCTAAAACGGGCACTCCATCCCGCCTGTCCGTCGCTTGCCGCGTCGCTGTGAAGGACCGCGCGTCCCGTGCTGTCCATCATCGAAGCTTATACCCACTTGCAAGCCGTTATGAGCGGACGTGTCGTCCACAGGCCATAGTCCTCCAAAGCGGCGCCGCAGGAGCGCCGTGGTCCTGAATAAGGGTGGAGGACCCGATACGATGTCCCATTGGGCAAGCTCGGTAGGCAGGCGGCAGGTTCTGGCTCGCCCGGCCCTGATCGGTGCGGCTGCGGCGCTCTCGACGGCTCTGCCGGCGGGCGCGGCGGGCCGCGTACCCGCTGACCAAGCGCCTGCTTACTACAGGTTTAAGCTGGGTAATGCGGAACTGACCCTCGTTTCTGACGGTCCGATCCTCAGCGGCGATCCGAAGGTCACGTTCCGCGGCGCGCCGACGGAGGAGATCGACCGCGTGCTGCGGGAAAGCTTCCTGCCGACGGACAAGCTGGTGTTCGAACAGAACATCCTCGTGCTCAGGAACGGGGGCAAGACGGTTATCTTCGATACCGGCATGGGTCCTTCGAAGGCGTTTGGACCTGACGCCGGGCATCTCCTGCCCAACCTGGCTGCGGCCGGGTTCAATCCGGAGGGTATCGATGCGGTCGTGCTCAGCCACGGCCATGCCGACCATGTCGATGGCCTCGTGATGGCGGACGGGTCGCGGACCTTCCCTAATGCGCAACTTTACATCGACCAGACGGAGTTCGAGTTCTGGACAAGTGCCGAGCGGACCGGATCGGGCCGCAGGGTCCTGCATGAGCACGCCGCCCGCAGTCTCCTGCCGAACCGGGACCGTCTGCAGTTCATCCGCGAGGGGCAGGAGTTCCTGCCGGGCATCCAGGCGGTTCCAACGCCGGGCCACTCGCCGGGCCACCTGATGTTCATGATCCAGTCTGGGGGCGACACGCTGTCCTACATCGCCGATGTCGGGCGCCACCACATCCTGAACGTCGAAACGCCGCGGCTGCAGTTCATCGGGGACACCGACCTGGAGCAATGCGTGGCCTCTCGCCTGCGCGCGTTCGACATGCTGGCGTCCAACCGGATCCCGGTCATCTCCTACCACTATCCCTGGCCTGGCCTCGGCCACTTGGCCACTTGGGGCGACCGCTACCGCTACTATCCCAGCGCCATGGAGATGTCGGGCTAGGCGGTCTCCGTCGAAGGCGCCGCCGGCGCCGTCGCAGTCCAGCGCCGGTCCGGGGCGCCGCACGGCGCGAATCCATCCGGCCCGGACACTTCCGGGCGCATGCAGAGCTGACGCCCCGGCGCAGCACGGCCGCACCGAAATGCCGCCACAGGCCAAAAGCAGCCGACGGCGCAAAGGAAAGCATGATGACGTACGACTACAAGTTGTTCATTGGCGGCACATGGGAGGAGAGCGACGGCAAGCAGTCATTTCCCTCCTACAACCCGTTCACGCAGAAGGAATGGGCATCCATCCCGCAAGCGGCTCCGGCGGATGTGGAACGCGCCATCGCGGCCGCGCGGCGCGCGTTCGAGACGGGATGGCGCGACACGCCAGGGCTGGAGCGGGCCACTCTGCTGAACAAGCTCGCTGACCTGCTCGAAGCCGACGCGGCTCGGATGGGCGGGCTTGAGAGCACCGACAACGGCAAGGTCATCCGGGAGACGCGGGGGCAGATGGTGTTCTCCGCCCGGCAGTACAGGTTCTATGCCGGGTTCGCCGACAAGCTGTATGGCCAAGTCGTGCCTTTGGACATGCGGAACGTGTTCGACTACGCCGAGCGCATCCCGCTTGGCGTGGTGGTTCTGGTGACGCCTTGGAACTCGCCAATGGCACTGCTGGCCAACAAGCTGGCGCCGGCGCTTGCCGCCGGGAACTGCGTCATTATCAAGCCGTCCGAGCATGCCTCGGCGACGACGCTGGAGTTTGCGAAGCTGACCGAACGCGCTGGCTTCCCGCCCGGCGTGGTCAACGTCGTGACCGGCGACGGGGAGGTCGGCCGGCTGCTGTGCTCGGCCCGCGGAGTCGACAAGATCAGCTTCACCGGCAGTGCCGAGGTGGGCGCGCTGATTGCGGCGGCCGCGGGGCGCAACCTAGTGCCGACGACGATGGAGCTCGGCGGGAAGTCGCCCAACATCATCTTCGCCGACGCCGACTTCGCCAACGCGGCGTCGGGTGCACTGGCCGGCATCTTCGCAGCGACGGGCCAGACCTGCGTCGCCGGGTCGCGGCTGCTCGTGCAGCGGCCGATTTACGGGAGGATGGTGGAAGAGCTTGCGGCGCGGGCGGCGCAGATCACGATGGGTGACCCGCTGCTGGACACGAGCGAGATGGGGACGGTCGCGAACCGCCCGCAGTTCGACCGCATCGTTGGCATGATCGGCGACGCCCGCTCAGCCGGGGCCGAGTTGGTGACAGGGGGCGGCCCGCCGACGGGTGACGGCCTCGGTGACGGCCTGTTCATCGCGCCGACGATCTTCGCCGACGTCCGGAACTCGATGGAGATTGCGCAGCAGGAGGTATTCGGGCCGGTCCTGTCGATCATCCCCTTCGATACGGAAGAGGAGGCGGTCACGATCGCAAACGGCACGCGGTACGGCCTGGCTGCCGGCGTCTGGACGTCGGACGTGTCGCGCGTGATGCGGATGGCCCGGGCAATCCAGGCCGGCGGGATCTGGGTGAACACCTACCGGATGCCGGCCGTGCAGGCTCCGTTTGGCGGCGTCAAGGACAGCGGCTTCGGCCGCGAGCGCGGCACGTATGGGATCGAGGAGTTCACGACGTCAAAGAACGTCATGATCGACTTCTCGGGGGTGACCAAGGACCCGTTCGCCAAGCCGCAGTCACGGACCTGAGCAGGAGGGAACACCATGGGCATCGTCCAGACCGTGACCGGACCCGTCGAGGCTGCAAACCTCGGCGTGGTGCTGTCGCACGAACACGTGCAGCTCAACACGTTGGGCCTGCGCGAGAACTACCCGGATGCCACCGTGCCCCGGGACGAAGTCGTGGCTATCTGCATCGACAAGCTGACCCGGCTCAAGCAGTCCGGCGTCGATACGCTCATCGACCACACGACGTTCGAAGTCGGGCGCGACATGGAGCTGCTGCGCGAGGTGTCGGAGCGCAGCGGGCTGCTGATCGTCGCCAGCACGGGGCTGATCGTGGAAATCCCGCGCTGGTTCCACAAGCACGAGACCGACGAGATCGCCGCTCTTTTCATCAAGGAATTGCAGCAGGGAGCGGCCGGGAGCGGCCTGCGGACGGGCATCATCAAGTGCGCGCTAGACAAGGGCGGGCTGCCTGCCCCGGCGGAACGCATCCTCCGCGCCTGCGCCCGCGCGCATGTCGCCACGGGGATACCCATCTCCACCCACACTTGGGCCGGCGGGCATACGGGGGACGTGCTGCAACGGCTGTTCCGCGAGGAGGGCGTTGATCTGTCAAGGGTCGTCATCGGCCACTGCGGCGACACGGAGGAGGTCGAGTACCTGCACCGGCTGATGGCCGCGGGCAGCTTCCTGGGCATGGACCGCTTCGGCTGCGAGGACTACTTGCCGGACGTGCAGCGGGTCGCGGTCGTGGCGCAGCTCTGCCGCGAGGGGTTCGCTGACCGGCTGATGCTATCGCATGACGCGAACTCCTGGAGTGACCGCGACATTAACTTGCCCGCTGATCCCCGGCGGGCGAACTGGAACTACTTCCACCTCCACCGCGACATCCTCCCGGCGCTTCGTGAGGCCGGCGTGACGGAAGAGCAGATCGGCCTGATGACGGGCGGGAACGTCGCGCGGCTGTTTTCGGCAGCATGACCGGCATGCTGGAGGACTGGGTCGGCCGGACTGAGGAGGCAGAGGACGTCCTGACGCCAGCGCTTGTGGAGCGGTTCGCCGCCGTCCTCGGCCTCCGCGGCGTCAGGGCCGCCGCGGGCGATCCGGCGCCGCCCGGCATCCATTGGTGCCTTGCCATGGCGGCACTGCCGGTAGCCGAACTTGGCGAGGACGGCCATCCGGCCCTTGGCGGCTTCCTCCCGCCAGTGCCATCCGGGCGGCGCATGTGGGCCGGCGGCACCATCCGGACGCTTGGGCCGATGCGGGTCGGCGCCACGATCCGGCGGACGTCGCGCGTGGCTTCCATCGAGATGAAGGAGGGCCGGTCCGGCCCGCTATGCTTCGTGGCCGTGGATCACACCTACAGCGACGACGGCGCGGGGGTCGTCGTGGAACGCCACGACATCGTTTACCGCGGCGGCGGGCAGGCCGGCGCGGGTCCGCAGCAGCAGCCCAGCAACCTTCCTGAGACTGAGGCGGCGGTCACGGTGGCGACGACGCCGACACTGCTGTTCCGCTATTCGGCGCTGACGTTCAACGGGCACCGGATCCATTATGACTTGCCCTACGCACGCGATGCAGAAGGCTACGCCGGGCTTGTCGTACATGGCCCGTTGCAGGCCACCTGGATGTTGCATTTGGCGCAAGGCCGAATGGGCAGGGTGCCCGAGCACTTTAAGTTCCGTGGCGTCCAGCCGCTCATTTGCGGCGACGCCGCGCGGATCGAGGCAATGATGGAGGCCGGCGTATTGCGCCTGAGGGTCCGGGACGGCCAAGGCGAGACAACGATGCTGGCCGAAGCCGGATGACGGGCGGCGGCCCCAGCCGAAAAGTTTCCGCACTGCATGAGGGACACTCGTGAAACCTGTCGTCGTAGCCGTCGCCATCACAGGATCCGTACCGCGCAAACTGGACAACCCGGCAGTGCCGATCACCCCGTCCGAGCAGGTCGAAAGCACGCATGCAGCCTTCGAGGCCGGTGCGACGCTCGCGCACATCCATGTCCGGAACGCGGACGAGACTCCATCGAGCGATCCGGCCCTGTTCGCCCAGGTGCAGGACGGGGTTCGGCGTCATTGCCCCGGCATGATCATCCAGTTCTCCACCGGTGGCCGGGGCCGTGACCCCGCGGCCCGGGGCAACGCGCTCGACCTCTGCCCTGATATGGCTTCGCTGTCGACCGGGTCCGTCAACTTTCCTTCCACGGTCTATGAGAACTCGGCTGCCCTGGTCACTGACCTCGCCAGACGAATGCAGACCCACCGTGTGCGGCCCGAGATCGAGTTGTTCGACTTCAGCCACATCCACGGCGCGCGCAGCCTGATCGACGCGGGGCTGATGGACGACCATCCCCATGTCCAGGTGGTCATGGGGATCAAGAACGCCCTTCCTGCGGAAGAGCATGTGCTGGACGTCATGGTGGCAGAGATACGCAGGCTTCTCCCCCGCGCGACGTGGACCGCGGCCGGCATCGGCGTCAACCAGTCGCGCGTGATGGATTGGGTGCTTGCGCGGGGCGGCGACGGCGTGCGGACTGGGCTTGAGGACAACATCCGCGTCAGCCGGGGCCGGCTCGCGTCTGGCAACCACGAACTGGTGCAGCTTGCGGCGGAGATCATGCAACGCCACCACTGCCGGCCTGCAACGCCTGCCGAAGCCCGAGCGATGCTCGGCCTCGACGTGGCCGCTGGCGGTAGTTGCTGAGGCCCGGCGCCGTGCCGCGCTTGTCCCCGGTTGCAACCGAGGCGATGTCCGGCCTGCAACGGGAGGTCGCGGCGGAGGTCGCCTCCGGCCCGCGCGGGGTCGTGCGCGGCCCCGTCCAGATGTGGCTGCACAGCCCTGAGTTCGCCCGGATCGCGCAGCGGCTCGGCGCCCAATGCCGTTTTGGCTCAGCCCTGCCGGCGCGCCTGTCGGAGCTGGCCATCCTGGTCACGGGCGCGCATTGGCAGTCGGGCTATGAATGGCATGGGCACGAACCGCTCGCCCGGCAAGCCGGGTTGTCCGACGCGGTGATCGAGGCCGTGCGGACCGGCACCACGCCTGTTTTCGACCACAAGGACGAAGCCGTCGTCCATGCCTTCGCCAGCGAGGTTTGGAAGACCGGCAACGTCAGCGACACCACGTGGACGGAGGCGGAGCACATGATGGGTGCCCAGGCCCTTGTCGATCTCGTGGGGACCCTCGGCTACTATGGCTTGATCTCGATGACGATAAACGTGTTCGGCATCGAGGTGCCGGCAGGCGCACCGAACCCGTTCGGCCGTTAACGGCGCGCCTGCCCCTCCGTCGCGTCACGAGACTGCGGCAGCCACTCCCCCCGCCCGGGTCCCGGCCTGTACCTCGATGACGTCGAGCAGCACGTCCACGTCGGTGCCGGCTCCGCGTTCCTCCACCATCGCCTGGTACATTCCGCACATTAAGGCCGCGACCGGCATCGGGGTATGCGTCTCCGAACCGATGCGGCTGGCGATCCGCAAGTCCTTCACCATCAGCTCGGCGGCGAAGTTCGTCCTGTACTCACCCTTGAGATAACGGGGCAGCGCCGTCTCAGCGAAATGGCTGCGCGCGCTGCTTTGCGGCAGGATGCGCGCGACGGTGGCAAGGTCGAGGCCGTTCGCGGCGGCCATCACCACGGCCTCGCACGTGACAGCTCGGATCGTGCTGCCGATGACGTTGTTGACCAGCTTCATCAGGTTGCCGTTCCCGACGGGACCGGCGTGGAAGACCTTCGGCGTGACTGCGTTCAGCAACGGCAGCACTGCCCGGAACGCCCCCGGCTCCGCGCCCACGAAGATTGACAGCGTGCCGGCAAGCGCACCGTCGATGCCGCCTGCGAGCGAGGCATCCACGAAGCTGCAGCGCGGCTGCAGCCTCTGCGCGATCGAACGGCTCAAGGCCGGGTCCCCGGTTGTCATGTCGATCAGTGTGGCGCCGTCGCGCATTGCCGCCGCTATGCCGCCCGCGCCGAAACACAGCGCGTCCACGTCCTCCGAGCGGGGAAGGCAGGTCACGATCGTCGTGCAAGCTGCCGCAAGTTCCGCCGCGCTTTGCGCGGGTTGTCCGCCGTGACGGGCGAGAGCAGCGACGCGGTCCGCCCGGAGGTCGAATACCTGGAGCTTGTGCCGCCTCAAGAGGACCTGGGCAATCGTGCCTCCCATCGTCCCAAGCCCAATGAATCCGATCTGTTCCTGCATCAATTCTCTCCTTGCGGTGAACATGCCTGCCGTGTCCGGCATAGCAGGGCACGAAAGCGTAAACCGGCCCGTGGCACCGGCGTGGGTGTCCGCGCTGCACGCAGGCTCAACCGGCGCTCAAGCAGCACCGAACACCGTGACAGGCCCGAGCAGACGACGAAGTAGCTGAGCGCCAGGACAGCGAAGATTTCGATCGGCTTCACCAGCAGGATGTTGTTGAGCTGGTTTGCCGAATAGGTGATCTCATTGAAGGTGATCACATATCCTAGCGCCGTCTCTTTGATGAGGAGCACGAACTGATTGAGGATGCCGGGAATGCAGTTCACCAATGCCTGCGGCAGGACCACGCGGAATGTCGTCACCCAGTATCCAAGGCCGAGGGCCGCCGCAGCATCACACTGGCCGCGGGGCAGCGCCTCGACCGCTGCCCGGATTACCTCCGACAGGTAGGCAGACTGGAACACCGTCAGGGTGATCAGCATCGTGGCGAACGGGCTGAGGGTGATGCCGGTCGCGAAGGGCAGGACGTAATAGACCCAAAAGATCAGCAACAGCAGCGGCATTGCCCGGACGGCGTAGAGGTAAGCGACGCAGGCACGAACAAGCGCCGGGCGCCTGCTGGCGCGTGCGAGGGCGACGCCCGTTGCGAGCGGGAAAGTGAGCGCAAGGCAGCAGGCGGACAGCACGAGCGTCATCGCAAGGCCGCCGAGCGGCCCGCGAGGGTAGCCGCCGAGCAGGAGCAGCCGCCCGTAGGTCCAGATGATGTCGAGCACGTCAGTGCCCCACGATCCGCATGCGGCGCGTAAGCCAACCCCCTGCCGACATGATGCTGAACGTCCCGACGAGGTAAATCAGCGTGACGACCGAGAACGCCTCGAACGGGCGGAACGTCTGGCTTTCGATCTGCCGCGCCTGGTAGGTGAGCTCCGCAACGCCGATCACGGAGGCGAGGCTCGTACCCTTGAACAGGATGAGGGCCTGGTTGACCAGGGGAGGCAGCGCCGCGCGCCAGGCCTGCGGCAGGATCACAAGCCGCAGCGTCCTGATGCGTCCTAGCCCGAATAATTCATCGGACCGCCCGAAATCGGCCTAGGCCACCAAACACCTGGGCCAGAAATTTCATTGCAAAAAACTTCATCAAACAGCCCAGTC
>JAABUV010005546.1_pt1 | contig 14322 bp, 15 predicted proteins | sample 5559971 | NCBI WGS metagenome assembly JAABUV01 (sample SAMN10711881, study PRJNA513362) | rock metagenome | isolation source: Antarctica rocks | place: Antarctica: Victoria Land, Knobhead nord | collected 2015-12-19
ACCTCAGCGATTGAGTGAGGTGCGGTCGACGTATAGAAAACCACGTCGATTTAAAGATGCCCACGTAGTTTTAGCGGTCTTTTACCCATCCAGCATAGCATACTTTCTAGCCTGTACTGTGTAATCTGAATATGAACTCATACAACTCTATCCCTTTAGGCTTTTAGCTGCTGTTTGCCTTCGATTAATTTTCAAGGTTGACCCTAACCAGATGTGATAAAGCTCGGTCAGAAAGATTATTAGCAACGCAGTTGCTTCTACTAACTGATTTTGACCCCTTTTGCGAAAACCTTAATTCTTTTCTTTGTAAAACGATTGACTCTTTTTTCAAGATCACGAAAGCTATCGTGAAGCTAAACCTGTTACAGTTAGAGATCACGAAAGCTAAATCTATTACAGTTAGAGATCGATTTTCAATGATCGATTTTTCTATTCGACTTCGTGTTTATACTGCTTCACTTTGTTCTTCATCATTAACGACGTGCTTTTACCTTCTGCAACATGTCTTTTATATTTTCTAACAGCTTTATAAATAAGAAACGTCAGAGCAATGCTCGAAAGACTGCTGCTGTCGTTGCTCATCACAGACAGTCTGCGTTTTAAATTCATCGAGATTCTCTCGCTCAAACGCGCTCAAGTGCTCACTCTCTTTCATTGAAAATGATGTTGCAAGATCACGATATCAATATGAATGTGACTTCAAAGCGAAGAAGATGTCGATCTAGCGAAGCATCAACACAGTCAAAGTCATCTTTTGCTAAGCAAAGAAAAATTGCTTCGACACAGTCAAAGTCATCTTCTGCTAAGCAAAGAAAAACTGCTCAGCAGATGAAGTTTGCAAGACAGAATAATGAAGATCGCTCTGATATACACAAGTTGCAGAATCGATGAGAGAAAATCAGACAGTGATATCAAAGATATTGTGAAAGAGCTACATGTTTGAATTGCACTTCATTGAGTTCTTTGTTCATCACTTCACAGAAGCTTCGCTCAGCTTCAAGTCAATCATTGATTTTGTGTCATTATGATCTGTGTATCAATTGCAATGTATCAAGAGTCTTGACTGACTTTTTCTGCAAAGATTTAATTGATTCGCTCATTTTATGTATTTACTGCATTGACGAATTGAATTGTTCTGAAAATGAGATGTGTTGATGTTTAAATGATAATCACAACGTTCTTTGCTTAATCTTTCAACATGTCAATGAGATTGAATTCAATCAATGTATCATCTGTAGACTTGTATCTTCTGACTCAACATCATTTACTCATGTTGCATTGAATTAAACTCTTGACACTTTGATCATGTTTGAGAATGATTGAAATCTCATTCACGAGTTTTACAGCACTCTTGAGAACTTCAAACAAGATGATTGCAACATTTGCAATGAGATTGACTTTGACATGAAGCTGATCAACTGAGAGAGATGATGCTCTTGTCATTGATGCATCAAGAACAGAATGATCAATCTTGATGATTTCACGTTGTGATCTGTTGAGAACGACATGAATTCACTGTGTCTGCTTATCAATCTTTCTGAATTGTCTTTGATCAAGAAAACGTTGATAGTCAAAGCTCATATTATCATGAAATTTCATTGTATAAAGAGACATCAGTATAAATATATCGATCATGTAATTAACTTTGTGCAAAACATTCTCAAGATTGTTAATCAATTATTTTCTCTTTCTTTTGAGCTGCAAGTTCTTCTTTTGAAGTTCATCATTTTAATCACTGAGAATAGTAATGTGAATCATCAATTTAAGCATATCTTTCATGTACATTGTTGTAACGTAGAAGTTTGACTGATTTTTTTGAAAAAACATTATTCAAATTACGCAAATATTGTCATTGATGTTGAATAACTTTCTTAATTATCTCAGAAGAATATCATTCTGAATTACTTGTCTTGCATTCTTCAAAATGATGAAAAGACTGTGACAGAGTAAAAGTTGAATCAAGATGCTTAGATCTTAATGAAAGAATTAATCATCATCAATATTACTTTTATTTCTGACTTAATCATTGAACTTTTTGAGCTCGCTCAACTTCAAACTGAACTGAAGCAGTCTCAGTCTGCTGCAGCTGCTTCACGTTCTCAGCAAACTTCATTTTTCATGATCACTTTGAACTTTCACTCTCTTAATGAGCATGATTTCTCTTTACACATTGCTCATATGATCTTTTCTATTCTTTTTTCTATTGAAGTCATCTTCTTCAACAGCATTTATCTTTGCATTCTAACTTCTTTAATCAATTATCACAATCATTTAATGAGATATAAAAATGATTGCTTTGCATGTCATTCTCAGTTTCGCTATTAAGCATTTAACAGTCAGCTGCAAAAGCAAATTTGTCAAATCAATCAATAATATACAAGTTGCAATGCAAAAAAAATGAATGATATCAACGTACTTTGAAAAATGATTGAGAATTTAGAGTCTCGTCTGATTAATATGATTATTTGCAAGACTTCAACTGTGCAAGACATTTAATCAAACTGAAACAAAGTCAGAATGAAACTTGAGACTATGATTTATGATCTTATCTGTCTTTCGTTATTCTTTATTCTTAATGTCATTGATTTACAGTGACGTGATCTTTATGCATACATGCTCGATCAAAAAATTTACATGACAATGAGCAAGAATGAATGAATTAAAATAGCTTGAAGACTGCTTCAGAAGAATTCTCACATCATCATCAAGTGTTTGAATCGTAGAATAACGCTGTTTCTGAAGCTTGTTATTAAAAAGAAGTTCAAGATTCAGAACTTCAAATATTGCTTTAAGTGACAGTCTTATGAAAGTAAATACATACATGAATTCTTGTGAATCAACAACGCTTCAAGTGTCACAGATTTTAATCAATATTTTTCTTTCTGAAATGTACAGATCATGATCTTCAATTTCATCAATGATCTGTCAGTGATTGCTGTTCACTCAAGCAGTCGTTCTTTTTCAGAGCGTACTAATATGCTTCATAAATTGATTAAACTGTTGAATCACTTTCAGCATTATACTCACTGCACTTCAAGCTACTGTCAACATAAGATCAGAGAAACAGATGAGTTGACTTGTTGTTTTCACTTCTTTTGATCAGAGCAATCTTTGCTCAAAGTCTTTTGCAAGATGAATTTAAATCATCATGTTTATCTTTTCACTCAAAATGATGCTCTGCTCAACAGCTATAACATCATGATGATCATGAAATGAATGATTAACATGAACTTTTCTTCTTGTATAAATTAAACGACAGTGATGCACTATTTGATCAAGTATTGCTTTAAGATCAAAAAGAAGTCTGAGTTGTTCAAAAGTCTTCTTCAGTTCATCATGCTCAGAATTTCTGAAAAAGCTTTCTTATTGTTTTTTACTATTAAGTTAGTGAACAAGTTAATTGTTGAGCGAGATTGATCTGCTCAAGAGATGTGTCATCATATTCTTCAACGAAATTTATGAAATTTCTCATGAGTCATGCAGAATTTTGATCTACGATCAATTAAGAAGTAACAATGTGCTTTGAATCTTCAAAATAACAATGTTACTGTGTTCAAAATCTTTCTGAAACATTATTGCAAGCGATTTGCTCATCAGAAACATTTAACTCTTCTGATTGCAGCTCAAGAATATACATGAATAAATAAAACTCAAGACTTTCGTTCTTGACATGATCATTTTAAGATGATTAACTTATTCTTTCGCTACTTAAGTCAGTTGTTTCATGTTGATTTTTCGAATTTCTGCAAAGTTAAGCTCATGCTTCATCATTGCTTTTAAATTGTCATTCTTGATGATTTATTGAATGATGATGATGAGAATTGAATGTCTGCTTATGTTGCTTGCGCAATCAATCACAATCACTTGCGCAATTCATTGAAAGTCGTGCTTAAGACGATTAAGATGAACTCTGAAATTGAGTTCTTAAAGCATGATGAGATTGAGCAGAATCAGAATCTTCGTCACGAAGAACTATTAAGTTGACACAGATCAAATCATGATGACAGTCTTATACAGATATTTATCAATCTGAACGAAAGATTCATGAATAAGAATCACGACTGACTGCAATCTACATGTGACGTAACTCTGATCATCATTTAAGATCACTCAATCATTGCTCATGTAACTTGCAAGAATGCTTTCATCTCAGCTACTCTTGAGAAGATTGATAGTTTTTTTCTTTTGAATGTTGAGCAGCGAGACATTGTTGATCAAGTCATTGATCATTATTGCTATCATTTTGATGCTCAACTTCTTCTGCATCTGAACGAAATTATCAAGATTGAAAATGTTAGAAGTTGATTTAAAGCAAGTTATAAAAGTATCATTTAACTAATAAATAAATGTTAAGAAAGAAAAGTATTTACAAAAATGAACTCAATTCTTATATGTATGTTTCTCAGCTTTGTATTAAACTCGATTGAGTTGATGTCTTACACATATGATGCAGAGTTTCTATGATATCATCTTTAGATCAGATTTTCGCTAGACTTGATTAAAATGAAATCAGATGAAGATTAAATGAAGAATAAATGAAGATTAGAATTGTAACATTACTCTTCTCTCTTGACTATTCATGTTTGCATGAATGTTGTTTCTTAGTGCGCTTTTCTTGAATATTTAATATGAAAGTCATCAATCATCTCTTGAGTGTTCATAAATTCATCATCATCAGCGTTATATCAGTTGAGATCATTATCATAGCTTTTTCATTTGACTCGATATTGAAGTCATCTTTGATATTATCAAGAGTTCAATATATCGTTGATTTTTCATTCATCTTCATCATTTATTATTATTAATTTCAAGAGTTCATTCTTCTGATCAGACAGAGAATCATCAACAACAGAATGAAGAAGCTTTGAATGAAATACATCATGTATATGCATAGTTTCTGATAGTTTCAATTTATAAAAAAAGTCAACAGAATCTGTGATCTTGAATGAATCAAGCATCTTGTCATTCAGCTTTTTGAAGAATCTCGCTGTAATGATGTTTCATTCATTCAGAAACATCTTTGATTTGATCTTGTAATTGATCTTCTTTCTATGCTTGTTAACTTGTTTCATCATTTATTTTCAAGTTTTGATCAAAGCTTCACAAGCGAAAATCAATGTCTTGTTCATTTGTTCAGATATATTCTTGATTCAATTAATCTGCAAACGTTCACGAGTGCTTTCATACTTGATGATGTCAAAATCAAAGCTCATATGAGAATGAAAGCTCTTGTTCATGAAGAAGAGAATCAAAAAGATGATTGAAAACAAAATGTTATTGTTGATAAACTTGATCATGAATAATCACTTGAATCAGTTGTTCTGCATATATGAACATAAGAATCAAAGATATCGCTTAACATTTTGATTGATTCATTCGCTTTGATCATCGATCTGAAAATGATAAATGATGAACAATTGAAGAGAAATGTTCAATCATTTGCAAAGAAACTTTCATAGTATAGAGATGAATTGCAAATCTCGATCAGATACTATGAAGCTTGACAGATCATGAGTTTAATATACTCATTGAATCAGCATTTCAGCTGTCTTTTCAATAATGATATCTTTATCATTAATGATGCAAGAAATATAATGTCTTTCTTTTAATAATCTGTAAATGATTGTCAGAATAATGTTGTACTTGCTTGAATCAGATAAATTGATAATGAAGTTCATTGCTATGTCTTGTCATTGCTATTCAAATATTGATAGAGATTGAAGCAAGTCATTTAATTTATTTCTAAATGTCTTTGAACGTTGACAAATATAACAGTTTTGAATATATCGATTTATCGTTTTTTGCATGAATGATCAATAGTAGTTTCGCTTTATGACTTTCACAGTTTTAAGAATATTAGAATAATCAACTGATGATTGATCATGCATCTCACGAATCAAATTCATTTGTAGAAACTCATTGAATGAGACTCATAACTGACTATCATAATACAAGATTTCATTCTGAGTTCAACAATTCTTCAATTTAATATCTTCATATTATGTCTCGTCTCTTGTTATTGCTTCACGAAGTAGCGTACAATTCTCATTTATCTCATTAGTTTTAAGAATCTGTTTATAGATTGATTCATCGATGTTTTTTTCTAAATCAGCAATTTTCATTCAATTTGAAGTCAGAATAGTGATTTATTGATAGTGAATGCACTCATCTTTTGAATCTCTGAGCACGACGTCAGTTCAATGAGTTAATGCATTGATCTTGATGTTCTGTTTGTCAGATTGATACATTATTCTGAAGTTAAAATCAATGAACTTTTGAACTTAATGCATCTGACGTCTGCTCAGCTCTTTATCTTTCATCAATGAAGTGAGTGCTTGATGATTGATGAACATCTTGATAGAAATGTCAGTTAATTTCAGTTTAAATCATCAGTGTTCAAATGCTTAAATGATGATCAGAAGTTTTTTATCATATATCTTGTAGTTGCATTCAGCAGAAGACATGTTTTTGCTATAAAAGACAATCAAATGTAATACTTCTTCATCATCATATTGAGAGAGAACTTCATCATTGACATAGTTGAATGAGTTGATTTCAAGAATATTCTCATGAGTTTAATCAAAGTGACGTATTATAAAAGTCTCGATCATACATCTCTTCATATGATTGAAGATGATTTGACAGACTTCATTTCATTCAAATATGATCTTCTTTTAAGTAAGTTGAATCATTGAATAAACAATTTTCGAAAAGTTCTTGATGAAGCATCGATAGAAATTGCAGAAGTCAATAAAGAACTGCATCTGAATGAGATTATTGAATGTAGATCAATCAACGACTGCTTGCATCTTTCGCGAATTCATTTTCAATTCTTCAATTGATATCAAGAGTTCTAAAAAGATAGTTTTCTGAACATGAAACTCGCACTTGTTGATGTTTATCTGTAGATCAGCTTCTCGTAATCTATTCAAGATTAATCATACATGTCACTTGTGTTTCTTCAGAGTCTTGCTGTAAATGATAATGTCATCTAGATAGATCTGATAAAACTGATGTAGATACTCAAACAACATGTCGTTCATATAATGTTGATAAAACGCAAATTCATTGATTAATTCAAAAAGCATTACATAATATTTGTATGAGTTGAAGAAGATAATAAAGATAGTCATATCTTCGTTATCTGAATGCATGCATAGTTTGTTAAATGTGACAATGATGTTCAATTGAGTCAGATACTTGCTTTTTTATATATGAGCAAAAGTCTCATCTATTAAGAGCAAAGAATAACGATCTCGTTTGATCAAAGCATTAAGCTTTCTGTAATTGATGCAGAAACGCAGACTATCGTCTTTCTTTTTGATGAACAAGATGAGCGAGATGTATGATGCAAAGTTGAAGAAAATAAATTCTTTGTTTAAATGATTGATCAGATACTTCTTTATCTTCTGAAGCTTGTGATCAAACATCTGATATAATCTGCTTCGAAAGAGTGTTTCTTCATTGATCAACTCAATTTTGTGATTATAGAAACAATGCAATGATAGCTGATTGATCATAGCTCGATCGAACATGTCTAAATAGTCATGATACTCAAGAAGAAGCTTGACTTTGATCTTCTCAAGAATTTCAACGTGTGAAAGCTCATGCAGATTCACTTCTTCAGACTTATTTTCAACTGTAGTTATAAGTCAATTGATTTTTAAGACAATAACAGCAAAGATCTTGACATCTGATTATTTAACTAACATTTTATATGTTGCTGTCTTTATCATTGCTATGTTCATTGAATCTGACGTTGATTTAGAAATTTTGACGTTAGTTAAAGTCGCGTCACACGATTTTGACTGTTCAATTAGTTTAACTGACTTTTCATTGAATTGATTGAAAGAGAGTGATTTCTGACTGAGTTGAGATGTAACGAAAGTGAAAGATTTTTTCAGTATATGAGTAAAAGTCAAGCTCTTCTGTTTTGTGATGATTTTATTGCTTAAGAGTAGAACAATCAATTTTTAACTAGAAATGAAATTTGAAAATTGAAGAGAATTGATTTGCATATCAATTATTAAATTAATTTTGTTCATTCATATTTTTTCAAGAATCATTTGATGTTGATTTAATTGAGTGATCAACATAGAAGCTGTGTTAATCATATGATCTTGAACAGTCAGATTTGAATAGATGACATGAATAATAAATTTCTTAGCATAATGATTGTTGAATTCTTGAATTGACTTCGCTTTGATCAAAGTCAGAAACTTGATTTGCAACTGATCATAAACAATCTGCGCAATCACTTCATCAATGAATGAATAGTCAGCAGCTTCGATGTCAATCAATGACTTCAATGAGTAATTAACTTCATTGCTAGAAAGTACACATTCAGTAGTCAAAGATTCAGAAGCAAAAGAATCATCTGACATGCTCATCATTGAAGAAATTAACACATCTTTCATTGCATCTTTGATGAAAGTCTCTAGTTTTTTGTCTCGTTATTCTTGAAAGACATTTTCTCATTCTCTTTATTCTTCAAAATGATGATTTCATGTAGACAAAGAATGAATGCATGAGATGCAGAAGTATCAATTTTGTTCAGCTGAGAACAATTCTTGAACAAATAATCAAAGATTTTGCAGATGTAGCAAATAATTGATGATCTTGCTGATTCAGAAGTAGAAGAGATAATTGACTTAACATAATTAATTATCAAAGTTGTTACTGACAGAGAAGTAACACATTTATCAGATATGACAGTGATCTTGACGATGACAATGCAACGTTCGCTGCAAAGCTGATAATTGACTCGTTGTTTACTATTCACATCTTAAAGAAAGATTCTTAAGCAAGTGAGCAAAGTAAAATTCTTTGAACAGATTGATAAAGCATTCTGCAAGCAATTATTGATTTTATTCTGAAGATTGTTCATCAGAGTGCAATTGTCGTATTTGAGATAATTGAATAACTTCATAAAGTTGAAGTAGAAGACATTGAAAGACTTGTCTGCTTGCTTCAGAGCGTTGTACTTGCAACAACACTTTCGATTTTTATTCAGTTCATTGTATATTTCTTTCAGATGTTCAAATAGCTCGTCGATTGAAATGTATGAATGTAAAGCGTCATGTTGACGTCAAGTGAAAATGTGCTCAGCAGCATCATCTTCTAGTCTAGATATCACATAGACAATACAGATATTCTTATTATCAAAGTGATTGACATTTGTCTGAAGCTTGTCATCTATCTTGATTCTTCAGCTATTTCATGTTAATTCATCTTCATTGATGAATACAGATGAGTTCAAAAACTTGAAAGACTTATGATGATCATTATTGAATAAAATGAACGACTTACATTGAGTATGATTCTCGATAAATTGACGAGATAGAGATTTCGTAAACTGATGAGATCAAGATTAATTCGCTGAATGCAATACTTCTTTGAATTTATTCTTAAGATTCAACATTTTCTTTCAATAACATTTGTTTGTCTCTTCTAAAGTGTTTATGATCATCTGTTTGATCTCTAGTTGATTCAATCTCTTGTCATGTTCAACTTGAACAACAATTCACTGCTCATTGAGTTTTAAAGTCATGTTTCATTAAAATCTAAGCTCATTCAACATCTTGATGATCTTGTTTGACTGATCATAAACTCATTGATGAAGCTGTTCTTCTGTTTTGATGTTTCATGAAGTATCAGTGTTCTTAACATTGACTGAAGCATTGAAAGAAATAAAAGAAACTCATTTACTAGCAATGCTTTTAAGCAAACGAGCTGTTTATGACTTGACTGATTCGAAGTTGCACGTCATTGTGAGAAAAATAAGATAAATTTGATTAAGTGATTGATTTGATAAATTTGAATAAATTTGTCAATGTGTTTTTTAATGAAAGTAATTCAAAGAATCTCTTGCGAATTTTCTGAATAAACGAAGTAGATTATTTTGTATCATTTACACGTTGATAGCAGAGTAGTTGATTAGCATTTATCTACTGTTAGAGATCAATCTAAAGCGAGTCATAGAAATGTCATTTAACTAATAAATAAATGCTAAGAAAGAAAAGTATTTACAGAAAAGAACTCAATTCTTATATGTGTATTTCTCAGCTCTGTACTAAACTCAATTGAGTTGATGTCTTACACATATGATGCAGAGTTTCTATGATATCATCTTTAAATCAGATTTTCGCTAAACTCAATTAGAATGAAATCAGATGAAGACTAGATGAAGAATAAATGAAGATTAAAATCATAACAGAAAAGTTGATCTGCATCAATTTAATCTTCAGTCATTTGATGTATTATGCTGCACAGATTAATATGAGCAATTCAGTACTGCAAGCAATTCTCATTGATGTAATTGTCTTTAACATTAAAAGCTTTATTCTTCATCAATTGTTGAATTTTTTCATTCAGAATGTTTTTGAGTCTCTGAAGTTGAAAAGTCTTACTCACTTGCAGAATTGCTTTCATCGTTATCATTTTCTTATCATCAACAAGAAGTTCATGATTGATTTAAAAACTCTTCATTACATCAATCAATATCTTCATCAGATTCATACTCAATCGAATGTTTTCTTCAAGAATCTTTTCATTCTTTTTTACAATGATTTTGATCAACTTTCTTTGATCAATGATTGAGCATTGTATAATTCTCATGTCACGTTTATCTTCACAAAAGCTTTTACTGATCTGCAAACATATTTCGCTTTTGATCAGATCATTGTTCTGTCTCAGATCATGAAACAACAAGATGAGAATGCTGAATCTTGATAGTTTTATAAGATTTTGAATGAGCTGTAAGATGACAAGCTGAGTTCTGAGAATTGAGACTTTCTTTTAACTCATGTAAAGAAAAATATGATTCTGAAAAGCTGAATTGATTTTAATGAAGCATTACATCTCTATGTCATTAGACATGAAATTGATGAGTATAATTTCAATTGTCTTGAGCGATTAAATCAGTCGATTATTAAGATATGCATCAAACACGCTGACAAGAAAACTAAGAAGATTTCATTTGATGATGTTGACAAGCTCTCTTGCACATTGCTTTTCAACAGAGATGCTTAAGTCATGCTAATGTTTAATATGTTTATTGAGAAAAGCTTGATCAATGACTTGATGAGCATTGTTGTTGATGTTATTTGAGATGATAATACAGATGATTCTTTTACAACTCTTTCTGCAGTTATTTTGATGAAGATGAACAACTATGTTGATTTTATCAGCATGCTCATCAATGATCAAAATGTTGTTTCTATTTTTCTCAGAACAGCTACGTGAAATAATGATGATAATACATGTTCTCATGAGCAATTTTCTCTGATTCTGATCTTTGCTATCATCATTCACAAAAGTCAGAAACTTATCTTAATCAAAGTGATTCTCAATTTTGCTATGTCAAACTTCTGTCAAGATTTAACATATGTAAGTTTATCATGAGTTCATTGAATTCAAGATCTTGCTTTTAAAATTTCATTTTTCTATGATTGTTTCTTTCAACGTAATGATGAGTCAAAATTTCAAACGCATTAATGATAATCATCGTCGACAGAAATTGATATCACTTTTCTTCTTTTTTCTCAATGTCAATGTATGATTTATATTTGTAGTAAAGATCAAAGAATTTGAACAAGTTAAAACAACATAATGCAACTTTATCATTCATTCAATCAAATAAAGAGAAATGATTAAAGAATTTGAATGAGTTAAAACAGCATGACGTGACTTTATTGTTCATTCAACTAATCAGAAAAAGAATTCATCTGAAAGATGAAAAGCTTTGATTTATTTTTATTTATTTATTGAAAAAACTATCTGCTTTATAAAATAATTTCTCAATCATCTTCATCATATTGTAAACTCTTTTAAACGCTTGCAGCGCTTCAAATCAATGTCTGTTAATAGCGTAATCAGCTCGTTCATGTTTCACTTTCAACATCACATTTGTCTGAGCTTGTACAACAGAATCATTTCAGATGATTTTACAAATCAATGTTTGACTAATTAAATTATCTAGATATAGCTGTGTCGATGTTGAAAATCTGTAAAAAATGAGCTCAAATTTATTGATCAGATCAGAGAGTATGAGATTGATGACTTTCTGAATAGCGTGAGCACACGCAATATTTCTTCACTTGTCGAATTTCTCATTATTCAATATCTGATCATTCTGACTCATTGCAACAAATCAAGAAAGAATGATTTTATGTTTGATATCGTCGTTGTTATAAGTTGACTCGTGAAGAATCTCTGATCTCATAACATGAACTTTGCTTCATTGACAAAGAACAAGAACAAAATCATCATACTTGATGACATCTTCTTTCAATCAGATTTTATTCAGATCATGAATATGATCATTGATCATCATCTTGCATATCTTCACTTTCACTCATCATCTTTTTATATGCTTGTGAAAATCAGAAACTATCTCAATGCATCTTTCAAGACTTTCATCATTTAATGATAATGATTTCTGAATAATGTTTTTCTTATGATCATCGACAAGATACTTAGAACTGTTCATGTCTATGTGATGAAAGAATGTTGAGTCATCAGAAGTTACAAACTTGACGTAATAAGAATATGAAATCAGTTGAATGTTTCTGTTCAATTAAAGACATGCATAAAGCGCTCAGTATTTAATATTCTGTTGCATGATTTGTTGACTTAAGAAATAAAACATCATTCTCAATCAATTTTTGTTCAATTGATCATTTCATTCATGCTGATGATAAAGATACATATCAAATTTCTTCAAAATTATATCATTGATGCTCATTTTATGTTCTTTCTCGCTATCAATTTCTGCTCACAGTCAAATAAACATATCTTAAATCAATAAGTTTTCATTCATTTTTCACTTCGCTCAAACTCTTGATTCATCAATTTCATTGATAATGACTTCAACTTGTTTCGCGCTTAATTTAGAGACAATGCTTTGTCTGATCACTCACTTTGCATAAACATCATGCAAATCATTTTCTATCTGTGATTGAGAATTCAGTTGAAATCAGAAGATATATTCAGAAGTCATCTTAAATGCAATCAAATTGTTTTAATTATCTCAGCACATTTCAAAATGTTTTCTCAGTTCAGCTGAATTTAATTTCTTTATCTAAAGATCAAAATGATTGACAAAAGCATGAAGATGTCAATGATAAACATGTTTGAAAGATTTTGTTGAAATTGTGTCTAGAATCTAATCACACTGCAGCGAGATAGTGCGTAGCTGAATAGAATGTTTGATCAATAGAGATAGCTATAACTAGAATATTAAGAATACAGAAGAAATCAAAGAGAGTTTCGAGCTGTATTTATAGTAGTGCAAAACAAAGAGAACGAAGCAGATTTGCTCGAATATCGAAAGCGCTAGAATAGAGTGTTGAGGCTAGAAATTCAACATGAGTCAAAATTTCTAGAACTTGTTGACTAGAAAATTCTATTCAATTTCGACACACTCGTAACATTATCTTCTTCTCTTTAAAAGTCATGTTTCTATGACTTGTAGTGTAGTTCATAGCACTGACGTAGAGTCTTGATGTCTGTCTTTCTATCAATCTTTTTATTGATTCAAATCAACTCGTCAAATGTCTATTGTAGCAGACTCACTATGTGAAATAAAATGATCATTGAAGCAAACTCACTAGTCGACTTGCTCATTGAAGAGATCAACTTTCGACTTGTCATTGTAGCAGACTCACTATTTGCATGTGAATGTAGAATCAGATTCACTGATAGATAAGACGATGAGAGTAGATAGATCATTGCATTGACGAAGAGTGTCATTGTAGCAGACTCACTATGAGAACGTCATTTGTAGTAGCAGACTCACTAATTTGATCTGACGACACAGATTGTTTTGACTCGTTTGATTCACGAGCTTGATTCGAGACGAAGAGAAAAAGAGATGAGTTGAACAGCTTATTTTCACTCGTCTGTTTCACGAGAATGAGTTGATTCTCTTGATCGAGTGAACTTTGCGTACTTAGTGAGCGATAAGTTGTCTAGCGATTCAAACAGTCTCGTCGTTGATTCTATCAAACTCTCTAGTATTGTTCAGTCTTTCGATTGCGTTGATCATCAGATAAATGAATTTCTTTAGACTTGTTCTGTCTGTACGAGTATGTTGAATGAGTAATGATATTGATATCGTGTGATTAACGAATTCTTAATATAATGTTGAGATCGTGTCTAGAATCTAATCACACTGCAGCGAGATAGTGCGTAGCTGAATAGAATGTTTGATCAATAGAGATAGCTATAACTAGAATATTAAGAATACAGAAGAAATCAAAGAGAGTTTCGAGCTGTATCTATAGTAGAGCAAAACAAAGAGAGCGAAGCAGATTTGCTCGA
>JAABUV010005547.1_pt1 | contig 14322 bp, 6 predicted proteins | sample 5559971 | NCBI WGS metagenome assembly JAABUV01 (sample SAMN10711881, study PRJNA513362) | rock metagenome | isolation source: Antarctica rocks | place: Antarctica: Victoria Land, Knobhead nord | collected 2015-12-19
CGGGCCACCGGTGAGGACGGGGCACCCCGACTGCTGTACGGCGCGAGGAGGGCTTCGGCGATGAGGTAATCCTGGCGGCCGCGCAGGCTGCCGAGCGTGACGTTGCCCTTGATGATCTCGCCCGTGCGAGGGTCCGAGACGGCGGAACCGTAGCTCCAGCCCCGCGTGTAGCGATGCACCCACTGAATCATATTGAAGCGGATGTCCATGGGGTCGGCACCCGCCGGGAGCGCGTTGACTTTGAAGGTGTCGGGGGCCCAGCCCGCGTTCAATCTCTATACCGCCGCACCACCTCGCTTGCCAAATCACTCGATGACTCCCGCCCCGACTCTGGCTCCATGACGCACACGACCAAGTGGCAGACGGATTGGCACGAAGATGTTTTTGCGATGGATGACTATCACCAATCGTCAGACGGAACCGTGCAGATTCTTCCCCCTCTGCCGGGCGTGCCTTACATGCTCGCCGAAACAGTCGGACAGCGCACCTACACGGCCGAAGGATTTGGCAACGTGTATCGTCGCGGCGGCGATGTCGCCACTCAGTATAAACAGGCCGTGTATCATGCTCAGGCACACGACAGGGCGCTGGCGTATCCGCGCATGTGTGGCGTCATCGCGTGGTGCGCCTTCGAGTACGGCAGTCCCGATAACTCGTACAAAGGCCTCAAACATCCCGGCGTCGCCGACGTCTTCCGCATTCCGAAACTTGGTGCCTCCTTCTACCAGTCTCAGGTCAGCCCCGCCGAGGGTCCCGTCATCATGCCCAATTTCTATTGGGACTTCGGCCCGACGACCCCGCGCGGTCCCGGCAGCAACGCCGTCATCTTCTCTAACTGCGATCGCCTCGAGCTCTTCCTCGACGGCAAAGTACACTCAACAATTCAACCGGATCGAACCAACTATCCCAACCTTAAATATCCGCCATTCTTCGCCGCCCTTGACCTCGACGGCGCTGGCCATCCCGAGCTGCGCATCGACGGCTACGTCGCAAACCGCCTCGCGCTCTCCCGATCCTTCTCCGCGAATGCTGGCAAGGACGAGTTCGTGCTTACCGCCGACGACCTGGCCATCGTTGGCGATGGAACCGACGCAACCCGTGTCGTCTTCCAAATCGCCGACAAATTCGGCGCCCCCCGGCTCTTCGCGGGAGGTGACGTCACCATGAAGCTCACCGGCCCCGGCGTCCTCGTCGGCGACAATCCCTTTTCGCTCACTGAGAGCGGAGGTAGTGGAGCCATTTGGATTAAGAGCTCCTCCGCCAGCTCCGGAAAGATCGTTGTCAAAGCCGTGCACTCGACGCTCGGCTTAAAATCCGTCGTTATCCAAGTTGTACCGGACGTCCATACTCAACGAATTTAGTAACCTTGACCTGCCCACAGAAATCCCGTGCAGAAATCGCTGCATACTCCCTGCGCCCACTTGCGGAAGAGCTTGCGTCCCAACCACCTTGCGGGCAGTTCGGCAAAGTGCGACGACGCAGGATGAAAGTCTACCGCGCGGTGTACGGCAACTGCAAAGACATGACAAGATGGATGCTGCTAACACAGAGATCCGAACTGAGCACGCAATCTGCAGCCACAGTTCCTAAAGTAGTTGTCGTGAACGCAGGTGCACCAGGTAACCCGGACGGCAGCGTCCGTTCATGATCCGAATCCAAGAGTCGCCGCAACCAGTCGGCTGTTTTCCAGAAGCAAGGTGCAGGAGGACACCCTCATGATCGTTGAGCTATTGCAGCGTCATTCATCGCGTTTACCCTGCCTGCTTTGTTTTGCCGCAATGCTGGCCTTTGTACTCGGTGTCCCGCCCGCATGCGCCCAGGTGAACACTGGAGATCTTCTCGGCACGGTAACGGATTCCACCGGGGCCGTCATCCAGAATGCTTCTGTCACGGTAACCAACCTGGAGACAGAGGAGGCACGCATGGCGCATACGAACGCCTCAGGCGAGTACATCGTCAGTCTGTTGCCTGCAGGACGTTACTCGATCACAGTTAGTTCAACTACCTTCAAAAAGTCCATACAATCGGAACTTATTCTGAGTGCTGGAGATCGCCGCCGCAACGATGTTGTCTTGATATCAGGTGAGAATTCCCAGACTGTTCAAGTGAACACGGCACCTGCAAGCCTGGATTCGGATTCCTCCTCTCTGAGCACGGTTGTGACAGAGAAGCAGGTGCAGGAGCTGCCGCTCAATGGCCGGAACTTCGTGCAGCTGGCTCAGTTGTCAGCTGGCGCAAACGAAGGCACGCCCGGAGCCATCTCCAACGGCAACCGACCCGATGATCGGCGCCAGACAGCGGCAGTCGTCGCGAACGGTCAGTCAGATACGCTCAATCAGGAGTTCGTCGACGGCCTAGACAATAACGAGGGCACGATTGGCACGATCGGCGTGCGCCCGTCGCTGGATGCGATCGCTGAATTTCGCGTGATTACGAATCTCTACCCTGCCGAAGCGGGCAAGACGCCGGGCGCTTACATCAACATCATCACGAAATCCGGAACAAATCGGCTTCATGGTTCCGCGTACGAGTTCCTCCGAAATGATGCGGTGGATGCAAGAAACTCCTTCGCCCGGACTGGACGCGCGCCCGAGTACCGTCAGAATCAGTTTGGCGGCAGCCTCGGTGGTCCCATCCTTCGCGATAAGACTTTTTTCTTTGGTGATTATGAAGGTCTCAGGATTATTCAGGGAACGACCGTCAGTAATGTCGTTCCAACACTCTTCCAGCAACAGCATCCGGGAAATCTGACCGATGTCGGCGGTCCGATCATCGCAAATCCCGATCCGACCGCATTAAAGTTCTTCGCGCTCTACCCGGCGCCGAATAGGGGACCCAACACCTATGTAACGAGTCCGAATGTGGTTCAAAGCAGCAATCTTTTCGATGTGCGTTTCGACCATTCTTTCAGCCCGAATAATCTCTTTTTCGGACGGTACTCCTATAACAAGGTGGTCACGAATACGCCCGGCGCCTTTCCCGCCGTAAACGGCGTGCAAGGCGGAGGAAGCGTATCCTTCCCGGGATCGGCAGTGCAGCCTGCACAACAGGCGCTCACAAATTTCACCCACATCTTTTCCCCGATGCTCGCGCTGGAGCTTAAGGCGGGATATCTGCGTGTCGATAATCAATCTTTGCCACTGAACTTCGGGTCCAATGCCGGCCTCAAGTTCGGAATCGCCAACTCCAACTTCAATCTGTTCACGTCGGCACTGCCAAACGTCAGCATCAGTGGTCTCGCGCCTCTCGGGAACTCTAGCTTTATCCCTCTCGTCGACCTCACGAACATGTTCCAGTACAGCGGTTCCGTGAGTCAGACAAAGGGAAGCCATTCGCTCAAATACGGTGCGGTACTCATCCGGCGCCAGATCGAAAACCAGCAGAACGCGTCGGGCTCGGGTGCTTACAGCTTCAGCCCCCAACCCGGTGTCCTGGCGCTCGCAAACTTTTTCAATGGCAGGGTAAGCTCAGTCTCACGCGTCGCACAGCTGACACCACGCTACCTGCGGATATGGGAACCAAGCTTTTATGCCCAGGATGATTGGCGTGTCACGCGTGCTCTGACGCTTAATCTTGGATTGCGCTACGACATTATCACTCCGGTCTCCGATGCTCACGGGCACATCTCCAACTTCGATCCGGCAACGCTTTCGATCATCGTTCCAGGCGTCAATGGCGGCTCGAGCACGGCTGGCATCGAGACCGACTACCACTCCTTGGCGCCGCGCTTCGGGTTTGCCTATACGGCACATCCCGGTACGGTGGTGCGCGGCGGCTTTGGTCTGGTCTTCTTCCGCGATAACACCGGTCCATCGGTGCCGTTTGCCGATCCTCCCTTCGTGACCACCTATTCGCCCGCAGCTTACACCACCGCGTTCTCGACGCCTCTTCCTCTACCGGTGGCCGGATCGACTACCAGCCTCAACGGTGCACTCCGAGGCCTGGATCGTCACTTCAAAAACTCTTACATCGAGCAGATGAACCTTAACATCGAGCATGCATTCGGCGGAGTCGTCTTAACTCTGGGATATGTTGGAGAACTAGGCCGGCATCTTCGCATCTCGCCTGACCTCGATCTTGCTGCTCCAAACGCCGCAGGCGGAGCAAATGCTTCTCTCATCCAGGCGCGGCGCCCTTATTATGGCGCACTTCCCGCCGTGACATCCTTGCCGTTCATCACATCTCAGGGGTTTTCCAACTACCAGGGTTTGCAAGCGACCGCGGTTCGTCGCCTTAGTAAGGGGATCACTGGCCAGGCAGCTTACACGTACTCCCACGACATCAGCGATACGGTAGGGTTCTCGCAGGGCGGCTTGTACACGAGTGTCGATCCCCTGCATACTGCCCAGCGGGAGACGGGAAATAGCGACTTCGACCTTCGCCATCGGTTCACGCTGATGTTGAACTATGCACTGCCCTTCGGTGAATCCGCAACCGGCTACAAGAAAGCGCTGCTTGGAGGTTGGCAATTCAACGCTATCGATGTGTGGGAGACCGGCTTCCCATTCTCTGTGACCAATGCGCTAACGGTGTCGGGTACAGGCGGGGGGAGCGAACGTCCCAACCAGTTACACAATCCCAACAACGTCGACCACAGTATCTCCAGATGGTTCGATACGACAGCCTTCCAGGTTCAGTCGGTCGGAACCATTGGCTCCGCGGGCAGAGACACGGTTTATGGCCCACACTATCGTCACTTCGACGCTTCCCTTTTCAAGGACTTCTCTCTAGGAGAGAGAATTAAGCTGCAGGCTCGTATCGAATCGTTCAACCTGACCAACACACCAAACTTCTCGGCGCCAGGATCCGCTCTCGGAACTTCCACCTATGGTGTTGTGACGTCCACGCGGAACGGCAGCACCCCACGCCAATTGCAAGGGGCTCTGCGGCTGACCTTCTGAAGTTCACCACCATCGCGGTGCTGGTCTGAAGAGGTCCACGCGCTGATCTATCGACAGGTAGTTGCAATGTGTTCTACGGAGATTGAAGTGAAGCTGCTCTTGACAGTCCTGTTCGTCTCGCTATGTGCCACCCACTCCATCGCGCAGGTCGCGACAGGCGTCGATGTCCTTGAACAGCAGAATTTTGCCCCTCTCAAAGAGATCGCGGCCAGGCACGGTGGTCACTTGCGGCTTGGGGTGCTGACCAATCCCGTCGGCATCGATGCCCATGAGCGAAGGACGATTGATGTGTTGCGCAAGGATGCCACGGCTGCTCTTCCGGGCCTGAGCGTTGTGACTCTCTTCAGTGCAGAGCACGGGATCAACGCCGCCGTGGACAAGTCGAACATCGACAATGACACGGATCCTGGCAGCGGGTTGCCGATCATCAGTCTCTACGGTTCTACCGACGTGAAGAGGCGCCCATCCGCTCAGCAGCTGGCCGGTCTGGACGCGGTTGTCATCGATCTGCAGGATGTAGGCGTTCGGTACTGGACCTTCCAGACGCTGGTCGGATACTTTCTGGAAGCATCCGCGGCCAACAAGGTCGACATCATCGTTCTCGATCGGCCAAATCCGATCAATGGAGTGGCTGTGCAGGGCCCCTTGACGACGCCAGGGCGCGAGGACTACGTCAGCTACTACGCAGAGCCGATGCGCCCGGGGATGACCCTGGGGGAGTTGGCCAAGCTCTTCAACGGAGAAAAGCACCTTGGGGCACAACTGACGGTCGTGAAGATGACCGGATGGCATAGGACGGATTGGTACGATGACACCGGTTTGCTGTGGGTTAACCCGTCTCCCAACATCCGCAGCCTCACGCAAGCGATGACCTATCCAGGTACCGGCTTGATTGAGGGCACCAACGTCAACGTGAAGGGGCCAGTAGAGCCACCATTCGTACGCCTCGGCGCGCCCTGGATTGTGGCTACCCAGCTCGCAGCCTATCTGAACGCACGCAAGATTCCGGGCGTCAGCTTCATGGCTGTGTCGTACACTCCCGCGGGAGAGGAGCGGTACCCCTATCGCGGAGAGCGAGTGGAAGGCGTCGAGATTATGGTCAACGATCGCAATGCCCTGGACGCACCAGAGCTCGGCGTCGAAACTGTGGCAGCGCTCTGGAAGCTCTACCCCAAACACTTTGCCATCGACAAGGTCGACCGCTTGCTGCTGAACCATGACATTTTGAATCAGATCAAATCCGGTCAGGACCCCCGCCACATCGCGGCCGGGTGGCAAGCCACCCTCGCGCAGTTCCGGGTTCAGCGCTCCAGGTATCTTCTGTACAAGTGAGTGTTAGTTGTCCGCAGTCCGCGAGATCTTCGGATACTGACCATCTTTACGAATCCCATTCACTAGAAGTTATACTTCGCCGACAACTGCATGCGGCGCGGGCTATTACTCACGACACCGTCTGTGGCTGCATTCAAGCGTCCGAAGATTGAGGACTGGATGTTCTGCGAGCCGAACGTGTCGTAGTTTATCTTATTGGCTACATTCTGCGCCTCGAGGCGAAGTTGTAACGTCTGTTCGTGAGAGATGGTGAAGTTCTTGGAGAGGGTAGCATCTACGTTCCACACTCCTGCTTGACGGAAGTAATTTCTTCCAAGGTTGCTCATCTGGCCGGCTGCAGGCGCGTAGAACTGCGCCTTTTGTGCGGCAGTTAGAAAACTTAGAGTTCCCGTGGCGGGATCAAGCCGAATATGACCCATGTGCCCATTGCACCCGTTGCAGGAGGCGGGCGTCTGCACGCTCCCCGAAAAAGTGTTTGAACCTGAGTAAAAGGTGATGGGGCGGCCGGAGTACCAATTGCCATCGCCGGCAATCTCCCACCCTCCAATCAGAGTATCGACAGCGCGATTTGAATTGCCGCCAATCCACTTGCCGCGGCCGAACGGAAGATCGTAGACAAAGTTTCCGGCCACGGTGTGGGTGTTGTCAAAGTCTGCAGCAGCATAGTTCAGGCGTGGCGTGTGATAGTCGAAAGGTGTGGCAGCCGCGCTCTGCGTGCCGCCGATGCCGACCGTCGTAAAGGTCGGATCGAACGAGCGTACATCGAGCGTCTTCGAGTAGACGTAATTCGCCTGAAAGAGCAGGCCCTTCGAAAATCGCTTCTCTACCTGCATCTGCAGACCGTTGTAGTTAGAGTAGTCGCGCGTCTGGAGAACGTTGAGCCCGCCGAGGTACTGCGAGTATGGCTTGAAGAATGTAGCCGGGAGACCGGATGTGACGACCAGTGGAATGCCGCTCTGCAGGCGGGTTGCGAGGGCGTTGGCAAGCCCGGCAACATTGTTCAGGCCAAGATCCGAGGAGTAGTTGCGCTTGATAAAGGCTGCGCCTGTCTCACCCTTCTTCCGGCGGATGTCGGAGGAGATAATCTGTGTCATCAGCGGGCTGTCGCCGCCGGCCTGAATGGTCTGAAAGGCCTGCAGGAATCCGTTGCTCGTGATATCGCTCTGATTCGTGTCGTAGCCGCCATACAGACCAGTCCCATGATTGCCGATGTAAGTAATCGTGAAGACTGTATCTTTCGCGATCTGCTGCTGAATACTGAGCCCCCACATGGCGACCGCGGGCGTCTTGATGTTCGGATCGGCGACCGTAAGCGCATTGAGGGTATACGCGGGCGGAGTGCGCAGGCCTAGCGGTGTTGTGGGAGGCACGGGAACGGTCCAGCTCTTGGCGCGAACGCCCGGCGTGTTGGTTGTAAAGCTGTCCTGCCCCGATGTTGAATCAATCGCCTGATAGGTCAGGCCCGGCATGCCCTGGAAGACGGTAGACGAGAATGAGAACGAATTGATGCGGTCGTAGGCTATACGGAAGTTGCCGCGTATCGAGGTCTTGCCATTCTTGAACGGATCAAGCGCAAAGCCGACGGAGGGACCGAAGTCATTCCAATCATCCTTGTAAAACTGCCCCGGAACGAAGGAGAACGCCGCTCCAGCGCTCTGACCATACGGGAGAGGAACGCTGGGCACCAGGCCAGGGGCGCTCTTGAATCGGGGAGCCATACGCGCGTCAAGACGGACACCGTAATCGATCACGAGATTGGGTAGAACCTTCCAAGAATTCTGAACATAAAAGTCGTACTCCGGCCAACGGACGTCCATGTTGTTAATGCTTCCGGAGGGCCGGAAGGCGGAGGAGTCGGAGTTGGAGACGTAGCCTGCAGTCGTCCTGCCGATACGTCCCAGCAGATCGTTCGTGACGCTGTAGAGGTTAGGAAGATCGATGGCAGCATTGATGCCGTTGGCCGCGCTGGGCGTGTTGTAACGGGCGGTATCGACCGGATTGTCTGCGGCGCTGAAAAATACCTGAGGGATAACATCCTGCGTACCGATCGAGCCGCGGTGGTCGATCTGCCGGCCGTAGCGGAAGTTGATCCCGGCCTTGAAGGTGTGCGAGTTCTTCACAAACGAAGAATTATCGGCAAGCTGATAAGTGGTGAGGTAACGGTTATTGGAAACATACGTGTTTCGCGGCGCAACGACCTGATTGAAGTTAAACGGGGTCAGCACCGAGGTACTATCGAGCGCCGGGTTAACGAAGGCGAAGCCGAAACGATTCATGCCGAGCAGGAACTCGTTCGTGATGGTGGGCGTTATGTTGACGCGGTAGCCCAGCGCCAGGTTGCGTGGCTGGCGGAAGGTGTTGACGGTCGCAGGCGCATTGGGAAAGGTCGGCAGGCCTCCATTGACGGCGTCGGCGAAGGTGTTCTGGTGCCCCGAGTACCAGCGGCCGAAGATCGAGTTGCGCGAATTGAAGATGTGATCGATCTTGTAGGTCGTATCCACCTGCTTGTCGGTGGCGGGTGCCGCGAAGGTATACCCCGCGATATTGAGCCCGTCGCCTGCGGTGAAGGTGTTCGGCAGCGGAGCCAGAGCCAGGTACTTCTGCACCGTGGGATCGAGACCGAGGTGGAAGGCGTCATTCGCGACAATATCGTAGGTCGCAAACGGCACGACCGGGTTGCCACTGGCGTCCACCGACTGTTTAGCGGAGCCGTAGGCACTGTTCTGGTTGCCGCCGGTTGCGTAGCGGAAGAGCCCCTGCCGGGCGGAGGCGGTATAGACATTGCGAGTGATCACTGAAGTCTGCTTCGCATGCAGTAGCTCTACATTGACGAAGAAGAAGGTCTTGTCTTTGAAGATGGGTCCGCCGAGGGAACCGCCGGGGATGTTCTGTATGAACTGTCCGCGCGGCAGGCCAGCTGCCTTGGCTGAAGGAGTGTTCGCGCGCAGAAAGGGCGATTGATAGAACTCGAAGAGGTTGCCGTGGAACCCGTTGGTTCCGGAACGCGTGACCATGACCACCTGCCCGCCCGAGTTGCGGCCGTACTCCGGCGTGAAGTTGGAGGTGATGACGCGAAACTCCGAGAGCATGTCCGGGTTGAGGTGCGTCGGAGAAGAGTTCGAGCCGCCGGAGCTGCTCTCATTGATGTCAACGCCATCGAGGGTATAGTTCCATGCCCGGTCACGCGAGCCATTGACGCTCACCCCGCCGCCCGTGGCGTTTCCTCCATTTGCCACAACACCCGGGATCAGCGTCACGAGCCCTATGGGATTGCGCCCGCGCGTCCCGACAATAGGTAGCTGCGTCAGTGTGACGTTATCGACGATGCCGCCGAAGTTCCCCGAAGACTCAGTCTGCACCAGATCGTAGCCGCCTTGGACCTCCACGGTCTGATCCGTCGACCCGACCCCGAGCACCGCGTTGACCGTGGTAGGCAAACCGATGCTCAGCACATTCCCGGTCGAGACGAATGTCTTGAACGACGGCATCGTTACCCGAACCGTGTAACGTCCAATCTGGACGCTGTCGAAGACATAGTCTCCCTTGCTGCCTGAGCTGGTCGTGTAGGTGGCCCTCGTGCCTTCGTTGATTGCTGTCACGGAGGCTCCCGAAATAAGAGCGCCACTGCTATCCGTCACAACTCCGGCGATTCGGCTGGTCGTGCCTTGGGCCAGACCCGCAACAGAAACAAGCAACAGTAAGCACAAGCAGAGAATTCGGTTCATATCATTGCTCCTGGAACAAAGCGCTCCGAACGTGGGCCGACCAACGGTTTAGAACAGTGCGCAATCGAAAAGCAGTCGCATAGGCAAGTCGATAAGCATCGGCCGCCCAAGCCGCGGCTTAGCAACATGGGGTTACTGGTTACAGACTTGACAAGCTAAGGCGGATTCATCGGTTCAGCGAACAGAGGTTCAGGAATGATGTAACTTTTACCGAACGACGCATGACTGTCAAGAGGACGCTCGCCGCACAGTGAGAGCGGTTGAGATCCCGCAGCCGCCATGGATCGAGCCTGACCGGCGATGTCTTCGCCATCCTGGCACTGCCGAACTCAGGAGAATGGAGAGATATGGCCTCGGGAAGAGACGAACACCCACGATTCGCGGCTGCCTTCAGCTTGCGATAGCTTCTTAGCAGAACGTAAAGAGGAAGCAAGGATGATACGTGTTTTTGCGGTGTGTACAGCAGCTGTCGCGTCTCTCACAGGCATCTCCGCAAGTAGCCAGGGCTTCACGATCGATGAGGCCCTGAGCGCGCCCTTTGCCTCCGGCCTGGTCGGTAGCCCACAGACGGGCTGCTTCGCCTGGGCGGAGGACCAGCAGGGCAGACGTAATCTCTGGATCGCGAAACCTGATCGATCCGGCAACTTCGAGTCGAAGCGGCTAACCTCGTACGATCAGGACGATGGCCAGGAGATCTATCAGATCAGGTGGACCCCCGATGCCGAGCACCTTGTCTATGTTCGCGGAGGCGACTCGGAGTTTCCGGGCAAACCTGATCCAAATCCCGCGCTCGCACCCGATGGCGTCGTGCAAAGTATCTGGCTGATCGCAGCGGCAGGAAGGGAGCCACGAAAGCTGGGCGAGGGCTACGATCCAGCTGTCTCTCCAGCAGGAGACCGGGTTGCGTTCCTCTCTCACGATCAGATATGGACAGCAGCTCTCGGATCCGGCGCCGGCACAGCAAAGCCGCTGCTTCACACCCGAGGGAGTATTTCCGATCTGGTGTGGGCGCCGGACGCCCACGCTCTCGCCTTTGTTAGCGCGCGCGACGATCACAGTTTCATCGGCGTGTACGATCTTCGCGCGAAGACGCTTCTCTATCTCGACCCCAGTACAACCGATGACGCGGAGCCCGTCTGGTCACCGGACAGCAATCAGATAGCATTTATTCGGGTGCCGGGATCGGCCGAACCTTCGCGTTCCGACCACCGGACAGCAAGCCCCTGGTCCATTCGCATCGCCGATGCATCCACAGGAAGAGGGCGCACCGCATGGCAATCCACGGAAGGTCGAGGCAGTGCCTTCCGTGAGATACACGGAGCGCAACTCCTTTGGACAGCAGACAATCACCTTGTATTTCCCTGGGAAGCCGACGGCTGGTCGCACCTCTATTCGGTGCCCGCGTCCGGCGGCGGCAAAGCACTTCTGCTCACTCCCGGTGACTTCGAGGTCGAAGACATCAGCCTTACCACCGATCATGAGATCGTACTCTATGCATCGAACCAGGGGGACATCGACCGCCGTCACCTCTGGTCTGTAGCGGCGTCGGGAGGCAAACCGAAGCCTCTGACGACCGGCGCCGGAATTGAGGTGACGCCTGTCGCAGCAGGGCGCCGCATTACCACACTCCGTTCCGATGACCGCACACCGCTTCGTCCCGCGCTGCTCGAAGCCGATGGCAAGCTGCGGGATCTCGTTCCAGAGCTCATCCCTAAAACTTATCCAGGCGCTAACTTTAGAAAGCCCGAACAGGTTTTGCTTCCTGCCGCGGACGGTCTGCAGCTTCATGGTCAACTATTCCTGCCGCTTGGGATCCACGACGGCAGGCGCCACCCAGCGCTCGTGTTTTTTCACGGAGGTTCGCGCCGTCAGATGCTGCTTGGCTTCCACCCCATGCAGTACTACTCAAAGACCTATGCCATGAACCAGTATCTGGCAAGCCTTGACTACATCGTGTTGTCGGTCAACTATCGCAGCGGCATCGGCTACGGTTTGGACTTTCGCGAAGCGCTCCACTACGGCAGGGATGGAGCAAGCGAGTACAAGGACATACTCGGCGCGGGAAACTACCTGCGCAGCCGACGCGACGTCGACCCGGCCAGGATCGGCGTCTGGGGAGGCAGCTACGGAGGCTTTCTCACCGCTCTCGCCCTGGCCCGCGCCTCCGACATCTTTGCCGCAGGAGTGGATATGCACGGAGTCCATCAGTGGCAGATTCCAGCCAGTCGGCGGACGATGCACGATTCGGACACCTACAGACAGACCCTGAGGACAGAATGGGAGTCCTCGCCCATGGCCTCTATCGCCACATGGCGCTCGCCAGTGCTTCTCATCCAGGGAGATGATGACCGCAACGTTCCCTTCTCCCAAACTGTGTCGCTAGCCAGAGCCCTCACGAGACAGGGCGTCGAATTCGAGGAGCTCGTCTTTCCCGATGAGATCCACGACTTCCTGTTGCATCGCCACTGGATTGCAGCCTACAAAGCTGAAGCCGACTTCTTTCAACGGCACCTGATGGCCCCCCAGCTCTTAAATCCGCAGCCACCAGGCCGCCAGCCGGCCAACCCCCAGCCAGCGAAGCAGGAGCAGAATCCATGATTTTCTCTCTGACCCTCGTGTTTGTGGCCACGATACTTGTGATCTCGCCTCGGCTGGCCGTCGCGCAGAATCTGGATCTCATCCTTCGCGGGGGCTCACTCCTTGACGGGACCGGATCTCCGGCCGTCCATGCAGACATCGGCGTAGCAGGCGATCGCATTGTCTTCGTCGGCGATGGCGCCCGAAGGAAAGCGAAACGCGAGATCGATGCCACCGGCCTCGTGATCACGCCGGGCTTCATAGACCCTCATACACACACGGCCGGAGATCTCTCCGATCCGAAACGCAGCCGCAACGAAGCGTACCTCATGCAAGGGGTCACCACCGTCGCCACCGGAAACGATGGCGATAGCCCGACTGCCATAGCATCCACTTTGGCAAAGTGGAACCAGCAGGGCATCGGGACAAACGCCGTCCTTTTCATAGGCCAGGGCACCGTCCGCCGCGAAGTGATGGGCATGTCGGATGCGAAACCGACGCCGGAACAACTCGACCGCATGAAGGCCCTTGTCGGCACAGCCATGAACGAGGGTGCCATCGGCATCTCGACCGGCCTATATTACGCACCCGGCAGCTTCTCCACGACCGAAGAGGTGATTGAGCTGGCCGGCGTCGCTGCGCAGCACGGCGGCATCTACGACACTCACATGCGCGACGAGAGCTCCTACACTGTCGGGCTGCTGGCCTCGGTCCGCGAGACGATCCGTATCGCCCAGGAGGCCCATCTCCCGGTCATGATCTCGCATATCAAGGCTCTCGGCGCGGACGTCTGGGGTCAGAGCGCCGAGGTCGTCGCGCTAATCGACAAAGCCCGCGAAGCAGGCGTCATGGTAACGGCCAGCCAGTACCCTTACACCGCATCCGGCACCAGCGTCACCGCGGCTCTCATCCCACGCTGGGCGGAGGCCGGTGGGGCGCTTCTGAAAAACCTCGACGACAGCCGTCTCCGCCCCCGTCTCGTAAACGAAATGAACCAGAACCTCGCCCGTCGTGGGGGAACGGAATCTCTCCTGATGACTGTCTCACGCGACCAGGCGATCGTCGGCAAGACTCTCGCCACGATTGCGCGCGAACGAAATAAATCCCCGGTGGATGTCGCAATCGAGATCATCAAGGCGGGAGGCTCCAGTGTGGCGTCCTTCAACATGAAGGAGAGCGACATCGAGCTCTTCATGCGCCAGCCTTGGGTCATGACCTGCTCCGATGGCTCCGAAGGACACCCGCGCAAGTACGGTACCTATCCCCGAAAGCTGCGTCAGTACGTTTACGGCAAACACATCGTTCCGCTCGAGTTCGCAATCCGCTCCAGCACCTCCCTTCCCGCTAACACTCTGGGTTTGAAGGATCGTGGGCTTCTGAACCCGGGCTACTTCGCCGATATCCTGGTCTTCGATCCGAAGACCATCAACGAGCGCGCAACCTACGCATCGCCGAAGCTCCTGTCCACAGGGGTTCGCTATCTCATCGTCAACGGCCAGCTCGCGATCGACAACGCATCCTTGACGACGGCGCTGGCAGGGAGAGCCCTCAACCATTGAGGGTGCGCTGCGTCCTCGAAAGGAAGGCTATGTCCGCACCATTCCTTCACGCTCTCGCTCTGCTTGTGCTCTCGTCGGCAGCAGTCGTACCAGCGCAAATCACAACGGCAATTACCGGCGCTCGCGTCGTCGATGGCACCGGTGCTCCTGCACGTGTGGAGACCGTCATCATTCACGACAGCCTCATCGTCGCCGTCTCCGAACACGCGGAGATACCTCCGGGCGCCC
>JAABUV010005551.1_pt1 | contig 14312 bp, 12 predicted proteins | sample 5559971 | NCBI WGS metagenome assembly JAABUV01 (sample SAMN10711881, study PRJNA513362) | rock metagenome | isolation source: Antarctica rocks | place: Antarctica: Victoria Land, Knobhead nord | collected 2015-12-19
CGCTGGCTGACACCGTCCGCCACGACCTGCTCCGGTCCCACCTGTTCGACCCGGCCCGCACCGTTACTCCCGCGCCGGCCGCTGTCGGTGCGGGACCCGGCCGGCAGCCAGCCCGACGTCCGGTGCCGGCGCTGGACCCGCCGATCCCGGGCGCGGTCGACCCGGCGGCGGCCGAGGCGGCCCGCCGGCTGGCCCGGGCCCGCGCCGACGCACCATCCCCGGCCACCACCCGCGCGCCGGGTAGGACGGCGACCCCGAGCACCCCTCGCACACCACGCATCCCGGACCCGGACAGCGGGCTGGGCCGATGAGAGGCAGACAGCTGTGAGCGTCACCGAACCGGACGGGCTGGACGACGCCGTCGCCCAGGAATGGCGGACCGCGCTGCTGCTGGCGGCGCAGGTCGCGGAGTGGGTCGCCCGCCGATCCGAACAACGCGCCCGCACCGACGAACAGGCAGCTCTCGCCGAGGCCGGACAGACCGGAGAGCGGTACGCCGGGGAACGGGAGCTCGCTCGCGCGGAGATCAGCGTCGCTGACAACCAGGCCTGGTGGGCACAGGCCGACCCCGCCGCGGTCGCCCGCGTGTACGCCACCGCCCAGGCCTGGAAGGACACCGACCCGGAGTTCACCGACACCGCCCAGCAGGTCCAAACCGGGGTCCGGGACCGGTACGGCCCGGCCGTCGAAGCGCAGCTCGCCGACGCCGTCACCGGAGGACGGACCGGTCCCTCCGAGGAGCTGACCGATGAGCAGGCCCAGGCCCGGCGGCGCGCGGTCGAGACCGAACTCGCGACCGTCCTGGCCGGCGAGGCACGCCAGGACACCACCGCCGCGACCTCGAACGTCACCGACGCGACCACCCGCACCGAGACCGCCAGCCGCCCCACGGTCGGCTGGGACACCCCGCAACGCCGCGACGCCTTCGCCGCCTCGATCAGCGCCCACCCCAACACCCAGGCCGTCGACGCCCGCGTCCGGCTGGACCGGTCCCGTGCTCAACCGACCGCCAGCGCCGTCGCCATGCGATCTCACGCTGCGTTCGCCACCACCCAGCGGCGGATAGTGACTCAGACATCCCAGGTTGAAAGAGACTAGCAAGACAAGGTGGCTTTATCAACCTCTTAAGGCGCGGGCATGGAGTCGACACGGAGCGATGAAATTGACCGAGCGCGGCTCCTGCCCGGGTTTGAAGCGTGTCAGGGGGTGGGTCGCAACGTGTAACTGGAGGTGAGGGCCTGGATGCTAGCGGTATCGCCACTGTCGAGGATTTTCGTATTGGTTGTTGCGCCATCGAGGACGACGTTGTGGACGCTGACGTTGGTCACGACGTGGTTGTCCGATATGCGATTGTTGTCGCCACCTTTGACGAGGATGATCGTCGGCAGTCCACCGGTTGGGACGACTTTAGTTGGATCGACGAAGTAGTCGAAGAGGTTACCGGTCACCATGTTGTTGTCACCGATGAGGAAGATCATACCGAACAGGTCGTCCCGGCCGTTGGTAACGCTCTGGAAGGGCGCATAGGTCTCTGATTCGCGGTAGAAGTGGTTGGAGCCGATGAGGTTTTCCTTGTTCAGGCCCTCTGTGGTGATCATGCCGGGATAGAAGGCGTGAAGACGATTGGAGGTCACACTGGACTTCGTTGTATTTTTCAGGTGGATGAGGCTCTGCCCGCGCGGGAAGATGTTGTTCGAGCTGATGAGTAGACCGAATTGGCCTTCCGCAAAGATGGAGTAGCCGGTGGGGCCAGCGCCGATGAGGTTGTTGGTGATCTTCGACGCGAAGCCCGCGGTTCTCAGCTCGAGGCAGCTCCCGTTTTCGGTGAAGTAGTTGTTGGTGACGCTAAGAGCGTCGTTCTGGTCAATGACGAGCCCATGCTCCAGGTAGGTGAAGCACATCCCTTCGAAGAGGAAACTGTCGTTACCTGTCGCGACCCGAACTCCGGTCTTACCGTTGCGGTAGCTATTCTCGTTCGGACTGAAGTGCACGCCGTCGAGGCAGAAGTCACGGAAAACGACCGAACTGAGTCGCGGGTCGCCACCCCGCGAGACCAGAAACGCTTCCGCGTTACCATCGGTGTTCTCCACCCTGATGTGGCTGCCGCCGGGGTTCAGTTCGTACCAGCCGGTAGTGTTCGAGTTGAAGCGTATGCTCTGTGACGTGAAGCCGTGGCCACTGCCTTTGATGATCAGGTAACTGATATCAATAGTGACACGGGTCTTCAAGGAATAGTCACCCGGCGGAATGTAGATGACTCCACCGGGCTTGGACGCGGAGCTTGTCTGACGTGACTTAATGTCGGTGATTATCGAGTTGATGATCGCACCGATGTCCGAGTCAGCGGTGATCGACGGATTGCCGGGGACAGTCCAGGTCGTGACGTCGTAAACGTTCGCCATCAGAAGCCTTCTCTCTTGAAGATGATGAGTGGGAAACGTTGAGGGTGGACCCTGCAGTTGTTCAGAGGAGGCCGATGAGGGTCGTTGGCCGGATCGCCGCGGTGGCCAGCGGGAGGGGACCCGAGGAAGGAGCCGCGGACTGCGCGGACGCCATCGACGGAACCCGCAGGGACGCGGCGGCGGCTGCGACTGCGGTGGCACGGAGCAGGGTTCGACGGGACAAATGCTGTGGACTGATCGACACGGTGCCTCCTTGACGAGTTGACGGATTGGGTGGACCTTGCGTCGCCTCGCGCTGACGCCAGGACCTTGACTTCCTCCACGAAGCGCGATCAGTGCTCAGCGATGTCGCGTATTCAGGCGGCGGTCGCGGTGGCCAGGTGGCCGCCCGCTCGTGCCGGGAGCCACGCCCGGGATGTCTTGTTCCGATAGCCCGGTCCCTTGAACAGGAGCCTGCCGGGGCGGTCCACTTTGAGTGGGCGACAGTCCTGGGACGTCCCCCGTGGGCCAGTGTTGGACGTCTAGGGGGTGCGAGCTCGGTGCGTGGACGTCTGGTGCCGGGCGAGTCATGCGACCTGCCGCTGCTGGGTATGGGTGACCAACCGTGGCGGGAAGGTGTCGCTCCACCGGACGAGGATCGGGTCACTGATTTCCCCGATGAAGCCTTCTCCTGAGATGTTGTGGAAGGCGAGAAGGACCCATTGGCCGGTGCGGTCGGTGATGAGGCGTCCGCTGTAGAGGGTCTCGTCGGTGAGCGGGGCCGCCGCGGCGACGTCGAAGTCTTCCGGGCCGGAGGTGACCGGTGAGGGGCTGATGGGGGCCGTCCAGATCCCACCTTCTTGACCCGTGGTTCTTCGGCCCCTCGAGAGGTGTTTGCTCAGGCAGGAGAAGAGGAGGACGGTTCGGCCCTCGATGGTGGCAACTTGGGGGACTTCAAGGTGCCCGAAGCCAGACCCGGGTTGACTCAGCGGAGCTGTCACGTTCCAGCTTCGTAGGTCCGGAGAGGTGGCGTGTCCGATGACTCCGCGGTCGTCAGCGTCGCCTCGGGATGCTCGGGCGGTGATGAGCATGTGCCACCCGTTCCCTCTGGAATCGGGATAGACCCACGGGTCGCGCCAGGCCTCATCGAACCATTGTCCGGATGGAAGTTGTTCATACCACCGCGGATCAGCTTCGATGATCGCAGCATTGTCTTTCGTCCAGGTGTGCAGGTCCGGGGATCGTGCTGAAGCGATGCGTTGAACCAGACCATGTTCGACGGAGCTGGCAGCGGTGTAGAACATGGTCCACATGCCATCGGCTCCACGGACCACCGATCCGGTCCAGGTGGCCCGGTCATCGACCGCGCCAGGTTCTCCCGGTCCGAGGGCGTCTCCGAGCTGCGTCCAGTTGCGGAGATCTCCGGACACGGCGTGCCCGACTCGGACGTTCCAGTGCCGCTCGTCGGGGTCACCGAGGGCGCGCGGGGCGTGGAGGTAGAACAGGTGGAAGTCCGTCCCATCGTCGGCCAACCAGAAGTCCCAGATCCAGTTCGTTTCAGATCGCAGCATGGTCGGTGTCTTCCTGTTGGGTGATCGGCGCGGGCCCGGTGGAGTCCCGCCGGACGAGCGGGCATGCCAGCACGGTGGGGGCGGTCTGGGTCGCCGCAGGCCCGCTGGCGCCGTCGATGAGGTCCAGCAGGGTCGTGGCTGCCCAGGCGCCCATGTCCCGGTGCGGCAGTGCAACCGTGCTCAGCGCCGGGTACAGCCCCTCGGCGATCAGGACCTGGTTGTCGAAACTGACGATGGACAGGTCGCGGGGGATCCGGAGTCCGGTCTCGGCGGCGGCCCGGTAGGCGCCCATCGCCATCCGGTCGTTGAAGCAGAACAGGGCGGTCGGTCGTTGCGTCCGGGTCAGCAGTGTCCTGGCGGCGCGGTAGCCACCGGCCGACACCGAGTCCTCGGTCAGCACCAGCGCCGGGTCGTAGCGGATCCCGGCGGCCTCGAGTGCCTCGTGGTAGCCGAGAAGCCGGCCTCGAGTGGCGGGGATGTCGTCGCGGTTGTTGAGGTAGCCGATGCGGGTGTGGCCAAGCGCGGTCAGCTCTGCGATTGCGGCCCTGGCCCCGCCGGTCTCGTCGGGGACGACCCCGGGGTAGGCCCCGTCCGGGGACCAGGCGTCGAGCAGCACGGTGGGCAGGCCGGCGAGGGCGGCCGGGGGCCGCAGCTCCTGGTGGTACATGCGGGCGTAGAGGACGCCGTCGGCGCGGAAGTCGTGCAGGGTTCGGATGGCTTCGGCTTCCACGTCGCTGTTGCCTCCGGTGTCGAACAGCACCAGGTTGACGTGGCGGTCGGCGGCTACGGTTTGGGCGCCGAGGATGATCTCCCCGGCGAACGGGGTGGCCGCGATGTGGTCGCTGAGCAGGCCGATGGTGTGGGTGCGCTGCAGGCGCAGGCTGCGGGCGATGCGGCTCGGGCTGTACCGGAGTTGGTCAGCGGCATCACGTACCCGGGTCCGGGTCTCGTCGGCGACCCGGACGCCGTCGACCCCGTTCAGGACGTGGGAGACGGTGGTCGGAGACACCCCGGCCGCTGCCGCGACGTCCTTGATGCCGACCCTGGTCTGTGGCATCCCGTCCCCTTCTCTCGATCTCGTCTGCTGGCGGTCAGCCCCCACCCTGAGGGTCACTCGTCCCACAGGCCGTGTTCGGGCCAGCGGCGGGGCAGACGGTCATCGACCGGTGCGAGCTCGGGGAGATCACGGCTGGGGTGGAGCTGGTACCAGAAGGCGACGCTGGAGTAGTCGTTGCCCTGGTCGTTGGCGTGGCCGTGTTCGATGGTGACCCGGATGGAGGAGGTGAACCGGACCGGGTCCTCGATGTGGAAGCGGTACATGCTCCACAGGCCGAAGTGCTCCTGGACGCTGCTGGCGAGGCTGATGCCGTGGTAGGGCCCGGCGTAGGCGCCGCTGGGAAATCCCCAGGCGGCGTTGAAGTAGTCCTCGGTTCCGGTGCCGTGCAGGCTCGGGGGCCAGGTGTCGCCGTCGATGAAGATCATGTCGTCGCCCTCGCCGGGCCAGGTGTAGGTCTGGTTGGCCACGTCGAAGTCGTCGATGCTGAGTACGCATCCGACGTACTGCCCGGTGCCGTGGGTGTCGAGGATGACGTAGTTCTCTGCCCCGGTCAGGTTCCTCCCGGGCAGGTCCCATGGTTTGGGGTTGGCTTCGGTCGCGGGGTGGTCGACCTTGATGGTCGGGTTGTCCTGCCGGTAGTAGGCGTGGAAACGGCCGACGTCGTCCGGGGTGGGCTCGTCGGACAGTTCGTAGTCGATGTAGTAGAAGAGATTCTCCACCGGCATGTCGCTCTCGTTGCGCAGGACGAGGCGGGCGCCTGAGCCGAACGGCATGGGGAAGTAGCAGTTCATGGCCGCGGCGAACGGGCCCTTGGGTCCGCGACGGGGACCGGTCACCATGCTCAGCGGCAGGGACACGTAGTGGTTGGACACCGCGTGTCCGACCCCGAAGAAGTCCCCGAGCGGGGCGCGGACACTGGGGACGTCCGAGCCGTCCCAGTACATTTCCAGGACGAGCTTGCGGAGGTACTTCTCGGAGTAGCAGCGGGTGGTGATCCAGATGTGTTCGATGATGCCGGCGCCGTCGATGTCGGCGAGGGTGTGGGTCTGCCCGGCGGGCAGGGTCGCGAAGTCGCGGTTCCCGCCGGTGCGGTCCCAGCTCGAGGACCGCTTGGAGCTGCCGCCCTTGATGTAGGGCAGGCCGCTGAGGGGACTGTTGGGATGCCAGAACTTCACGGGTGCCTCCGGGGGCTACGGGACCGGATGGGACGACTCTGGGGACTGTGTCGGCGAGGTCAGGGTCAGCCCTTGACGGCGCCGAGGGTGAGGCCGGCGACGATCCTGCGCTGTAGGAACAGCGTCAGTAGAACAACAGGGATCGAGTACACAGCGGCCAGCGCGGTCATCGGCCCCCACTGGAGCCCGTACTGGGTCTGAAAGTTGGCGATGATGACGGGCGCCGTCTGCGACTTCACCGCGGTGAGGAGCAAGGCGAACAGGAACTCGTTCCAAGACGCGAGGAAGGCGAAGATCGCCGCGACGGCGATGCCGCCGGAGGCGACGGGCACCACCACTCGGACCAGCGCACCGAGACGACTGGCTCCGTCGACCCGGGCGGCCTCGTCGAGCTCGACGGGCACGGCCTCGAAGAAGCTCGCCAGCAGCCAGATCGAGAGCGGCAGCGAGATCGTGGTGTGCGCGAGGGCGAGGGCCGTCGGGGTGTCGTTCAGGTGCAGGGACCTCATCAGTGAGACGAAGGGGATCCCGATCGCGACCGGCGGGACCATCCGGGTGACCAGTGCAGCCAAAATGAACACGCGTCCGCTGACCGTCCCGAACCGGGTGACGCCCCAGGCGGCCGGGACCGCCAGCACCAGGGAGAGGACGGTGCTCAACGCAGCTGTGGTGAGGCTGTTGACGAAGGCGGCCCCGACCCCCGGGGTCCGCAGGGCCTGGCCGTAGTTCGTGAGGCTCCAGGTGTGCGGGAGCAGGTGCGGTGGGATCGCGATCGCATCCGACGGCAGCTTGAACGATGTCAGCAGCAGGTAGACGAACGGGAACCCGTAGAGGACGACCATGACCGCGAGCGCCGTCCACAGCAGGACATGACCGCTCGGCCGCCGCCGCTGATTCGGGCGCCGCAGCGACTGCTCGTGCACTGCCGGCGGCGCTGACCCGGGCCGGTCCGCGGTCAGCCGTTCGTTCACCGCGGGGGCACTCACGAGCTTCCCTTGCCGGGCCGCCAGATCGTCGTCATCGCGACGACTGCGACCCCGAGCAGGACGATGACGTACATGACGCTCATCGCCGAGGCGAGTCCGGGCTGGGTGTAGCGGACCATCGTGTTGTAGATTAACAGGCTCAGGTTCTCCGATGCGGACTGCGGGCCGCCGTTCGTCTGGATGACGATCGTGTCGAAGGCCCGCGCGGCGTCGATGCCCCGCACGATTAGGGCGACGGCGATGACGGGTCTGAGCAGGGGAAGCAGGATGCGGCCGAGCAGCTGCAGCCCGCCGGCACCGTCGATGCGGGCAGCCTCGGTGATTTCCGCCGGGATGTTTTGTAGTCCGGCGAACAAGACTAGTGACATGAATGATGTAGTCAGCCAGATGTCTGGAAGTGCCACGGAGAACAGGACCAGGTGGGTATCGCTCAGCCAGCTGGGTTGGTTCGAGTTGGACAACAGGTGGGCGCCGGTCAGCAGGTGGTTGACTATGCCGAAGTTGTCGATAAGCAGGAACCGCCACAGCAGGCCGGCCACGATTGGCGCGATCATCAGCGGGTACAGGAAGGCCGTCCGGAGCACGCGCGCCCGGTTGCCCAGGGAGTTGAACAGCAGCGCTGAGGCGAGTCCGAGTGCGAGCTCTAGGGTGACCACGAAGACCGTGTACGCCACTGTCCTGCCGACGGCCCCGGTGAACTGCTCGTCATGCCAGGCTCTGGTGTAGTTGCCCAGTCCGACAAAGCTCGACGTGCCCGCCAGGGGATCGGAGTCGTACAGGCTGCCGCGGACCAGGCCTACGAGGGGCCATGCCACGAACACTGCCAGGAAGAGCGCGGCTGGCGCCATCAGGGCCGCGGCGAAGCCCCTGTCGCCCAGGCCGCGCCGCGTCCGTGGACCACCGCCTGGGTCAACGCGGTGACCGCGTTCCAGCCCCGTCCGCGTCGCCGACGCGTCAACCGACAAGGGACTGGACCTGGGACTTCGCCGAAGACAGCAGCCCGGCGTAGTCCGCGCCAGGTGTCAGGGACTTCTGCAGCATCGGCACCAGTACCGTATCGACGATCTGCTGCCACTTCGGGGTCGCGGGTCGGCTCCGGGTGGCCGGGGCGTTCAGCGTCGCGGCCAGCGCCACGTAGTGGGGGTACGCGGGCTTGGCCGCGTACATGGCGAGGACGGACTTTCGCGCCGCCAGTCCCAGTGAGGACTGAACGCACAGCGCGTTGTTGTCGTAGGCGGACTTGATGAACTCGGTGACGACATCGGCGTTCTTGCCGCCTGTGGGGGCGGAGAGGTACCACGGCCCGGGGATGCCGGCTCTTCCCGCAGGGCCCGCGATCATGGGTGCGACCCCGACCTTGCCGGAGACGGGGGAATCCTTGGGGATGAGGGGGTACTCATGGGCCCAGAACCTCATCATGGCGGTCTTACCCTGATTGAAGAGGTTCTGGGCGGCGGCCCAGTCGGTCTGCGCAGCGCCCGCCGGCGCGACCTTGTACGTGTTGTTGAGATTCGCGTAGAATGTGAGGGCGGCCAAGTGCTCCGGGTTGTCGATGATGACCTTGCCCTGGTCGTCCAGGACGACACCGGGTGAGCCGGCTTGCAGCACGTGCGCGAGCCATTCGGTTTCGACCGCACCCTTGACGTCGGTCCCGTAGAGGTTGGGGCCGCGGGTGAAGAACTGCGCGGCGTCCTGGAACTGCTGCCACGTCGTGGGTGGGGTGAGGGCGTAGCCGAACCGCTTTTGGAACGCTGCCTGCTCGGCCGGTGCCCCGAAGAGGTCCTTGCGGTAGTAGAGGATCTCAGCGTTGGTCCACACCGGCATCCCGACGTACTTGCCATTGATTTGCGCGCCGGAGACCAGCGATGGGAACAGGTCGCTCTTGACCGCCGGGGTGTAGAGGCTGTCCAGCGGTGCCAGCTTTCCGGCCAGTGTCGGCAGCCATACCGCGTCGAGGGCAGCGATGTCAAACGATAGCGTTCCGGACGCCAGTTCGCTACTGACACGGCTAAAGAGGCCGTCGTAGGGGAGCGTGACGAGTGACACCTTGTGGCCTGTGGACTGTTGGAACGCCGCGGCGACCTTCGTCAGCTCCGCCTGGCCGCCGGCCTCGCAGAGGACCGTGACCGTGCTGCCCGATCCACCCGCCGCGGTACTAGCGGTACTACTGGCCGCCGCGCCGCTACCCGCGGTCGACGACGCCCCCGTGGCGGAGGTCGTGGCCGCCCCTGCACCGGTGGTCGAGCCACCCGCGCCGCAGGCCGCCAGCAAGCTCGCGACCGCACCGACGCCGGTTGCCTGCAGCAACCGACGGCGCGACGCCGCGAGATCTGAGAAGTTCGGGACAGCTGCCATAGCTACTCCTAGGTTGCGCCAAACCGATTTGGCAAAGCTAGACCGCAAGCTAGGACTGTGTCAACCCCCTCAGCGGGAGGACGCGTTGGTCAAGTGCCGCGGCGGTGTCAGGGCACCGCCCGTAGCCCGTCGACGACGAGCTCGGAGTGGAGGTGGTAGGAGATCGAGCAGCGCACGATGCGCCGGCACCAGACGTCGATGCCCGCCGCGCCGGGGAACGTCCCCGCGGTGCTGGGTGAGGTCGGTGCACCACAAGCGGCCCTGGTTGGACGTGGTAAGACTCCGCGGACACGGCCTTCTAGGCCGAGCGCGCAGCGTTCGGCCGCGGTGGTCAGCTTCGCCGGTCGGTCGAGCCCGGCTCGGACGAGTCCACATACGCCGGGGCTATTGATCGCGTGGCGCCGAGGAGTTCAGTGCGCGGCTGGGAACAGCTCGGTTGGTGCCGTGTCGACGGGTAGTGGTGGGGTGAGCTGCTCGGGTCGGGCGTGGTGGGCGTTGTCGCACTTCCGAAAGGGTCCCGCAGGGCTGAGCAGGGCGGTCATGATGGGGTCGGCGTAGGTGGTCCACCAGGTGGCGGGGCCGGTGGCGCCGTCGAGGCGGGTGGCCTCCCAGGCCCGCCAGAGGGCGTCGAGCCGGTCCAGGGCTTCGTCGTGGAGCCACCATCTGCGGCACCAGAAGAACCGGCCGCTGGTGTCGATGGGGCGGGCGTAGACGACGACGAGGTACTCCTGCACCCAGTCCGCGACCGACGGGTAGGCCAGCTGCGGGGCCTCGGAGGGCTGATCGGGGCCGGGGATCTCGGTGTCGTCGGGGAACCCGGCCCCGAGGCCGGTCCAGGCCGGGTCCGGCTCCGGGGTGGGTGTGACGGTCACGCCGCGGCCGCCCGGTCCCGTGCGGCTCGTGTCGCCCGGCGGGCTGCGCGGGGCCGGCCGGCGTGGACGACCTGGCGGAGTGCGTCGCCGGTGGTGCCGTTGGTGGCGGCGGTGATCGCGGGGGCGTGCGGGCCGTCCTGGTAGGGGATGGTGCGGATGAGGGTGGCGGGGGTCCCGGAGACCAGGACCACGGCCCGGCCGAGGGGGAGCGCGGCGAGAGCGGCGGGGTCCAGGACGGGTTCGCGGCGGGTGGAGCGGCTGGTGGACTTCCCGGATTGGCCGTGATTGACGCTGTCGGTGGGCCGTTCCCAGGTCCCGATGAGCTCGGAGAGGTCGGTGAGGAAGTCCCGGTCCTTCACCCCGCCGGCGTAGACGAGGACGTTCGCGGAGTCCCGGAGGGTCTTCCAGCCCTGTTCGCCCCAGAGCTGGACGCCCTGGGAGGGGGACTGGACGTAGGTGGACAGCAGGATCCCGCGGCTGCCGTAGTGGGAGTAGAGCTGGGGGAGGTCCTTCCACCGGCAGACGTTCGCGGCCTCGTCCAGGACCCCGGTGAGCGGGACGGGCAGCCGGCCGCCGGGGTGGGTGGTGGCCTGGTGTTCCGCTGCCTGGGTGACGGCGACGGTGAGCGCGGTGACCAAGGCCCCGGCGGACCCGCGGCCTTCCCGGCTCAGGGAGTAGAGGGTGTCGCGGCTGGTGACGAACGCGGCGGGGTCGAACGCCCGGGCCCTGGCAGGGCCGGTGGGTGGGGTGACCCAGCGGGTCGCGACCGGGTTGGTGAGGCAGCCGACCATCTGTAGGGCGGTCCCGTACACCCCGGCCCGTTGCCGGTCCGGGGAGTAGACGGCGGCGGCGACGGCGTCGGCGACCGGGTCGTGCCCGGCGGCGCGGAGCAGGACGGCGGGTTCGTCGTTGGTGGGCCGTGTCAGCCAGGTGTGGACCGCGGTGATCGGGCGGTGGTCGACGGCGGCGGCCAGGAACAGCCCGGCGAGCAGGGACCGCGCGGCCCCGTCGAAGTAGGCGTCCCCGGTGGCATGCGGGGTGCGGGCGTCCTCGGCGAAGTGGTCGGCGAGGTACTCGGCCTCGGTGAGCCCGTGCACCCCGGCCAGGGGGTCCCACCACCAGGTGGGGTCCGCCCCGACGATCCGCTGCGGGTCGAACACCCACACCTGCCCGTCCAGGCCGCGCAGGGCGGCGGTCCGCTCGACGAGGTCCGGTTTGTTGGAGGTGGCGATGACGGGGCCGGGCGCGTCGAGGATCGTGGGGATCGCGAACGCGCTGCTCTTCCCGGACCGGGTGCCCGCGACGATCAGGGTCACCATCTCGCACGAGCTGTACAGCGGGCGGCGGTCCGCGACGGTCCGCCCGAGCAGCGGGCCGGGGGTGTCCCCGACCGTGGACCCGAGCCGGTGGGCGGTGGCCAGCACCGCGGGCCCGGTCAGCCGGCGCAGGGCCCGGCCGCGGCCGAGGTGCCGGGCCGCGGCGTCCACCGGCTCCCGGCCCCCGCGAACCTTCGCGGTGACGGTGCGAGCGGTGATCCCCAGCCCGGCCAGGACGATCAGCAGCACGACCCCGGCGGCTACCCACCCGGTGACGGTCGGGGGAGCGGTGCTCCGGTCCAGCACGACCTGGCGGGTCAGGGTCACCGGGCCCGGCGGTCGCCGCGAACCGGTGAGCAGGGCGTCGGCGGTGGCGGCCAGCCACAGCCCGGCCCCGCCGACCGCGACCACCGTGAGGATCGCGATGGAGGCGATCAGGTAGCCGCTGTCAGTGCTGGCGGTCGACCGGGTCCCGCTGGTGGCGCTCACGGTGGTGGGCCCTTCTGAGGGTGGCGGCGTCGACGGCGAGCAGGGTCAGTCCGAGCAGGCCGAGCAGCTGCACCCCCAGCAGGACCGCGGCGAGGGCGACCCGGTCGGTGTCCCGCTGGGCCAGCCCGGCGGCCGCCACGACCAGGACCGTGGCGACCAGCAGCGGCCCCCGGGTCCGCGCGCGTCCCGCCCCGACCGCGAACCATCCGCCCGCCCGCTCCCCGTCCGCTCACCGCTGGGCCCCGCACTGTCATGGCCGGTCGGATCCGGGGTGGGGGGCACGGGTGGCAGCGTTCCAGCGGTGGCTGGTGTCCCGCCAGGTGGCCTCGGTGGCGGTCCGCCGTACCCGGAACGGCACCCCGGGGCGGGAGCCGACCTTGAGCAGGAACTTCCCGAGGCCGGGTTGTTCGGTGCCGTCCCCGCCCCAGTCCTCTGGGGAGGACCAGGAGGTGAGCAGGTCCCGTTCGGCGCGGGACAGGGTGACCAGGCCGGCCATGGCGTCGATCTCCTCGTCCTGCAGGGCCCCGAGCAGTTTCATGTCGGCGCGGGACAGGAACCCGCGGGCGATCTTGCGGTCCTCGGGGTCCGACAGCTCGAGGTCGTGGGGGGAGTGGGTGACCATCGCGAACGCCTGGCCGTCGGTGCGTCCGAGGCGGGTGACCTCATCGATGCGCCGGGCCATCCCGACCCCGGCGCGCAGGGACCGCCACAGTTCGTCCATCACGGCGTAGTAGGTGCGGTGCGGGGCGAGGCCGGCGTCGGCGAGCAGGTGCGCCCCGAAGATCGCGGCTGATCCGGCGTACCAGGCGTTGAGCAGCGCGGCGCCTTCCATCCGCCGGTCCATCCGATTGATCCGGGAGATGTCCAGGCACACCGCGGGCGCGGCCAGGTCGATGGCGTCCTGCCGGTTGTGGGCGAAGGTGTCCCCGAACGCGCCGGTGGTGATCGACCGCAGCGACATCACCAGCCCGGCGGTGAGCCGGTCGTACTCGGCGTCGTCCCGGGTCCCCAGCACGGTCCGGACCAGCTCGGGCCGGTCCGCGACCGCGGTGAGCAGCTCCGGCAGCACCGGGACGCTGTCGCTGCGGTCCCGGAGCACGGTGAGCAGCGCCGCGAGCGCGGTCTCCTCGTGCTCACGGAGGCGTTCCCCGCGGGACAGCTCGAGCAGCGCGGCGACCCCGTTCTGCTGCCAGCCGAGGAAGTCCGCGACGGCGGCGGTCCACTCGGCGTCGCCGAGGTGGTGTTCGGCGGTGTGCAGGGCCTGCCACAGCCCGCCGGGGTTGAGCACGTTCAGCCCGCCCAGGCCGCGGCCGATGGTCGCGACCTGACCGCCGAGGCGGGCGACGAGGTCGACGTAGTCAGGTTTGAGGTCGCCCATCACGAACGGGACGTGGCCCTGAAACACCGCGCCGACCACGAGTCGGGCGGTGAGGAAGGACTTCCCGACCCCGGCGTTGGCCAGGGTGAACGACCCGGGGTTGGAGATGACCTTGTGGAGCAGGAAGTTGATGGGGTCCGCGGCCACCGTGGTCGCGGTGAAGTAGTGCTGGCCGAGCACGGTCCCGATGTTCGGGACGCCGCTGCCGGCGGCGTGCGGCCACAGCCCGCAGACCTGGCGGGTGGTGCCCCGCCACTCCAGCGGGGCCTCCACCCAGCCGTCCGCGCCGCCCCCCGGGCCGGCCCAGCCTCGGGGTCCCGGCCGCGCCACCCGGGGCGGGCGCCGCGGTGCGGGAGCGGCGCGGGCGGGCCGGGCCGGACGGGTGCTCTCCGAGCCCGGGCGGCCGGCCTTGGCCAGTCTGGACTGGAGGATGGTGGGAAGGCGCATCAGCCGGCCTTGGCCTTGACCCGGCCGAGCAGGGTGTGGCGGGGCAGGACGATCCCGGTCGGCAGGGTCGCGGCGAACGCGGCGGGCTGGTAGCCGTAGCAGGGGCGTAGAGCGATCCGGGCGGGGCCGGCGAGCCGGTTCTGCACGGTCGCCCGCGCGCGGGGGAGGTCCGCGGGGTCCAGGACGGTCGCGGACACGAGCATCCCGAACGCGACCAGGCCGGCGCCGGCGGCTTCCTCCTCGGCGGCCTGGGCGGCGGCGAGGCTGTCGGCGCGGTCCCGGGCG
>JAABUV010005553.1_pt1 | contig 14308 bp, 30 predicted proteins | sample 5559971 | NCBI WGS metagenome assembly JAABUV01 (sample SAMN10711881, study PRJNA513362) | rock metagenome | isolation source: Antarctica rocks | place: Antarctica: Victoria Land, Knobhead nord | collected 2015-12-19
CGCGCACGTCGCCTGCTTCGGCGCGCTGCAGGCGGCGCTGCAGCTGGGGCTGCCCGGCCGGACGTTCAAGGGGCCCGTGTCGCCGCGCGGCAACGTGCCAGTATACAAGGTGCCAGCCCGCGCTGGCTGGCACCGTGCCTGGCCATGCTTCATCATGCAGACCAAGACTGTATGGTGACCCAGCAGTGGCTGGCCAAGAGCCACCGGCGCTACCCTCCTCGCCGTTGGTGTATGGGCATATATGTATGTGCTGCCTTGCCGTTCACGTTGCCGCCAGGGCGTGTTTGACCCGCACGACTTTGCGCCCTTGTTGGCTGGGGCCTTGCTCTGTATCGGCAGACGCGCCGCACGGCCAACAACGCGCAAGCGTGACGTGAAGGCTTCCCCGCAGGCCAACGGCGTGCAGGCGTGACCTGAGAGGCCGAGGCCCCTGCAGGCCAACGGCGTGCGTGCGCGACCTGATGGGTCGGGGGCCCCGCAGGCCAACGGCGTGCAGGCGTACACGGTGACGCTCGCGCTGTTCTTCGCGGGCTGGCGCCTGGGCGCGTTCAGCCCGGCGCGCGTGTACGAGCTGTTCGGCGAGATCCTGTCGGCGCTCAACCTGTTCAGCCTCGCCTTCTGCGGCTTCCTGTACGCCAAGGCGCGGCCCCGTCGCGCGTTTCGTGCGCGTCCCCGCGCGCACCCTGGCCAGCCGCGCCTCTGCTTGCCTCCTGCGCGCGCAGGTGCGACATGCCGGCCATGCTCTGCGTTCTCAGGCGCGCGCCACCATGTGCAGCTGTATTCATGCTCGGCTGCCGTACAAGGAGTGAGGCCAGGCAGCATGCCTGGTGGGGGGCGGGCGGGGCCGCCGTGCGCCGCCCCAGAGCAATCGCCGCACCCCCGTCAGCGTGCTGGAACTCAGCACTAGGCAACCGAGCGTCGGCGCGCTTCCTCGACAAGGATGACCGGCCACTGACATGGCGCGCGCAGGGCCGCTGCGCGCCGAGCAGCTCCGACGCGGGCACCACCGGCAGCCTGCTGTACGACTTCTACTGGGGCATGGAGCTCTACCCGCGCCTCGGCCGCGCGTTTGACCTCAAGACCTGGACCAACTGCCGCATGGGCATGATGGGCTGGGCGGTGCTTGTGCTCTGCTACGCCGCGGCGCAGGCGCGCCCGCCGCCGCAGTCAAACCTCTGTCTTGACAGCCCGCCCGTCTGATGGGCACGGCGGGCTGCGCCTGATGGGCGCGGCGGGCTGCGCCGTGCCGGCGCTGCCACGCCTTTGCGCGTGCACGCTCGTGGGGCCGGCGCATGTCCGGCGTGCGTGCGTGCGTGCAACGCCGTGCGGCTGCCAAGGAGGGGGGGTTTACCTGCTGACGCCCTGCTGTGCCGTGCTGCACCAGCGCGTGCCCGAGCAGCACGGAGTGTCCCTCGGCGCATGCATCGGGTGCGCTGCGGCCTGCCCAGTCCCATGCAGGCCTGCTCTTTGCGCGGCGAGCGTCGGCGTGCAGCGGCGTGCCCTGGGCGAGGCGCTGCCCGGCCCCGGCAGGTGCAGCGCGAGGGCGCGCTGGCGGACAGCATGGCGGTCTCGGTGCTGCTCATGCAGCTGTACATCTTCAAGTTCTTCCTGTGCGCGGCCCCTTGCTGACCACCGGCCCCTTTCTTATCACCAGTCTCTTCCCTACCATTGGTGAGACAAAGCTGCAGGGCGCTGATGCAGACGCGTCCATTGCCGAATGTTTCAGCCATTGCAGAGCACCAACCACAGTGTGAAGAGCCTCACTGCAGTGGTGAGCAGTGCCCTGTCATCCTGTCATGCACGGAGGCGCCCTGAATTGCAGGCAAGCAACATGGTTAAAGTAGGTGTTGCAGAAGTGGGTGTGGACATACTCGTGTAAGGCACGGGCTCCGCTTCACACGCGCGCGAGCTGGCCGCGCAGGTGGGAGACGGGCTACTGGTGCACGATGGACATCGCGCACGACCGCGCGGGCTACTACCTGTGCTGGGGCTGCCTGGTCTGGGTGCCCGCCGTGTACACCTCGCCCGCGCTCTTCCTGGTCTCGCACCCGGTGCGCTGGGGCGCGCCGGCCGCCGCGGCCATCGCGGTCGCGGGCGCAGCGTCCATCTACATCAACTACGACTCGGACCGCCAGCGCCAGGCGCGCCCTCGCTTAACCCTGCATGTACCCTCTGATAGGTTTTGGGCTGGACGCAATGAACAATAACCTGACTCGGACCGCCAGGCGCGCGCTGCCGCGCCCTGTTTGTACCCTTTGATAGGTTTTGGACTGGAGGGCTGGTTGCCGCTGCGCTCGGCGCGGCTGGCCGCAACGGCGCCCACTGATGCGGCAGCATTTCGAGTGAGAGACCCACACCGCCACTGTGAGGCTACGATGGTCTTCTGATGGTAAGAGCTATCACGACAGGGTATGGTGGTGGATGCGCCGCCACGCTCATGCCCGCTTGCAGGGCAAAGGCTGCCCTCGCAAGCCATATCACCCCCCTCGCCGAGACAGTCACATCGCTCGAGCCCTACATGCCAAGCAACCGCGACGGATTTGTATGGCATAGATGCAGCAAAGGTGTTTGCCAGACCGCGTACCGCTGTTCAGACCAGCTGCCGGGCGCCCAGGTGTTCCGGGAGAGCGGGGGCCGCGCCAGGGTGTGGGGCGCGCCGCCCAAGAAGCTGGCCGCCCAGTACACCACCGGCGACGGCACGCAGAAGACCGCCCTGCTGCTGCTGTCAGGCGCGCCGGGCCCTCCCAGCGCGCCCACGCTGTCCCTGGCGCGCCGCTACCCCTGAGGCGCGCGGTCGCTCGTATAAGCAAGGCTCCTGGAGCATTGCGCACCCCACCATGCATAACAAGTGCCAAAATGCCATAGAGCAACACACATGGGGACTGGGAGCGCCGCGAGTCCAGGAGGGGTGCATGCCAGCCATGTTTCGGGACGATCGGTATCAGTCTAAGTCGCGCGCCCTGTGCGCGCAGGCTGGTGGGGCCTGGCGCGGCACTTCCACTACCTGCCGGAGCTGGCGGCCGCGTTCTTCTGGTGCCTGCCGGCGGGCGGCGGGCGCGCGCTGCCCTTCTTCTACTTCTTCCCCTTCCTGACGCTGCTGCTGCTGGACCGCGCGTTCCGCGACGACGCGCGCTGCGCGGCCAAGTACGGCGCCGCGTGGGTGCAGTACTGCAAGGCGGTGCCCTACCGCATGATCCCCTACGTCTTCTGAGGCGCCGAGTCGGGGCTGCGTGACCCTCTGGACCCTGTGCCGCCATGGCAGCCTGTGCTTTAGAGAGCAGGCTGTTGAACAAACGCATGCGTTAGCACTGCTCAGCGCCCGCATAGCAGCAGTCCTTCATAGAGTGCAGCACCTGCATTGACCTTATTCGGGATATTTGAAATGCTGTGCGGGGGGGGTATACGAACGACGTGATCGCGGTCATGCGCTTCATTTCTGGTGTGTTTGGCGTGTTCACGTGCGCACAGTGCTGAGAGCTGGCGAGGTGACGCAAGGCTTGCCAGGGGTCGAGAGAGTGAGGCGCGTCAGTGTCCAAAGCACTCATTGCCTGTCCTGCCGCATGCCGCAAATGTGGCCACCCAGTGCAGTGCGGGACCTTGTGAGAAAGTTGATTGATTGCTCCCTTTATCTGGTCTGCTTGCAATAGTTATGCAAGCGTGGGCTTCAGGCACACAGCCCCACCCTGGCTACCATATTGCTCACTGCATCCAACCCCGCTTGATTACCATCGCATTACATGCATACAGGCCCCAGGCTTCATATTTATCACCCATAATAATCACCATAGTGAGACAAGACACAGACGCGTCACGTGCTAAAATATGGTGTCACATCGCCCACATTTGCAGCGATAGATGCATGTTGCTCAGGAGCGAATCATACAGCATGGTTGCCTCAAATTCTAGGACCCTTCAAACAGTACTTCTATGGTAGCATGCAATACACATGTTGCAGGAAACAGTGCTGGATTGCAACTTCTGTGATTGCAGAATACATTGCCTCATGCAGCACACACTATCAAACAGCTGGTCATCGAGGTTTGCCATTTCTCCTTGCCTGCAGCCGCATATGCAATCAGGCACCCGCTTCACAGCACATCACCTCTTTGTGCACAGCGCCATGCCATCGCCGATGGGCACAAAGGCCAGCGACACGCGCTCATCGCGCAGCAGGCTGTCGTTGAACTTGCGGATGGCCGACGTCGCATTGTCATCCACGCTGCTATCCGCCACGCGCCCCTTCCTGCACCCCATCAAATGATTCAGTGAGTACAATCTACAATGAAACTGGTGTGAACACATGTGACACACGTGAACTTGTGTCTTCCACAATGGTTTTGACAATGCACAAGCATAAGAGCGAGCTGCAACCGCGGCGCATGCCCCTCCATGACTGTGCTGCCACCGCCGGCGCTGTCTGCACGGAGTGAGCATGCATGCCACCAAAGCACAGAAGCCTTGCGATCGCACCAGAGCACGTTGTCAACCGCAATGACGCCGCCGGCGCGCACCAGCCGCAGCAGCTGCTCAAAGTAGCCCGCGTACCCGCTCTTGTCCGCATCTGCGCGTTGCACGCAACTGCCTTTCACGCATCAGCTGCATGCTGACACGCGAGACCCTGAGCCGAAGAACCTCCACACATTTGACCAGCATCCGTGCACACATACAGGGCCCCCTGCCCCCTCATGCGGGCAGCAGTGTGCTGGGCTGCCTTCATGCGCGCTGACGCACGAGCGCGGCAGGCTTCCCGTTGGCCACGCCCGCATGCATGTGCAGGCAGAGCAGCGGCGCACCTATGAAGGCCAGGTCATAGCTCTCAGCGTGACCTTCATCCAGCAGTGCCTGCAGCGACTCTGCCGCAGGCCCCAGCCGCTGCTCCACCTGCGCATTTACTCCATGCTCAGCCCCTGGCGGTACCCCTATGCAAAGACTTTTTCACAGGGAGCTGTTCTCCGACCGCAGCCAGCCAGACCACCCTCGAGGCAACATACTGCACAGGCAGGTGGTGTGTGTCATGTGACGCATTCAAATCCCCACTGTATGTGCAAGCACCAGCCCGTCAATGCACAAAAGTGCGCAGTGACCCGGCCCCACCCTCATACCCGAGGCAAGGCACATGCAGCCGTGCTGGGCGTGCGCTGTGGAGGCGTGCTGGCCCACCTTGTGACCAACGCCGGCCGCGTCCCACGTGCGCCGCGCGATGGCAAGTGAGTCCGGGTCGCGGTCGCAGGCCACCAGGCGGCCGCTCTCTGGCAGCGCCTGCGCAGATTGCAGGCGCTGCTTCATGGACAAGCTTGTGCGCCAACCGGCTGATGGCACCCACAGGCCCGCAATGCATGGTGTTGCGAGAGCTGTCGTGACCCCGCCTCAGTCGCCTTCACAAGATGGGAGCACAGAGTCTCGGCTTGCCAAGGGCAGCTAGCACCCAGTCGCGGAGGGACGTGACCAGCAAACAACCACAAGGGGGGCTCCAGCGCGCCCTGCACAGGCTTTCCATGGGTGGGCGCATGTTTGGGCGTCATTTAGGCTTAGCCCATGCGCAGGAGAGACAATCATGGGCGCACCAGCGCGACTGCAAGTGCGGAGTAGCCGGTGAAGACGCCGACCTCCACGGCGCGCGCCACGCGCAGCGTCTCCGCCAGCCACGCCAGCAGCGCTCCCTATGGGAGAAATGGAGTTGGGACGCTGTGGCAAATGCTACGTGCAAAAAGCATAACGTCGGGCATGAAGACATCATGACACAATTGCTTTTCTATGCTGTATACAAGTGCTCATGCAGGCCCCAGGACGCGGCAGGAATATGCAGCACGTGTTGTCAGACAAAGCGAAAGACTGCTGCAGAAAGTTCTCTGCATGCGACACCTCTGCTGCCTGCAGCGAGGCCTGCCAGTGCCGCAGCAGTTCTATCAAGTGGGGAAAAGGAACATTGCATGCGGATACGCACATGCAAACAAATGTGATACTAAAAAAATTGGGTAGCGTGAAATAGCCCTCGCACCTGCTCAGGCGCGACCTGGTTGTTGCGCCGCTCGGGGTATGCAGCCGCGGTGTCTGTGCGGAGCTGCTGCAGAACCTGGCAGGGTACACATACCACATTCACAAGGCGCAGTCAACTCACCATGCCCTCACAGCAGGTCACTATTTAGTTGACTTGACGAGCGCTGCAAGCACAGGGTGGTACAGGTTGCAGGCGCACGACGCAAGGGGAGCACCTCCGGCTCCCGTGTGTGGCTGAGCAGGTAGCCGTACAGCCGATCGTCTAGCGCGGTGACCGACTTGTTAATGGTGCCGCTGCCGGCCCTGCTTGCCAGCCAGTTCCTTACACATCGTTGGTGCATTGTTGGTGCATCAAGCGTAAATGCTTATGAAGCTGCAGAACAAGAGAGCAGGGTGGTGGTGGCAGTGTGAGGCGCGCACCCATTGCTGCCGGACGCGTCACATGTAGCAGGCCTGGAACACACGCGGCGATAGGCCTGCACCAGACAGCGTCATGCAAGACAAAGAAGACATGGGCTCGACGACCAATGCTGCAGGTATACACTGCGCTGAGCAGTTGTGCTTCGTCACTCCTGGCTGTCAGGCTCACCTTTGAGGACGCAGGCACCAGTTGCTGCCTCGTGTGCGCAACACGCCAAGCAAACGGCCGCACACAGCAAGAAAGCTGCGCAGCCTTCACATGTAGGAGCGGCATGTTCATTGCATGGTCACTGAGTGCCGCCCTGCGGCCAAGGCGGTTTCCTGGGTGCGGCAGTGTGCCAGGTACGCTCAGCTCCCTCAGCAATGACGTACAATCATTGAGTGCATTGATCCTATGACATAACTCCCAAGGCCCAGGCAATGGCAGAGGGTGAACGGGGTGAACAGGGTGGACGGGTCGCCCCTGCAGCTCAGCCGAGAAACTCTCAGAGGTGCCTTTCGTTCTATAGCACAGTGTACCTCGCCTACGACAACGAGCTGCCAACCGCTCCTTGCAGCAGCTACTGGCATTCCAGACAGGCCGGGTTGCGTGGTAGCGTCGCGCACGAGCCGCAACCATGGGGGGCGGGCTGACCTTCCTGAACAAGAAAACATGGCATCCGGGGCGGATGCAGAACCAGGAGGAGAAGTGGAAGCGCGAGCAGACCGCCGAGAAGGAGGCCAAGAAGCTCGCGGAGATTAAGACGCAGATCGAGCAGGAGCGCCAGAACGAGGAGCTGCAGCAGGTGGCCGTGGCCGCGGGCGTCAAACCGTGCGCCTGGCCCGCCCTGCACGCGGGCCCGCGGCTCCAGAAAGACCGTGTAGGCCTGCAGTGGGGTCGCTGCAAGGCCCTGCGAGGAAGGAGACGGAGCGCAAGGTCAGGCAGGGCCGCGTGAGCTCCTCTGCGTGACTGTGTGTGCCCACTTGGCGACTGTCGGCCTGGCAAGACTGCGCCGAGCTCTTGCAGGGAAGGGAGGTTCTGAGCCTGGGTGCTCCTGCGGAGCGCCTGCAGCAAGAGGTCTGGTTGCCGGCCTTGTTGCAAAGGGACCTGGTCTGCGGTGTGCGTGCACGACGTGCCACAGCCTGGGCGCGTCGGTCTCGCGGTGCCAGCAGAGCGTGTGCTTGCCAGCCAGCCTGCAGCCCAGGCGCGGTTGACTGGCTGGCACGGGTGGCGGCCGGGCGCCTCCTTACGCCTGTGCCCTCTGTGTGCACACCGAAGCATGGCCCTGCTGGCGCGCCACCCCGACGCCGGCGGGCGTGCGGCAGGGAGGCGGACCGCCTGGACTGGATGTACCAGGGCGGCATGGTGGCCAAGCAGGAGGCTGACAAGCGCGCCGAGGAGCAGCTGCTCGGCGTGCGCCCGGTGGACCTCGTGGAGGCGGCCGCGCCCACCAAGGTGCCGCACGGCGCTGCTGCGGCGCGGGCCGCCAAGTGGTTCAGGTCGAGGGGAACGAGCTCACGCAGCGTGGAAAGCCGGCGCGCGCTTGAGATGAGCGTGACCTTTCTGGCGTGTGGCCCTTGGACCTGGTTGGCGCCGCCGCGCGCAGACAGGCGCCCCCTTCCCTTCCCCCCCAAATCTGCCGATGCTGTGGTCTGAATCGTGTACCGTGTTGCCACTGCTGCTGCATTTGCTATGGTGAGGGAGCATGCGCGCGCGCCGCCCGCGGCCAGGCGGAGACGGTGGCGCAGCTGCCCTCGTTCTACGCCGAGGACACGCCCGCGTCCGCCAACGAGCTGTGGTCGCGCCTGCACAGCGACCCGCTGTTCGCGGCGCGCCCCGCCGCGCGTGCCGCCCTGACACTGCACACACGGAGGCCGACTGGTGCGGGTGTCTGGAAGAGTGTGTCCCAGTCAGGTGGGAATGGCATTCACAATTATTGGCAGCGTCGGCCAGGGCTGCTGAGTCTCAGCTGCCCCGGCGCCCTGCTGCTTGCAGTGCGGCCTGTCAAGGTCTGATGGAATGGGGATGCACACAGTGGCTGCGTTTGTGTGCGTTATACGCGTGGCGGCCGCGTGGCGGCCGAGACGACATGTGGCGCGCACTGCCGCCAGCACTGGCGCTGCTCTTGGTGACGCGGCCGCTGCGGTGCTCGTGTGATGCCGGCATGCCAACAGCGCGCTGTGCCGGCGGCAGATCCGGCAGCAGGAGATTGCGGCGCGCCGCAGCGTGGCCAAGAACCCGGTCAAGATGGATGCCATCAAGCGCGAGGTCGCGCTGGCCAAGGCGCAGCAGGTGCTCGCGTTTGGCGCATGCGCACACCCTACCCTATCCCTACCAGCAGCTGCATGCTGAGGCAGTTCGAGCGATGGTGCACACGTGCGGCGCGTGTTCTGCGCTGCTACCAGCAGCTTGATGCGGAAGCGCTTGCGGCGATGGTGCCCGCGCACGGCGCACCTGCCGCGCTGCTACCAGCGGCTGCATGCTGAACTTGCATCGGTGCTGCTCGTGTTTGGCGCGTGCTGCTTGGTACCAGCAGGTATAGTATGGTTTATGCAAAGTATTGTTTATGCGCAGCGAGGCAACCGCGCCAGCATTCCCGTTCTGGCGGACTGTTTGTGGACGGGTGGACAGACTCACTCGGCACAGTGTGCCTGGGAGCGCACACTGCTGCAGGGCCTGAGGCTTTGCCACATGATGTGGGCGTGACACATATGTGCCAAGGCGGCAGACTCATTCCAGCAGTGATCGGCACACCCACCTTGCAACACAGCAGGCGTGAGGATGCAGGGCTGCACTGCACGCCTGATGCCCTTGACGGGCCCCATGCGCGCTGCGCAGGCTGCGCCTCCGGCCTCTGGCAAGGCGGAGAAGCACGCGCGCAAGGAGGCGCGCAAGGAGGCCAAGCGCGCCAGGCGCGACGCCGAGCTCGCGGCCGCGCACGCCGTGCTTGCGGCCGCACGCGACAAGGGCGCGCTGCCGGCCGCGGCGCCCGCCCTGGCAAACCCTGACGGGCGCCCGGCCGCGCCGCGACCGCGACCGCGCTCGCGCGAGCGCGGGCGCGAGCGCGACCACGACCGTAAGCGGGCGCGCCACGAGGAGCGGGGCCGGGCGGGGCCGGGCGGGGACACGGAGGGGGCCGAGCGCAGGCCCGAGCGCGGCGTTGGCCTCACCGACGGCGGGGAGCGGCACAGTAGGGCGGGCGATGGGGGCGCCGCGCAGTCTGGTGCGGACGCGGACGCCGGTCCTGCCGCCGACGTCGCGGGCCGGTCGGCGCGCGGCGGCGCCGGGGACTCGCGCGCGCACCGCGACGGCGCGTCTGTCCAGGGTGGCGACCTGCGCTATGGGCTCAACCACGCCGAGGCCACGAAGGGTTACATCAGGCGCGTGGCAGCCACGCGCTCGCCTCTAGGGCCTGTTAGGCGGGGCCTTTGCTGCTTTGTTTTGGGAGAAAGCCGGCGGTGTGGTCCTTATATTGCCATGATGCCGTTCATGACACGTCCCTGATAGCGAAGACCTGCCAGTGCTCAGTTATGATTGCACACACAGGGCACATAACGCACAGCGCATGGCACACATAGGGCTAGAAATCCTATTGTGCATGGCCCGCCAGGAGCGACCTGGCGGCGGCGACGCGGCTGCGTCTGGAGGAGGCCGCGCGGGCGCGCGAGGACGAGGCGCGCGAGAAGGCCGCGCAGCGGTACGAGCGCAAGGAGTACAAGTGCGCGCCGCCCCACCCCAACCCTACCCTTCTGCTGTGAGAGACAGCACAGCGCACGGACAATGTCTCCTGCTTACGTGGGCTCGATGCAGCGTGTAGGAGCAGGAATGCAAGCCTTGACAGCAGAGCCTTTCAGTGACCCAGGCGTCTCTTGATGGTGCATGAGGATGTGCTTGAGTCGTCCCTCGAGGTTTGTAGCGTGATCCAGTCTGGACCAGTCTAAACCAGTCTGCCTCGAGTCACCGTGTTTGGCCACTGCTTGCGCGCAGGACGGGCCGCCTGAGCGCGGAGGAGCGGGCGGCGCGCCTGGCGGAGATGACCGGCAACGCGGACGTGCATGAGGAGGCGCGCTGGTCGCGCCTGCGCAACGCGAAGGCCACCGACGATGCGGAGGAGGCCGCTGCGGCCGCCGAGGCGCAGGCGCGGCGTCCCGCTCGCCGAAAGCGCATCCCGGGACTCTGCCACAAGGGCTGGGCAACTCGCCCTAACTTGACCTCTAACCCTAGAGCAGGCGCTGAATAGTGAGCCTGCATCACAAGCGCCCATAAAAAAAATTGAGCTGGCGCCGCCGGGAGGAGCGCAAGACCGACGACGCGTGCGCGCGCGCGCAGGAGCGCGCCGGCCGTGGCGCCGCCGAGCGCGGCGGCGCGCACCACTCGGACACGGCCGGCTTCCTGCGCGCGGCGACGCGCGAGGTGTACGGCGCGGCCGGCGGCGGCTCGCTCGCGGAGCGCGTCGGCCGGCAGAAGTTCTACGCCGACCGCGGCGGCGAGGGCGCGGCGGCCTTCCGGCGCTGAGGCAGCGGGGCGCTGGGGGCGGCGTCATGGTGCTCAGCCTGCGGACAGGGCGGGCTGCGCGCGCCGCCAGGCTTGATGGAGGCGGCGCGGCGCGCGGCGGCCCAGCGGAGCGACCGGTGGAGGCGGCAGGAGCTTTTGCGCGCCGCGGCGCGTACGGTGCCACAGGCCGCAAGGGCCGTCGGTGTAGGATTCTGATATGGGCGTTGGCGGGGAACTCACGGCGCTGGTCGGGCGTGCGGGGGCCGCAAGAAGTGCCTGTAAGGGGTTGGGGAATGCAGAGCCTTGGTTGACAAAGATCTCACTTGTCGCAGCGTACGCGGAGCGACCAGGTTGGTGACATGTGACGCTGGTGTTGCCCGGGCTATACGCAGCGTATCTTGGGCCCACCAATTGCGGCGGCACACTGTAATCAGACAGCGTTGTCACCATGCACTTGGTGTGGCGTGACAGCGTGCTTGGCACTGTGTCATGACAATGTGCTTGGGTATGTGTCATGTTGAAGGGCATGGGTCTGGTGCACAGCTTTGCCATCAGCGTCGCGGTGCGAGTGGGTCTAGGATCCAGAGTGACACGGTGGTGCCGGCACGCAGGGATTCAGGAATCTGCATGCACGCCCTTTTGTCCAAGCGGGCCAGATAGCATCAAGAGCTCAGCTCTTTGCAAACCCAAAAAAAGCAAACACAGAAGCGCAATCGCTTGCGCATAAGCGCCACCGCTTGCGCGGCGTCAGTCGACGCCGCTGCCGCGCAGCGCGGCGAGCCGCTGCCGCACGTCTGCAGGCAGTTCTTCGTCGTCGGCAGCGGTGCTCGGCGGCTCGTCCGGCGCATCCCGCTTCCGTGACGGCGGCGCGGGCTCGCCCGCCACAGCCTGTCCGTCAAGCACACATTGTGCTATATCGGCCCGCGCCTGACCACAAGCCCCCAGCATGTGCACCTGACGCTCTCTGCCACCGCCTAAATTTGCAGCGCCGCATGCATAAGCACATAAGCGTGCTTTTCTTCACCAAGATCGGAGACTTACCGCAAGCACCGGCTGCACCCTCTGCCCGCAACTGTTGATCAAGCCTGGCGTCCCCGTTCCCGTGCTCTTTCCCTTGCATGATATGCATGATATGACTCATCTGAAGCCCAGTGCTTGATGCACACTGCGCCCCCCTCGCCCCCACCCCCACACGAGCAGCGCGCGCACCGGCTGCGCCCACTGCGCGCGGTGCTCCTCCGGCGCCGCGTCATCGTCGCCCACAGGCGTGTTCCACCAGACGGGCCCACCGAAGCGGCCGTCGCCGCTGGCGCACGCCACGCAGCCGATCTGCACATCCGGCGTGATGCGCTGCTGCGCGCCGCGCACCGCCAGCGGCACCCTGGCCACGCGCGCGCGGCACTGACGTCGGGGCATGCACGACAGAGCGCGTGCTCGCTGCATTCGCATTACACTTATAGCATGCGCGAGAGAGCGCGTGCTCGCTGCGCTCTCCTCGCTACTTTGCACTCCAAGCTCACGGTCCGGCCCGCTCGCCAGCGGCTGGCTGCCGGCCGCGCTGGGAGTATTGTAGTAGGAGTGACTGGGGCGCGCGTGTCGCTGGACACAGGCATATCACACCAGCGCTCCTGGCTGAGGCTGCGGCGCAAGAGCATGCGCAGACGATAGCTTGGTCGCGCTGGCACCTAGGCCTTGCACCCAGCCTATGGCTCTGCTGCTGGCGGGCGCCCTCTGTCCTATCAGAGCAGTGGCACCTGGTAAGCAAGAAACCAGAACACGCCGCTGTCAGACAACCACAGTGAGGCTGCCATAGAGACGCTGGTTACACATGTCAGTAATTTGCTTGAGGCATAACAGCCAGAGAGCCGGTTTAAGAGGAGGCTGCAAACTGCCTGGCACCAGGAGGGCCGTCCGCTGTGCGCACCGGCAGAGCGAGGTCGTGCCAAAGTTGTGGTTGCCCTTCTGGATGGCCAGCATGGAGCACAGGATCTCGTAGCCCGGCTTGCGCCACTTGGCTATCAGCGCGCCATCCGCGATCTTCTCGCGCACCAGCCAGTCATACTGCGCTCGCGCGCACGCGCCCGGCCGTCTGCGCTCCTTCCTTCCAGGCCAAACAAGGATGATGCAGCAAGGGCAGCCGGTCAGGCGCGCACCAGCTCGCGCGACATGACTTTGCGCACATACATCAGGTCGTAGAGGAAGCGGTTCTTCTCCCAGTGGATGCGGTGGATCTTCCAGGTCAGCTCGTTCTTGCGGCGGCCCTCGTGCTCCTCGTTCACGGCCTCCTTCATCTGCGTCTCAAAGTCCTCCACCACCTCCTCTATGAGCTCCCAGCCGTCTGGGATCTTCTTGTTCTTCATGCGCCGCCGGTATGCCACTGCGAGCACGCACGCGACCGTCAGCGCGCAGCAAGGTGCACCATGGCGTACGGGGGCGCCGCGAGCGAACAGCCAAGACACACGCAGGGCAGAGCTGCCAGCAGCGCCGGTGCACTCACTGGTGGCTTGTTGCAGCAACGCGGAGACCCAAGGTTCGGGCACGGCCTGCAACTCCTCGGCTATAAACGTCACTGCACGCTTGCCGCTGTGTGGTCCACCTCCTTGATGCTGGGCAGCGCTTATATCGGCCTGGGAGGGCACTGTCAAGTGCGCAGCAGCTGAGCCAGCCTGAACAGGCCGCCCCCCTCAACAACCTTGAGGCGCATGGGCACATGGGCTCCCGTGCCTGACTCTTGGGCCGTTTGGCGCGGTGAGTGCACCGAGCCAAGCCCCCAGCCAGCATGCAGCGGATAAGCAGGCATGTGCAGCAGCAGCACGGACTGCGTCTGAGGCCCGCGCGGTGGAGCGCAGGCTGAGCATAACAAACGCTCAGCATTCTCAAGCTCAGGCGTGCGCAGCGCTCGTCTGCGTTGCAGGCTCTCTCGCGTGCCTGCGCCGTGAAGCATCCCTTGCCTGCAACTAGCGTGGCTCTGGCGTTCGTTGCGGCCTCAGCTTCTCAGTATGCTTCCCCGCTGCTTTGCTTGACCAATGCAGGTTGGGAGGCAGGTCTACGCCGCTGCCGAGGCGGCCCCGACTTTTGGTCCCTTTCCGCATGCGCTTGCCCAAAAGATGCGCTGCCTGACAACGTGCTGGCAGCAGGAGGGCCGCCAGTCCCTGGCCACTTGTTGTCAAGCGCTGATATTGACACAGGCAGACAGTCCCCCAGCGTCCTGAGGCCAGCGCAAATATGGCGAAAACGTTTGACACGCAGCTCGGCGCGCCGCGCGTCCCAGGGCGGGATGGAGTTGGCGGAGCCGTGGCCGGCGGGCCCGCCGTCCGGCAGCGCCGTGTACGACTCGTGCACCGAGAGCGAGCCCGCGGGCAGCAAGGACTCCTCGCTGCGCGGCGGCGGCGCCTTCCTGCGCGGCCGGCGCAGCCG
>JAABUV010005554.1_pt1 | contig 14308 bp, 14 predicted proteins | sample 5559971 | NCBI WGS metagenome assembly JAABUV01 (sample SAMN10711881, study PRJNA513362) | rock metagenome | isolation source: Antarctica rocks | place: Antarctica: Victoria Land, Knobhead nord | collected 2015-12-19
CCCTCGGCGAGCTATGGGATGGCCCCGGCAGCAGTGTGGAGGCCCACCTCTTTGCGCCGCTGGCAGGCGATGATCGCCTGCTGATCTCGTCTGATCGCACGGGAGACAAACGGCCGGCAACCTGGCGGGTACGCACCGGCGAGCGCAGTGATCTGGCGCTTGATGCCCTCGTGGGCGAAGTCGTCGCCTGGGACTGGTCAGCTGATAATCGCCACGTGCTCCTGTGCGGGGTCCGCCACGCCGTGCAACACCTCTACGTGTACGCTCTGCCTGGCAACACAGTGACGCGCCTGCACCACCCCGCTGGCACCTTGGGCAGGATGGTACCCGGCTCCTTCGCCCCATCCGGTGAGATCATTGTGCCCTGGCATGACTCGACCCACCCCCAGCAGATCATCGCCCTTGATGCCCAGACAGGGGCGCGGACCCACACTGTCCTTGCCGCAGGGGAGGCGCCAGCCGGCCATCCCTGGCGGTCGGTGACCTATCCCTCGACTGATGGCCAGGAGATCCAGGCATGGCTCGCCCTGCCGGAGGGTGCAGGTCCCTTCCCCGCGATCATCGACATGCACGGCGGGCCCATGGCCGTGGCCACCGACTTCTTCCTGCCGCAGAGCCAGGCCTGGCTGGACCACGGCTTTGCCTTCCTGTCCGTCAACTATCGGGGCTCCACCACGTTCGGCCGCGCCTTCGCGCAGAAGATCTGGGGCGACCTGGGGCATTGGGAGGTGGAGGATCTGGCCGCGGGACGGAACTGGCTGGTTGAGCAGGGCCTGGCCCGCGCCGATGCGGTCTTCCTCACCGGCTGGTCCTACGGTGGCTATCTGGTCCTGCAGGGTCTGGGCACACATCCCGCCCTCTGGGCAGGCGGCATGGCCGGCATCGCCGTCGCCGATCGGGCCGCGCAGTACGCGGAGGCGTCCGACGCACACAAGGCGGGCGTCGCTGCTCTGATGGGAGGCACACCTCAGGAGAAACCCGAGCAGTATGTTGCCAGCTCGCCGATCACCTACGCTGCCCAGGTCCAGGCCCCCGTCGTGGTTATCCAGGGCCGCAATGACTCCCGGTGTCCCGCCCATCAGATGGAACTCTACGAGGCGCGGATGCGCGCGCTGGGCAAGCAGATCACCGTGCAGTGGTTCGACGCGGGCCACCTGGGCGCCTTCACCCAGGTCGACCTGGCCATTGAGCATCAAGAGGTCTTCCTGCGCTTTAGTCTAGGCATCTTGGGCCAACGTGGATGACGTACCTCCTACCGCCTGCGTACCCTGGCCAGTGAGGGAGCAGGCCATCAGTCATGACAAGAGGTGACCACTGAGCCGAGGGGGCTTCGCTCCCTGTCGGCAGGGCACGATCACCGCGCCACCTTGCGAGGCGGGAAAAGGTCCTGGCGCGTCACGTCCGCGGCTGGCGTTCCTGGCTAGACACGTGCTGTGCGGACGTGGTGGTTCGACTGGGCCAGGGCGGCGACGCCCATCATCACGATGCCCCCAGTGGCAAACAGCGGCGCCACCCCCACGCTGTCCGTGAGCCAGCCGCCGAGGAGGGAACTGAGCGGGATGGACACGACGGCGACCGATCCGCTGAGCCCCCACACCCGGCCACGATAGCGCTCAGGGACCAGCATCTGCGTCACGGCGCCCATGGCCACGCTGCCGGCCGTGAGGCCGAAGACGACCGCGGCTTCCAGCGCGGCCGTCAGGGGCAGCCAGGACGAGGCGGCCATCCCCACCGTACAGCCCCCGGCCATGCCCCACCCGCTGATCAGGAGAGGACCAGCGCCCACACGGCGCTCCAGAGGACCGGCCACGGCGCCGCCGATGATGCCGCCGACAACACCCGCCGCCTCGATCACGCCCAGAGCCACGGCACCGCCGTGGAGCCGCTGGCTGACCAGGGCCGGGTACAGCGGGCCCAGGAACGCGGCCATGTTGATGAGCATGCTCAGCCAGACCAGCGCCCGCAGGACGGGCTGCTCCATGATCACCCGCCAGCCATCACGGATCTCCCACAGGAAGGACGAACGGGTTTGGTCAGAGGTCGGGGCAGGCTGATGGCGCCGTGCGGGCAGCGGCGCCAGCGCGACGACCAGGGCAGCAATCAAGAACGAGGCAGCATCGCCTGCCACGGCCCAGGCGGCTCCTACTGCGGCCACGACGATCCCGGCCAGGGCGCTGCCGCACAACGACGCGATGCTTCCCACGGTGGAGAACAGGCCCGAGGCGGTCGCCAACAGATCGCGCTCCACGATCTCGGGCAGGAGCGCGGCGCGTGCCGGACCAGCGACGGTGGTGAGGCTATTGAGCAGGAAGACGGCCAGGAAGATCGCCGCTGAAGGGGCCTGGCCACGCTCGGCCATGAGGGTGGCCAGAGCGCCCACGACGCCCGCGGCCAGCAGGTTAGCCACGACCACGATGCGCTTACGATCCGCGCGGTCAGCCAGCAGGCCGGCGACTGGGCCGATGATGATGCGATCCAGCTGCCAGACCACCTGGATCAGGGAGGTCTGGAGGGCTGAGCCGCTCTGCGTATAGACGATCCACATGATGGCCAGGTTGAAGAAGGTGTCGCCAAGCGTGGAGATACTCTGGCCGCTCCCCAACACCAGCACGGTGCGGTTGCGGAGCACGCGGAGGTAGAGGGACCCTTGTGCGGGAGATCGCGCTGGCGTGGCCATACTCTCCCCTTCTCTCGTGGCCCAGGATGTAGCCACTCGCCGCCCCGGCAGTGAGCCGCGGATCGCGGACAGATCTGGGAGGCGGCCGGAACGGACCCGTGGGGAGGCCGTCGCGGATGCGTCTGCCGCGGCTACCGCGCGGCGGCCTGCCGCGGCACGCTGATCACCTCAAGGGTGTCCCGGGCGACGATCACCTCCAGCACGGCCTGCGCGGTCACGCTCTCGAAGCGCGTGACCAGTGCCGGAACGCCGCCCGCCTCCACCTCCACAAGGGGCAGAGTGCGTATCCGCCCGTGCTGCCGCTGAAAAGCCTGACTCCGCGGCGTCAGCGAGGCGATGGCGCTCACCGTGCCGAGCCCGTGCGCCCGTCCACATTGGGAGCAGTCTGTCCCCACATCACGGTTCCCGCCCAGGATCGTCGGGCTGATCCGCAGCGGCGCCTGGTGTCCGCACCAGGGGCAGCGGGCCGCGCGCCCAGCAATTCCCTGCTGGTAGACCTCAGACAGCCGCGCCGTGATGCGGTTGAGCGCGGGCTTGAACGCGGTGACGCCCTCCAGGAAGTGGGTTGACGTGCTGCCTGTGCCGAGCAGGTCAAGGATCCATCCCCGCACCTGGATCACGCGACCCTGACCGAGGCAGTCGGGACAGTCGAGCTGCAGGTCGTGGCCATCGGTGAAGCGGCCCACCAGCCGGCGCTGGCCACAGTCCGGGCACCAGATGCGCGTCTCCCGCCATCCGACATCGTCAGGCGAGATCAGCCCGTAGGACCGTGCGTCGGCGGCCAAGGTCGTGGTGAAGAGCCGCCGCAGCGCCCTCTTCCCGCGTGCCAGGCGCGCTTCGACGGCTCCTTCGCTCAGGCCCAGGCGCGCTGCCACCTCTGCTTGGGGGATCTCCTCAATGTATTTCTGGACGAGGACCTCGCGCGTCTCGGGCGGCACGAGGGCCATGGCGCGCTCCAGCAGCCGGGCCAGGTCAGCCCGCTCGAACTCTGCCTCCAGGTTGATGTCGCCGGCCAGCCGCCCGTCCACCTCGCCCCATGGCTCTGCCAGCCTCACCAGCCGCGCTGCGGTGCTGCCACGCCCCCGCGCCCAACGCAAGCAGACGTTTCTCGCCACCCCCCGCAGCCATGCCTCCCGCACTGTCGCACTGTGCGGATGAGCAGATTTCTGCCAGGCTTCGAGCAGTGCCTGTTGTGTCAGGTCCTCTGCCGTGCCGCGGTCGCCGCTAACACGCGTGCAGTAGCGCAGGACCATGGCGCGCTCGTATGCCGCTGTCTCCTCGTCTGATGCGCTCACGGCCACCACGAAGATCTCCTTCTCGTTCCCCGATGGGTCTGGTACCTGTATACCGCTCTGGGAGCTGAAAATCCTACGCCGTTTTCTGCGCCCGCGTCAGCATGAAGCTCCAGCCACCCCAGCTGTACGGTCAGGGAGCCTACATCCCAGCTGCCAATCGCAGAGTGATGGAGCGGTAGCGGTGGGAAACTAAGCGCACAGAACCACTGGGGTACCCACCCTGATCGGTCAGGGCGCTCCCGCAGCAGCGGTGGTCGACCAGAGAGCCAGCCCTTTTCCCGCCCGCAGGCGCGCGGTGATCGCCCTCTGCGGCCACAACGCCACAGTAGTCACGCTTCGCAGCGCATGATAAGAGAGTCTCCGTTCTCAGGGAGAGTCCTGTGTGCTATCACTGCTCCCTCCCTCGACATCGCTCCCCGTCACCAGAGGGGGTCCTCCGTGACCGCTGTCCTCCTCGTGCTGCAGCTAACCCGTGCCTCTGCGACGCATCACCAGGAGCGACACGGCGGCTCTGCACCGGCTCGGATGACCACAGCGGCCAGCACCAGGGGCACAGGGCACGTGATGACGCAAGGGCAGAGCGCGTACGGCGGCATGAATCTGGCGATCCTAGCGGCGATACCGCTCCGACGCGCTATCCGTCCGAGAGCCTGATCCCTGTGGAGTGGCTCTTCACAACGGGCGCACGACCGCACGAGGAAGTAGACCTGATGACGATGAGTGAGGAGCTGAGCGAGCGGTGGCGACGGGAGGTCCGGCGGCGCTTCCGCACGGCCCAGGAGTTGGGGCGCTGGATGCACAGCCCGCACCCCAAGCTCGGCCGCCACACCCCGGCCCACCTCATCGGGGCGCAGCAGTACAGCTTGGCCCTCGCCCTCGTGGAAGAGCTGCCGGTCCTGCCCTGAGGAACGACACGAAGAGTGGCCAGCGCGTGTGCCACAGGACGATCACCGCGCCCCGCGGCGGGCGAGAGAAAGGCCCTGGCTTCCCCCAAGCCAAAGGCAACCCGCCCTAGACGCGGTGAGGCGAGACGCTGTCCTTGTCGTGTTATGTGCTGCCCGTGCGGGCGGTGCAAGAAACCTGCCGCATGACCAGCCTGTGCCGCCAGGTTGATGCGCCGGCTCTGCAGATCCACACGCTGTGCTCTGCCACGGGTGCCCGTGCGGGCGGCGTCGGGGGTCACAGCTTTGTTCGGCACACCCACATCTCCGCCCTGGAGAGCGTCAGCGCGGCTGGCCACCCTGCGGAAGGGGCACCCTTTCTCTGGCCCGCAGGCGCGCGGTGATCACATCCTGCGCCCCCGCCCGTTGAGGGACACCACACGCAAGGACCTACGCTTTGCCCATGATGCGGTTCATGTTCGTGCCGCACTCCGGGCATGTTCCTTTCATCATCCGACGCCCGTTGGTGGTCGTCTCGTGCGGATCCTTCATCACCCGCTTGGTCTTGCACTTGACGCAGTACCCCTCCTGAGACGCCGTACTTGGCGGTGTGGCCGCGGCTGTCTGGGCTGACGTGTCCGGCGCCGCGGGTGGGGCGGTGTCTGCTTTCTTCCGTGCTGCCATACGTGGCTCTCCTCCTTAGGTGCGCCTCTGCCGTGCGCGTGTCTCAGCGCTACGCGCCAGACATTTGGAGATAAAATGTCAAGTAGCCCATCTTCTTTGCTGCAGCATAGAAATTGGCGCCATGAGGGTATCCACGGCAGCAGCGCCCGTCCTCTGAACGTGCTGCACGGGGTCCTCAGCGGGTTCTAGCAGGCCCCCGGTGCGCCGAAGCGGGCACAGTGCCGCCCGCACCAGCCCGACAGAGCGCTGGCGCACGAGCTGGACCGGTTTAGGAGGCGCTTCTAGGGCCATAATTGTGCCTTCATCAACTCTGAACGCTTATCTCCAAATGTCTGGCTACGCGCGGAACCGCTGGAGCACATGGACCAGAAGCTCGGTCCGATGGTCTCCACCATGATACTCTTCAGAGAGGCGGTCTGCCGGATCAGCCCCGGCCTGGGCGTGGACGCTCCCTGACCCAGTGGTTCTGCGCGCTTATGTTGCGCGCCATGGTGGTGGACACGCCTGTTACGCGGTCGGTGCCTGCCACCTACACGAGCAACTGGCGGTGATGAGCGTATGGGTACTGCAAGCGGCCAAGACGGCAGCCATGGCCGAAATGCTACCAGGCAGATGACGACGTGGCCTGTTCCATCATGATTATCCTTGCTCCACACGTACCAGGACGGCGCTCAGTAGCGCCTTCGACCACGGCTCAGCATGAGGACTGGTGAGCATGTCCTTGAGTGCGGTGATGACGGCATGCAGGTCTCTCTCGCCTAGACCATGTGATAACACGGGCGCCAGTGTTGCAGCCAGACTATCTGTCCGCTCGGTCTGGGCCGCCGTCCACGTCAGGCCACTCTGTGTCTCCTGTGATGCGACCGCAGGACGGCCACTCTGCTGATTATCTGTAGTGAGCGTTGCATCCTGGTTGGCCTGTAGGTGAGGGGCGTCAATCGTGGAATCGGTGGGAGACGGCAGGAGCGAGGGTCGGGGCTGAGCGGGGTCCTTTTCAGAACTGTTCTGAACGTCGCGGGCTGGATTGCCGGCAAGTGTACTGTTGGCGGGGAGGGACGCCACTGGATCCACAACGACAGGTGGGTCAGAGCGCAGTGGCCGCTTATCACGCGGATGCGTCAGGCCAGCCCTCAGGCGCTGCTGTCGCGCTCGGATGACACCAGGAGTGAAGAGATGTTCCCCGCTCTTTATCCTTTGCTTGAACTCTTCGCACTGCTCGGGAGGCATTTGAGCGATAATCTTCGCGGCGGTGGCGCTGATCTGACCTGACTGTACCGCGTTGGCCAGCACATCATCCTGCAGGATGCGCAGGCGGTTGCGGATCGTCTGGCCGTTCAGGTGGAGGATCCGGCCTAGTTCCTCTGCGGAGTGGCCCTTTAATTCCATCAACTCCTTAAAGGCGCGCGCTTCCTCCAGCGGTAAGAGATCATGCCGTAGCAGGTTCTCGGTGAGCTGTAACACGCGGATCTGTGCGCCCTCGGCATCCCGCACCACGACGGGCACGGTGGGCAGGCCAGCCATGGCCGCAGCCTCACGCCGTCTCGCCCCACTGATAATGATGTAGTGTGGCTCAGGGCTTCCTCTCTGCGGGCTCTCGCGAACCAGGATCGGCTGGAGCACACCATACTGGCGAACGGAATCAGCGAGATCACGTAGGGCCGCGCTTGCCTGCACGCTCTCCCAGTCACGGCGCGGCTGATCGGGATCGTGCGCCACATGCCCTACCGGCGCCTCAAACGCACCGAGGAGAGGCTGGCCGATTGTGGTTGTGCGGGGCCTATTGGCCAGGGTCGGCGATGGCTTGGTCTTCGTCGTCATGCCGGCAGAACCTCCTGGGCGAGTGTGCGATAGGCTGTGGCCGGCGCTCCTCTGCGCTTGTACATCACCACCGGCAGCCCCGCGTTACAGGCCTCTAGGATCGTGACACTTTCCGGGATCTCCTTGGCCCAGGTCTGGCCATTAAAGGCTGCCCGGAGACTCTGGAGAGCCGTCTGGTGAACCTTATAGCGACTGACCGCATTGGGGACGATCAGAACCCTTTGTCGGCAATGATCAAGCGTGTCCAGCAGACTATCCAAGTCCTGCTGTGCCAACCGAGTGGGAAGAATGACACGATCAGCCACGGCCACGGCGGCATCAAGGATCGCGCCCAATTGGGGCGGTGTGTCGATAATATACACGCCTTCGTTGCTGATCTGGGCTGCTAGCCAGGACGCTGCCGCGGCGGCGCCACGGGCCGCTCTGTTCTCAGCCTGCGGCCCTAACTCCAGTACTGCTGGGACGATGCCTCTGTTGACCAGCCGCGTTAGTGAGCTTTGCGGGTCCAAATCGACCATCGTGACATCGTAGCCCCGCTCTGTAAGAGCGCCGCTTAGGTTAAGCGCCGTAGTCGTCTTCCCTGCTCCGCCCTTCCGTCCAACGACGGCGACAACACGCCTCATCCTTGTTTCTCTCCCTCTTGCAGTGTAGGACAATCAGGATCATGAGGGGAGCAGTTACACACTGGGCAGACCCCATAGGGGCCTCGCGTGTAGCGCTCTGGACCTGTCTCCTCCTCGTCGCGTCGCCGCCGGCGCTTCCCCCGTCCTGGTGTTGTCCCCCCTTGGGGGGATACAGGGGGGGATGTTGAATTCTGTTTCTTGGACCCTGTTTCTTGTGGTGCCGGAAGAGCGACAGGGGGTGGTCCGCCCTGGCGAGAGAGGTATGTCGGAAGAGCGACAGGGGTATGCCGGTCTTCCGACATACCTCCTGCGGCGACCTGATCATACCTCTGGTAGCGCGGATCATTAAGGGGCTGTGCGGGTGTTTCAGCCATATGCAACGCGTACAATGTAGGTCCCGGTGAGCCATCCTCTTTAACGGTCTGACGAGCCACGATCACACGCTTCTCGCGTAAGGAGCGCAAGGCGTCACCAACAGTGGTACGCCCAAGTTGCGTGCCGTAGTCCAGGCGCCTGCCCTCGCGGGTCACGATGCCGTGGCACAGCTGCTCCAGGCCAATAGCGTCGACGCCCTTTTTGAAGCCGAAGGTTCGTCGGATGATATAGAGCAGGACTTTGATCTCGGCGCCCGTCAGAAAAGGCATAACCATGTCAAAGACTTCGTCGGGCACCTGGGTATAGGTGGGCGCCGAGAAGCCAGGGAACGAGCTCCAGTCGCGCCCGACGGGAGGCTCTACGCCGTCGCTAGTGCGCCGCGGCATCGCCCGTGTCCTGAGACTGGGAAATGAAGCGCGGGACGCCTCGCGGATACTTTCCCTTCCGTAGCGTCGTGTGCCATACGACCACCCAGGCTGGGGTGGTCATACGGAAGCGCTTGCCCTTCACAATCGTGCGCAATGCCGGCGGGTCAGCCGTCGCCGCGCGCCGCAGCATGCTGTAGTCGCCGTATCCCAGGGCGGCGGCGGCTTCTTCAAGGGTGAGCAGCGTTTTGTCATCTGCCGGGTCGAGCAGTCCATCTGCCCCCTGCTCTGTCGCCATCTTGGCTTCCTCCGGTGTTGCTGGTCGTTGATGGTGATCTCTCTTCATGCATTCTCACCATAACACATCAGCACAGACTTGTGCATGATGTGGCGAGAGCGAGTGATCAGAAGGAGTTTTACGTGCCGCGCATCTCGTCATCCTTTCTCTCCAGGAGCATCTAGAGCGCGGGGTTTAGGTCAGGCACACAGAAGGGCTGAGACAGGAGCGCCTTGGCAACGTCGCGGGGCGGGTTCATCAGCACTGCCACGATAGATCTGGCCGCGAACATCCCTGTGTTGTCACAGGAGAGATGCAATCACCGGGGCGCTGCGGCGTGAGAAAGGCGTGGGTTGTGTGGAATTGGTGGAACACAGCCACGACGGAGGTCCTTCCCCGCTGGTAGTAGGGCATCCCGGCCTTCCGATAGCAAGGGAACAAAAAACAACGGCAGGATCTCAAGGTCACTACTTTGCCGCGATCAACAGTTGGCTATTCTGTTATCAGAACCACTTCCGGCCGGCTACGGCCCCTCTTAGGGCGCATTATCAGCATGTTTGGTGTCGTTGAACCTGGCACAAGCACGGTTATCAGAACCAGCAGCGAGTGCTGCTGCCAGCCGTGCTCAGCGCCATGAGATGAGGCGCCCCGCTGCTACTGTATGGTGCGGGACTGCCGTGGCCCGCCTTTCTGAGAGGCTTCTGACGCGGGGCTCTGGACAGGTCTCCTTCTTTCCTGCACAGTCGAGGGACTGCATCGGTCCCATCGCTGGTGCTTCGCGCGGATGACAGCCAAAGGAGAGGACGATGTCCATCCAGATGATCGACACACCGGTGGCCCTGACCTTCATCCCTGATGTTCCCTACGGTGAGGCGGACGGGACGCGCCTCTTGCTGGACGTGGTCTGTCCCCCCGACCCCTCCTCCACGCCACGGCCCGCCGTGATCTGGCTCCACGGGTTTGGGTGGTTTGCTGGCTCCCGGCGGGACAAACTGGAAGTCTCGCTCTGCACGTTCTTGGCGGCGCACGGCTTCTTCACGGTGACGATCGAGTATCGTCTGAGCGGCGAGGCACCCTTTCCCGCACAACTCCACGACGTCAAGGCGGCCATCCGCTGGCTCCGCGCGCATGCCGCGCTCTACCACATTGATCCAGAGCATATTGGGATCTGGGGAGCGTCAGCAGGAGGGCATCTCGCCGCACTCGCTGGTCTCACGGGGGATGTCCCCGCACTCGAAGGGAGGTCTGGCTCACCAGGGCTCTCCTCGCGCGTCCAGGCTGTGGTCGTCGCCAGCGCCCCCAGCGACTTCCTCCGTCCGGGCGGCGCATTGCGCAATGATCGTGATGGCCCGGTGAGCTGGCTCTTCGGCGGCACGGTGGCCGAGAAGGAAGCGCTCATGCGGAGTGGCAGCCCGCTGACCCATGTGAGTCCTGCTGCCCCACCCTTCCTGATCGCCCATGGGACGCTCGACGAGACCGTTCCTTTTGAGCAGGCAGAGCACTTGTACCACGCGCTTGTGCGCGCTGGCGTCGAGGCAGAACTCATCCCCGTCGAGGGCGTCTATCACAACTGGACGACGCAGGTTGAGCAGATCACACGCCGTGCAGACACCTGGAAGGTGGGGCCGATGGCGCTCCCCTTCTTCCAAAAGCACCTCATGCCCCAAGCAGGCGTGTGAGAGCGTGCCCTCCCGTTGGTTTTTGTTCCGCTGCTATCGGAAGGCCATCCCCAGCAACGCACAAGAGGTGGTCTTGTAGCGCACCACAGCGCCCCCAAACCTAGCCACGGTGAAACCGCAGACACGGCAGCCCTGCGGCCCTCCAGGGGGTATACTCCGCTCGAAGAAATAAAGGAGCGCACATGCCCGGTACGGACCATCAGGGCCTGCGGCGGCCACACCTGACGGATGATGAGCGGAACGAGATCGCGACGCTCGCCGCGATCTGCAACGCCCACGACGGGCTGGATCTCAAGCTCTTGATAGGACTGCCGCACCCTGAAGCGGACCAGGCAGCCGGCGACTTCCTGTTCTACGCGGACCGTCGGCTTGTGGGCTACTGTGCGTTGGATAGCAGCAACGGCTCCCCTTTCGAGCTGTGCGGCATGGTGCATCCGACCTACCGCCGCTGCGGCATCGGACGTGCGCTGCTCCAGGCCGCCATGGCTGAGAGCACGCAGCGCGGTAGCGCGCGCCTGCTCATGATCTGTGAAGATGCCTCGACGTCGGGGCGGGGCTTCGCCGCCACTGCGGGGGGCGTCTATCGCTTCTCCGAATACCGTCTGGAACTCGATAGGACGGCTTTCGACCAACGGCCGCCCATGCCCACACGGCTCACCTTGCAGCGCGCCGGCTGGCCAGACCTGGAGATGTTGGTCCACATCCTGGCTGCCTCATTCGCTGATCCGGAAGAGGAGGTGCGGGCCAGGATCGCTCGGGGCCTCGCCGACCCGAGCGATCACTACTACCTGGCCCATGTCGACGACACGCCGATCGGCAGCATCAGAGCCTCTATCGCGGGCAACGACGCCTCTCTGTACGGCTTCGGCGTGCTGCCCGCCTACCGGGGGCGCGGCCTCGGCCGCGAGATCCTCAGCCGCACGGTTGAGACGCTGCTCGCCGCCAACCATGGCCATATTGGCCTGGAAGTGGAGACGGCTAACCGCAACGCCCTGGGCCTCTACGTGTCCTGCGGCTTTCAGGAGGTGACCACGTATGGCTATTACCACCTGGAGGTGGTCTGATCGATGGCCCCTGGCTCCCGCTGCCTGCGGTGGACGATGGCCCTGCAACCACCGTCATGCGCACCCCTGCCACGTGAATCGCCGTGCATGATGCGAACCTGCCCTGGCCGGCGAGCTCAAGGCCGATTGATCGAGTGCAGACACAGTCAAGATGGCTGCCGCGTAGCGGGCAGGCCTGTCGTCTGCCTACAGTACTACCACGATGGAATCTCCATGGCGTCTCGGGCCGATGCTGCGGGTTTCACCCCGGCTGCACTTTAGTCCTTGCGTTTGCGTGGGCCTTGTGGCTTCTCCGGCTGCGGCTCAGCGGCGCCCTCCTGGCGCACGATGAGCTTGTTTGCCTGAGCCCGCATCTGGAGGACCAGACCGCGTGCCTTGGCGCGCCGTCCCAGTGACATTCGCCTCCCCCGCACGACGCTGTCATCGGCCAGTGTCACTTCAACGGTCTTCCCCGCTGCCACCGCATCCAAAACAGCATCCATGTCGTCCGGCCCCTTGAGCGGTTGAGGTGAGGGGTACGCATCAAATAGCAGGGGATCAACTTCAGTCCACTCCATCACACGGCGGCCTCTTTCTGACTACTACTTACAACACAGCCCACGCCCTTCTCGGGGGCAGTGGGGCAAACGTGTATGTGAAGACGCTGCATCGTCGGTTAGTCTGCCGGAGAGCGGAGATCTTCTAACCACTGGACGACTGCTTGATATTGGGCTTGTTTGATGCGCGCATACGAGGGCACACGGAAGCGGCGATAGAGTTCAGACCAGAGCGTGCGGTACTGGATGCCCGTTGTGTCACCGGTCGTCGTCGTGTCTTTGGCAATCGCTTGGACCAAGGCCTTGATGTCGGACGCCTGCGCGTCGGTAATGACAGCGGAGCCATCGAGACGCACCTGGACGTCACGCACCAGATCGGCAAACGCGTGGGCGGCGCGGTCTAGCCGGTGATCGAGGTGATCAAGGCGCGCATGCACGACGCCCCGCTCCTGTTCGTAGCGTTGCTCAAAGGCCCGCTGTTGCCGGGCAAACGCCGTCAGCGCCATGCCGAAGGCCTCGATCTGATCGAGGGCGGACGTGGCATCATCCGTCGGTGCGACGGCGGTCTCTGTCGTGGAGAGAGCGCTGATGCCCGTCTCGCTCACGAATGCATCATAGATGCGGCGCCGCGCCCAGCGCTGGTAGGCGACGAGGCGCTCGCGCAGGTCATCGCGGACACGCTTCTCCTCAAGACCAGCGAGCCACAGCGGTAGCCCTTCAAGATTGAGGCAGACAAGAGATTGGTCACCGCCGGAGGTCGGCACAGCGATGGTCTGGAGCATCTCGCCGAGAACCTGCCGTCGGCGCATGCGCTGGATCTGCCCGTTGGCATCCAGGTCGAGGGCGCTACAGAGTGGGCGCACAGGAACGTAGATCTCGCCTGTGGCCACGCGCACTGCGGTGATCTCGGGACCACGCGCCTCGAGCTGGACCGTCCGATGGTCCGTTACGGCAAGCGCAGCGGCGTTAGGGGACTCATCAGGGATGTTAGGCACGCCATCCTCCCGTCTACAGACAAGGGTCGTGCATCGTACACGCCCCTGTGGGGCAAGGGTAGTGTATCATGCACGACCCTTCGGCTTCGCTCACACACCCTGATCTTCTGCCATCTCCGTGGCAGTCCAGCAAGAATGGCCCTGCCCCGGCGTCATTTCCGAAACGGGCCGTGCGCTAGTGTCAGCACGCTGACCTGGCTGATCGTCGGCTACACTAGGGAGCAAGGTGGGGGAGCAGAAAAGAGCGGGGGAGGAGTGACGGTGCCTGCGATCCTGGTGACGGAGCAGGTGATGGCCCGTGTGCTGCGGCGCGCCAGTGAGCTGCCGCCCGACCAACGCCGGCAGCTCGGTGACCCTCTTGCGCTCTCCCCCGAGATGCTGCAGGGCGTGTTGATCCCCAGCATGGCTGAGGAGGCACGGGCGCAGTACCGTGTTGGCCAGGGCCGTGGCCTGCTGGTCTACGACCAGTCTGATACGCTGCGCCTGTGGTATGTGCCGGCGCAGGAGGCGGCAGCGGCACTCGCCCGCGCCTCTGAGCAGATGCGCGCGGCCGCCCCGCTGGTGCTGGCTGCCTACGAGCCCACCACGGAGGCCATCCTGCTCCTGCGCACTCTCCAGGCCCTGCAACTCGCCTACGTCACCGCTGAGGGTCACCTGCGCTCCGCCGGCATGGAGCGGCTGGAGAGCCGACCGCTGCCCCAGCAGATGCATCCCTCTGACCTATCTGCCGGCGTGCAGGCCCGAGGCGACGTGCATCCCGCTGGGCGCTGCGTCATCTTTGACCACGTGACGTTGGGCGAGCTGGGGCGCGTGATCGTCGTCGCCAGCGGTCCCGATGAGATCCGTCTGGACGCCGAGGTATGTACCGGCGACCCGACCACCCGGGAGCGCCGGGGCCAGCTCCTTCGGCAGGTTATGGAGCGTCTGGATCAGGGCATCCACCATGGCCTGGCCCACAGGGGAGAGTAGCCAGCCATGACGCGTTCTCATCCTCCGGGTCAGCCAGTGGTGCTGTCCAGGGGACCCAGAGCACGAAACA
>JAABUV010005555.1_pt1 | contig 14306 bp, 10 predicted proteins | sample 5559971 | NCBI WGS metagenome assembly JAABUV01 (sample SAMN10711881, study PRJNA513362) | rock metagenome | isolation source: Antarctica rocks | place: Antarctica: Victoria Land, Knobhead nord | collected 2015-12-19
CGGCCGGCGGCGGCAGCGCGTCGGGCGGCGCCAGGCGCAGCACCGTGTCCCAGTGCTGCAGCACGGTGCGCCCGGTCACGCCGCAGAGCCAGGGCGCCTGCGCGCGGAGCGCGTCAGCCGCACGTCGTCGGCCCCATCGTGCGTCCCTGTTCCCATGCAAGAAGGCGCAGGGCATGTCCGTCTGCATGACTTGCATGCCACCTCTGTTTTCCAGCCTCCACGGTGCTCGCACGGCAGCAGAAACCGCAAGAGTAACAGAAGCCGCTGCCCACAGCACTGGGGCGCGGGCGCGCGCTTCGCCGCGCCCGGCCGCGCACAGGGCCCCGCCGCGCGGGCGGCGGCCTCGCGGGCGACCGCGCCGACTTCAACCAATGCCGAGCTTACAAGAAGAAATGATGACGGAGGAAGAAGCCACCGGGCGCGCCTGCGCCGCGGCGGCCACCAGCGCGCGCCGGTGCGCCGCGGACGCGAGCTTGACGCGGCTGGCGTCCACGAAGAAGCCGGCCGCGAGCGCACGCAGCTCCAGGCGCACACCGCGCCGCGCGGCCGCCAGGTGCAGCTGCGCTGCGGCCGCCACCATCGGCCCCGAGCCGCCCGCGGGCCGCGCCGCCCAGGCCGCCAGCGCCGCCTGGTCGGCCAGCACGCCGGCCTGCGCGGGGGGGCAACGCCTTAGACCCGCCCGCATGTGCCAGCACCGGTCAAGCCATTCCAGGCCGCATTGCAGAGAGACCTCTCCTGACCATGAGGGGCGATGGCAAGAGTGAGCCTCGCCCACACCGTGCTCTGGCTTCCACTGCACCAGGGTGGGGTCGGGCGCACGCCAGCGCACGCGTGCCTGGCCTGGCTGGCGGGCACAGGCGTCCCCGCGCCGCAGCGCCGGGTGCACCGCCGGGCTGCGGACTCGCAGGGTGGCAGCAGCGACGGCTATCAGGCACGGGGCAGCAGCGCGCGCTTGCATGCGTGGCCGCAGACAGGGCGCTCAGCATCACACGGCGTGGCGGGGCCGCGCACCCGCAGCGCCGGCTGCGCGAGCGGCCGCAGCCCCGCGGCCACGCGGCGCACGTACGCGCCCGCCGGCGGCGGCGGCGCACGCAGCCCCAGCGCGTCCAGCGCGTACTTGAACGCGCGCCCGAACACAAACACGCTCATGTCCAGCGCGGCGGCCACCTCCACCAGGAACAGCGGCACGCCCGCCTGCCGCGCGGCCGCCAGCAGCGCGATTCCGGCCAGCACGCGGCCCGGGATGCCGCCGCAGCCGCCCGCGCGCGCGCCCAGCGCGGCCTCCGCCAGGCCCGCCGCCTCGTCCGCCAGGCCCGCCGGCAGCGCGAGCTGGCCCGCCAGCCGCGCCAGCGCAGACCGGTCCACGCCCTGCAGCGCGCGGGAGGGCGGCAGCGTGATGTCGGCATGAGTGAGTGATCAATATCAACCGTGTATCAGCCAACGGCTCGCTGCGGGCCTTTGCGCAGGCTCTGCCAGCCCACACCATCTCTGCACCAAGCACTGGCCGACCAGTGAGGGCAGGAGCGCCGGCGCACAGGCGCCGGGAGACGCACTCGAGTAGGCTGCCGCACAGCGCCTGCGCGGCACACTCAAGCACGGCGTCGAGCTGCGCGGGCGCACCGCGCGCGAGCGCTGGAGCTGGCGGGCCGTGACGCCGCCGCGGCCGACGGTCGCTGCGCCTGCGCCGGCCGCGCCAGCGGGCCCTCAGCACTAGCGGCCATCGCGGGCTCGCGCATGCCCAGCGAGCGAGTGGGCGGCCGCACCGGCCGCGGCGCCGTCGTCGCCCTCGCCGACAAACTTGCCGCCCCAGGCGCAGGACTGCAGGTCGGCGCCGGTCTCCACCACGCGCCCGCACGCCTCGCACACCTCGTGCAGGTCCTCCGCGTCAAACACCAGGTGCCCGTCGCAGCCCGGCTCGGCGCAGCGCGCGCCGCCGGGCACCATCGCGCGCGCCGCTGCGGCGGACACCTCCGCCGGCGCGGCCCGCCCGCGGCGTCACAGCTGGACCTCCAGCTTTTTTCGCCTGACGCAGGCAGATTGCTGGCACAGGGTCCCAGCGAACCCCGGATTCTCCTTTCTGCAGGCCTGCGAGCCTCAGGCCTCCGATCTCTGTGCTTTGTTGTCCATCGGTCTGGCGGGCCCCGCAGACGGCAGCAGCGTCCAGCAGCAGTGAGCAGCAGGCGCGAGGCAGGGAACAGGCTCGGGCGCTCTCGAGCCTACAGGCTCGTATGAGAGGAGAGAAGGAGGGCAGGGATCCGCCGGCCAGCACTCGCAAGCCGTACCGGGTGTCCAAGCAGCGCTGCCCGTGGTCGACCGCGGAGCACACGCTGTTCCTGGAGGCGATCGACAGGTGCGTGGCGGTGCCGCTGGGCGTAAGCGGTGTGACTGGAGGCATGCCGGCGCCTTTCGGCTCAACCCTGGGCCTGCTTGCAGGTATGGCCGTGCCTGGCCGAAGATTGTGGCGCACATCGGCACCCGGTCGGTGCAGCAGGCGCGGGCCCCGCCTGAAGGATGGCCGGTCGCAACATCCCGCCATGCTCGCCGCATTATCCGCCCCGGGCTCTCCGGCCGACGCGGCTGGCTGCAGCAGCACGCCCAGCAGCTGCGCTGCCCGCGGCGGCGAGCGGGGGCCGAGCCGGGGGTGCCCCCCGGGGTGCATTGTCACTGGGGCCAGGCGCGCGCCGCTGACTCCCCCCCCGGGTGGCACAGGTGCGGAGCCACGCACAAAAGTGCTTCTTGAAGCTGGAGAAGGCCGGCAACCAGGATGCCGTGCCGCCGCCGCGCCCGAAGAAGCGCGCCGCGCGCCCGTACCCGACGTCCGCCAGCCGGCGCGCGCGCGGCGAGCGGCCCGGCCGCGGCAGCGCCGGCCGCGGCGACGCCTCGGGCGGCGACGACAGCGAGGGCGCTGACTGGCCGGCCAGCGGCGAGGACACCGCGCCGGGGAAGGGCGCGGGCGTGGCAACCACGCGCGCCGCCGCGCGCGCCCGCGCGGACGGCGAGCGCGGCCGCCGCAAGTCCGGCGACCCCGGCAGCTCCGTCAAAGCAGAGGGTGCGCGGCCGCGGGGCGCCCGGCCCGCCCGGGGGCGCGGCAGCTGCGCGAGCAGCCGCCGAGCGGCCCGCGTGCGCGCGCAGGCGACGGCAGCACCGGTGAGCACAGCGGCGGCACCTGCCCGGACAACTCGGGCCTGTCGACCGGCGACAACGTGTGCCCAAGCGGGCTGGAGATCGACCTGGACATGCCGCGCGGGTCCTTCGCCATGCCCCCGCTGGTGCGTGCGCCTGGTCTAGCGGGCGCCAGCAACGAACTAGACATGTCGCAGGAATGGTGGCACGTTGGAGTGCAGCTGGAGCTAAGACTGGGTTCAGTGCCTGTGGCCAGCGCCCGCACTCACCCGCGAGGCCCTGCGCGCAGAAGCGCGACGTCGGAGACCGCGGGGCGCAGCACGCCGCGCCCGGCTCGTCGCACGAGCGCGCCGAGCCTGGCGCGGCGGCGGCGGACGCGCCTGCGTGCGGCGGCGGCGGCGAGATTGGCAGGCTCTACGACCTGGTGGGCAGCCTGTACGAGGTGGGGCCGGAGGCGCACCAGCGCATGCTGGAGCAGCTGGAGCCCATGCAGCGGTGCGGGCGCGGCCCATCCAAGCTGCTGACGCTGCTTATGTCCTCGCAGAATGATGGCAAACCGTCTCCTCACCTGAGAGCGTGGGCTACGCCTATGGCAAGCAATTTTTGCTATTATTTTTTGCTAAGTGTGTAACTTGTTTTGGACGGTTCGCTACACACAGAGCCATGACACAGGAGCGCGAGTCATCAGGCGGGCTGGCGTGGGCGCTAGCGTGTCGCCGAGCGCCGACGGGGATCGCCCGGGCGGCGCAGGGCGTCGCTGGTGACGATGATGGGCCGCCTGGCCGGGAACCTGCGTGGCGACGTGGATGCGGCGCCGCCGGACGCCGCGCCCACGCCCTTCGCCGCGCCGGCCGTGCAGACGCCCGCGGATGTCTCGCAGACGCTGGCGCGCGCCGGCATGCCGCAGGCCTTCAGCCTGCCGCCTGCGCTGGAGCCGCTGAGGGACGCGCCTGGCGCGGGGTCCGCCGGGGCGCACGGGCTGGAGCCGTTTGGCACGGGGAAGGCGGGGCTGGGCGCGGGGCCGGCGCTCAGCAGCGGCCGGCTGCTGGACGAGTCGTCGTCCGTGCCGCAGCTGGTCGGCCTGCCGGAGCCGCTGGCGCCGCAGCCGGAGGCGGAGCTGCTGACGACGGCACACCCGCACGCAGCCCCTCAGTCGTACCCCAACCCCAGCTCCGTGTCCAGCAACACGCGCGCCGGCGGCACCTCGGCGTGCGAGTCGGGCGGCGGCGCGCACTCGGCGTTCTACGGCGACCGCGCGGCGGCGGCGCGCGAGGCGCAGCGCCTCTTCCTGCTGGCGCAGCAGCAGTATGCGCAGGCGCGCACGCGCAGGGGGCGCCTCAGTGCCGCTGAGCACGAGCAAGGCGCGGCAGCAGCGGCGCGCCTGCAGTGTGCGCAGACCAGGCACTGGAGAGGGTCTGTGAGCCAGGGTTTGGTGAGAGGAGATGCTGGGAGCTCCCCAGAGGCACTCGCATGCGTCTGTGGTCTGCGCGTGCGGGCATGCAAAGCACTGCGCCTGCCCTCCATGTTGAGGGTCGCAGGCGCGTGCGCCCTCTTGAGCCAGGAGCTGTCAAAGCCGTGACAGGCAGGAAGGGCCGGCCCCGGCGGCGGCGCCCAACCGCGCAGGCTGACTCTGGCGTCTTGATTGCAGGTCGCGCCGCTCGCGCCGCCCGGGGCCAACGTGGAGCAGCTGCGGATCGCGGCGCAGCTGGCGCACCACCAGGCGGAGCTGGCGCAGGCGCAGATGCTGGCGCTGCCGCCCGCGCTGCTGCCCGCGCCGCTGCTGCTGGCCGCGGACGCCGCGCAGTCCGCGCCGTCGGTGCCCCTGGGTGCGCTCGTGCGCTGGCGAGGAGGCATCGTATGTACTGACGAGCCCGGGCGCGCTGCCAGTGTGCAGCGGGCCTGGCTGAGCATCCATGACTGCTGCAGCGCGTCGCATAGCCCTTCACAGCTTGTCGTGCGGTGCTGCGGCGAGGCAGCTGAGGCGGTGCAGTGTTAGGTACCTGCGACGCGGCTGGCGTGCGGTGCTGCATCCGCCAGCCCGCAGCGCCGCGGCTCCACATGCGGGCCAGTGCCCAGGAGGCTCTGGCAAGCTTGTGAGGCTTTTGTGTAGGCGGCAGCGTAGGGCAGCCTGGGGACTGACAGCACCCTGCGCCGGCCGCAGACTTCCTGCCCAAGTGGCAGACGGAGTGCGAGCCGGCGTACCAGGCCGACGGCGACCCGGGCGGCGACCTGCTCATGCCCGGCCTCTACAGCTTCTGACGCGCTGCCTGGCAGCAGCCTGGCAGCAGTGCGGGCACCAGGGCTGTGAGCGCGGACCGGCTCGGCGCGCGCGCGGAGCTGAGCATTCTCGAAGGGGATGCGGCGGCGACCTGCCCGCGCCTTGCGAGAGCAGGCGCAGGAGCGCCTTTCCAGGGTGTGGACCGTGGCAGGAACGGATTGTGCTGAGCGATCTGTATGGCGCTTGCGCGAGCGTGAGCTGGTGCGGCCGGCGTTAGTAAAGTGTGTCTGCCCAGCGGTCAAGAATGCTCGGGCTGGAGCAGCAACGTGTCTCGCGTGTTCGGGTTGTCTGACGTTTTGTCCTCTGATCAGTTCGTGCCAGGTCTCTCTGCTTCAGACGCATGATGTGCTGCGCGGTTCGGCATAGGAGTCTGTGTACACTACCGGCGCTCTGGGCCAGACCGGGTTAGTAGGAGCGCGGCGGCGCGGGAGCAGTGCAGCGCCTCAGCTGCCGCCCCTGGGTGCAGCCACACATTGGCGTGGCAACGCGCATGAGGCATAATTGCTGCGGTCTCGGGCTACAGGTCAGTACGGGCGGAACCGGTCGCCCCTGAAGCACACCTGTGGAACCTGTGCACGCATGTGCGGCCTAATTTTAATGAGGGCATATGTGCCTTTTTGGGCATGATCGCCGGCGTGTACCGCAGCAGCTCCCCTATGCGTGTGCGGCCACCTCTGTTCTGCATGTCCTAGTGTTGTGATGTGTGCGCTTGTTTTGCTCTCCTGCATGCAGGGGCGAGACCGCCCGCGTGCATGACAAGTCTTTTGCGCCTTTTGCGCCCGCGGGGGTTTGTCCCTGCGGCGCTACCAATGCTATGCAGACGCCCAAAATCAGTTCACAGTCCTGTTTGTCACAGAACAGTACTGGTGCGGCTAATTTCGAGGATGCATGTACCTATGGCCTAGCATGTCGTTCTTCGTTGGTATTTAAACACTGATCCAATGGCGTCCACGTCTTTGCAAACGTCTGCGAGATGATGAGCGGGAAGAGGATGGTGGCATCGCCGTACACCTGCGCGTGCGTGCTCAGAAACAAGTCTGCTCTTACTGACTTTAGACTTGCAGCTGCTTGCTCTCACCACTGGAAGTGCATGGACTCGTCCATCGCCAGGTCCATCGCCATGTCTCGACTGAAGCTCAAAAGCATTGGCGCGTCAGATAACGGCACGTCACACTCAGCACGCACAAGTGCATGTGCGTGCTGCACAACGAAGGCTCACAGCTTGCTCGTGAGCGCTGCAGGGCCGGGCGCCCCACCTTGACCGGCGTAGCGTCGGCTCGAATCTTGCCCCAGGACACGGCCTCGTCCGGCCGCGCGCCCGAGTCGCTGCCGTCAAACTCCTGCGCGGTGCTGACGTAGACGGCAAAGTCCGCGCCGTTGCGCATCAGGTTTGCATTGCAGATGTGGTGCTTGGGCAGGCCTGCGCGCGCGCGGGGCGCCCCGGCTGTCAGCAAGGGCGCATGCGGGCCGGCGATGATGCCGACATGCATCACTGCTGCCTCAAGAAGCAGCGACCGGGTCGTCGGTGTCACGGTGCGCCTGCGAGTGCACAGGCACCCTGGACCAGCCAGGATGGATGCAAGCAGAAATGCCATGTTCAGGATCGGAGGCCAATGCGCAACGAGCCATACCACAGGCGAGACGGCCCCCTGCTCGTCGCGTCGCAAACGCGCAAGTCCTGCTCTTGCCGCACTCGGCGCTCGCGCTGTGGGCGCTCACCGCCGCCCAGCACAATGATGCCAGTCTTGCGCGGCGCCGCCTTCAGCGCCTGATCGTTCATGCGGCGGATGTCCTCCACGATGTCGAGCACGAGGCCAGGCTGCGCCGCCAGGCACGGCGTCAGGCGCGCGCCCCGACAAGGCGCTCCGGAAGGTGCGATGTAGGCCCGCACAGGCACCCACTCGCTCCGTCAATACATCATCACGAGGTGCCCTGACCGTCTGGCCGGCACGTTTTCCGTGCACGTTGCGAGACAGCGAAGCGCCCTGCACCGTCCGGCCGGCACTGTCTGACGCGCGCCGCAAGACAGCAAAGCGCCGCCCGGCTGCAGCGCGCGCCTGCTTGTACGAGTGGAAGAAGAGCATGTCGCCGAGGGAGCCGTCGGTGAGCGCCGGGCAGAAGATCGGGATGCCGTTGCGCTGCGCCCAGTAGCACACCGAGTCCGTGTTGTCGATCTCCCGCCCCAGCCGCTCGATCATCTGCGCGCCAGCGCCCGTCAGGGCTGGTGCTCTGTCGGGCGCAACACTGGAGCCATGCTGGGGACGTGAGGCAGGCCCAAGTCATGCACACCGACCCGACCGTGCTCACACACACGGAGGCCACTGTACCCTGCGGAGCGCGCACAGCTTCAACATGCTCCGCGATGCACGTGCCGATCGAAGGGGTGCGCGGCCGCGCCTTGGAGGGCGTCCAGCGCGCACCGCCGCCCTGCTGCTCGCGCAGCATGGCGCCCAGGACGGGCATGACCCAGTCCTCGAAGGCGCAGTAGTTGCTGTTGGGCACCTGCGGGCCCACGCGCAGGGAGCGGGTATTTAACATATGCGGCCCCGTACGGCGGCGGGCGTCCCCGCCTCAAGCCCTCCAGCCATCTCTGCCATCCCTGAACGCCAGACGTCACGAGCTCGCACAGCGCGCCGCTGGTGGCGGCGGCCAGCTGCCCGGCGCGCGGGGGCGCGCGGCCGCCGCACCAGCATGTTGCCGACGCGATTCAGGCCCTTCATGCGCAGGTCGGCGCCGCGCAGATGGAAGTCGCCGCAGTAGGTGTGCCCCAGGCACTGCGCGCCCCCGCCCGCCGTCGGTCCGCGGCCGCGGCTGCAGGCCGGGACCGCGAGCGCCGGGCGCCGGCGCCTCCGGACGCAACCAGAGGCGCGGCGGCGCGGCCTGTTGCTGCAGGAGCCGCGAGCGGTGCGACGCCGAGCCCCGCGCTGGCTGTGCATGGCTGCGCTGTGCGGGAGAGCGGAGGCTGGAGGAGGCGGGCGCTGGCAAAGACGCGCGCGCGCGGGTGAGCCCCCTCACGGACATGGCTGCCTCGCGACACATGTGCACACTGTCCTGAGACACGCGTGCGCATTCCTGCAAGCGGCCCCAGGCGCCCGCGCCGCGCCTTGATGAGGTCCTCCTCGACGCCGCCGGCGGTGGTGACGACAACGTCCACCATGCGGTGCTGCACCAGGAAGCGCACGTGCTCGCGCACGCCGGCGCTGGCCAGGTTGGACGTGAACCCCAGGAAGATCTTGGCGCGCGTGGCTGCGCGCGCGGCCGGCGCCAGGCCCGCGTCGGCCGGCCCGGGCGGCTCGTCGCTCAGGCGCCAGGCTATCTGGCGCGCGCGCGGGGTCAGGCGCGCGCGCACGCGGCCAGCGCGGCGGGGCGGCGGCCGGCACGAGCCGCTCAGCCGCGCTCAGGTCAACGGCGTGAGGTGCTGCACGAAAACGCAACCCGCGACCTGCTGCTCTGCTGGGCCGTTCCATCTAATGCATGTGCTTGTCAGGCGTTAATGCTGGCTGGTGGGGCCTAAATGCCAAGGTGAGGCGTGCCTTGACCGAGGTTGCGGCCAGCGGTCGGCGGAGGTGGAAAGATATGCCGCAGAGGCAGCTGGAGGGGGTTCAGAGCGGCTGCAGCAGAGCACTCGACGTATTGATTGCAGCGGGGTGTCTGGCCGCCCCGCACCATGCGGTTTATTTCGTCAACGGCCTGCCCCAGCGCGGTTGCCTGGCAGCCTGTGCGCAGCATGGCGCCCATGATGCCGTCCAGGCTGCAGCCATCGTTGAAGTCCCAGCCGCGTATGGTGGCGGTGGCCGGCGTCTCCTGTGAAGGCGCCAGCACAGACTGCCGCGCACACGCTCGCCGTTGCTGCTTGCTGCGGGGCAACGCACTGCAGGTCAACATGGCTGCTGCTGTAAACATCACCACCAGTGCGCCCTCCCGCCTTCCTCTACAGACAAGACAGGGCCGCTCCAGTACTTGAGCGCAATGCAGCAAGGCCGTGCTTGCAAACCAAGGTGACGGCAAGCAGCCATCCTGCCACTGCTCGGTGAGGCCGGGAATGCGGGCGTTCAATACAGGCCCTTCCGCAGCTGTGCAGTCTCAGCGCGCCTGCGCAGCCAGGCTTGGCACGCCGCTCGGGCTGGCTACAGCACTGTCCTGGGCCATCAGTTCAGCGCCTTGTGCCTTGGGCAGTTGCCAAGCCGGCGTGTACACAAGCGCCTGTCTCCTCTTGCGCTAACCGACTCGATCTGACTCGACTTGGACTGCCTCAGCGCCACCTAGAGTGCAGACTCACGTGAGCTGAAATATAATCAAGCAATCTTGGCAGTAGGCATGCAGCATGCCGCATGCTGGGCCATGAAGGGAGCATGAAAGGAAGCAAAGGCGCGCACATGGCAGGGCACGAGAGGCATGTGCTGTACACACGATTTGCGCTTCATGCCGCAGCGGAGCCTGCTATCGAGACTCGGGCCGGTGAGCGCTCCGCGTTGCTGCTTTCAAGCAGTGATCAAGTCCAATTTGTTGTGTGCTGAGAAAGGCGTCAAGGCTGCTTTGACGCAGTTCTAAGCATGCCAGGCACTAAAGGAGCGACCGAGCGTGATGCTCACTGTCTGAACAGGCGAGCCCGGAGCTCTGGCAGCAGCCGCAAACGGCACGCTGCTGGCACTTGTATCGCCGCCGGGGACGTCTGTGCTCATCTTCTCTTTGGCAGACAGCTTCCACGAGCCCTGCGGCGCGTTTAGGCCCGCGCTCGGCGACGCGAGCGTCAATCGGCACAGCTGCTTCACCGCCACCGCATGCAGCGACGATGGGGAGGACGTGGCAGTCGCAGACGCGCGCGGCCGCTTGAGCATCCTTGCCCGGTGCGAGCCCGGCGTGTGCATGTTCTGTCAGAAGCCCGCCCGCTCCTGCCGTCAGCCATCGTCACAGCAGACGGTGGCAGAGTGCATGCCTGCGCCCCTGGTGCCTTGCTACTCGTCCTCGCGAAGAGGCGAGGACCTGTGGCGGGCAGTCCCCCGGTGACTATTCGAGGGCCAGGCACAGCGTGCGCTGGGGGGCAACCTCTGCAGCCGCTTGCAGGGATGGCGCGGTGAGGCACGAGCTGGGCGGCGGCGCGCCGTGGGTCGGCGTCGGCGTGGCCGGCCTGGCGTTCGCGCCGGGCGGCGACCTGCTCGTGCTGGCGGACGACGCGCGGCTGTTTGCGCTGCGGCGCGGGCGTGCCTGGGCGCCGCGGCTGATGCTGTCCTCGGTGCGGGCTCGGGGCTTTGCGCTAGTGTGCCTGTCCCATGACTCGGCTGTCGGGAAGCGGCCGGCGGGCGCTCTGCCTGAGCGCGCATGCTCTGCCCCGCGCGCGTCAGCCGGCCGTGCCTGGCCATGTGCCCTCCCGCCCGTCAGGACGCGGCCCTGACTGCGGGCCGCGCGCGCGCTCCAGGCGTGCCACCGGCGCGCGCGCTGCCTGGCGCTCAGCCCGTGCCGCGGCCTGGCGGCGATTGCCGGCGACGGCGGCACGCTGTCGGTATGGCGCCTGGGCGCAGCGACCCTGCAGGGTTCCGTCAGCAACCATGCGGCCCCGGACGCGGGCGCCGGTCAGGGGCGGGACGCGGTGGAGCCAGCGGCGGGTGCACCGCAGGACGCTCTCCCCGTGCTCATCGCGCGGCATGGCCGCCGGCCGCCGCGCGCCGCCGGCTGGCTTCGCGCCGGCAGGAGCGCAGACCACGGGTGCTGGGCCGTTGCAGTGACAGGCGTAGGTGATGGCGGCGGCGTCCGCGTCGCGCTCGCCATGCCCGGGCGCCGCCCGCTGCAGCTGTTCGCCTGCCAGGCGCGTGCGCTGCGCATGAGATAAGTAATGACCCATCTCCGTGCAGCTGGTTGGTGCCATCAGGCCAACATGGCAATGGTTCAGATCATGGGAGAGAGTGCGCGAGGAGGAGCAATCGTAGGTCTGGTCTGGGTCTGGTCAGACTTTGTATGTTGGGGGCTGAGGGGGCTTGTTATGGCCCGGTGCCCTGCTTGATGCGTACCGCAAGCCCTCCGTATCCGGCAGCTGCATGCCGGTAGCGCCGGTGGGGGGCCTGTTGGGTCAGCACTGAGGGGGAGGCTGCGTAGGGGGGGTCTGTGTGGGGCCGCCAGTGGCGGACAATGCAGGCACAGCAGCAGCTGTTGCCGCGCCGCAGGCACGCTTGGACGGCGGCGCGCCGCAGGCGCTGCAGGCGCTGCCGCTGGGCGGCGGCGGCGCCGACGACGCGGGGGCCGCCGCGCCGTCGCCGTGGGCGGCGCGCCCGGCCGGCCTGGCGTGGTGGCGCGTGGGCGACGGCGGCCCTGGCCATGCGCTGCTGGCGGTGGCGGGCGCGGCGGGCGGCCTGGCGGTCGTCGATGTGCGGTCGGGCTCCGCCTCGGAGCCGGGCAGCGCGCCGGCCGACCTGCTGCGCCCGCCGCTGGACCCACTGGGCGCAGGCATCCGCATCGCCGCGGCGCCTGCAGTCGTAGCCCCTGGGCGCCCGCCGGCCGCGCCCGGGGCGCCCCGCGCGTGTGCGCGGATCTTTGTGCTGCGGCCCGGCGCGGGCGCCGCCGGCGGCGGCTGGGCGCTTGAGGCGCTGGAGGAGCGGGCGTCGGAGGAGGCGGTGGCGGACCTGGCGGCGGCTGGCGAGTGGGACGCGGCGCTGCGCCTGGCGGCCGACGCGCGCGTCAGCGCGGACGCCGTGCACAAGTGCGCCGCCCTGGGCGCGGGCGCTGCATGCGGCGGGGCCGCGCTGGGCCAGGCTGGGCGCATCAACTGTTTGCAGGCGCTAGGCAGGGCCAGAGCAGGATCACCGATAATGTAATGGGAGGGCGCGGAGGGCAGCCGGGAGAGCCAGCACAGGGCGTGTTGGCGCAAGGACGAGGTGTGCTTGGCCTCATGAAGCGCAGGGCCCGTGCGGCATGGCAGAGGGTGCAGGCAGCATGCGCTTCTAATCAGGCTTGTGCAGCCGTGCACGTCGCGTGCACAGCGCAATCCGCGGCGGCGAGACGGCCCGGGACGCCGCCGTGGCGAGACTGCGGGGCGGCGCAGGGCGCGGTGGGCGCGCGCGGCGGCGGGCGCGGCCGCGCCGGCCGAGCTCCTGGCCGCGGTGGCCGACCGGCGGTGGGCCGTGCGCGCGTGCCTGCGGCGCCTGGCGCCCGACGCGGCGGCGCAGGCCGCACTTATCGAGTACGGCCTGGCGGAGACCGAGCGGCAGGCGGGTCCGGGGGCCGCCCCGGCGGGGCTGGCGGCGGGGCCGGCCGCCGCGGCCGGGGCCACGCGGGCGGCGGAGGGAGGCGGGGCAGATGAGGGGGACGACGTGCAGGGCGAGTGGCTGCGGCTGCGTATCCGGCTGCTGCAGCACCGGGAGCGGCTGGCCACGCTGCTCGCTCTGCACGACGGGTGCGTCCTCCATGTAAAATAGGGTGTATACCCTTTCGGGTGTTACCAGCCTCCGGCGCTCTCCGGAGGCCCTCTGGCCCCGGCGCGCGCTGAGGAGCGCGGGGCGCCAAGCGCGCTGCCGGAGCGCCTGCCTTGCCAGGACCCGCAGCACCCTGAGCTGTGAAGCCATATGCAGGCAACCTTGCTGCCGGCTGCAAGGCGGAGCATGAGCGCCGGCGCCGATTGTAGCTCCATCAGCAGGCGGTTCTCTTCCGAAGCGGACCAGCGGCCGCGTACTCGCTCCCGGCATTGTGTAGGCTGTCATGCTCAGGCGCCCCCTCGCGCCGCAGGGCGTACGACGCGGCAGCCTTCGGCGAGCTGCGCGAGTGCCCAATCGCGGAGGCGGCGGCGGCGCTGGCGCGCGCGGGCGCCGTGGGCGCGCTGCTGGCGCTGGTGGCCGCGCACCCGGCCGCGCTTGCGCCGCGCCTGCTTGGCGCGGCTGCGTGCCTGCCGGACACGCTGCCGCTGGCTGCCTACGCGCCGCTGCTGGACTGGGTGCGCTCCGCGCCGGGGACCCCCGGCCGCCCGCGTAGAGCAACCAGCCTGGTGGACGGAGCCTTGCTGCTGCCTGCGACAGCTCTGGGCACGTGTCTGAGGCGGCAGGCGTGCCTGCAAAGGCCCGCCTGGCCAGCCCCACGGTGTGCTGCACCATCATGGTGTGCCCCCGTCCCAAGCGCGCCCGCGAGCGCCGCGCCGCCCGCCAGGCGGTGGAGGCGGCGGGCGGCGCGCCGGAGCCGCCACCGGCGCGCGGCGCCGACTGGGCGGAGGGAGTGGAGGGCGCGGCGGCGGCGCGCGGTGCCGGCGAGCTCGGCCTGCTGACCGCCACGGAGCCGCTCGCGCGGGCCTTCCTGGGCTGGCGGCCGCCCTCGGTCCAGCAGGCATGCACCCTACTCCACCCTATCCAAGCCTGCGCTGCAGGAGCCGGCGGCGCGACTGGCGGCGGGGCGCGCGGGGGGCGCGGACGCCGCGCGGCCCGGCCGCCATTGCCTCCATTGTCCCAAACCGCAACGTTCAAGTGCTCGTGCAGGTGGCGCGCTGGGTGGCGGGGCGCGCGGAGGGCGCCGACGCGCGCGCGGGCCAGCTGGGCCGCGCGGCCGAGCTGCTGGCGCACGGCCGGCGGCTGCTGCCGGATGCGGTCGCGCTCGTGCCGCTGGAGGCCGCCGCCACCGAGCTGTGCGAGCTGGCGGCCAAGGGTGCGCGCCCGCCGCCGCGGCGCGGCGCACGCGCAGCTCTGGCGGAGAATGCGCTCGGGGCGGCGTGTGTGACGCGGCCTCAGCACCAGCCCTGTCAGAGCGCCGACCAGCAGGCCCATGCTGCAGCGAGTGGGCGGCGTCGCAGTCCTCTGAACCTTCACAGCCGCGGCAGAGGCCCGGCGCCACTGCGCCGGGGCCGGCGCGCGCAGGCTGCGGCGCGTGGGCGGCGCCGCTGGGCGAGTGGGCGGCGCTGGACACCGCCGGGCGCCTGCGGCGGCTGGCCGCCGCG
>JAABUV010005557.1_pt1 | contig 14302 bp, 14 predicted proteins | sample 5559971 | NCBI WGS metagenome assembly JAABUV01 (sample SAMN10711881, study PRJNA513362) | rock metagenome | isolation source: Antarctica rocks | place: Antarctica: Victoria Land, Knobhead nord | collected 2015-12-19
TCGGTGAGCGGCCGGAGAGGATCCTTCTTGCGGCGTGAGATGGCGGCCTCCTTGAATCGAGGAGCCGCTCATCATAGCCACGGAAGCCGACTTATGGCCAGGTCCAACGCAAATGACCCACTAGCCGTCGCCTGGGGTAAGGACGCCAGGCTCCTCAAGCGGCGCCTGCGAGACCACCACACCGGGCTGCCTCGCGGCAGGATCGTCCATCCGAAGTCCGGCTACGTCGTCATCCACGGCGACGACGCCCCGGAGGCAGTGCCCGACTGGTTGGAAACAGTGAAGGCCCGCTTCCGACTCGCCGGGGTAATGGTCACCCCGGAGTTCACCGAGCACGAAAAGATGCTCGCCGACGACCCCAGGGCCTTGCAAGAGGCCCTCGGCATCTCCCTCGACCTGAAGACGACGGCGTGAAAATTCAACTTGAGGACTATCGAGATGCCGGACGAAGAACATCTCCGCCGTCCCGACTCCGACCGGAGGCTTCGCCAGGCCAGTCGGTTCGCCCGCATCCTCCGCGTCCTGGAGATGATCCAAGGGAGGGCCGGGTACGGGGTCAAAGAGATCGCCACGGAGTTGGAATGCTCGGAACGGACCATCTTCCGGGACCTGAACGTTTTGGAATTGGCGGGAGTCCCCTGGTTCCACGATCAAGATGACCAACGCTATAGGGTCCGGCCGGGTTACAACTTCCCGGCTATGAACCTCGGGGACGATGAACTCATCGGCCAGGCCACGGCCACGGTGATCACCTCCGCCCCAGGGCTCGACGTCACGAGAGGTGCCTCGCCGACCACGCGGAAGTTGTGGGCGGGTTCTCGGGAGGACGCCTCAAAGCTACTGCACGACGTGGAAAGGGTCACATCGGTCCTCGACCTCAAGCTGGCGGATCATAGTCGGAGCCACGAGGCAATACGGACAATTCAGTGGTCGTTGACACAAGGCCGGAAGCTGACCGGGACTTATCTCAGCCCCTACGAGGTGAAGCCCAAGCGGCTCGAACTGCATCCCTATCGCCTCTGCCTGGTCAGTCAAGCCTGGTATCTCATCGCCCGCCCAGACCATTCGGACCATCCCCAGACCTACCGGGTGACGCGGTTCCAAACACTTCGTCCTTCGGACGCCCCCGCGATGGTACCCGCCGACTTCGACCTGAAAGCCTACTTCGGGAATGCCTGGGGTGTCTTCCGAGGCAGAGAGTCTTTTCAGGTTCAAGTCCGATTCTCCCGCGAGGCCGCCGACCTCGTCACGGAGACTATCTGGCACTCTACTCAGACGGTCGAACGTCACGAGGATGGAGGCGTCACACTCGGCTTCATCGTCGATGGATTGACAGAGATCGCTCATTGGCTCCTCGGCTGGTCCGGCCGGGTCACTGTCGTCAACCCCCCGGAACTTCGAGTGATGGTTTTGGAACACCTCCGGAAAGCGGTGGAGTTGAATCGGGATTGATCTCAATTTCGTGCGGCTTCTGATCGACACGCCTTCTCATCTTCAAGTTGACGAAATTCCCGGGACGGATTTTGCACTGACCCCCCGGTGGCATCCGGGCCGGGGAGAATCGGCATGCCCCGCCGTCATCCACGACGGAAACATCGGTCGGCAGGCACGGGCCGCCTATCAACACGAGTTCGTCCGGCTTGAGGCGGGTAGTCGTGACGTGCGAATTCGTCGTCACCGACGGCATGTCATGCCGTGACCCAAACCCGGAGGAAACTGAGCGATGTCAAGCTATGGTGGTCAGAACAGCAACCGGCACGTCGATGATCCCCGAAACTACCGGGTCCGTCTCTCCCGATTTGGCTCTCACGCCCCGGGCGACTTCAAGCCCTCCCCGATCACCGTCATGATCTCGGCCACGTCGAGCATGCAGGCCCGGACGAACGCCCAGGCGAGCCACCCCGGCTACGACGTCACGGACGTTCAAGAAGCGTGAACCTCAAGAGGTCCGGTGGCATCATGGGTTCTCGACTCGACGAGATCAAACCTCAATCGAGGACACGACCATGCGGCCAGAACCCGATGCCCCGGGAGATTTCACCCCCACCGAGCCTGAGACCCATGAGACCAACCCGGACCTTCCAACTTCCGACCAAAGTCAAGGAACCAAGCCGTACCGGGGCGGCTACTACTGGTTCCCCACGCCTTCGCCGAACGGGATCACTTGGTCGATCGTCACCTGTCGCGACCTCGGCTGTCACTCCGACGCCGGGCACGATGCCGACCTCTGGCCCCGGTTGATAGTCCCGCTCGCGAAGGCCTGGGGCAAGGACGCCCTGATCCTCAAGAAGAAGCTGGCCCTGTCCTATACGGGCCTACCTCGCGGCAGGGTCACGCGGCCGGTCAAGACGTTCCTCGTCCTCCACGGCGACGATTCGCCTAACCGGCGTTTCGCGGAGATGGTCAAGCAAAGCTTCCAGCTCTCGGGCCAGGAAGTGAAGTTCGTCTTCGACGAACATGAGACGATGATCCCCGGCCATCCCCGTGCGGTCGAAGCCACGCTCGGGCCCCGGCTCTTCGAGACGGCAGTCGATCCATGAGCAACCCCCACCGGCTGACCGACGCCGAGATGGCCGTCATCCAGACCCGCATCCTGGATAGGTTCCTCAGCGGCGACCCCAAGCATCCCGCCAGTTGAGCCTTCCTGACGGTAGGGCAAAGAAGCACTCAGGACGACCGTTCGAGGTCAAAGTTGCGTCTCGCACAAGCGTCGATGCGAAGATTCCCACAGAGCAACGTCCGCAAGAGGTCGTCATCAACGAAAGGATCTATGGCCAACCGCCTCTTCGCCATCGGCGACATCCACGGCTGCAACTTGGCCCTCAAGGCTCTCATAGAGGTTATCGATCCTCAGCCCGGCGACACCATCGTCACGCTCGGGGACTACGTCGATTACGGCCCCGACAGCCGCTCCGTCATCGACCAGTTGATCCGGCTGTCCCGGCGATGCCACCTGATTCCCCTCTTGGGAAATCATGAAGAAATGCTTTTCCAGGCCCTGGAATCCGACTCGGCCCTGAGATCCTGGCTCGACCTCGGCGGCGACCAGACGCTCCTGAGCTACCCCTACGACGGCGTCAACCTGATCGAGCCGGCCCACATCGAGTTCATCCGAGGCTGCCTCGCCTACTTCGAGACGGACGACTTCATCTTCGCGCACGCCAACTGCGACTCGGACTTGCCGATGGACCGGCAGCCCTCGCTCAAGCTGATGTGGGAGTTCCTCGACCCGGACCGGCAACGACCCCATGCGTCGGGGAAGATTGTCATTGTGGGGCATACCACGCAAATCGGTGGCGAGGTACTCGACCTCGGCCACATGCTCTGCATCGACACAGACTGTTCACGCGGTGGTTGGCTCACGGCTTTGGAAGTCAAGTCGAAGCAGGTCATTCAAGCCAACCAACTCGGGGAGACAAGGCTTGACGAGAAGCGGCCGGTCGCACCAAGATAGAGCTAGCTGCTTTTCCATCGAACGGGAGCGTCTTGCCGGTTCGACCCCAAACATGGGGCCAGTCAAAAGTGATGTGCCTGATTTGCATTTAGCAAGTCGGTTCAGACGCTCCCTATAGCCGGTCACTGCCCGCCCAATCCGAGATGGGTGCCTCCCTCGTGCGGCGTTAGCATACCAACGACGATCGCTCTATGCGCGTCAGTTGGGAACTAAACCGTCGTGGACGCCAACACGTCTTCTCAACCCTCCGATCTTCCAGAATCCGAGAAGCTGATACGCTTCCTTCGCGACATCCAACTCGTCCGCAACCAGATCGACATCCCCACGACCTCAGCGTGCGGGTCTGTGTCGATCTGCCTTCCCTCGCCTGGCCTATCATCAAGGAAACGCCGGTCGCGACCTGCACCACCCTTCTCGGTGAAGTGGTGGTCGGTTCACACCGGCTATCCCCTTTCGACGCTCTATGCCGCTATCAAGCGAGGCCACCTGAAGGCCCGATGGCCCGAAGCCGCCTCCCAGCGGATCGAGCCCGGGGACTTCATGGCCTGGCACGAGGCCGACAGGTCTTCCACCGGCCCCAGATCGGTCAAATCTCCTTCGCCTCCGGCTCAACCGGAGCGGCTGTCTCCGACGGCCTTCCGGCACGTTCGATGGTCTGAGCTACCCGACGAGACGCCTCGTGGAGCCTCGGATTCCTGATCTTCTTGTAGAACTCCAGGGTCTTGGGGTCCGAGTGCCCCGCAAGCTCCGAGACGATAGCCCCATCTTCTCCCGACTCGACGGCCATGGTCAGATACCAATGCCTGAACGAATAAAGCGTGAACCTGGCGTCGATGCCGAGCTTCTCCCGGAGTCGGCTCCATCGCAGGCGGATCGCCTGGTAGGACCAAGGGAGCTTCCGGTCCGTCAAGAACAGCGGCTCGTCACCGATGCGTCCTTCCGCAGCGGCCCGGCAGATCGCGACCAGTTCGTCCGTGGGCAGGGGGATAGCCTTGGGCAGGCCGGTCCTCTCGACGGTCTTGTGTCGCCAGAGAACCAACTGGCGACGATCGGGATCGAACTCAGCGACCTGGACGGTCCGGATCTCCTTGGTCCTCATGCCGGTGAGCATCAGGACGTTCAGGAAATCGCGAAACTTACCCTGAGTCGCCCGGTAAGCCCGGAAGACCTCTGCGTCCTCGGGAAGGTAATGCCGACGCCCCCGCTTCCTCAGCTTCGGATCGACGAGGTCGAGGTCGTGGGCGGTGACATACTTGTTCCTCTTCGCCCACTCCATGAGCGTGCGAAGAGCCACATAAGCGTGCGACCCGCCAAGGTTCTCCGCCTTCCTCCGGCGGAGGTACTTCTCGACGAGATCGGCATCGATCCGTCGGATCGGCCAGTCCTTGCAAGGGAAGCCGAAACGGCCCCCGGATGGGCGGTTCTCCCCGCGCCGATTTTTCTTCTCTTCGACACCCTTCGCCTTCGAGGTGTCGGCTCCCTTGAACCAGTTCAGTTCGTTGCGGTAATCCTCGTACACGACGCGGTCGGTGTACTCGTCGAGGAACCGCTCCACGACCACGGCGATGGGGGTATCCATGGCCGGATGGTCGTTCAGAAGCTTGGCCTGTTGGCGAAGCTCGAGCAACGCCTTCTCGGCCAGGAGCTTGGTATCCGCGTTCTTCGGGCCCTGGACGAGGACCTTGTTGCGTTCACCGGCGAAATCAGTTCGCCAGGCACCCCGGTCGTACCAAGGTTTGGCAGGACGAGCCATCTGAAGACCCTCGAAGGAAATTTCCCTAGGAATTTCCCTGAGTGCCTTGTGAGAGGGGCCGAGGGGAAACGCAAACCCGGGTACGGAACTGTCATTCCTGCCCGGGTTTGCGTCATTTCAAGTCTAGTCGGGGCGAGAGGATTTGAACCTCCGACCTCACGATCCCGAACCGTGCGCTCTAGCCAAGCTGAGCTACGCCCCGATTTGCATGAACAAAAGGGATTTTAGCCGATTGCATTTCGTTGTCAAGGTCAGTCCCTGTTCAGAGGGGTGCCCCGAGTGCCCCTCTCGATTTTTGGCGTCAGGTCAATTCTGCTTCCAGAACGTCTCCCACTCCGGACCGGCGGCCAAGTCCCTCAATTCCACCAGCGAGGCGACATGCTCGACCTTCCGCCGGGCCCCCGCCTGCTTTAACCTCACGTTCAGTAACGGCTTGATCGAGCCCTCCACCAGCCCGCTGTCGATCGACTGCCCCCGACTCAGCCGCAGCGCGTCATTCACCCAACCCTGGGGCCCCGCGAAATCGTTCAGCAACGCACCCCACGCCGCCCCACCGCCCCGGTCGGCATCCTCACCGCCAGCTCTCCGATCCACTCCGTCACGCCCCAGTAACCTTCCTCCCGCAGCCGCTCTTGGCCGCGATCCAACGCCGCCTGGGCCTCGACGCCCGGGCCGAACACCGCCCGGGCACCGTCGACGATGCGACCCGAGCCATGCCAGAAGTCCAAGCATTGCGAAGTTCCCGGGAAGCGATGCTCGGCCAGAATCCAGATCCATTCCGCCCCGTCGCCCAGCACCTCCAACCACTTCGGGTCGGTCAGAGCCAGCCGCGTCGCCTCGGCCGCGCAACGCTTGCCAAACGCCTTGGCTGTCTCCACGGCGGTCGCCACCGAACGCACCAAGGGCGCCGGCAGGTCCCGCCGATCGCACTCCAATGGGGCGATCGGCTCGCCCGGCTCGCGGCGGGTCAGCACGGCGAGCATCACGTCTCGCCAGCCCTCGGTCGTGTTGACCTTGTCCGCGTCAATCTGCACCTCCAAGTCCCCCTCGGCCCGGGCGATCGCTTCGGCGGTGTCGCGCCACTCGCGGGTCGAACTGGCCCGCGCCCAGGGTCATTTAAAAGGCGAGCAACGGAGGCCGACGGGCTTGATCACTTGTGGGCGAAGGAATTGCCCCATGAGTTCGACATCAATCGACGGTGCGCTCTCCCAGGTCTTTGATCAGAACCCGACCCGCGGGAACGTCTATCCCCTGCCGGCGGCCCTCACTTTGCCGGCCACCGCCATGCTCCGCGGCTGCCGAAGTTTGGCGGCCATCGCCCCATGGGGCCGCGATTACTACCACCACCCCCCCAACTCGGCCTCTGCCGCAGAACCACGGATAGACCGGCTAACGCACGCCCCGCACCAGCGGACTCCACTCCATCACGGTCGCACTGACGGCTGATGTGTTCGAAGCCGCTTTGACCAGATGGATTCTCGCCCAAGGCGTGGCTGACCTGGAGCGGAGGTACGCCATGCTCATCGGGCGTGGCTCTTTGTCGGCCAAGCGGGGCCGCGTCGCGGGCCTCCCCCGGGGCGAAGGCGTCGGCTCGGCCCAACGCGGGTCGACCCTGGAAGACGACCAGCTCGGAAGTCACCACGACCACATCGCTCAGCCCACGTGCGGCCAGGCCGTCGCGGAACTCCCCCGATGCGTCGTAGCCAGCGAGGCCACGACCACCCGGCCTGGCAGCCCCTTGGAGCGGACGAGGTCGAGCAGATCCAGGGCGATCCGGCCCTTGGTCCGGTGTGTCCGCATCGCCTCGGGGACGTGGGCCTTCTCCAGACGGGGCATTGGTCGGGGTTCTTGACGCGGAGTTACGGCGGCAGCGCGACGCGGGCGACGATGGGCTCAATGCTGTTCAGATGGTCCTGATGAGTCAGTTCAAGGATGATCTGGTCCGGCGGGTCACTTGACGACTTTTGCCGCGTTCGAGGGATTTTCCGATAGGCCCAAGGCGAGTCCATGGTGAGATTTACAGCAAAAATTTCGTGGCACCGGTTTGACGAAAAGCTAGTGCAGCCTACCATTTCTCCGAGACTGACCGGTCAGTCCAACCGTGGGTCTCGCGAAAGACGGGGACCGGTTTTTGGGCATTATAAATTAGCCTGCTCAGATGCGTTGAGCCAATCGGTCAAGATTCCTGGGATGGATCGAGCCTTTTTTTCTTGTGTCGGACTGGCGTTAGGTAGCCCGTGAACCGTGGACAATCGAGATGTCGCGATCGATCTCGTCGGTCAAGGTCGATCGCGAAACCCGGCTCCGGGCGGATGAGATCCTCGACGCCGCGACGGATCTTTTTGCGGAATTCGGTTATTCGGACGCCGTGACTCAGGATCTCGCGAAGAAGTTGGGAGTCGGCAAGGGGACGATCTATCGCCATTTCCCGAGCAAGCGGGATTTGTTCCTCGCGGCCGTTGATCGAGTCATGCGACGCCAGCGTGAGGCCATCGAAGCGGCGATCGCGAACGTCGCGGACCCGATCGATCGGATCGAGTCGGCGACCCGGGCGTTCCTCAGCTTCTACTCGATACACCCGAAGTACGTGGAACTCCTCGTCCAGGAGCGGGCGCTCTTCCGCGACCGGGTGACGCCCACGTATTTCGAACATCGCGAGCGGAACAAGCTTCGCTGGCACGAGGTTTATCAAGCGCTGATGGAGGAGGGTAAAGTTCGCGAAATGCCAGTGGAGCGGATCACGACGGTTTTCCTTGATCTGGCTTATGGGACCATCTTCACGAATCACTTCTCCGGGCGCTGCCGTTCGCCCGATGTCCAGGCGCGGGACATCCTCGACGTCGTGTTCCGGGGGATCCTGGGAAATTCGGAAGTCCGTCGCCGATTCGCCGAGGGCGGGGCGGATCAACCGCCAGGAGGCGGAGATCAGGCGAGTTGACCCGCTTTCGGAAATCGAGAATGCCGGTCGCGTTCGGGGTTCGTGGGAAGCCGGGAACGTCAATCAGTTTCCTCCGTATCGAAGGTGGTGATGGGGATGCGTAGGCGAGATTGGTGGATCGTGGCCCTGCTCTCCTGTACCGCGGGTTCCGGTTGTTCGAGGACCCAGGCGAAGCCGGCCGATCAACCCCCGCCGCCGGAGGTTCTCGTGACCCATCCGGTCGTGGATGAGGTGACGGATTACGAGGAGTTCATCGGCCACACCGACGCCATCTTTTCGGTGGAGGTTCGGGCCAGGGTGACCGGGTATCTCGACAAGGTGAACTTCAATGACGGCGACGAAGTCGAGAAGGGTACCCTGCTCTTCGAGATCGACGCCCGTCCTTATCAGGCCGAATTCGACCGGGCGCAGGCGACCTTGAATCAAGGCGAAGCCCGCCTGACCCGCCTGAGCGCCGACCACCGGCGGGCCGAGAACCTGATCCGAAAGCAGGCGATCGGGCAGGAGGAGCTCGACCGGATCAACGGCGACTTCGCCGAGGGCAAGGCGGCCATCGGCGTCGCCACGGCGGCCGTGGACCGGGCCAAGCTCGACCTGACATTCACCCGGGTCACCGCCCCGATCAGCGGCCGGTTGAGCCGGCGGATGGTCGACCCGGGCAACCTGGTCAAGGCGGACGAGACCCCGCTGACGACGATCGTCTCGCTGGACCCGATGTACGTCTATTTCGACGTGGACGAGCGGACGATGCTGAGGTTTCGCCGCCTGATTGCCGAGGGGCGGATCAAGTCGCGCCAGGAGGCCGAGCTTCCGGTCCTGGTGGGCCTCTCCGACGAGCCGGGCTTCCCGCACCGGGGGACGATCAACTTCAGCGACAACAAGGTCGACTCCAGCACCGGGACGCTTCGGGTCCGGGGAATCATCGCCAACCCCAAGCCGCGGATCCTCTCGCCCGGCCTGTTCGTCCGGATCCGGATGCCGATCGGGAACCCCCACCGGTCGGTCCTGGTCAGCGAGCAGGCCATCGGTTCGGAGCAGACGAGCAAGTTCGTCTTCGTGGTCCGCGATGCGAAGGTCAAGGACAAGAAGACGGGCAAGGAGCGGCCGGGCAAGGTCGCCTTCGCCCAGCCGATCGAGGTGGGGTCGCTGAACAAGGGCCTCCGCGTGGTGAACAAGGGCCTGGCCAAGGAGGACATCGTCGTCGTCAGCGGGCTCCAGCGCATTCGCGACGGCGCCGAAGTGACCTTGCCCAAGGGCAAGCCGGCCGCGCCGACCGCGGTGGCTCAGGGCTCGCCGGCCCCACCGGTGACCACCGGGACCGACGGGCATTCCGGCGGTGCGCCGGGCGTGCAGCCGGCGAAGTGAACGGACCGAGACCGAACCGACCAGGCATCCGGGAGGATCGGCCTTGATCTCGCGCTTCTTCATCGACCGGCCGATCTTCGCGGCCGTCCTCTCGATCGTCATCACCCTGGCGGGCGGGATCGCGCTGTTCACCCTGCCGATCGCCATGTATCCGCCGATCTCGCCGCCGACGGTCCAGGTCGACTGCTCCTACCCGGGGGCCAGCGCCCAGGTCGTCGCCCAGACCGTCGCCACGCCAATCGAGCAGCAGGTCAACGGCGTCGAGAACATGCTCTACATGTCCTCGCAGTGCACCAACGACGGCGCCTACAACCTGACGGTCACCTTCAAGCACGGCGTCAACCTGAACATGGCCCAGGTCCTGGTTCAGAACCGGGTCAGCCTGGCCCTCCCGTTGCTTCCCGACGTGATCAAGCAGACCGGGGTGACCACCCGCAAGAAGTCGCCCGACATCCTCCTGGCGATGGCCGTCAACTCCGACACCAAGCCCGATGGCACGCCGCTCTACGACCAGCTCTTTTTGAGCAACTACGCCCTGCTCCACCTCAAGGACGAGATCGCCCGGCTCGACGGCGTCAGCGACATCGGGATGCTCGGTCAGCGCGACTACAGCATGCGGATCTGGGTGGACCCCGACAAGCTCGCCGCGCGGGACATGACGGCCTCCGACGTCGCCTCGGCCATCCGGAGGCAGAACGCCCAGGTGGCGACCGGGATGATCGGCCAGCCGCCAGTCCCCGGCGGGCAGGTGATCCAGGTCCCGCTGAGCACCGTCGGCCGGCTCACCGACCCCGAGCAGTTCGCCTCGATGATCATCAAGAAGACGGCCGACGACCGGGTCGTCCGGCTCAAGGACGTCGCCCGGATCGAGCTTGGCCCCAAAAACCAGGACATCAGTTGTTCGGTCAACGGCAAGCCCTCGGTCAGCCTCGCCATCTTCCAGCTCCCCGACGCCAACGCTCTCGACACCGCCGACATCGTGAAGGCGAAGATCAAGGAACTCGCAGCCGACTTCCCGCCGGGGATGAAATTCGAGATCCGTTACGACACCACGCCCTTCATTCGCGAGTCGATCGGCGAGGTCTTCAAGACCCTCCGCGACGCGGTGATCCTGGTGGCCATCGTGGTCCTGCTCTTCCTCCAGAACTGGCGGTCCGCCCTGATCCCCCTGGTGGCCGTCCCCGTCGCCATCGTGGGAACTTTCGCCGTCATGGCCGCGATGGGCTTCAGCCTGAATAACCTGACCCTCTTCGGTCTGGTCCTGGCCATCGGGATCGTCGTCGATGACGCCATCGTCGTCGTCGAGGCCGTCGAGCACCACGTCGAGCACGGCATGGAGCCCCGGGCCGCCACCATCCGCGCCATGGACGAGGTGTCCGGGCCGGTGATCGCCATCGGCCTGGTCCTGACCGCGGTGTTCGTGCCCTGCGCGTTCATCACCGGGATCGTGGGGCAGTTCTTCCGCCAGTTCGCCTTGACGATCGCGACCTCCACGGTGATCTCGGCGTTCAACTCGCTCACGCTGAGCCCGGCGCTGGCGGCGCTCCTGATCCGGCCGAGATCCGCGGGCCCACAAGTCGCCCTGCCCCGCCTGGCCTATGCCCTGCTGGGTGCTTATCTGGGCTATACGTTCCTGTCTCCTTTCGTGCTCGGCGCTCACTGGGAGGGCCTGGGTCCGAGGCTCGGGAGCCCAGCCGGGTGGAAGTATCAGTTTCTGGCACCAATCGCCGACGGCCACTGGACGGGGACGCTCCTGGGTCGGTTGGGCCCCCGGGGCGCCCAGACAATCCCGGTCGTGGCGGCCCTCGTGGGGGCGGTCCTGGGTTGGGTCGTCGGCTGGGGGCTCGACCGGTGCCTGGTCTGGTTCTTCAGGGTCTTCAACGCCGGGTTCCGGCTGGCGACGGCGGGGTATAGCCGGCTGGTCTCGATCGTCCTCCGCGGGAGCGTGGCCGCGCTGATCGTCTACGGCGGGCTGCTCTACCTGACCTATCATACGTTCGTCCGGACTCCGGCCGGGTTTATCCCGACGCAGGATATGGGCTACCTCCTGGCCAACGTCCAGCTTCCCGACTCGGTGTCGCTGGAGCGGACCAAGGCGATCATGGACCGCTGCGAGCGGATCGCCAGGGCCACGCCCGGGGTCAAGCACACCCAGGCGATGACGGGGCAGTCGCTCCTGCTCAGCGCCAACGGATCCAACTTCGGTTCGATGTTCTGCATCCTCGACTCGTTCGATCACCGACGGTCCAAGGAGCTTTACAGCGAGGCGATCATCGCCAAGCTCCGCGCGACGTTCGCCAGGGAGATTCCCGAGGCGACCATCATCGTGCTGGGGCCGCCCCCGGTCCGGGGCGTCGGGCGGGCCGGCGGATTCAAGCTGATGGTCGAGGACCGGGGCGACAACAAGTCGCGGATCCTCCAGGGGCAGACCGACAACCTGATCGACAAGGCCAAGAAGAACCCCAGTCTGACGAGCCTGGTCTCGACGTTCCGGGCCAACGTTCCGCAGTTCTTCGTGGACGTCAATCGGGCCGAGTGCATGACCAAGGAGGTCGCGCTGAAGGACCTCTTCGACACCCTCCGGATTTACCTCGGGTCGCTCTACGTCAACGATATCAACCTCTTCGGCCGGACCTGGCAGGTGGTCGTTCAGGCCGACCAGGGGTTCCGGAATGCGATCGAATACGTCCCCCGGCTCAAGGTCCGGAACGCCCGGGGGACGATGGTTCCGGTGGGGACGGTGGCCAACTTCCAGCAAGTCAACGGCCCGCTGGTCCTGACCCGCTACAACATGTACCCCGCCGCACCGATCAATGGAGCCGCGGCGCGGGGGACCAGTTCGGGCGACGCCATCGCCAGCATGCAGTCGTTGGCCGATGGCGAGCTCCTCAATTCGATGTCCACCGAATGGACCGAACTCGCCTTTTTGGAACTCCAGGCGGGGAACACGGCGATCATCGTCTTCGGCTTCGCGGTGGTGATGGTCTTCCTCGTGCTGGCGGCTCAATATGAGAGCTGGTCGATGCCGCTGGCGATCATCCTGGTGGTCCCGATGTGCCTGCTCAGCGCGATCGTGGGCGTGAACATCGCGGGTGAGGATATCAACATCTTCACCCAGATCGGCTTCGTGGTGCTGGTCGGGCTGGCCAGCAAGAACGCGATCCTGATCGTCGAATTCGCCAAGCAACGACGGGCCGCCGGCGAGTCGCGCTACCAGTCCACGATGGACGCCTGCGCTCTCCGGCTCCGGCCGATCATCATGACCTCGCTGGCGTTCATTCTCGGCGTGGTCCCCTTGCTGGTCGGCCACGGGGCCGGGGCCGAGATGCGGCGGACCCTGGGCACGACGGTCTTCAGCGGGATGATCGGCGTCACGGCATTCGGGATCTTCCTGACGCCCGTCTTCTTCTTCGTGATCGACTGGCTGGGCGAGACGAGCTTCTTCGCCTCGCCGGCGGTCCGGCGGATCGCCGGGGCGCCGCTCTGGATCCTCTCGCTCCGTTTCCTCCGAAGGCCCGACCGGCCCGACCGTCGGGAAGATTCCAAGCCGACCCCGGACCATGAGCTATAGCCGGCCCCGTCGACGGTCGCGGTCGATGACCGCGTCGGCGAACTCGTTGCGCAGGAATGAGGCCCCACCGACATGTCGCGCTTCTTCATCGACCGGCCGATCTTCGCCTCGGTCCTCTCGATCATCATCACGCTGGCCGGCGGGATCGCCGTCCTGACGTTGCCGGTCGCGCAGTATCCCGAGATCACCCCGCCCACGGTGGAGGTCTCGGCCTTCTACCCGGGAGCCAACGCGAAGGTGGTGGCCGACACCGTCGCCGCGCCGATCGAGCAGCAGGTCAACGGCGTCGAGAACATGCTCTACATGTCCTCACAGTGCACCAATGACGGCATGTACACGCTGACCGTCACCTTCAAGCCGGGCGTCGACCTCAACATGGCGCAGGTCCTGGTGCAGAACCGCGAGAGCCTGGCCGAGCCGATCCTGCCCGATCTGGTCAAACGCCGGGGCGTGACGGTCAAGAAGAAATCGCCCAGCATCCTGATGATCGTCAACCTGTTCTCGCCCAGCGGTTCGCGCGACAATCTCTACCTGAGCAACTACGCCACCATCCAGCTCCGCGACGAGCTGGCCCGGCTCCCCGGGGTCGGCGACATCACCTATCTCGGCCAGCGCGACTACAGCATGCGGGTCTGGCTCGACCCCGGAAAGATGTCATTCCGGAACCTCACGGCCACCGACGTCTCCACCGCCATCGCCCAGCAGAACATCCAGGTCGCCGCCGGCCAGATCGGCCAGCCGCCGGTCCCCAACGGCCAGGTCTTCCAGTACACCATGACCACCCTGGGCCGGCTCGAAGACACCGACCAGTTCGCCAACATCATCCTCAAAACCGACTCCGATGGCCGGATCGTCCGCCTCCGCGACGTCGCCCGGATCGAACTCGGGGCCCAGGGCTACGACCAGACCTGCACCCTCGACGGCCACCCCTCGGTCGCCCTCTCGATCTACCAGCGCCCCGGCTCCAACGCCCTCAAGACGGCCGAACTCGTCAAGGACAAGATGGAGGAGTTGAAGAAGCGGTTCGAGGAAGGGGTCGATTACTCGATCGTCTACGACACCACGCCGTTCATCACCGAGTCCGTCAACGAGGTCTTCCATACCTTGCGCGACGCGGTGATCCTGGTGGCCATCGTGGTCCTGCTCTTCCTCCAGAACTGGCGGTCCGCCCTGATCCCCCTGGTGGCCGTCCCCGTCGCCATCGTGGGAACTTTCGCCGTC
>JAABUV010005559.1_pt1 | contig 14297 bp, 23 predicted proteins | sample 5559971 | NCBI WGS metagenome assembly JAABUV01 (sample SAMN10711881, study PRJNA513362) | rock metagenome | isolation source: Antarctica rocks | place: Antarctica: Victoria Land, Knobhead nord | collected 2015-12-19
CGCCGACGGCGCCGCCAGCCGAGACCAGGCCGCACACAATGCCCGTGGAGCGCCGTGACACGAAGGGCACCACGCCGTACACCGACCCGCACGTGCCCTGCACCAGGCAGGCCGGGCTGGTAATGTTTTGCTCTGTCGGGGCAGCCCGGGCTAGGGCAACGTGGCAGTGTCAGGCCACTTCCCAACCTAGCACTTGATGAGGGGGCGCAACAGCTGAAAGCTCATACTTGGGCCCAGCCAACGGACAGGGTTGCAGAAACATGTCAGCAGAATCGCATGTCGAGCACCGGATTAGCAGGGCACCCCAATAGCTTGCACAGCAGACAAGGGTCGGCGCACAGCATCCCCGCAAGCACGCGATAAGAGCCACGGCATTGGTGCGCCGCACACCCAGGGGCCACACACCCAGCAAGCGCCTGACAGGGCGCCCAGGTCAAGAGTGTCTTTGTGCATTGGCTTCCCGATCCCAACCCTAGTGATACCCCTACAGAGGGCGCTGCTGCGTTGCAGGCTCCGCACCTCCAGGAACAGCGCGCTCAGCACCAGGAAGAGCATGGTCAGCCCCAGCGAATTGTGCACGACGCCCATCAGGCTCACGCACACGCCTGCCGCGCGCAGTCGACACCGCAGTGAGCGCGCCCCTGCTGCTCCTGACAGCCCAACGCGCTCGCCGCTGCTGGCAAAGGCCCCTTCCAAGCCCGCGCTGCACTGGCAGGAAAGCAGGGCAGCCATGCAGATGCAAGCAATGCCCAACAATGACCTGCCACTCCGCTGACCGAAGTTCACGAGGAGCCTGCACGCATGACACGCATGCACGCCTGGCCACGCCTGCCCGACAGGCGCCGGCCGCGCCGCATGCACAGCCATGCTCAGTGCGGCGGCCAGGCGCGCACCGCCGAGCGCCAGGCCGATGAAGACCACCCAGATGCGGCCGCGCATGCCGTAGCGCCGGCCCATGAGGTCAGACATGATGCCGCCGCACGGCCTGAACACAAAGTCTGCGAGCGCGCGGCCATAGTCAGGAGCAGCGCAAGCCCGACCTGAGGACTGCGGCCATTGACCCAGTGCAATCACTGTGAAAGGCTCTCTACATACACCTCTCAGGAAAACGCTGTACAGAGGCTTGGTCGCTTAGTCGCAGCGCGGCACACAGCACGATACACGGCGCAGCGGGCCGCGCACGGCGGCTTTGGGCAATGTGCAGGCTAGCAGGGCAAGGCGTGTGCAAGCAAGGGCGCGCTCGGCACCGCAGGGGCCCGGGCGCGCACTGAGCATGCCAAACGTGGCGGCCAGGTTGCCGGCGTCAGTGAGCTTCATGTTGAAGTTGGTGGAGAAGTAGGGCGCGAGCGCGTTGTCGAGCGCGAGCTGCGCGCGCCCCGGCGCGCGCGCACTCAGCCGGCGGCGCGGCTGGCCGCTCGCGCGGCCGTGCGCGCAACCGCAGGCTCGCTCCAAGCGCGCCGCGGCGTCGCTCGACCGCCAGGCGGCAGTGTCAATTCAGCAGGTTGGGGGCGCGCGCAGAGCGAGGAGGCCTGGCCGGCCGCCGACGGGGGCTGAGGTGGCGCGCAAAGCAGGCTGGCCGGGCCGGCCGCTGGCGGGGGCGGACCTCCACGCCGAAGGAGTAGGCGTAGCAGGCGGCCAGGCCATACATGCGGTAGTTGCAGAAGGAGACGCCCAGCTCGCGGATGGGGTTGGCCTTAACCTTCTTGCCGGTGCGCTCCAGCTGGTGGTACTGCCCGTCCGGCAGGTCCTGCAGCGGGCGCCGTGCGCGTCAGAAAGAAACTGCGCGCGCTGCAGGGGCCAGTGCGGGCCTGCGCCGTTGCTGCGGCGCGCCCCTGCTTGTGTACTGTTGTGGATTGGGCCGCCGCCGCATCGTGAGGTTCCATGTGCTTGCAAGGACGCGGGGTCGGGCAAGACAGCGACCGCCCTTGGCGCAGCCCTGCGCCTGCCCGCGGTTATGCAGTGGGTGGCGCGCCCGGCTGTCGCGTATCTCACAAGTGCAGCCGTACAAGCGCGCGCATGCAGAGGCACAGGCTCGCAGACACCGCAGCGCGCGCCGCAGGCGGGGGCGCGCGCAGGGGGCGCGCCTGCGTTAAGGTCATGATGAGGATGGCGATGACTACGAAGGCGCACGCGGGCACCAGGAACGCGTACCGCCAGGCCACGCTCTCCGGCTGGTGCTGCGCGATGCCGACGGTGATGTAGGGCATGACGATCTGCGTAACGCCGCCGCCTGGGTGCGCGCGCGCGCCCACCAGCCTGTCAGAGCGATGCGGGCGCCAGGAAAATCCCACAGAGCCAAGGAATCAGACCCAGTGCGCCCTGCAATAAAGGTAGTGGCAGTATACTCCACGTGCTGTGTGCGGCCCTGCTATTGCTCTGGTCAAGCCCCGGATGAGGACGTTCTGGCACCGCTCGTAGGGCAAACGCTGTAGCATGCAGGAATTAAATTCTCTGAGGATGAGCAGCTGCAAGCCCAGCGAACGGACACAGCCCGCAGGGAAAGCGCGCATTGACGGGCGGAGAGGCGGGGCGGCACCGGCGTTGCCCCAGCCGCCCACGATGGAGTTGGCGGTGCCGACCACATTGGGCGAGAACATCATACTGCTCCAGAACTGGCAGATGACGAAAGCGGCCAGCGACCAGCCGATAAGCATGCGCTCGATGATGTAGCCGATGTGGTCGGTCACCAGCGCCATGCCCGCCACGACGGGCGCCATGAGGCACAGCAGGAAGGCGTAGGCTGCGCGACAGAAGGCCGGACGTCAGCCCATGCGGCCGCTGCCGCGTCGAGCATGCCTCAAGCGGGAGTTAAGGGCGCAAAACTGACTGTGGCTGCCACCAGCCATACACGGAGCACGCGGCAGGCGCGGCACAGGCACAGCAGTGATACTGCCAGCGTGGGCCCGCACAGTAGCGCGGGCCAAAGTAGTCACAGACGGACCCCATCGCGATACGCGCAAACACGGTGCCCGAGGTCGTCAACACGCCTGCGCCACACAGAGGCCGCTGGAGTCAGCGCTGGCTTGTAGGTGCACTTCCTGGCTGCTCAGCTGCGGTGTGCGCCGGACACACCGCTGCTAGGTTAAGCGCGTGCATGCATGCTCCACTGCCCAGGGCCACAGCTGGGCCACAAGCACCCCTGGACGGCAGCTCGGTGGACAGACAGGCCAGGCTCGGGCGGGGCATACCGGCAAGGTTGGCCTCGAACTGGTGCAGGCCGACAGAGTCTCGGATGATGTCAATCAGCGGCGCCGCGGCGTAGGCGCTGAGGAAGGTGATGAAAAAACCCAGCCAGTTGAGGTGGAAGGCCAGCATGTGCGGCCGTTTGAGCGAGAACAGGTGGATGGCCTTGGCCTTGTGCTCGCTGTCGACCGGCATGCTGAACTTCGGGACGTCCCCATCTGTGTACGTTGGGATCGGCTTCGCCCCCTTGACCGCCATCCTGGCACACCTACGTCACAAGCGGGCAGACGCAGAGGTATCCTGGAGCTTGTGGGGCAGTTCGCGGCTGGCCTTGCTGCCATGTGCTTAACCTAACCCTTCTGCGCTGGAGTGTGCCCCTTGCAAAAACTGGAGGCAACTTTCCTTGGCTCCCCGCTACCCTGCCCCTCCGTGAACGCAACAGGCAACATTGGGGCACAGGCGGATGTGGAGGACTGCACTCTGCAGAGCTGCCTCTCAACAAGAGGCACAGGAGGACACCGCTGGCTGCAACATGTAGCACTGCTGCAACAAAAAAGCTCGCACGCTTGAGGGTCTTTGCTACGCTCTGCTGTGGCCGTGTGTCAGGTGGGCTGAGCAGAGTTGCTCAAGTGCAGTTGCGAGTACGCAGTGGTTGCAACGCGCGTGGCGCGACACCTATGCCAGGGAGGCACCGCAAGAACGTGCTTGCTCATAGACGATACTCTGATACAAGACACACACTGTATTAAGACTGGCAAGTGGTAGGCGGCCGGTTCGTCCGCAGCCACTCGCAACGCAGGCTGCTTAACTGGCTGCCACTTTGCAAGTCTCCGCCTAGTAGTTTATGAGAACACAGCACCCGTGTTGCCCGCCGCCAGCGCACGTCCAGGTCGAGACAGCGCTGTGTCAGCATGCACTCACGGGTGTTGGCCGTAAGGCCCGGACGCCCACGGGCGCCTGCCAGGCTGGCTGCACGACGAGCTGTGCTCCCTCTGAGCTCAGTTTCGCTCGCCTTGTCCGCCGTCACGCGCAGGGACCTGCTGCAATAGGGCCGCCCTCGCACTTGCGCGCCGCCGGCGCACGGCCAGGCCGGCAGCTCGCCGCCACGGCCTCCCACCGAGGGTCACGGCGGCGGGGAGCGCATGTCGCCCGCGGGCGCCTGCCACGCCGGCTGCGCGACCGGCTGCGCCTCCTTCAGCTCCACCCAGCGCGCGAAGAACTCCGTGGCCCGCAGGCCCTGCTGCCACAGCACCGCGCCCACGTAGTCGCGCCCGCGCCGCGCTTCGAGGTCGGCCAGCGCGCCCTCGACCGCGGCGCGCACGGCGGCCAGCCGGGCGTCCGCCCCGTACAGCGTCGCGAGCAGCCGCTGGCCGGACGCCTGGCAGGCGGCCCACAGGCGGCGGTCGGTGTACAGCCGCGCCGCGTCGGCGGCTAGCGCAGCCGGCTCGGTCGCGCGCCAGAGGCCGCCCCAGGCGCTGTCGGCCTGCACCGCGCCCAGGACACTACATCAGCAGGGGCCCTGAACGTGTCTGCTGCATCGGCTCCTGGGAGGTGCGACAGGCGCATCTGGTTTACAGCACATACGCTTTCCATCCTTCACACTCATTCACAGGCACTCGAGGTCATCATTTCACACACACCTGGTGAGGCAAATGCGCAGCATCAACCCCGTTGCCAAGGCCGCTCGCATGTCAGGGACTAACACACTTCCGCGCCTGTCTTCCCGACCTGGCCTGGTGCTATCATGTTCAACGGCGCAGGCACACGCAGTGTCGAAGCACAGGCTGCGCACTGCTTCGCCATGCTCGGGCGCCGCGCCCTCCGAGCCGCCGCTGCTCGCGTCGTGCATGCCCTCCGCGCCGATGGGCGTCGTGCAGACGGGCAGGCCGTGCGCCCAGGCGTCCACCACCTTGCCCTTCAGCCCCGCGCCGAAGCGCAGCGGCGCGAGCAGCACGCAGTACGAGCGCATGACCTGGAGCAGATGGCACCGTCTGGTATACCGCTCTGAGTGGCAGGCCACAGATGCATGACCAGCACGCCATATGCACGCAGGCCACAGATGCGTGAGCAGCACGCCACACGCACGCGTGCATTGAAGGCCCATGGAGATGGTGCCATCTGTGGCGCAGCGTCAACACCACGCGGGGTGTGCGCTGCTTCATGGCGCACACAGGCCACCGCACGACTTGGGACAGCTCAGCTCAGGTGGCACGGCATGGACCCATGACAATATGCATGCATGCAAGGCGGCGGACCTCCAGAGTCGGCGCATGGCCGCACACAAACACGCGCTCCGCCGGGGCATGCAATTTGCGCGCGGCGTGCGACTCATACGCGCCATAGAGGTGCAGCTCCGGTGCCGCGCCTGCCCTCCAATTGCCGTGCGCTCCAACCGCTGCTGCGCCGCCCGCCTGGCTGCTCGCTGCGCTGTGGCCGGATGCGCCCGCTGAAGCGGGGGTTGCAGGGCCATCCGCGCACTCCTCACTACTGCTGCCTCCAGTCCGGCGCGGGCCGCGCCGGCCGCCAGATGCGCCTGCCAGCTGGGACGTGGCCGTTGAGGCGGCCTCACTGTCAGCAGCGCGTGCCGGAGCCTGAGGATGCTCAAGCGAGGGGCCTGATGCGGTGTCCGAAGCGGGCGCAGCAGCAAGCGCGTCGCGCATGCGCGGCCAGACCTCGCGGCACGCCCACGCAGCGGCGTCCATGTTCGGCGCATGCCTCCAGTTGCCGATGCTCATGAAGTGCTGCCGAGCACCAAAGTCGGGCGCTGCGGCGCGCGCAGACCCTCTATCACTCGCCGAGCTGCACGCATGCTCACAGTCCGGTCAACACCACAACTGCAACCAAGAGTAAGGATGTGCATGGCGGTTGACACGATGTACGGCAGAAACGCACCGGGGCCGCTGCTGCCCTGCACGAAAAAGGGTGCTAGGCACAGCTTGGCGGGCGAGACGCGATATCTCCCTTGAAGCAGGAGCAGCTCCACGGGCGAACACACCAGCCAGCGTCAGGTCACACCTGCAGCCCCGCCGCCCGCCAAGCGCACTCAGCCTGGAAACCACTGCTCAAGCTCCGATTCAAGAGGCGCGCATGCATGCCCATGCTCTCAATGCAACACGGGCTGGCTGCCCATGCACATGTGAAAGCAGTGTGTCACCTGTGTATTGCTGCCAGCTCGCGCTGCAGGAGACGTGCGTGAGCATCGGGCACATGCGCGAGCGCTGCATGCACGCTGCCTCCAGCCTCAATCACAGACTGCCGCCCTGACAACACAAGCATCTCAGCAACAAACACACCGTGTCCACTTTCGAATGGTGGTTTCGTATGGCCTTATATTCGCACCTCCCGCACTGCCTGTGTGAGCTGTATGACAAAGGCGCGGCCTGGCTGCGCGTCTTGCCTTCAGACTTCTGCGCACTGCCGCACACCATGGCTGCGGGTCGGCATGGGCGTCGGCAGCCGGGAGGCGCACCGCGCCGCAGCGCCTCCATGTCCTGCATGTCCAGCACGCGCAGCGCGGCGGGCGCCAGCTCGCGCACGCGGAAGGAGAACGTCTCCTCGCTGGCCATCCTGCAGCGCGGCAGGAGAGTCGTCAGGTCTATATAAAAAAATTCATTGGTCTGCAGGGGTGACAGACTCGTTGCCACGTCTCGCGGGCCAGTGAGCGATGCGAGGCAGAACAGGGCAGCCACCTCGCTGCTCGCAGCAGGCACCAGAGCAGCGCAGTGTGTGCGCCTCCATGCAGCGGCAGATGCATACATGAGGACTGCACTTTGTCTCTCAAAAGTGCCTGCTAGGAATTGGCACAGCCTGGGCTGCACCGGTCAAATATGCAGACCTGCGGCTGCACAGCGGCCAGCACGCTCGCCAGCTCCGCCTCCCGGTTGATGGGGCAGCAGAACACGCGGCATCCCTCTGCAGCCAGGCGAGCGGAGTGCTCGCTGCGTCGCGCTGGGCTGCGGCGCTCGTGGCGTCAGCAGCGCTGCTGGGAAAGCAGTCTTGCTGATGTTGTAACCAGAGCAAAGCTGGGCCAGCTCGCCGCCAAACAAGTGAGCGCAGCAACGTCCACTGCGTCGCTGTAATCAAAGAGGTGCAGGCTACTGGCGCTGATACTGCCAGTGCCAGGAGGCGAGCATACCTCAGGTACGAGACGGTCCAGCCCCACTCAGCAAACGCCGTGGCCAGGGCAGAAGTTCGGACGCCTGCGGCGCTGCTGGAGGGCTCTGGCCACACGCGGCTCAGGAAAAGCACACTCCTGCGCAAGCAGGAGTCAACATTTTTTTATGTTGACAGGGAAAAGTGCCTATGCACATATCAGACAGTGTGCTCGCGGCAGGCACCTGGGGCTTGAGCTCGAAGCGGAACAGATGCATGCGCACTGCCGTGACCAAGCCATGCGCCGGCATGGCTGCAACGGCGCAGTGGCATGCCGTGCCAGCATGTTGCAAAGGGCTTGTGCCAGTTCTTGGAGCGGTATATTTTGCTTGCAGTGCTGCCCCTCCACAACCAACACATAGGGTGGCACTGACGAAGAAGCCTTGCTCTATCTGTGACGACGCCACGTTACATGCCAAGGTTGGAACGGGACAAGATGTCCAGGTGCCCTGCTTGGGTGAGCTGCGCAAAGAGCACCTAGTACAAGTGCGGAAAGAAACCAATAGTGCAAACGATAGCTGGGCCCAGGGGGGTGCCAAGTAGGCAGAGGAGTGCGTCAAGGGGTCGAGGATCCGCAAGCGCATGGAGCTTGCGCATAGCGCAGAGACCCCTGGAGGCGTCCACGTGTTCACAGTGACCGGCGGCAAGCGCGATGGCGGGGCGACATCCACTCAGAGCTGCTGCGGGCGCATTCGCACTGCCTGCGTGAAGCAGGCTCGCAGCTTCCTACGCTCCACCGCGTGTCAGACAGGTGCGCCGTCCAGGATTACAGTGCCCTTCAGTGTCTGGCGCAAACATCACCTTATGACGCGGTCTGGTGACGGGCACTCTAGCCCTCGCCGAACAGTTGCGCACTTGGAAGTGATTGTGCAAGCACAGCGCGCAAGCGCAGAGCAGTGTGTGCCTGTGCGGAATGACACCTGTGATGGCGTGTGCGCTGCGCACACAGGAGTGCAACTGGCGGCCGGCCAGGTTGTGGTGAGTCTGTTCTCGCTGCTGCCTGCTGTGACATGGCCACACGCGTGCTTTGGAGCCACGCAGTACCTGGTGGCCTCGCTGCTCACCAGTCAGAGCAGCGCCCTCGGCGACAAGCTGCTAGGTGGCGTGGCATATGTCGGCCTCACCTGGTGGTCTGCTGCGCTCGGCGGCGCTGTGGTACGCTGCTGCGCCTCTGCTCATACCACAGGTCAAGGTGCTTCGTTAGGCACGCTTGCAAGGCGTTTGCCTGGCCTGACGTGCTGCTGACGTGCAGGCGAGCCTGGCGTTCACCGCAGCAGTGCGCTTCCGCACGCTGCTGCTGTGTGTCTTCGGCAGCATCGCGCTCGTGCCTCTGGCCAGCGTGCGCGCATGCGCGGCCATGCCCCTCGCGCTTGCCATCGGCATACCAGCCAACCTGACGTATGGCTACGTCGTGCTGCTGGCGCAGTACCAGGCCACCGTCAGGGACGTTTGGCTGCAGGTGCGCCGCAAGAAGTGTTGGGGAAACCTGTGACTGACTGGCTGGACGCGCCACAACTGTGCGTTGAGCGCTGTGTTGCACGCCCAAACTTCACCGTGGCCGCAGGTGGTCTTGCCCATCATCGCTGGCGGAACGCTGGCAGGCGGCGTAACAGCGCTCTGCGGAGTCCTCGTGCTGAGCACGCTCGCTGGCGATGACATGCGCTTTTCCCTCGCTGACGCGATCGAGGGCCTGGGGCAGAGCGTGTCCGGGTGCGCCAAGCTCGCTTGTGGATCCGGCAGGTAAGTGCTGCCAGAGTTGCTGCCATGGCGAGCTCACTTCATGCCACCTGTCATGTGCGAGTCTGGCAAGCAGGTGTCGAGAAGAGCCATGCGTAAGCTCGTGGACGCCTTTGTGCGTGCATGCAGAAGCAGGCATGTGCCCGTGGCAGGCACTGCGTAAGCGCGGCCAGTGTCTGGTCAGGTATGCTGGAAAGATCTTTGCTCCTGAGGAGGCGGCGGCGCGTACGAGCATAGACGGCGACACAGGACATCCTGATGTGAACTGTGGGCCAGGAGCTGCGTCGTGGACATCGGACGTGTCCAGCCACCATGCTGGGGCGCATGACATGGCGAAACGGCATATGCGGTACGCCCGCCACTGTGATGCGTACATAGCAAGAGCCTCCTTGTCACAGGAGCCAGTTGACAGGTCTGCATTTACATGGGTGCGCATGGTTTTCAGGTTTTCAGGTGTATGCCGGAGCTGGCTGCCTGCTACTCAGGAAGAACCCTGCTCTTGCGGGAGGCATGTGCAAATGCACGTGCTCGTCAGGCACCATTGTAAGTGTGTAATTCATATATAATTGCAGACCAGCATGCTCTTGACGAGCTTTTGTCTGCAAGCAGGCGCGCCAGCGAGCCTGGACACGTAGTGCTAGCAGAGTCAGCTGGCGGCCCTGGGGGTTGCGCAGCTGCTGCGCTGCGGCCGCTGCTGGAGAGTGCGCGGATGAAGCTGCATGGGGTGCGTTTTGTGCTTTAGGCTGTGACTGGAAAGGAGCAATGGCGTATTGTGCATCGTGGATGAGCTAGCATATGTGTGTACAGATAGGTCTTCACCGCATGTTCAATCCATTCACGTGAAACAGTACTTGCGCTGTGGCTGTCGGGCAAGTCTAGGACGCAGTGTCTCACTGATGATGTGCTTGTGCAGGCAGCTGCGGAGCCGGCCTGTTTGCAGTGCGTGCCCATGGAGCTGTCACACTGGGCTGCTCTGATTGGGGCTGCCGAGGTGCTGCTGTTGCGCGCGAACAGTCTCGAGATCATACTGCAGGAGGTGCGATGAGCAATCAAACCAGAAACATGACTCTAAAGATTGCATGCATCATGGCACATACAAGGTCACTGTGCTGTGTCTCTGCACCTAATGGATGCTTTGCAGGCACCTCAGTAGTCCAATGATGAGGAACTCCAACTATCTACGCCGCTTTACAAACGCTAATGCCACATTGCATGTATGCAGGCGCATACCAGCCCACTGCTTATGCAGTGCTATCGCCAGTGCTTTGCTGGCGACGGTGCAGTGGTGGACGAGCCCTGCCTCGTCGCGCACGCGCTCGTTGCAGCTGCTTGTGCGCGGCTAGCAGCTGTGCTGCGCAAGCCTCCATCACAGAGCAAGGTGTGCGTCAGTGGCAATAGCATTGCACGCATCGAGTGCAGGCCACTCACTGCTGCTCTGCTAAATGTTGCTGCAGTGTTTGCACCAACCTGCACAGTGAAATGCATAGTGTTTGCACAGGCTGCGGCTGTTCTGCCCTTGGAGCCGGGCTGGGGTGCGTGCAAGCGCGACCTGGCCGCTGGAGTGGACAGATGCAGAGCAGCCTACTGGGACCAGCTCGGCGCCCGCCACAGCGCGGGCTCGCTGGCGGAGTTCGACTCCCAGGTCAGACACACCTGTCTGCTCAACAGGCGAGAGAGGCTTGCTATTTGCAGACACCGAAGGGGCGTTATGATGAGTGCGTTACTTCAGGGGTGATGTGTTCCAGTGTCGGGCCTAGACGCCGTCTCACACAAAAGCTGGGAGGTCTGATTGGCTTTTAACATATCTGTTACCTGGTGCTCACATTTCACGGGTTGCTGTGCAGGCGAGCATGCTGCTGTTTGCAGCCGCACAGACCGTCGCAGTGGTGGACGCCATGCATGCTCTGGAGGTTGCCGCAGCATGCGCGATGCAGCTGCCTGCGCTGTTAGGCCGAGCGCCGTCCTCTGCCATGGCCGCCATGGAGCATGCTATCGCTGCTGCATCGCTGTCCCAGGCATGCTCACTGCTTGCCCTTTCTGACACCCCTTTACAGGACCCCAGCTCTTGATGCGTGCTGTTGTGCGTTCATCCCGTATAACAAGCATGTATTGACAGGCCCAGCATGTTTATTGGATATATATGTATATATGTATATGTATATGTTGAAAGTGCACATTTGGTCATGGACTTCTACAGGCGCGGTTCAGGTGGCAGTCGTGATGCATGCACTGTTTGCGTGCTTGAATCTGCACATTGCAGGACTCAGGGGTTTCACGGGGGTGCCCAGGCCAAGGCGCGGCCGTGCGCCACGTCGGTGCTGGTGGCAGACAAGGCGGTGCTTCCCAAGGCCGAGCTCACTGCGCCGCCTGTGCGGCATGCGAGACCGGCGTCCGCGCAGACCAGCGCGGGCAAGACCGGCTCTGCTGGCACAGCCAGCTGCGGAGAATGCAAGGCGGGCAGCAAGCCGGCGCACGTGCAGCACGCAGTGCTTGCTCGCGCAGAGCAGGAACCCTGTGATGGAGCTGCGGCAGGGAAGGCACATACTTTCAGCGGCGGCGAGGGGCAGTGCATGCACAGCCAGCGCGCTGACGTGGCTGCCACTGTAGCTCCTGCGAGCGGCGCGCCGCACCATGCTTGCGCGGCCAGCCCTTGCCGCAGCCTGGCGGACAGCGAGCGCGCGTCCAGCATGGCGCGCACTGGCAGCCTCCGCACGTCGCGCCGCATGAGCTGCGACGTGCTCTTTGAGGAGGGAGGGAAGGCGCTGGTGGCGGCGGAGGCAGCGGAGGCAAAGCCTGCGACAAGGCGGGCGGAGAGCGGCGCTGAGGCTGACACTCGGGCAGCAGGGCTGCGCGGCACGCGCTGCCAGGTGCTGGTGGCCTGGCTGGCGCCGCTGTTGAGGCTGCTGGTGTGCGCGCCAGCCTTCAAGCAGCTGTGGAGCGTGTACGCTTGCCGGCTGCCTCAGGTGGGGTCACGAGCAACTCCTGGTCTGTTGTGTCTGCCGTATTGAAAGTTCAGTTTTGTCACGCAAGCGGCGCTCAGGCACAATCTCACTGGTGGACGCTCCGGCCTGTGACCTCAAGCGGTCGTTTGTGTTCAAGTTCATTGTGTGATTGCCTTGCCTGACATCGGAACTTTGCTTTACAGGAATTGCGCCAAGGCGGGTTGCACAGGCGCATGCGAAGCCGCTGGTTCCAGGTCTTTCTGAAGTTCTGGTGCGGCCCCGCTAGCACTGTTATGATCTGCCTGACGTCCTCATGCTTGAATTTGCTGCTGCCCGCAGGTTCACCTGCGCTGCGTCCCTGGTGGTCTGCATCCTGCTGCAGGCAAAGGTGCCCAACACCAGCGACTGGTTTGCCGCGTACGGTAAGCTATCTCGGCTTCCCAATGTTTGATGTACGTGCGAGCTTGCATGCTTCCCATGCTGTATTCTTATTAATAGTAGATATTCTTATTAATTATTCTTATTGATTATTCTTATCACCTACCCTAGGTTATATCTCCGTGCCAATTACCATGCTCGAGAAGGTGGAGATGACCGTGAACAAGTTCGCCATGCGCGTGGTTGGCAACGCGCTCGGGTCATCCATAAGCTTCGCAATCATGCTGGCGGAGCCTGTGGCCTCCAACCCGTATGCAATCATGGTGCGCTGCCTGCGGCCTATGCGCCAACAAGCAGTATGACATGACATGGCCTGCTGCCACTGAGCCTTGCGTTCACCGCGGTGCATGCGGTTCACCCTTCCTGCTCCTCAGGAAACTTTCTCGTTTTGGGCGCAATGGTTTGGATCTGTAGCAGACACAGGACCGTGCAAAGGCCTTGACGTTTATGCATGCAAGTCTCTTCATGTCGCCAGTGTGGTGCACGCAGGTCCTGTTGGCAGCCTGGATCTGGTTCATCGGTCTGATCGGGGAGACGCCTGTCCGCTACGGGATCATGTTGGTGGGCATCGGCTTCATGGGAGTCATCCTCTGCCAGTACCCGTGCGCACCTGCCAGGCCCTGGCTGTAGGCCGTCTCCCATTTTTCTGTGCCCTAGGGTCCTGACACACGCGTCGATTGATAATCACATCCGCCATATTACTAATTTGCAGAGTGCTGTGTCGGGTCAGGTCGGCCCGTGCATGCCCCTTGCATTGAGGAAGGTGTTGCTGAGCTGTCTGGGACATCCAGGTGCCCGTTCTGCAGCAGCGACGTCGGCAGTTCATTTGTCTACCTGGCGAGCATGGCGAGCACGACGCTCGGCTGCGTGCTGCCGCTGGTGGTGACCTGCTTCGTGCTGCCCTGGTGCGCCTCGGCCAGGTCGCCGAAGGACGTCCGACAGCGTCCCAAGTTGGCCGTTCTTGCATATTGCTGACAAACTTTGGAATGTGCTGCTGCGTGAGTCAGGCTTGCACAGGCTGCAAGAGATCACACGCGATCGGTGCTGGCTGCAGCCTCATTCAACTTCACAGATGCATGCCATTGCATGTTGCACACATGCAGCGGCCATGCGCAGGTACTCCGCCAGCGCCTCGCAGGCGATACTGGCCGAGGCGTACCTGGGCAGCGCCAAGCTGCTGCGCGGTTACTACAGTGCCGTCCACACAGCTTCTCAGCGCGCCGCCGGCCACACAGCCAACCAGGTGTGCTGTGGCGCCGGTGTGGCCCAGCTTGCAACGCGAGTGCGGGTGCGGCTGAGAGAGGTCGCATGGCGGGCAGGGGTGCGTCGCGGCTGAAGGAGTGCCTGCGCAGGGGCGCGACGCCGAGGTGGGCTGCGGGGACGCGCTGGCGGGTGGCGCGCTGCAGGAGCGCCTCGTGAAGCGGCTCGGTGAGGGCCATGGTCTTGTATCAATGAGGGCATGCCCAGATATGCTTGGTTGAGTTTTGATGCGCTGTTTTGCCAGCCTGTGTAGTCTGCATGAGTGGCCAGCATGGATGAACAATTTGGCATGGTCTGGTGAAGAGGGGTATCTGTTGCTGTATTTGTGCTCACAATGCTTCATAACGTCCAGTACGTGTTCTACAAACTCACAACCTCATCTTGACACGAAATGAGCTGCAGCTTGCAGGGTGAGATCAACGGTTGTCTTGTATACACCCAGCAACAAGATATCTTTGAATCAAATGCCCTCGATCCTGCTTTACAGCGGCAGCATAGTACTTCGCCGCTGCTCAACTATTATATCCCAACTGAGATCTTCAGTTCCATGCCGCAAATTAAGTAACTTCATTCTCCTCATATCAC
>JAABUV010005560.1_pt1 | contig 14293 bp, 17 predicted proteins | sample 5559971 | NCBI WGS metagenome assembly JAABUV01 (sample SAMN10711881, study PRJNA513362) | rock metagenome | isolation source: Antarctica rocks | place: Antarctica: Victoria Land, Knobhead nord | collected 2015-12-19
AAGTAGAAAGAAATCATTGAGATGATCAAGAAGATATTGAAATTGTCGCTGAATTTCATCATAGATATTCATTTGACTCAGTCGTTCTGCATGTAATTGCAGTAGATTCTAAGTTCGCGTTCAACGTCTTGATTGACTCACTTCAATTGATCATTGATCTCAGAATGATAAACTGTGAATAAACTAGCTGTGATTCTCAGTCGCTTGCAAAGACTTTTTCACATAGTTAATATGAATTGAGAATCTTTGTTTGAAACAATAGAACTGAGTAGATCATGCAGTCAATAAACATTTCATAGCATGATTCAAATCATTTCTTCAACTGAGATGTCATCATTTTCTTAATGACAGAAAACATAGTGATGTTCTTGAATGAAATAACATATGATTATGCAAATGATGTTATAGTCTTCTGACAGAAATAGTTCAGTGATGAAGTTCATAGCTATATCTTTTCAACGTTTCTGTAAAATCGAAAGAGAATAATGAAGTTCATTGATGCTATTTCTAGAGACTTTGCTTCGCTGACAAGCATGACAGTTTCAAATGTATCATTGAATAGTAGCTTAATGATCTGATCAATAGTAGAAACGCTAAACTAGATCAATGATTCATTTATTGTTGAGATGAAAGATTAAAGATTGATCATGCACTTCTTGTAGTAATTTCGTGTGCATGTTCTCAGAGACTCACAGTAGATCTTTTTTAAATAGAACGTCGTCAATGATTTTGCAGTTCTTCAGTTTAGTGATATGAAATTTGAGCTTGTTTTCGTTCATAGCTTGTCTATATTTGCTGCAGAGCTCATTTGTTTGATTAATCATTCATACTTGTTGATAGAGATTTGCTTTCGATTCAATAAATAAAACATTGACTCTATCAAAAGTCAGAATAGTCTGAAAACAATCTTCAAGTCATTGAACTGATTCAGAGACGTTCGCTAAAGACATTCAAGTTAAAGCATTGACTTTAGTATTCATTTTGCCTGATTTAAAGATGATCTGAAAGTTGAAATTCAACAGAATGTTCAGATAGTTGACTTATCATTAACTCAACTGTTTATTTTTCATGAAGATCTTCAAAGCTTGATGATCAATGAATATTTGAATGAGTAGTTCAGTGCATTTCAGCTCAAGTCATCAATGTTTGAAACATTGAATGATGATCAGCAATTTCTTGTCATAGATATGATAATTGATTTCAGCGAGTATCATGCTTTTGCTGTAGAAGATCATCAAGTGAAGAACTTTCTCATCATCATACTGAGATAGTATTTCATCTTTTACATAGTTTGAAGCATTAATCTTCAGAATAGCTTGTCATCTGAGATCAAAGTGACGTAGTACTGAAGTCAAACTGACTTGTTTCTTTAAATTGTCAAAGACTTGAATGCAAACTTTGTTTCAAACAAAAGACGTGTTTTTTCTAGTCAGCTGTGTGAACGATTTGACTAGCTTCAAGAAGTTCTTAATGAAACGATGATAGAAGTTAACAAATCTCACAAAGCTCTGAATTTCTTTTAGATTGGTTGAAGTGATTCAGCTGACTATGACTGTCACTTTGCTGAGATTCATACGAAGATCTAGTTCTGATACAATGACTTCTAGAAAGACAGTCTCTTCTACATTGAATTCGCACTTTCGAATATTCATTTGCAGTTCAGCTTCGCGTAGTTGACTTAATACTAGTTTGACGTGATCTTTATGCTTCTTTCTCATTTTGCTATAGATGAGAATGTCATCTAGATAGACTTGACAAAAGTCGTTCAGAAAGTTTCATAAAACGTCATTCATATATTGCTGAAAGAAGATCGATTCATTAGTCAGTCTGAATGATAACATCTTGTATTTATATGCTTCTAAAGCAGTGATAAAAGTGATGTAATTCTCGCTATCAAAATGCATTTAAAGTTTGTTGAATGCTGATATGATGTTCAATCTAGTCAGATGCTTGCAATTCACTATTTTATCAATGATCTCGTCTATCAGCGATAGAGAATATTTATTTCTTTTGAAAATGACATTTAGCTTTTGATAGTTTACGCAGAATCAAAGATCTTTATTTGCTTTAAAAGCGAATAGAACGAGAAAAGAATAGAGAATCTGACTGAGAGTAATAAATCTCTTTGACAGATTCTCGTTCAAATACTTCTTTACTTTCAGAAGTTTGACAGAGAACATTTGATATGTTCAACAGCGAGAGAACGTTGAATCACTGATGAGCTCAATTTTATGATCATAGAAGCAATGAGAAGATAGTTTATTTAATTAAGCTCGATCAAAAACATTCAGAAACTCATGATATTTTGATGACAGCTTCGCTTTAATAACTTTCAAATTCTGAGTTGTTTCATTGATTGAAAAGACGTTTAAAGCGTTCAAATCACACTGAGTATTATACGTGATTTCTCTATTTATATCAATCATTAATAAAGCTTAGACTTCAGTTTGATTCTTCTTTGAATGATTCAACAGCGTTTTGAACGAAGCTGCATTTATGCTTTGAATTAAGAATGATTCTTTCTTAGTTGTAGTTGAAACAGATTGTTTGAGCATAATAGAAGTCTTAATCTGAATGATAGAAAAGAACAAAGTTAATCGTGATCAACTTGAGTGCTTTGAATTAAGAAAGATCAAAAAAATCGAAATAGAAGTATTTAATTGATTTGAAAAAACAATGACGTCGTTTCATATATTCAATAATATTTCGTTTTTGTTCATTCAAAGCTTACTCAATATGACTTCATGATGATTAATATCTGCTATCAGCATTGATACAGTAAATTTCTTATGACTTTCGATGATGAGATTGAGTAGAATTTTATGAGTGATGATCTTCTTAGATATCTTCTCATCATAGTCTCTTATTAACTTCTTTTTTGTCAGTGATATAGATTGAATTTCTAGTTTCTCGCATACTCTATTAACTAGATTTGCATGTATGAGCATATGAGTGACTGAATCACTGTTTATTAGTGAATGAAGATTGAAGAATTGATTCTGCAAGATGAGATGAGCATCAATTAGAAACGACTTTTAAAGGTAATTTTCTTTCGATAGAATTTCATCTAGTTTGCACAAAGATATAATCTCTATCTCTTTAATGACTTTTGAAGAGATAACTAGTTTTTTAAATTGAAATTTGAATTGAAATTGAAGTGATCATATTCATCGTTCACTGCATTAATTCTAGTAGGTTGATCAAGACACTTTTTAAAACTATGATCTGATTTATGACATATGAAACAGATTTCAACTAGAACGTCTGCTTTCTTGACGTTAGTTAAAATCACGTCACGCAACTTTAGCTGATCAGACTTCAAGTGATTAACTGACTAAGTGACAATAGTCACTTTATGAAAAATAGTCTTAGAAAGATTATCAACACGTTTGATTTTGTTCTTGATCTCTCGAATAACTCGCTGATCATTATTCAAATGAATCAGATAGAAATGAATTTCTTTTAGAGAATCAGATTGAACTAGCTGATCTACTCAAATGAATCAAAGATGAGAATGTATTTTATCTTTCAGATTAGCAATCAGTTGCTTCTCATGATAGTCTAAATAGAAAGATAGACGTTGAAACTGAGTATAAAATTTCTTGAATTCTTGAATCAAGTTGTAATATTCTTTATGAAAGTTGACTTTCTTATCTGAATCATTGAATAACTCAGCTAGTTCTTTCAAAAGATCATCGATGATCTTATAAAGATTAACATAGTCACGTTCACGTCTAGATTGAGTGACTTCAGCTGCGTCATTAAATAATCTGAAATGTACATAGCTCAGTTTAACTCGTTCATTTGAAAAGAGATCAACATTGATCTCTAGTTTATTCTGAATTTTTCTGTATCAATTCTTTCAAGTAGAGTTCTTTTCATCAGTAAATAGCGAAGAATCAGGTATTTTTTGAGATCTAGAACGTTCAAAGTAAATGAAATCAGAAGAAGTGTTTTCTTTAGCTTGAAGTTTAGTCTTCAACTCTTTGATTTCGTCTTCTTGTTGTTTATTTAACTCGTAGAGTTGATCTGTTTCTTCATCAAGAGCTAAACTTCGAGCTTTTCAAATTTTGTAAAACACAAGAGATATTATTGTTTCAGTGAATGATTCATCATCTTCATAAATAAATGATGCAGCACTTGATGATTTCGATGAATCAGCATCAGAGATTTAAGAGAAATGATTTCGAAATTCTTCAAAACGCTCTTCAGTAAACGAATGACTAAACATGATGAGATTTGTTTGAAAAAGAGAGATCAAACGAATGATGATGCTTGATGATTGAAGAAGAAAGACGTATAAAGTGATGTTTAATCTTCAACAAAGAAGATGAGATTTGTTTGTTGATTGATTTGATTGATTTTCTAACAAACAACGAAGATTTTTTATCGTTGAATCTATCGATCGATTTGATTCTTGAGCAATTCACGAAGATTCTTTATCGTGATTCTCTTAATTAAGTTGAACAGCTTATTTTCACTCGTCTGCTTCATGAGAATGAGTTGATTTTCTTGATCGAGTGAACTTTGTGTACTTAGTGAGTGATAAGTTGTCTAGCGATTCAAACAATCTCATCGTTGATTCTATCAAACTTTCTAGTGTTGTTTTATCTTTTGATTATCATTGATCATCAGATAAATGAATTTCTTTAAACTTGTTCTGTCTAGATGAGTATGTTGAATGAGTAATGAGATCAGTATCATGTGATTAACAAATTCTTAATATAATGTCAGAATTGTGCCTAGATGATACAATCAATGAAGATCAGAATTGATAGTGCTTGATCTTTAAAGATAGTTATAACTGAATATTAAGAATACAGAAAAAGATTGATACAAAAGCTTCTATTTATGTAATGTTCAGAAACTGTGCTAGACTTGAAAGAAATGTGTTTGTAACATGAAAAGAATGTGATGTAGATGAACAAGATGTTGATGAAAGAAAAGAGTGTTGAGAAAGAAAAAGAATGTTGAGTCATATTTGAGTCATATCTGAGTCAAACCTGACTAGCTCGCTGATTAGTTCTAATCATTACGCAAAGAACTTGCTAACGTTCACTGCAAATTGATTAAAGCTTCAGTCTTGTTCAGTCTTGATATGCTTGTAACAATCTGCACATGAGTCAACGATCATGACACTTCTCAGCTTCGAATCACATTTACTTTTCAAGAGTTCATTCGCAGATCATTAATAAATATCAGTAGTTTTAGAAACGAGATTTTCTGAATCTTGAATTCATACTTGTCAATGTTCATCTGTAGATCAGTTTCACGAAGCTTGTTTAGCACTTCTTTCACGTGAGTTCTATGTTCTTTCAATGTTTTACTGTAAATGAGAATATCATTCAGATATGTCTGACAGAACTTATGCAGACAGTTGAATAATACATCATTGATATAATGCTGAAAGAACGCAGATTCATTGATCAATTCAAAAAGCATTACTTTATACTTGTAAACGTTGAAGAAAGTAACAAAAGTAATTAAATCTTCGCTTTCTGAACTCATGTGCAGTTTATTGAACGTGATGATAATGTTGAGTTGAGTTAAATACTTACTGTCTTGAATTCAAGCTAATACTTCGTCTATCAAAAGTATTGAATAATGATCTCTTTTAATCAGAGCATTCAGTTTTCAATAGTTCATGCAAAAGCAAAGACTGTCATCTTTCTTTTCAACAAATAGTATTGACGAAGCAAAAGAAGCTTTGCTGAGTGTGATGAACTTCTTCTTCAAAAATTTTTCTAGATACTCTTTGATCTTCTGCAACTTGTAGCTCAACATAAAATACAATCAACTTCAAGAAGATTGATTCTCATCTTCTAATTCAATCTTATGATCATATGATCAATGCAAGAACAACTGCGTTGTCTTTTCTTTATCAAAAACATTCAGAAAGTCGTGATAAATTATTGAAAGCTTCTTCTTCAGTTCATTTAATGACATGACAGAGATCATTTCATTCAGTTTCGCGAAATCTTTGACTGAGCTAAATGCTTTGTTGATTTCACTAATGATCAAGAAAAAGATCTTGATCTTCTTATTCTTGACTAGAGATCAATATGCAGCGACTTTGATCATGACAATATTGACGAGTCTCTTTTTCTCAGTTGACTGAAAGAAGCGAAGTTGATCAAGATCAACTTGAATGCTTTGCTTTCATATGAGTACAGATTCAATGAATTGAACAAATTCAATGAACTGATTCACTAGTTTCTGATTTGTGAGTCACTTCAAGATGATTATTGACGTAATCATTAAATTCAAGTTCTTTCATTTCATTTCACAGATTTCGCTTGAGTCAGATCTGTAAAATGCTGATTGACTGCTTATCTTTAAAACGACAAATTTTCAATGTTCAAATATTCAATGAGAATATTAATTGATTGTTTGCAGAATCTATTAAAATTTGATTTCTTTTCAATCAGAGATTTTCAATGATTATCTTGTGCTGATCTAAACAAGTTATTAATAAAAGCATTATTTCATTCTTGTGTTCTTGAATCATAATCAATGTATACAGAGCATGTGTAATTGACTTTCGCTCAGAGATTTCATCATATGATTGAATCAACTTTGATTTTGACAGCGATATTGACTGAATATCAAAGCATTTACATAGCTCTGACATCAAAGATTCATCAATGAAAGTCATATCAGTGACTTCAATATTTATCAGAGCGAGAGATCTGAATATCTTTTCTAGACTACTTAAGATGACATCAACAGTGAACGACTTGAAATTAAATAAATCATCAGACATGCTGATGAAACAGAATATAAGTATATTGCTCTCAGTCACTACTTTGACAAAAGCAGATCATTTTTCAAACTTGCAACGATCTTGTGCACTTAAGTCGTCTTAAGACAGTCATATGCTTTATGTTCTGACTTCTTGCATTTGAAGCAGAGTTTTTTCTTAAACAACTCTTTCTGAATAGAGTCAAGATTTGATCTTTTGAGCTTCTTTCATGAAGAGACTGATGACGTGAGTCGAGCAGTTGATGTGCTAGAGACAGAGCGAGCAGCTTGAATTGCTGATGCTTTGATGATTGATCAAACGTTCAATTCAGTTAATCTAACATTGACTTGTATGCAGATGTTGATAAACTCATTCAAATTCGTGATTTGTTCATTGAGCGTTGCTCGCTGAAGATCTGAACTAATCTTATGCTGCAAATCATCTAGTAAAATCTTGTTATTGTATTCTAGTTCTGCGCTAAATCTTTGAAATTTCATTCAAAATTCATGAAAGAAGATCTTGTTCTAATACAGCTTCAAGTACTGTTGTTGAGTTGTGTAACATTGATTGAAATCATCGTACATCTTGTTTATGATCGACAACATCTTTTCTGCTTCTAAAAATGAGTTCGTGATCATGTTTCTCATTTGAGATGCTATGTGTTTGATCATCGTTTCATCGACTTGACTTTTCACATATGCAATCTTCAATTCTTTGATAGAAAAATGATTCTTGTTCATCTTCAGCTTGTTTCACATTCAAAACAATCAATTATTCACATTCTGTCTCGAATCTTTAAACACAAGTGAGTCAGATAGCTTGATTGACTTCAAGAATCAATCTTCAGAAGTTGAAGTGCTTTGTTGACTTGACGCAGCTTTTAGATGATGTATAATCACGTTCTTGTTTCTATTCTCTTTCTGCAGACGCGTCTGCATAATCTTCAATGTGATGTTTATCTCGTTGACATTTTCTAACATCTGAATCATGTCATTGTGAATCTTGATTTCAATGTCGTGCTGTTGACACATGTACATAATAAAGACAACGATATTGTCTGCTTCATGAGTGTTTATTCAAGCATTCAGTTCAGTGCTGATGCTGATCTTGATCATTTCGTGATCAAAAAGCAACGCGTTCATGTTCTTTTCTTCTGTATTCAATGATGCATTCGTGTCTTTTTCTTCTAATGCTGTTCAATTCTGTGATAGAAGTGATTCTCTTCTAACATTTTGAAGTTCATAATGAGCAATGCTCACTGATTCTGAGCTTCTAATCATTGTATGAATAGAAAATTGCTGATCGAGATTTCGATGTTACTTTATCAAACTTTCTGAGTTCAAGCAATGACTAGTACTTTATCAAACTTTCTGAGTTCAAGTACTGCTGAAATTTCTGATTTCTGATAATGAACTCAATAAAGAGTTAATCAAAAGCAACGCGTTTGTATTCTTCAATTCTAATTCTATCAAAATTTCTGATTTCAAATCAAGATTCTTCTTTAGAAATTTCTGATTTCTATTAAGCTTTCTGAGTTCAAGTTCTGATTTTGCTGTTGAAATTTCTGAATTCAACTTCTGATTTGAGTTGTGTAGCTTGTTTTTATATCATCTACACGTTGATAGTAAGATTAATGATCTTTGAACTAATGTTATGAGTCTGCATAAAGCGAATCATATGAGTGTATTCTAACTAGAAGTTCAAAGCTGAAGAAGAAAGAAGATGCAACACGTCATGAGTTTTATTCACGAAGGCACGCTAGGTTGCTAGCGTGTCAACATCAGCTCTATACTAGTCTATGATAGTTTGACATGATTTATGTTAGATTAACTTGAAGTGCACGCTTGCAACAGATATTTGCATACATGCTTTGTGAATTTCAATTCATGAAAATTATCTAGCTGATTTGCTTTCTTGAGCGAAGTTCAGTACTATTACTGATGAGTTTTCTCAACTAGTTACACTTCAATTAATCAATGCAAGTCATCAAACTTCTGATACAGCGAGATTCTTCTTGATTGCTCAGCAGTCAGATATCTTTGATGAGATTTAGTGATGTTCATCAAAGATATCTATGATATGATTAAAAGAAGCTATTTCATGTTCTGCTTCTTGATTATTAAAGTCAAATATTCAACTTCAATCTCAAATCTGATCAATTGATCAGCAAATTTAAAGAACAAGATGATCAAAGTCAAAATCATTAAAACTTATTTTATTAATTTATGATCACATCACATTAATGTTGAATATTTAAATATCAAGATCAAAACATTTCATCATTCTATATTACAGCGAATCATAGTTGAAATTTAAAGATTTCAAGATAATGATCAGACTTGCAAGCAAAGATTTATAACACAAAATTTACTGTTATTATTGTTACATCAATTTGATCAATTTATTATTGAAGAAACAACATGACATGCATCATTCTGTCTGATGTTTGCAAGCATTCTGTGCATAAGTGAGTTTACATGAAGTCAATTGAATAAAACATCTGACTTCAAACAGTAACATTTAATCAGAAGTTTGATTATTTTTCAGAATAACTTTTTGCAACTTATTTTATCAAACTTCAAAATTGACTCTTTCAGATGTGAGATGACATTGATCATTGCTATCATCGACAACGAAGCATGTGTTAAAAACTCACTCATTAATTTATTTTCAAAGTTTTCTGCATCTTTGCTGATGTCTCTGTTTGATTCAGAATATTCATACATGCAAACTCATGTCATCAAGATTCTGTGTAGAATGCTAGTCACATTGAGCATAAAAGATTGCTATTCAGATCACTTCTTTCATCGAGATGCTGCTATCTCAGCTCGTCAAGCAAAGCTTTCAAAGAATGAAATTTAGCTGCTAGAAAGATGAAAGTTCAACAGCTATCATTTATACATTGAAGCTCACTTTAGCTACATACTAAATGTCTCTAGAAGATATCAAAGATAGTCACTTTCGATCAGTTGACTAGAATCAGCTCTTGTTGATCTCAATACTTTATATCGACGTTTCTGAGATTTGAAAGTGCTTGACATCTCAGAGCAGCTTTCAAGACAAATTTTAGTTCTGAAGATCATCAAAGATCATCAAGTTTGCTCAAACACATATAATATATATTCATTCAAACAAAGATGATGCTCAATAGAAGATTCAGCTTGACTGAAGACTATTGACAAGCGAAGATGACTAGTCGACTTGACTCGATCAATGTCGATCGCTAAAGAACAAGAAGATTAAGCAGAGAAAAGAGAATAAATAGATCATTTTTTCTTCTGTTTCTTTCATCATCTCTTTCTGTTTCTTCATTTCTTAGAATTCAGTCAGAAACGCGCTTTTGCTTCATTCACTCACTTCATAGACTCAGTCGCTTAGATAGAGGAAGTGCTTGACATCTCAGGACGGCTTTCGGGGCAAATTTTAGCTCTGGAGACCGTCAGGGGCCGTCGGGTTTGCCCAAACACATATAATATATATTCGTTCAAACGAAGGCGATGCTCGATAGTCAGCTTGATATCGCTGCGTGAAAGCTGATGCGAGATCTAGGAAACATACACTTCGTGCATCATCATCTCTACAACTCATATTCGTGGGGCACACTATACAATCATCCTCTCGAAGGCTTCTATCTCGACATCGTGAGCGCCTACGTCGGCAAGAGTGCGGCTGACCTTTCTCATCGAGAAGTCACATTCTTTTTCACGCTTGCAACCGTGAAAGGAACCAGCGATCATTGCGGGTACGACCTCTCATGAGACTCGATCAGGATCTTTGGCTACCTGACTGGGAATGAGCTTTACTTTCACAACGTGCATCATCAGTCATGGGGTTTAAAGGTGAGTGAATCTGGCTCACTTTGATCGCATGTGTAGCTGCTAATGGAGTGATTTGAAGAAGAACTTTGCATTGTACTTCACGTTCTGGAATCGCATCATGTATCAAGGAACGAGGCCTTTGGTGACAAAGAAAGCGGTCAAGAAGAAGATGCGTGATGAAGTAGCTGTTGATCACGATAAAAATCCTGTTCTGAGCAAAACATCAAATGAAATGCTTCGACAGCGGAAGGACTGAAATTAGTTCTGGTGAAAAGCGAAGGCTTGGATCAGGACGACGGCTGTTGGCGAGCAGACTGATAAGATTTATGTGCCGGTTTGAGCAGTGACAAGTGATCAAATTCGTCATCTATTTTGTGCTCTGGCTATTGTACGGTGCGGACAAGGCGTGGGACGTTTCACGGTCGGAGTTATGTATTCTCTGCTTTTCACGAAGATCTATCATTAGACATCTCGCCTGTATAGAGATTCATTGACTTGAGCTGATAGTCACATGATACGCTTTATCGGCTTCTTCTGGCTGCAGTCTTTGTCTATCTTAACATGGATTCAAAACATCTCTAGTCATTCATGAGATGTCAGACAATGCAGACATATCAGGTCGTACGTAGGGTGGTCTCATGCTGGTACTGCGATGATCATCTGGCGACGACGTTTTGGTCCAACAGAAGTTTCGGACATGAGCTTGTTCACAAATGCTCGGTAGGCATGGGAAAGACTAAACTTGCTTATTGTAAATGGATTTCAAAGTAAAACCGCAATGAGGCGGTCTCGCAGTATCTCAATATTCTGCGGAGGTTCGGCTGCCGAGGTCGAGCTGTCAGCTGCTCATTATATTGGAAGCATGTCGCCTGTGCCATGCTTTTGCGATAGAACTTCTCGTATAGACACTAAAATAATGACAAAGTACGATGTGAATGGCAAGGTTTGTACATTTTTGTGAAGCGCATCAAGAACGCAAGAAGCTCACACATTCGACAGCTAGTCGTCATTGTCGGCGGCTCTAAAGGTTTGGGGAAGGTCTTGGGGCTAGAGCTTGCAGCAAAAGGTGAGCAGCGAGTCTAATTGTGTCAGAGCGACGTTCTTTGAATTTAATTGACACTGGTGGAAGGCGCGAATTTACTGGTTTTGGCGAGGACACAGAGCACTTTGGATGCTGTCGGGGAAGAGATATTTCTGGTGCGCAAATCGAACAAACAGTTGGTAGATGCTATCTCGGTGGACCTCATCGTTTCAGAAGAGGTAAGTGGAGGAAATTCTCTTCTGTATATCAGGGCTTGCCGAGGGCTATTGAACGCATTGACAGTGGTGTTTCTAGGTGAATCTCGTCTTGAAGAAATATGGCATTCTTTCAGACGTCCTGATATGCACTGCTGGCGAATCATCGATTCAAGGTGGCTTTCTTGCTGACATCGAACTCGACGTCATCAAGTTCTGCCTCGAACTGAACTATTACACAGCAATCTTCATCGCGCAAAGCTGTCTGAAACTCTGGCTAGCTGCGTCTCAGAGCACATCCACACGACACATTGTCTTCACGTTCTCTATCGCCGCCTTTGTAAGCCTGCCAGGCTATATCGCGTACACTTCGACCAAGACCGTCATTCGCGCAGTAGCAGACACGCTGCGGCAAGAGCTGCTTCTTTACGGCGATAAAGACGCGTATCAAGTTCACTGCTTCTTTTCAGGCATCTTTTTGACGGACTTCTTCGTGCAGGAGCAGCAGAATAAGGCGGAGTTGACGAAGATCATGGAGAAGAGCAATGCGTCGTTGGAGGAGCTAAGGAAGAGAACGGAGAGCGTGACGAGCGTCGCGCAGAAGTGCGTGAGCGGTCTCGAGGCTGGAGAGTTCTTTACTACGGTGAATTTTGAGGGCCAGCTGCTATTGAATAACATGCGTGGACTCAGTCTCAGGCATCATGGCATGTATGACGTTGTTATCGGTTGGTTTGCCACGATTGTGTGGTGGTTCGTGAGGCGGGATTTCGATAGGCAGACTCTGCGATATGGACGCGCACATAATCAATCGTCCCCTCGGTACGACCTAAGTCTTTTGTAGCGAAATAATTTGAAGATTACGCGTTGATCAATATCAGTAGCAGTAACAGTACAGGTCACGTATCAGTATCACCTGCAGGCTTGTCACTCAATAATAGGAAACAAAGGTTTATCAAAAACACTCTTGTTCTATGATCTGATGAGATGGAACACTGTGACGCCTGTTGGATGCACAGTCATCTTCAGCGATTCCGTGGATGCTGCTCGAATTTGGGAAGTACTTTGGCTCGGGCTCGTGCTCGGCCTCCGCGTCCGCGTTCGCGTCATGAGGAAATTGGCGGTACGAGCAAGGGAAGTAAGGTACGGAGTAAGGTAGACATTGCCCTGTAGCAATGAATTATGCATTACGCATTGTGCATTGTGCATTGTGTATTGTGCTCAGCTCACCCTACTGCGTTCACATCGCTGATACAACTCATCACAAAACTTCGCAATCTTTCTATCAAAAAGGTCACGTGAGTCTTCGATTGATCGTCTGGTGCCCGTCGGGATGGTCTCTGTCAATGGCTTAAAAGACGGTCAAGCTGGAGTTATTCACACTTATCGAGTAAGTGCTGCGTCCGCTTCATCGTATGCACGTCGTCGCAAAAGCTGACGACGCTCTTTTCAGCGCATTCTTCAGTACGGTTCAACTAGGGGCCGATGTCTTCAAATAATCGCAACGGTGGCCGCCTGAGGAGCAGGCACCATGGTTCCTCTGGTTCTTTTGCTGTGGGGAGAGCTGGCAAATCCTTTTTGCGGTTTGCGCGGCGAGATTCTACCTTTACTTCGGCGGACTTCCAGCATGAGATCAACAAAAATTCGTGGGTGGGCGAATTCTGCGGCAGCTTCGGTGCTGGTAGTTGATATTTGGCAGGCTTCAAATCGTTTATTTTTTCATTGGGAAATTCGTCGTAAGTCAATGCATAACTTTTACTAGTAATAAATCTGCTTCTTGAGTCATCATCAACTGTTGATAGCTAAGCTACATCTACATGGTTCTATACACTGTCACAGCAGCGGACATAGGCTTCAACCTCAGAGTCAGATTTGTCCGTGTCGTACTTGAGCAAGACATCTCGACTCTCGACGGGATCAATTCAAAATCTATCGGAGGCGCTACGGAAGTGATAAACACTATTTCTACGGTGGAAATTGGACTAGGTGATCAACTTGGTCAAGCTGTGCAGCTCATCTCAGTCATTGTGTCGGCATTTATCATTGCATTCGTCAGGTCATCATATAATCTCTCAGTGCATCAATGAGCATTGGCTGACATCTTGCTCTAGGCACTGGAAGTTGACGCTCGTAGTCTTCACTATGATTTCCCTCATCGTTCTTACAGTAGCCGTCTTCGTGATCATCGACGTGCGCCTGGAGCGAAGGATTTTGGAAATTTATGAAGCGACGTCGAACATCGCTAAAGATGTCTTGGGAAACATTAGAGACATTTTTGCGTCTACAGCTGAAGCTAGCATCTTCGCGCAATATGATCAACTACTTTTACAAGCGAATAAGCTGGGGTATAAGAAGGCCTCTGCGGTCGCATTTCAATACTCCTTTGAGCTATTCTTCCTCTGCTGCGGCTATTCCTTGGCCTTCTGGTATGGCTCGATGCTCTATAGCAGAGGTGGTGTGTCTATTGGGAGTATTATAACGTACGTAGTTTTCCACGTTT
>JAABUV010005561.1_pt1 | contig 14292 bp, 22 predicted proteins | sample 5559971 | NCBI WGS metagenome assembly JAABUV01 (sample SAMN10711881, study PRJNA513362) | rock metagenome | isolation source: Antarctica rocks | place: Antarctica: Victoria Land, Knobhead nord | collected 2015-12-19
TGCCTTCCTCGGCCTCGTGCCGCTGGAGCCCAGCCCCGGGGACCTTACCCTGGAGCCGGCCCCTGCCCTGCCACTGCCTGACGCCGCCCTGCCGCGTCGCTCGCGAGCGTGCAGCAGCGCCCAGGCCGGCTCAGCCAGCTCAGACAGTCCGGGGGCCGTCTTGGACAGCAGGCCGCCCGCCGCAACCAGCCAGCTGCGTGGATTGCCTGCTGGCACGCCGCCCACAGAGGCCGGCTGCCCGCCAGCACCGCCTTCCGACAATGGAGCCGCAGGGCAGTGCGCGCCGGGCAACGCATGCGCAGAGGCTGCAACAGAGGCTGCTGCAGTCCCCCAAGCAGAAGCGCCCCCGGAGCAGCTGGATCAGCGGGACGCGCGAGCGTGCCTGGCACATGTTGCCGCCTGCCTTGCATGGCTGCGCGCGCGCGCGCCGGCAGCGGCGGACGAAGCGCTGCACAGAGCCCGCCTTGGCGCCGCGGCCGCCGTGCGCCCCGCATGTCATGACAAGCCTGGAGATCCGTCGCCTGTGGAGCCCGCGACAGCAGCGCCAGCTGCGCCCGGCGTGACATCCGAGCCTGCTGCGCCTCCATGTGGGGACGCATCAGGCACCGAAGGACGTGCCGCTGTGCGGGGGGTGCCGCTGGCTGCGGGCCCTGCGCCAGGGCGGGACACCCAGGACGTGGCAGGCGATGCGCTCCCGGCAGGCAGTGCACAGCCGACCAGCCCAGGACCTGTTCTGGCATGCGCCGCGGCGGCAGGTCAACGGGATGGGCTGGACTCGGACACCACATTTGCCGAGTTTGTGCAGGCTGTGGCGCGCTGTGCGGTGCGCGCCTGCCGGCCCGACATCCTGCAAGCCCAGCCATATGATTGTTTGTGCTCACTGCTACCCATTGACCAAGTGGCGCCGCATGCTTCTATGAAGCATGACTGATGTGGGGCATAGAGAGGTGCCAGGAGCAGTGCATGCGGCACTGCTGCTGCAGGCACAATGTCACCAATGGGCTGCTGCAACAGGCGCTGCAGATGCCGGACGCCGCCTCAGCGGCGGAGCTGGATGCCTGCCTTGCGGAGCTGCTGCATGCGCCGGACAGCCGCGCACAGGGCAGCAGCACCATGGTGTCTAATGTGCAGGCGTTGAAGTCTGTGCCTGCTGGCGCAGCGGATCCGGGGGCCGCCTAGTCAGTATTGCCAAGCTCCCGCTGAGTTTGGTGCTTGTTGCACGAGGTGAGCCCTTGAAGATTCGTCACGATTACTGTGCAACGCGAGCAGCGCACAGACGCAATGTAATGCTCATACTTAGCAACGGCTATCAAGAATGGCTGCGCGAGGCAACGCTCGGCCTCCCGCTTTGCCCGCGCGCGCGCAGCTGGTCATACCCGCGACATGGCTGCCTGCGCGCAGGCGCCGCGCCTGGTCAGTGCCAGCCGCCACAGGTGGCACATGATGACAGCACACACAGGCCCAGTGGCACACAGGAGAATGGTGAACGGGGCAGTGCCTTGTGGCAGGGCAGGGCAGGCGAGATCGGACCAATAGTCCCTATTCCCTGCACCTCGCTTACGTAAAGCGCTCAAAGCGCCACACACCGCCTCGTCACATAGCTCAGCACGTGGGGAGCCCGGGGTGGCAGCGCGCTCGCCATGCTCCAGGCAGCGCGGGGCGCGCCGTGAAGCCGGAGGAGACTGCCTGCGCGGCCAGGTTGCGCAGCTGCTGCGAGGCCTCCTTGCTGCACTTGGTGTAGCCGACCACGTTGGCGCCGCTCAGCACCAGCGCGACCACCACCACCAGCAGGTAGTCTGCGCAGAGTCAGCAGAAACATCGACAAACTGTATAGATTCCGGCCGCATGACATGTGGCTGTCAGTGCCGGCTGCCTGTTCCCAAGTGCAGCAGCGCCCTGGCGGCGCCGGCGGCTCGCGCGTGCCAGCAGACTGGCAGACAGCGGCTGGCTGCTGATGGAGCTCAGCAAGGGCACTCAGCTGGACTTCCTAGCCAGCCAGCGCAGCTACATCGTTGTGCTGGGCACCACACATAGTTTTGCTGTACAGTGAGGTGCCGGCCAGGTGGCTGCATAGAGGTCAGGACCCGTTGCCACTATGCAGCCGCCCTGCACAGGCTCGTGTAGGCTGAAATGGGCCTTGGTACGCACCAATCTTCAGCTTGACGAGCGCCACAATGCCCATCAGCAGCCACACCAGCGGCTGTTCCCCCATCGACCATACTCAGCACGCAAGCATGCACTCCTGAGACACTACTTTTGACTGCACATAAGTGCTGCTGAGCGCTTGGACCGTGCTCACAGTCCTTCCACATATATTTTAAAGGTTGGACGTGCGCTGCAGGGCAGTATGGGCTTGTGCCACAGCTCATCGGGCTCGCAGGGACGCCGCACTGCGCACCATGGTCCACAGCGTCCACCAGAAGACAGCCTTGTCCTTGCCGTTGATTGCTCGCTGGCCCTGCGCGCAGCGATGCACTGTCAGCCGCGGCGATTAAAAGCTGTCCGCACTGAGAGCAACCAGAGTTGCAGACTGACCTTGCGGCCCGTGTCAAGTGCAAAGCTGACACTCGCGCTGGTTGAATCCAGCGAGCAATCCCAGGTTCCCGAGGTAGGAATGAAGCAGCAGGAACAACATGTCAGCATATGCCTTCCCTTGCACGCAAGGATGTGCACGCGCCGCCTCCAGGGTCTCAAAGCGCCAGTTGCTGCCCTCGTCCGTGACCTCGTTCCAGTAGCGCAGGCCGACCAGCAGGCGGCCCGCTACATTCTTCGTCTGCTCGCGCGACAGCGCTGCCACTCAGCCCGTGCATTCAGGCTCTCAGCAGTAGTGGCCAAAGCAAACAGTTGCACTGGCCTTTCGGGGGTTGGCAGAAGGAGCACGCATAGAACGGGCTGGCAGGAAGCAACAGCTCAGGAAGGAGGCCACAGTTAAGCACAACAGGGAGACCCGCACCGTCCAGAAGTCAAGCATCAACAGGATCGTGACCACCACAAAGTTGGTGATGAAGCCGGAGCTGAACAGGCCGCATACCATGTACACTACCACCGATGCGACCTGCGCTGCAAACACGATCACAACAGCAGAGAACGCCAGGAAGTATGGCAAAGACAGCGCACTGTAGAGGGCAATTGGCGCGCTGATGCGCACCTTGAACAGCAAGGTAAACGCCACAACCCACGGGTGGCCATACGCGACCTGCTCGTCCGGCATGCTGGACGCCGGGGCGAAAGAGCTTCAGAGCTATGGGTGGTGAGGTGCCATGCACCACCGCCAGAGACACACAGCACCGTGTGGTGGTCACAGTGCAAGCTCTGCCCCTTGCCGTTACCGGCGCACCAAGCCTGTGAGGAAGGGGCACACAACAGGGCGAGCAGACAGTGCGTGAGTGTGTGGGTGCTCCGTACAGGTGCTCACAGGACACAGCACACGTACTAGTAGATAAGCTTTCACCTTGCCTGTGCCACTGTAGTGCTCTATCAACTTTCGTCGGGACTTTGGTTCCAGACAGGCAGGGGCCACCCGGTGGTTTGCTTCATTGTGGGGTTGGACACACCCCATCACTCAGACGAGATCAGTGAGTGTGTCATCCGCAAGTGACCTTGTATCTATCGACCACACTTGCCTGCTACCTGCATGCATGCTGTGCTGATCTGAAGCTCAAGTATAAATGAGCACCTGCTGTTTGCCAGCAACTGCCCCGCATGTAAAGAAGTGGATGAAAAAATATATGATGTAAAAGCTGCTGGACCAGTTGATTGCCAACAGGGCACACGCGTGTGCTGAACATCACAGTGCTTGCTCGCACAGGGCTGCAGCTACAGGGCACCTCACTGCATACTGAAAGTACAAACCAGAGACCACCATACAAACCAAAGACCACATGCTCACTGCGGTCGCTGACAGCTTGGGCAGCCTGGAAGCGGAGGAGACGTTGGTAAGGGTGTGGTTCTGCACAGCTGCTGCAAGGTCATTCAATCTCCTGCCGCACCCTCAGCGCGCACCCAACAAGCCCTGCACGCCGCCTGCAGTCCCAGCGTCAGGTGCGTGCGCAGATGCGGGTGCCACGTAGACGCGCACAGCCGGCGAGCGCACGGACACGCCGACGGGCTCCAGGCGCAGGCCCAGCGCCTCCAGCGCGCGCATCAGGCCGGCCGTCACGTGCGCGTGGCGGTCCTTGTGCGCGAGCAGCACGCCGCATGCGCCCGCGCCGGCCGCGCCGCGGCGGCCGCCGCTCGGCGCGCGCAGCGCGCGCGCGACCGCGTTTGCCAGCGGCGCGACCGCGGCGGCCGTGTAGACCAGGTCGGCGCCGAGCAGCAGGTCGTAGCGCGCATCGCACAGCGCGGCCCCCTCCGCGAGCGCTCCAGGGTGGGCCGGGGCCTCAGCAGCCTGGCCCTGCCCTTCTCTGACACCACTGCCAACCCTGCCACAGCACAACGCCGCATGCGCCTGCCCGGCGGCCTCCGCCGCGGGCGCTCCAGGGCGGTCCGGGGCCTCAGCAGCCTGGCCTCGCCCTGCTCGGTTACCGCTGCCACCACTGTCGACCCTGCCACAGCAGGGCGCTGCATGCGTCCGCGCATCTCCGGCGTCATGCGCGCCAGGCACAGTCGGCGCTTCATCGGGCGCGCGGCCGGAGCAGCGCCTCGGCTGACAGCTCGCAGCGGGCGCGGCCGCGCCTGCCCACCCGCATGCAGACTCTGCGGTTCGCTCGGCGCACGGGCGCGCTTGGGCTGGGCGCTGCCGAGCACGGTCCGCGCCGGCCCCATCCTCGGCTGCACATCGGCAACTCAGGGCTGGCTCAGCGCCTGCTGTCGGGGCTGCTGCGGCAGGAGGTGCAGGCCAGGAGCTGGGCAGCCATCCTGGCGCGCCCGCCCAGTCGAGCTCTGCGACCGTCGCGGAGCCGCCCGCCGCAGCGATGGCGGCGGCCGCCGCCGCGGCGTTGCGGCGCAGCAGCGGCAGTGCTCCCGGAAGGTCGGTCAGGGTCACCTGAAAACGCACCACCCCGCATGTTGTCACTTCCAAGGATCTGTACAGCCGCGCATGCAGCGTGGCATAGGATCGATGCCATGTTATGCAGACCAGCTGCGCTGCAGAGGCGCGCGCGTGACGCTGCCTCACCATGATGAGCCGGAGGCAGCAGACGTGTCCGAAAAGCAAAGCACAGCGGAGCATCTTAAACATCGCATTGGCATCATGCACACCTGCGCACCCAGCAGCGCCGCAGCCAGGCCTGCCACACCGGTGCCGGAACCGAGCTCCAAGACGCGCTTGCCGCTCAGCGCGCCTGCAGAGCGCACAGCAGCTGAAAGTCCATGTGCCAGAGAGCTGCTTGCACACCCAGCCAGTGACTTGTGACGTGCCACTGCATGGATGGTGACATGGTGCTTGACACGGCGAGACATCATGCATGCACGCCTCTGTGCAGCAAGCTTAATGCACGCAATTGCCTGAAGCGCAAGCTTTCTATGTTTGTGTGATGCCTCCTGTGCTTGCACACACCAGCGCTCGCGCCCGGGCCACGTCCTGACTCATGCGGTGCCCATCGACTAGCATGCAGTATGGAGGCTGCTGAACACCTGGCCCGCAGTGGCGTGCGAGGTACTCGGCGAGCGCGACACCGCACTCCCACACCAGGCCTGCCGGCCCGGCGCAACTGCCTGCAAGCCGCGGGCCCCTCAGTTCACCGACCATGTGCAGCAGCTGTTGACAGTAACGCGCTGGTCCTGTCACCTGCGCGGGCATGCTCACTGCCAAACAGAGCACCCCCCAAAACACAGCGAAAGTGAACGTGGAGGCCCCTCTGCTGGGTTAAACGCCTCCCAAAGGAAGGCGCCCCCGCAGCTGCAGACGCGCCCAAGCGCACCCGTGTCCTGGCTGAGCAGCAGCTGCGGGAGACCGATGCGCGCAGCCAGAGCTGCAGCGGCCCGGCGCTCGGCCTCAGCCCGCTCAGCAGCAAGGCCCGCCTCCGCGCCGCCCAGCTCCTGGTGCAGGCGGCGGCGCCCCTTGCGGCCGGGTCAAGTTGGAAGCGCCAAGCCCCTCACAACCTCGCGCGAGCCCTGCGAGGCACCAACGTGGGGCGCACCGCGCACCTGTCGTAGCTCCGGAGCGCGTGCTGGAAGCGCCCGAGCTCCACTTGCGCTCGCGCGAGTGTACGGTGCGCACTGCCCCACTGTCCAGACCGGCACAGGCGCGTAAGTGTCTGCGTGCCAGGGCTGGTCTGCCCGGCGCTGCAAGCGCAGCGCGCTCGCCCACCTGCGGGCTCAGCTCCGTGGCGTGCATAGCGGCGTCGTGCGCAGCTTGAACGTCGCCGTCCTCAAGCAGGCACTGGGCCAGCTGCTCGTGCAGGGCCACGCGAGCGGGGTCGGCGGCGATGGCCTGCTGGAACTTGGCTGTTGCAGCCGCAAAGTCTCCATCCTCTGCAAGCGTGCAGGCCTCGTCCTCGATGCTGCGGGTTGGCGCTGATGGCCTGCCCATCAGTGCACGCTCTTTGCAACACACACTGGCAAATGAGGTTGCTGAAAGCCACGGCCTTTCCTCTGCTTTGCGCCTGTACCCCAATACTGACTCCTGACCCAGCGCTCTGTCTCGGAGGGAGAGCTTGTGCCACCGTATAAGGGTACGGGTGTGAGGTTACTGCAGACAGCACTCAGAGCAAGAAACAGCAACCAAGCCCGGGCGCTCTCCTACCTAGCACCAGCACCAGGACACTTGCGCGGTGGCCTGCTGCGTCTGTCCGTGCCACCTGTTCATACTTTCGTCTTTGCGTGCCGTTCAGCGCCAGCTTCAAGGTCGTCATGGCACCGAAGGACACGTTCAAGCCGAAGCCGTCGAGTAAAGCGGTTATGAACAAGCCAAAGTGCGTTTGGCTGTGCATACCGCTCTGGACTGCTCGCAGGTTGGTCTGCAGCAAGTGTAACACCAGCTGCTGTGGCCCCAGGGGCGGCAAGGCGAAGGATGAGAAGCGCGCGCAAGCTGCCGCGAAGAAGGCCGAGAAGGCTGGCGGTGGCGCGTTTGCCGTCGGCGGCGGCAAGAAGTAGAGCTAGCGCGCTGGCAAGCCTCCTGGCCGCTGACTCCTTCCATCCTCTGCTTTGGCACGCCTTGCTGTGCTGCGGTCTGCACAAGTGTCCACATCCAGCTCCTGACGCTTGCGCTTGCTGCACCGCAGCGGCAGGTGGGTTGAGTGGACGAGCGGGGCTACGATACTATACCAGCACGCGCGGCCTGCTCAGCGAGTGGCCTCCTGAGCGGGAGCTGCCCTGGGAAGCTATGCGTGGACAGCACGACTAGCTCTGTACGCGCTCTGCAAGCAACGGCGTATGACCTCGAGAGTCACGACGTAGAGAGCCTGTAGCGCGCGCAAGGGAGGCGCAGGCACGTAGCCAGTGCCACAATTTTGCTAGGGCCAGGGTGCACTTGCCCGCAGGCGGTGTGCTTGGTCAGCATCCTGTGACTCTGAGTACTGCAACTTCAACGTCGTGCATACCTCTGATACAGGCTCGCAAATATGTGCCTAGACACAGGCTCGCAAACATGTGTCTATGTCTACATGCTCCTGTTTACCAAATCAGCGGACTACTATTCCGTGCCTTTGCTGGTACCCACTGGCGGCAGAGACACAGGGCGATACAGAGGCCCACACGTGCGTGAAGTGTTGTGCTGTTTAAAAACTACGGGAGACCCACTATGAAGTGATGAGGACAGGGGGAGTCTGCAGCACGAGCCCGGAGCGCACAGCCCGGACAAACATCCGTTACAGCTTGAATAGTGCAGTTCAGGAGCTACAGTGCAGAGGCCCTTCAACGTTTGTTCAGATTCCTAGCCTGTCCAGAGCGGTGCAGAGCAGACAGAACAGAAAGCAGTATGCAGGACCCGCCAGGCGGCGCAGACCCGCAGCGCTGGCAGCGCGAAACGCGCAGCAGCCAAGTACGAAACCCTGCGCCTGGGGGCGCAGCCCCAGGACAGAAAAATACGCGGCGCATCCTGCAAATGACCTGTCCTCAAGCCAGTCGCAGCGCGGCGCGGCGCCCACTACAGAAGCACATGCCTGCAGGACCAAAGGCCTCTGCAAGGCGCTGCGGGCGCGCCGGCAGATGAGCCAGCCGTCTCTCACTGACAGCCCGCCGCAGCTGGGAACGAGGAGGAGCAAGCAGGCTTCAGGAGCACCACGACGGCTGGCGCCAGACTTCATAGCTATGTGCCGCATCAGCACCGCGGCACGCCAGCGTTACCTGCACGGGCAGCCACGCGACGTTTCGGACTTGCTGGCCAGCTCAACGCCTTGGCCAGCAGGCTGGCGCCGCAGCGTTGCGGACAGGCACGGATGATGCAGTGTTGCGTTGCACAGTGCATTGAATGCATGCGGCGTGTGGCCTACCAACAGTCAGACGGATGCATGCCATCAGCAAAAGACATGCTGAGCAACCCACACTTGTGCTTCAGAGGGCGCATGTACCCGGCGCCAGCATCATCCTTCTTGTTGCCACCCGCCATGTCCACAAGCCTCACAAGGCTTCAGAATTTTCAGCGTCAGAACACTACCCACACTCTCATCGGAGCATGTGGCAATGGTGTGACGGCAAGCGCGCCCCACCTGCGCGCGGTGGCCAGCGCAGCTGCGGCGGCAAAGCCTACGTGCGCGGCGCGGCTGCCGGCGTCGTACGTGTACACGGTGAACCAGCTGCGCATGAAGTTATTGCCCAGGATGATTGCGCGCGAGTCGCCGCCGGGAATGATCGCAGAGATGCACTGCGCGCTCGCCTCGCCGTCCGCCGACGAGACCTGTGGCCGGGCAGCGCTGCCAAGTGAGCACTTGTCCCTGCCATATGTTGCAGCAGGGTGACTGCACGGACATGACAGCAGTACCCCTTGAGGACAGAATGAGCAGACAAGGCAGAGTTACTGCTCAGACATGACAGCAAAACACCCTTATACCCATTCTGAGTTGATGGTCTTAACGCCACGCCACGCCACGCCACGCCACGCCACGCCACGCCCGTCCTGCTGAGCAGAGTTGGGACAGCATGAGTCTGCAGGGGGGGGGGTGGGGGCGCAGCGCACCGCCTGCGTCCACTGCCAGGGCGGCAGCGCGTACACGTTCCCGTTAATGGCGAAGGAGACATTGGGCAGCGCATCGACGCCTGCACAGCCAGCATCAATGCCATAGTAGCCGCCCACCGCGTTGTAGGTCACGCCAGGGATGGCCTGCGCCGCAGCACCAACAAGCACACCATCAGCAGCTGCCCCTGGCTGTGCCTCGCGCACAGCCTGCGCTGGTGCTCGGCTTGCGAGCGCTGCACGCCTCTGTCTTCACAGGTTGGGACATGCAGTTCAACCTCACGGCAGGTTTCTGCATGTGCGTGGGCAGCACAGGTTGCATGCGCCGCGCGCGGGGCGGTCGCCAGGCTCGGGCGCCGCACCGCGTGGATGGCCGACGCGTCGTCCGCGCCGACCAGGATGGCGGTCGTGCCGCTGTCCAGGATCGCGGTGCGCGCAGTGACGGTCTGCACCACGCCTGCCACCGCGATGCTGTCCAGGCCCACCGTCCAGTACCTACGCGCCGGGCACCGTTCCTCACGACCGCGCTGCTTGCCCGCGCCAGGTGCTGACGGAGCATGCATGGCAGCTTGCCACGAGCCCTTGGCTGTGCCGCCGCACTCCAGCAGACCACCCTGCTCATCGTCACAGGCCTAGCGACCAATGGACAGGCTCGGCCGGCGAGAGCTGAGAAGGGAAATGCGGCGGGCAACGCACGCTTTGTCGACGACGGGCGCCCAGTTGAGCGGGCCCACGAAGCGCGCGGTGTCGTAGCCGCCAAACTCGATCTGCCCGCTCGGCTCCTGGGAGGGGTCGGGGTTGAGGTAGATGGAGAACGTGGGCGCGTCCAGCACGCCCTGGTGGATCATGTTGAAGAACGCTGGCAGCGTCTGCATGTTGGTCAGGTCCGGGAAGCCCAGGCCCTGCGTGCGCGCCCGGTGCACGCGTCAGCGCCGTCAGCCAGCCGCACGGCCTGCGAGCACGGCGCCCGCCGGGGCTGCGCGGCATGCGCGGTGCGCAGAGCGCCCTCCCGCTGATACCGCCAGCGCAGCCGATCAGCCGCAGTGCCACAGGTCAACAACGTCGCTTAACATGTACTCACAGCACGGCCATCCCCTGACTGCCCCTGATCGGCAGGCCGCCCGCATGCCTCCAGGCCACGCCAGCACTGCCTGCGGCGAGCGCACAGCACGAGCCTGCGGGAGGCAGCCAGGGGTGCGCACGAAGAGGCCGTCGCAGGAGGCCGTGACAAAGTCGGAGCTCGAGCTCGTGACCTCCCCAAAGCCCTGGTTGGCGAGCGTGATCACGCTGCCATCGCCGACGGTGACCGTGTCGGCGCCCACCGTGCCCGTCACCTCGCCCGTGCCATACGTGATGGAGAACGGCCGCGCCAGCGCCTGCGCGCCGAGCCGGCGGCGGCGCGGTCAGCGCCGCGCGCGCATCGCGGGGCGGGCGCATGGCAGCGCGCAGGGCGCCCCGGGGGCCGCTTGCGTGTGTGGCACGCGGCCGGCATCGCCCGCGGCGCAGCTCTCAGGCCCAGGCTGCCGTGTGTGCAGGCCCAGGACCAGCATGCTGTGCTCCAGGCCAAACACAGAGTCGTAAACACATGCCACCGCCATGCTGCGTGAACTCTTAATGGTCCACAGTGCACGCTCACCCTGTGCGCTGCATCAACAGCTGCTCTGCAGGCCCTGCCCTTGGCGGCAGCATGCAGCACGGCGCGCGGCATCGCAAGCCCCTTCCGCCGGCCTGGCCGAGCGGCGCCAAGCAGGCGGGCGGCCTCCTCGCCAGGGCGCCAGGGTGCGCGCAGGCAGGGCGGTCAAGGATTCTTTCTTCACCGCGCGCGCACCTGGAACGTGCTGGACGACGTGGCCCAGAAGCGCGTGTGCGTGAGGCACGCCGCCGAGGTGCACCGCGAGGACGGCACCCACGTGTCCGAGCTGCCCGTGTCGAAGCAGCCCGTGAACGCCACCGGCGGCGTGCCCACCTTGAACACGCCAAAGTACTGCGCGCGCGCACGCACGGTGTCAGCTGCACACGCTCGCCAGGCGCGGCGGGAGGACGCCCTTGTGGGCGCCGCGTGTAGTGCATGCCATGGTGAGGACGCAGCAGCCTGTGCGTGCGTCTGCGCACAGCAACCAGTCAATCCATGCTGACTGCGCAGCAGGATGCTGCGCCCTGCCTGGCTGCTCCGCATGACAAACAGAGCTGGTAAAGGCAGCCAGCTGCCAGGCACCACAGCCGGCCGCTTATTTGTCTGATGTACACGCCGGCAGCTGATGAACGCGCAACGCGCAGCAGTACGTGCTGCCCGGCATGCAGGCGCGGCGGCGGCGTATAGTATGGCCGCGGCCACATGATACGAGTGAGGTGGCATCAGCGCATCATTAATGCAAGCTGCTACGCTAAGCAACCAACAGACAGGATTGCTGTCTTGTTGCGTGGTCAACAGCAAGCGCAGCGCTGCAACTGCAGCGCTGGGCAGTGCGGCTGCAAGCGCGCAAGTCAGGAGACTAGCTGGGTAGTATAGTAATGCCCGCGCCCGCGGCAGAGCCTCACAGCAGCGCCGCATTGCAGCAAAGCAACCATCTGCCAGGCATCTGACCATCACACACCGCTGCAAGGCTGTGCGCAGCCCTGGCCCTGTTGGGCAGCCAAGCAGCAGTTGGAGTTGAGTGCCCTCCAGACCTCCCTCCTGCTGTCCTACTCTGCGTCCGAGCTCAGACACAGGGCCGGCGCACTCACCGCAACGTTCCGGGAGGCCCGAGCCGCGATGTTGTCCAGAGTCGCGTTTCGCCTGTACAGACTCACCACCGCTGTGCCTCCCTCCGCCGGCCGCAAGCACAGCAGCAAGGCTGCCGCAGCGATAGAAGCACAGCTCCACGCGTGCGGCATCGCGTCCTGGCCCGTCTGCCGAGCCGGCCGAAGGATGGCCCTGACTCAGTCCCGCCAACGCGCACGACCTGGGCGATGTACCTAACACGATCTGTCAACAAACTAGCAGCTCTACCGTGTACTCGTATAGCGTACAAGCTTGGCTCGTAAAGCTCCAATCGATGGCACACAAACACTGACCCTGCACACACACCCAAGCCCTCCCGGCAATGCACCCATCAGCGTGCGTGCCGCAAAGAAGCCTGCCAACTGCCCCTGTCCTGCCCAGCTCCGCAGCTGACCCCGCACCTGCTCCGCGCGCAATGGACGGCAAGTGGCAGGTCGTGCGTCCGCGGACGGAGCGCAAGCGGCCTTCCAGGGACGAGGCGCAGAAGCCCGCGGCGAACGGGCACGCGCGGGACGCCATAGACGTGCGCGCCAAGGCGGCCTTCGCAGACCTGGACGCCTGGGAGCGGCCCGCATCGGGCTTTGGGGCGCTCGCCGCCGCGGAGCCGCGGGAGGCCGAGCATGAGAAGCACGCGCACCTGAACGAGCACGCCGCGCCGCCCGCGACCGAGCGGCCCGCGCCCGCGCCGAAGAAGCCAAAGCAGCCGAGGAAGCCAAAGGCGCGTGCGGGCACGCGCGCGTACCTTCCCCGCGGCCCCTGCGCCTTGCAGGCAGCTCAGCATCGTGCCGGCTGCCCGCCGTCGCGGCAGAGCCTTCAGAGTAAAGGGGGTTGCCAGGGGAGGCTGCAGGTTGGCTCACGCCGCGCCTGTGCGCAATGTACAGGTGTCGCCGGGCGACGTGCGCCTGGAGGCGGGCGAGCTGGCGTCCGCGCTGGCGCGCTTCGCTGACAAGTACCCTGGCGATGACGCGTCGCAGCTGGGCGCGGCGGCCGACTGGTTTGTCGGCGCGTTCAAACAGTGCGAGCTGCCGTTCAACAAGGCGGTCACCGACGGGCCTCTGGAGAAGGCAGGCCCTCCTTGCCTCGCCGTGTGGGAGCTCTTGGTGTTGAAGATGCAGGCTTGGTCCACTCATTGGCCCAGCAGCGAGGGTGCGCTGTCGCCAGGTGGCGGCGGTGCTAAGCCGCGCAGCGCCCACTGAAGGGCCACTGCGCTCTCTCCTCCGCCCTATTTGTTGCGCACATGTTGCAAGTTGTTGTTCAAGGGGCTGTGGGCTGCTGGCACCGCTCGGTCTTCTTCGCTGCCCCTGGCGTGCTGCACCCCGGCCCTCCTTGGACGCCAGAAGCCAGGCAGAGCTGTGCAGACGCTGACCTGTCGTGCGCTGCCAGTGAGAGGGCCCCACGTAGGCCTCGCAGGCGGCTTCGGCATGCGTGCCCGCTTGGCACGCGTGCGGTGCCGCAGCAGCCCGCTCGCGGCCCAGGACCTGGGCGCCCTGGCGGCAGTCTGCGCCCCTGCCGTTCAGGCAGACTCGTGTATGTAATCACCGCGCGCGCAGGCGGCGGACGTGCCGCTCTGCTACCTGAGCGCGGACGTGGCGGCCGCCGCATCGGCCTTCTTCGCGGCAAAGGACCTCGGCGCGCTCGCGGCGGTGGCGGCCGCGCTGGTGTCCGCCGTGTTCGAGGGCGTCCCGGAGTCGGCGGCCACTGCGCCGCCAAAGGCCAAGGCGCGCGCCGCCCGCTGTGCCGTCCGGGGCCCGCCCTGCGCAGCCTGAGAGCGCGCGGTGAGACCGTTCTCTGGAGAAGGGGTGGTGGGCTGTGTCAGTGCGAGCCTGAACCGGCCGCATGCGCGTGTGCTCGCCCAGGTAGGGCGAGATGGGTCGCCCGGGCGGGCCAGGCGAGAGCGTCGCCCGGGGCCGCCAGCGCGCCAGAGCCAGCGGCCTCCGCCCGTGCTAGCCGCGGCCGCTGGACCCTAAAGGGGACCCTCACGGGACCCTGACCCTCGCACCCGCGCCGCCGGCGGCGCAGGTGGGCGCGCTGGTGGCGCTCGCGCTGCTGCTGCGCGCGGCGCCGGGCGCGCTGCTACGGCTGAGCGGCGACCTGCTGGCCGCCGGCGGCGCGTACAGCAGCCCGCGCCGGCTGCCCTTCCTGCTGTGGGTCGTCCACCAGGCGGCCAGGCGCGCTGCCCCGGCGCGCGCAGCTCCTGTGCGCGACCCAGATGGCTGTGGCGACAGGAGGGTCTCTGCTCGAGAGGCAACCTGAACTGGTTACAGACGCCTCGCAGCTGTGATGGGCGCCGGGCGAGCAGCATCCCGACTTGTGGTCAGCGTCCCCCTGGCTGCTGGAGCCATGGCGTGCGCATGGCCGCGGGCGCGCGGGGTGCGAGGCGGCACCGCGCGCGGCAGGGGGGACGCGGGCGCGGCGATGGGCGTCTGGGCGCGCGCGCTGCTGCCGCAGGTGCTCGGCGCGCCCCTGCCGGCCGGGGCGG
>JAABUV010005564.1_pt1 | contig 14287 bp, 8 predicted proteins | sample 5559971 | NCBI WGS metagenome assembly JAABUV01 (sample SAMN10711881, study PRJNA513362) | rock metagenome | isolation source: Antarctica rocks | place: Antarctica: Victoria Land, Knobhead nord | collected 2015-12-19
TCTTTCGTTCACCGCCGTGAGCGCCGCCGCCAGGGCATGGTCCAGCGCGTCCTTCTGGTGGGCCACGACGCTCTGGGGGGAGTAGCGGTGACCTGTTTGGCAGCGGAACCGCAGCAGCGTGCTCTCGCGCACCTCGGACAGCACACCGCCGCACTCGGGGCAGGAGAAGGGCGCCGGCGTGCCCTCCTCCTCACCCACCACGTCCAGCGGCCCATCGGCGCCATAGGCAATCGCCGGCGTCTCGTCGGGCATGATGTCTCCTCCTTCGCTGCGCTGCCAGGCCAGGCTGGCGATCAGTGGCCCCATCTCGGCCAGTCGAGAGGTGTAGTCAACGGCGACATAGGTCAGCGCGCTCCGCGGCATACTGGAGGCCAGGGCCTCCTCGGGGTTCTGCACGATGGCCACGCCGCCATGCGATTTGACCGTGAGCAACCCCGCCGTCCCATCGTCGAGCAGGCCGGTGAGCACGACGGCGATCACCCGTGGCCCCGACACCCGCGCCGCGCTGCGAAAGAGCGGATCAATGGCCGGACGGAACCCGTTTTCGCGTGGTCCCTGCACCACGTGCATGTGCCCCCGTGAGAGCAACAGGTGGTGGCCAGACGGCGCGACGTAGATGTGCCCTGCATGGATCTCTGCTCCATCAGTGGCCGCCAGAGCGGGCAGGGGGCCGCGCCGACTCAGGATCGTGGGCAGCAGGCTGGGGCGATCCGTCGAGTGCAGCGCGACGAAGACGGCGGCGGGCAGGTCAGGGGGCAGGACGCGTACAAGCGCCACCAGCGCCTCGACACCACCCATGGATGCGCCAACCACGACGATAGCTGGGCTCGGCAGCATGTTCCCCTCACTCCGCCGGTCGGCGCCTGTCGCCGCGCATGACGCGGCGACCTCCTATGCAGCAGCATAACACCACAGAGGCCGCAGTGGCAACCCACAAGCCGCCGCGACACTATCATCTTCTATCTCTGTCACTGTGCTCGTCTCTCTGACGGGGAGTGGCCTATGAGCCGGCGCGTATCTCCTGGAGCCACCCCGACGGCCCAACGGAGCCGACCGGTTCCGTCCGTCCCGCGACGCGCTACGCGATCAGCTCCGCCCGCGCACCCGCTGCAACGACGCCGTCTCCCTCTCCCGGTAACGCCGCCGGTTCCAGGACTGCTGGGGCGCGGTGTGCGCGCTGCTGCAAGCGGCCTAGCCCGCCACGAAGGTCGTCTCCCTCTGCCCAACCTCGGCTGGTACACCGGTGTGTCCTGAAACCTGACGCTTCCCCCAGGAGAGCTGCCCGCTCGATTGAGCAGTAGGGTGTGCAGGGCAGCTAGGCCAGCCGGTCACTGCCCACCGCAATCTCAGCCTCGTCCACAGCCGCGACATGCCACGCGTTGGTCACGGCAGGACTGGCGCGGCGGTGGCGCGTGCCGCCGCCGCGCAGCACTGTGCCCTGAGTTACCTGCTCCTGCCTCCGATGCGTGGCACACCATGTGCTCTACCGTCTTACCGTGATCACGCGATGAGGCGTGATGATCGGGAGAGGAGCAGATGAGATGAACCAGCACGCTGAGCAAACCTTTGTGGACAACGAGGTGTACGACCTGATCCGGGCTACCGCCAGCAAGCTGGAGGGTCTGGCTGCCTACAGCAAGTATGAGCAGGATGGTGACGCCAATCGACCGCTCTGGCAGCAGCTTCGCCAACAGGATGAACAGGCAACCCGTCAGCTGCTTCAGCAACTTGAGCAGTTTGCCCAGCAGGGGAAGCTCCGCGCCGAGTAATCAGGAGCAGCGGACACACCCGTCTCGCGCGTGCCCGCTGCTCGGGCGTTGTGCCAGGTGGCAGCAGCCCCTCTTTTGGTTAGCGCGCATAAGCGTTGAGACAAGTTGTATGTCCCCTCGCCGCACAACGCAGTCGTGCGGAGGACTGGGGGAGCGGCGGGACACACCTCTTCTTCTCTCAGGAGCGACGACTTGGCGGCGCTGCGGCCCCTGCTGGTCCCCGGCACGGCACTGCGGCGACGGGGCACGGTAGGGGCTGCACCGGTAGGTCTTACCCGTGCTTACTCGTTGACCCGGAGCTTATGCGCGCTAACCTATTTCGTGGGTCGCGGGGAGACTGGATAGGGAGTCAGTGCGGTGTGTCCTGACAGCAGATGCGTCCGGACACATGCCTCAGGCCCCCGTCTCTGCCCATCCTCACGCGTGATCTAAAGGGAACCTCCCGGCATCTCCAGCTAGCAGTCTGTCGGAGAGAAAAGGGTGGGCTTGTTTTTCGGCTTCCGCCGGTTCAGAAGCGATGCAACAGGGCCCCTCCTGAGCGTCCAGGGGGCTTCTCCAACGCGCTATTCCCCACGGAAACTGCTCTCTCCGACAAGCTGCTAGGCCCAGGTTCTACTTGCCCACCATGTCGCGCCAGGACGCCCGGGCGGTGGTGGCAGGAATGATCCGTTCTGGAGAGCTGACCGCGGAGCAGCCCCAGGGGAGATGAAAGCGCCCATGCACGATCTCAAATCGGCCACCACCGTGGACCTCGTAGCGCAGAATGAGCACGCGCGCATAGGGCACGAACTGGTGGAGCACGCGCATCTGGAGGCCTCCCTGTAAGAAGCGGAGCGAGGGCACCCGCAACCACGGCCGCACGGCGGCGGACCGCAGGCGGCACGTGCGCCACCAGTCGGAGAGGGGGAGGACATCACCCTGGACGGAGAGATCATTGTGTGGGTCAAAGTAGAGGAGCTTCAGGGCGCTGTTGACGCCCCAGGGGGTCAGCGTGTTCAGAATGGCGCTGGACGCGCGGTCCCGGGGGACGAGCAGCACGAAGGTTGCCGGGCGCTGCGCCGGCGCCGCCGTGAGGACAGCCTGCCAGATCTGGCGCTGCGCCGCCCACGCGGCCGTTGCGGACGTGGCGTCCTCCTCCTTGCGCGCCAGCCCGAGGGCCAGGAGAAGAGCCATGCTGATGAGGAAGACCGTCCGGGCCATGCTCCGGGGCAGCGCCCACTGCAGGAGCACCCACAGGGCGCCGGCCATGAAGGCAGCCGCCCCCAGGGCCGCAGCGGCATTGACCCGGGACGAGAGGCCGTCGAGCGTGGGGGCGTCAACGGTCAGCGCCAGGGGCAGGTAGCCACCGACACTCGCCACGGCGCCGGCGCCCAGCACACGAGCTCCCATCCGGATAGACGCGTAGCGCCTGGCCCAGAAACCCCACTCCCCGACTGCCTGCAGCAGCCATGTCACGCCGGCCAGCGCCAGGCCAACCAGGCCCAGGCCCAGCAGAACCTCCGTGCTAGCAAGCGCCTGGCGCAGGGGGGCCAGGCGGGGCAGGCCGCTCAGGACCCTATCGGCGGCGTCACGCCAGGCGGATGTCACAACCACATGCACCCCCGTGGTGAGCATGTCCCAGGCATGGGGGACGGTGAGGGCGTAATTCCCTGCCTTGAAGTCAGGCAGGAGCAGGACGTGGGGGCCGATCCAGAGCCGGTAGGTCAAGTAGGCTCCCAGGGTCAGGACAAACGGTCCCGCACGGCCTACCCGGGCGCTCAGAGCATGGTCTCGCGCCGTCCAGGCCGCAACGAGGGGCAGGGCGCTGGCTAACCCCAGGTAGATCTCGTTGCTGAGAAGGCAGAGGAGGCAGCACAGCACGGCGCTCCCATAGGCGATGCCTCCTGTCCGGCGGTGGGGCAGGAGCAGCAGGGCCAGAGCCAGCACCAGGAAGAGAGCCCCAGTGCGGTAGGCAAAGGAGGTCAGCCAGAAGACCGCGTTATCGGCAGGGTAGACCGCCCACAGCGCCGCCACGGCGAGCCCGAGGAGGGCACTGCCGCTGAGCGTGCGCACGAGGACCAAGAGCACCACGGCCGTGAGGTACTCCACAGCAAAGAGCAGCCCGTAATACCAGGTCAGCGCATGCCCAAAGACGGCGTACGCCAGGATCCAGGGCGCCATCTCAAACGGACGGTAGTCCATCGGCCAGGTGTGGAGGAGGCCGGCAAACGAATACCCAGCCACGGCATCATGGAGGTGCCCCCAGTCATCGGTCACCAGTCCGAGCCCGGCGGCATGGCGGCCATAGACGACGCCATAGAGGAGGGTCAGCACTCCCACGGCGGCGAGGAGTGTCCCCGTGCCGTGCACCGGTGTGGAGGGAGTGGAGGGAGCGGCAGGCCTCATGACCAGCAGCCCTCGCGCAGCCGCAGCGTGTCGTGCGCCAGACAACGGGCTCCCCTCTCCGATCCCTCCGTGCGCATGATCACCGGGCGTTCAGGACCGGGACCGGGCGATCCTCTGGCCGTGGCGCGGGCACGAGGAAGGCCAGGAAGGCGAGCAGCGGCGCTCCCAGGGTCGCTCCAGACATCAGGAGGGTCCAGTCCGTGCGGGGAGGGGTGGCGGACAGCAGCAGCCATCCCACCACCGTGGAATAGTAGACCAGGAAGGATGAGGCGGAGAAGGTCAGGGCGAAGGCGGCGAGGGCCCGCCCCAGACGGTCCGCGCCAACGGGGAGGGAGACCGCGACGAGGCCCACCAGCGCAGTGAGATACCAGGGGAAGAACCAGGGGCTTCCCACCAGGAACGCGCCCCACGTGCCCAGAGCGGCGAGTGCAAGGGTCCGCGTCGTGGGGTCGCGCCACACCCAGAGGGCGCCGCCGACCAGCGCCACGAGCATGGCCGCCAGGGTGCCCAGAGTCCACAGGGTGTGCTCCCGCAAGGGCGTCAGGCTGGCGGGGAGCAGGCGCGTCTTGTTCCAGACCCTGATGGTGAAGAGGAGCGAGTTGAATGCTCCGGTGGTGGAGGGTTGCGCGGCATAGATCCCCACCGCTTCATTAAAGCTATGGGCACGCAAGAACGGCCCATAGAACGCGGCGACCGTGCCCCCGCACAGGGCTGTCCCGCAGAGGAGTGTGCGGAGTGCAGGCCCCCACCGCGGCCGGCGGCTGGCCCTCCCAGCAGGGGCCGGGAGGGAGGGGCCAGTCAGGACAGTGCGCCAGGCCAGAAAGAGAGCGAGGGCAACAGCCGGAAGAGCAATATACTTGACCAGCGCCGCGAGAGTAAGGGGGAGCAAGGGGGCCACCATGCCCCCCCAGCGCGCGACGCCGGCGCGCTCTGCACGGGCGCGGAGCAGCAGGCCCAGGAGGAGGAAGGTGAGCATGAACACGTCAACATGGCCGTTGAGACTACTCTCCAGTAGGACGAGCGGGTTCCACCCGTAGAGTTGGGTCCCCAGCGCGACCGTTCGCGGCGACTGCCCCCGTGTCTGCAACACAGCCGCCACCAGGAGCATGTTGAGCAGGTGCATGACCAGGGCGAAGGCGCGGAACGCCAGCACTACGGCCACGTGGTCGGCGCCCGCGATGGCGCTCAAAAGCGCACAGACGCCGATCCAGACCGGCCCATAGAGCGGCACGACCGTCTTCCAGAAGATGTAGGGATACAGGGGGTCATGGGGGTAGGCCGAGGCGGGCACGAAGTACGGGTTGGCGTGGTAGGCCACGAGGAGGTGGCCATAGCTGGCATAGGAGTAGAGGTCCTGCGAGAGCAAACCGGGCGCAAAGAGGTAGATAGCTCCCCCCGCCCCCGCTCCGAGGCCGATCCAGGCCAGGAAGGCTGCCTGGCGCGTCGGCTCTCTCCGTCTACAGAGGCACACAGCGCAGAGTCCATAGGCCGTGAACCCCAGAGCCAGCAGCAGCATGGTCTCCAGATAGCCCGTCTCTTGCCGCGAGATAGAGGGGACGGAGGCGAGGCCCAGGTCGATCGGCAGGGCCGTGCTTATGTGGTCAAGGAGGGTGCTTGCCCCACTGGTCATCCGCACCGGGGCGAGGTGGCGCAGCGGCCCGACGCTCAGGGCGATGCAGAGGACATAGGCGAGCGTGCAGAACGCCACAAGCCTGATGGCGCCCTCATGGTTCCCCTGGCGCAGGCCGAGGCCCCCTCGGAGCGGGCAGAACCTGCTGCCCACCCTCTGCTGGTGGAGAGCCCGGGAGAACAGACGGTGCATCACGCCTCAGTCCGGCGGCCGCGCGACGACGGTGACGGTGGCGTCCGTCGTCCCGCGGCCCGCCACGGTGAGCACGTTCGTGCCCACCTGGGCCGTGGAGGAGACATCGAGGACGCGGGGCAGCCCCGAGGAGAGGGCAGGAAGCGACCCGGCCACGGGCCACACGGACCGACCGTTAAGGGTGAGAGCCAGACGGCCCGCGGTCACCCCCGGCGCGATGAGCAGCTCCAGCGCCGGTGAGGGCGCAGTGAAGGTAAGTGCGGTGGTGGAGGTGAGCGCGGCGGGCGCGGCGGGAAGGCGCACGGCAGCCAAGGCCGGGCCAGCACGCATCTCCCAGGAGAGGAAGGAGGCGGGGCTGAATCCCGTGCCACGGCTGGCGGTGAGGGTCAGCCAGCCGGCACGCACGCCCTGATGATTGTCGTTCACCAGCACGTTGCCCAGAAAGCGGCTGCCAGGAGGTGGCGGGCCGGCAAGGCCCACAGCGTGCCAGGGCAGGCCCACCGTGTAGATGATGCGCACCGTGGGGCTGCCTGGGCGCACGGTCACGGCCGCCGGCGCGTCAGTCAGCAGCCCCGGCGCGAGCGTGCCCCCGCCTTCATAGCGGTAGAGCTGCGTCCCCTGGGGAGTGAGGGCGAGGCCAAAGCTGTAGGGGGCACGCGTGCCAAACTGAAAGCTGAACTGCAGCGAGTCGCCCTCATAGAGGGAGAAGCCCGTCCTGGGCTGGTAGAAGTCGGTGTCGGTGACCACAGCGCTGAGATAGACATAGCGCTGGTCCCACAGCAGGCGGGCCGCGGCGGAGAAGGTGGCCGGCGACCAACCGGGGAAGCCGATCAACTGCTCACGACGGTCCAGGAGCACGGGTGGCGCAGCGTCCCAGCCGGAGAGCGAGCCATCCACGTGGGGCGTGCCGCGCAGGGCCACCGTCTCGGCGATGGGGGCCGCGGTGCTCACCGTGGCGGTGGCCGTGAGCACCGCGGGCGACAGGGCGGGGAGGACGACGGCGGTGACCACGGCGTGGGGGTCTGGCAGGGACGACAAGGCAGCAGGGGTGAAGGTGAGGACCTGCGTGGCGCCGGGAGGCAGCGGTCCATAGGGCTGAGGGGCCGGTGGGCGGCCCCAGGACGGAGGGACGAGGACGGCCACGCGGCCGTGGGTGACCACGGTGGTGCGGCCACTGACATCCACGACGACGCGGGGGAGGCTGCTCTGGGGCGCCTCGGGCGCCTCCACCCGCACACCCACCGGGGCGATGCCGGCCACCGTGCCGCTCGTCACCAGGGCAGCGAAGGCGCTGTGGGAGAGGCCGACCGCACTGAGAAAGAGCGGAGAGCCGGTCAGGGGGAGCGTGCGCGACGAGCTGGACACCGTTCCGACGGAGCGGCCCATCACGTCAAGCGCGGTCACCTCCCGGCTGCCGACGGCCAGCTGCAGTGTGCCGGGGGTGTCGGCGATGCTCCAGACGACCGCCACCTGGCGCTGGCCGCTGGCAAAGGTGATGCCCCGCAGCGCCGTGCCCAGCGGCAGGACGCCCGTGGGCCGCATGCCGGCCAGAGCCCCCGTCATGGTCGCGTAGGCCACAAGGGCCGGCTTGGGCTGGCGGTCGCCGGTGGTCAGCCCGTAGGCGCCCGCCGTCCCAAAGTCGCGCCAGGCAAACCACAGGATGTGCTGGGCGCCGGCAGCGATCATCTCGGCAAAGCTGCGGACGAGGTAGTCGGCCTGGACGGGGGCAGTGGCGCCCCCCAGGAAGACGGCATAGCCGGTCTCGGTGACCCAGACCGGCTTGCCCCCCGTGCGCGCGTGGGCGGCGGCGATGGCCGCGGCGAGGCGCTGCTCCTCGGGGGCGACAGGCCCAGCGTAGAAATGCACGGCGATGGCGTCGATAGCAGCGGCGCCGGCCACGGCCAGAACAAGGGGATCGCCGACGGCGCCGAACGAGGTATACAGCACCGTGGCCTGGGGGTCGGCGGCATGTATGGCGGGGCTGGTGACCTTGAGCAGAGCGCCGAACTGCTCAGGGGTGCTGGTCCAGTACGCGAGGGTCGCGGGCTCATTCCAGACCTCCCAAGCGCGCACGCCATAGCCGTCGGTCCAACCGTGCTGCTGGGCCAGGACGCCCCCGGGCCGGTAGCGCGCGACGACGGCGGCGGCGAAGGCGGCAAAGTCACGGGCTCCGCGCGGGCTGTAGGGTTGGGTCCAGGAGGACCAGTAGTCGAGCACCCCCACCACAGAGACGCCGTCGGTCGTCTGCCAGGAGAACTGCCCGGGGGAGGGCTCGATGGTCTGCCAGCGGAACTCCTCGCGGTCCCAGCGGGCACCCAGGGCGGCCAGGAGCGCCGGCGTCGTGGCCAGCGCCGCGCTGCTGGGGTCCAGGGTGCTCAGGTAGGCGCCAACGCCGAACGGCGAGGGGTCCAGGGCCAGGGGGAGTGTGCTGGGCGCCGTCGGGGTGATCACCGCCACGGCCAGGTCCACTGTGCTGGGCAGCGCGCCGCCCAACACAGCGGAGGCGCTATACCATCCCGTCTGGGTCACGGGCGCCGTGACGGAGATGCGTGCGGTGACGTCGGGGCTGCCCGCCACGTCTGCCGCGGGGGCAGCGGCCAGCGTGAGGGAGTGGGTGGCACTGAAGACGACGCTGCCCTGCAGGTCGGTTACGGTGACCGCCAGGGGCAGCGTCCGCGGCGCCGTAGCCTGGGCACGCACAGAGAGGGACAGGATGATGGGCTGGCCCAGAGCGAAGACGGGCTCAGTCCCTCCGGTAATCCAGGAGAGGGTGGCCGGCAGAACCCCGAAGAAGACATCGTCGAACCACACGGCGGTCCCCGGGCCGCCGCCCGTCGTGTCGAGGATCAGCTCCGCGCGGACCGCCGTGGGGGGGGCGCGACCGTCCACCGCCAGGGAAACCCAGCCCTCTGTCCAGGCGTGGGGTGCGCTGACGGTGGAACCGAGGTACTGACCATCACCAGCGAACCAGGCGATGTGGACGCGCGCCGGGGCGGCCCCCGGGGCAGACGCAAAGGCGCTGAGGCGGTACAGCACTCCAGCCTGGACGGCCACGGGGGTGTGCCAGCCATACTCGCCACTGGGATCAGCCACGCCCACGGCCCGCCGTCCACTGTGCGCCGTCTGTGCTGTCCACAGAGGGCGCCCGGTACCTCCGTTGCTGGGAGCAGGCAGCCACGCGGCCGGCCCAGCGCCGCCTGGCGCGGGGACCTCGAAGCCCGCGTTGGGGGCGAGGGTGGGCGCTACGATGGCGGCGGTGGACTGGAGGCCCACCCACGGAACCACCAATGCCAGGACCAGTCCGGCAGCCAGGACGGCGCTCCGACGGCCTGCCTGCGTGCGGACGCCGTTCCGGTCAGGTGGCGCTTCTAGCGTGCGTGTGGTCACGGTCTTCTCCTTGCAAACAAGACGGCAGCCCTCCACCAGGGCCGCCTGAGCGTCGTTCTGGGGACGCGTCAGAGGTCAGGACACGCCCGGCTCACCGTCTCTCCAGTCCCCCTGCAACGCGTACACCACCCATCACGTGGCCACCTCAGCCTCACAGACGAGCGACAATAGGTGGTGAGCGCGTTGTCAATCTCTACGTGCTGGGCAGCGGCGAACACGGTGTCCTGTATGTTGACGCGTCCCTCCAGAGAGCAGTCCTCCCTCACGTCCTGCTGAGTATGCGCCCAGCGCCGGTTCGTCCTGCTGCTGCCAGCCCATCAGCACCGTGTCATGCAGCCAGAACAACGCGCTCTTCCCCTCCTGGCTCTCTTTGGCATAGTCAGGCGACGTGTCCAGGTCGGTGATGCCCGCGTCGATGGCGTGGTGCAGGCAGCGCACGGCCTCGGCGCGCGGCATGGTCTTCTCCTTGTCCAGGGGGGCCGTGCCGTAGCCGATTAGGAGGACACTGATCCCCGTCGCGCCCAGATGGCGGGTAGCCGTAAGGTGTGGCATCGCTAGTAGCCCATCCCGTTCATCCGCAACCCTTGCGCGAAACGTACAACGGTCCTCCTCCTGGGGCAGCGTAGGGCCAACTATCAGTGGGATGCCCTACTAAGCGGCCCGGCGGTGTACTTTCGTGGTTTTCGCGCTGGAAGAACTACGAAACTCGACCAGCGGGCCGCTTAGACCTCCTCCAGTCGGTAGTGACAAGCAAGGTGGAACCCAGTGCGCGCGATGATGCCTGTGCGGCAGGAACTGTGCCAGGAGCAGCTAGAAGCGCGGTCAGACCTTCAGGACACCGTGTTCGCCGCTGCACGCCACGTGGGGACGAACGGCGCGGTCACTCTGCCTTGGAGCGTGTAGGCGGAACCAGGGTCAGAACGTCGCAGGTTTTCTGGACGTCGGGTGGGGATGCGCTATGTGGTGAGCGGAGCGTGGATTGACACCTGGCGCGTCCCTCGTAAAGAGCTGCACACGCATGAGCGGTTATCCACCGACGTGGTTGATAGCCCCGTTGTCACCCTTGGCACAGCCTCTGTATACTGCGCATCAGGCGTGGCGTTCCTCCTGATCGCAGTCACCCCGTACGGGAGCAGCCAGCCAAGCTGCCCCCGTGCAGAAGGCCCGCATTGGCGTGGCGAGCGGTCTGGTAGGGCACATGGATCCTGCACGGGAGGGCTCACCTGAACTTACCAAGGAAGGGATCTTTGCGGTATGGAACAGCAGTCTTGGGCAGCCCCAGGTGGCGCTGGCGCACCCCACGCCGGCAGGAAGAATCACCCCCCACGCTGGCTGCGTGGCCGAGCCCAGCGCTGTTGCGCGCGTGCCGGGGTCATGCTGGGCCTCACCACAGGCGCCCTTCTGGCGCCTCTGCTCGCCCCGCATGCGGACGCCAGCGCGCAGACGTATCGCGTCCGGCCAGGGGACACACTCTGGGGCATCGCGCTCTCCTTCGGCACCACCGTGGACGCGCTCCAACGGGCCAACGCCCTGTCCAACCCGGACCGCCTGACCATCGGACAGACCGTGCTCGTCGCCGCACCGCAGGGCGCAGGTCCTTCCCGTTCTGGCGCAGGGGCCAGCTACGTGGTGCAGCGGGGCGACACGCTGTGGGGTATCGCTCTGCGCCTGGGTGTGACGCCAGCCACACTGGCCGCCTCCATGGGCCTGCCCAATCCAGATCATCTGATCGCCGGGCAGACCCTGGTTCTGGGAGGCGTAGTGGTGGAGGCGGGCACGGGTACCACAGGTGCCTCGTCAGGTGTGGGGGGAGGGAGCGCTGGCCTGCTCTCGGCGCTCTCCACGTACCGGGTGCGCCGCGGTGACACCCTCTCCGGGCTAGCGCAGCAGCTGGGCGTCACCCCTGCCACGCTAGCGGCCGCCAACGGCATCACCGATGTGAACCACTTGGTGGTGGGGCAAACACTCACCGTTGGCGGTCCAGCCGTCCCGCTGCCTGGGACAACCCCATCCCTGACCACGCCAGCTGCGGCACCCACGCCGGGCGCCGCGGGCGTCTACGTGGTGCAGGCGGGCGACACTCTCTCGGCCATCGCGCTGCGGCAGGGCGTGCCTGTCGCCACCTTAGCCGGTACCAACAACATCACCAACGCGCGCCTGTTGCGCCCAGGGCAGGTGGTGCGCCTCACGGCTGCCGCGCCGCCCGCCGCGGAGACGGCCACGACGCGCACGCCTCCGCAGGGGGAGGTCTGGGTAAGCAAGGCGACGGTGCAGCGTCTGCTGGAGACGCAGGCTGCCGCGTCTGGGGTGGATGCTCCGCTGGTGAAGGCGCTGGCCTGGCAGGAGAGTGGATGGCAGATGGTCACCGCCAGCGATGGTGGCATGGGGGTGATGCAGTTGATGCCCGACACGGTGGCCTGGCTCACCCAGTCTGTGCTGCGGACGGCTATCAACCCTTTCAACCCCACCGACAACATCCGCGCCGGCGTGGCCCTCTTGCGCTACCACCTGCGGACGTTCGCTGGTGACACCCGCCTGGCGCTGGCCGCCTATCACCAAGGACAAGCCAGCGTCCAGGCCAGGGGGTTGTTGCCCGAGACCGAGCACTATGTGGCCAACATCCTGTCCTTGCGCGGACGCTTCACCCCCTAGAGCGCCAATCACGGAGGGGGAGACGACCGCACAGCCAGCATCTTCCTCTCTGGACGGGGCTGTCTTCTCCCCTGATACACAGAGGTATACGGGCAGGGTGAGGCAGGGCGTGATCGGCTGTGCTGGCTGGTTAGCTCATCCGTGGTTGAAAGCTAGGGACAGAGCCGTGGACACTGCCCCGGGACACAGGGTCTCTGCGCGCTGTGATCAGGCGGCCTCTTTGGGGTGGTCGTGGTGCCTCTGAGCGAGCAGATGACCTAATCAGCCAGCACAGAGGCGGGTTTCCGATGCGTGTGGACCCCTTCTGACACTCTGATAGTCACATGGCCCCACAATGCAGTGACCGTTATGGCCCTCCTGAGGCGCGTGGTGCATATTCCGCTGAGGCGTAACTAGCCAGGTCCCTCCGGCCAGGTGGTCAGCGGCAGAGGCGGGTCACCGATGATGGCTTGGCGGAGCGAAGCAAGAATCGGCAGCCCCTGCTTATGGAGGGTGGAGAGATAGCCGCGGATCCGACAGAAGCGTGCGGCTCCTGGGGGCGTACGGAAGCAGCCGGAGATCTTCTCGCGGACCTTGGGTGTCGAGTATTAGTGGAACAGCGAACCGGGTTAAGCCCTTGACACCGTGTGTTTGCTGCGTCTAGTGGATCAGAAGCGCCAGACCATGGTGCATTCTCTCGCGTTTTCTGGCTGTCTTCACCTCTTGGTGGACACGGCTCCTTCTCTGGTACCGCCCATAGCTCGTCACAAAAAACACAATAGATAGGCTATTCTCTTCCGTTTCTTGGCTGTTCTGAGCTTAACCCGGTTCCCTGTTCCACTAATACTCGACACCCAATCTGCACGATCCCGCCTTGCCCGTGCAGGTCCAGGAGCTGCTGCGGGCAACGGGCGTTGCGCCAGCGTAGCTGAAGCTGGAGATCACCGAGAGTGCGCTCATGGCCGATCCCCTGCGCGCCCTGGCCAGTCTGACCCGCCTGGCGGAGATGGGCGTGCAGCTGGCTATCGACGACTTTGGCACGGGGTACTCGTCGCTGGCATACCTCACGCGCTTGCCTGTCCAGGAGCTCAAGATTGACAAGTCCTTTGTCCTGACCCTGGCAGGCGGCGGGGCCAATGCAATCATCGTGCGCTCGACGATTGATCTGGGGTACAATCTGGGGCTGGCAGTCATCGCCGAAGGCGTGGAAGACCAGGCCACCTGGGAGATCCTGGCTGGCTTCGGCTGTGATTTCGCCCAGGGCTATTACATTGGGCGGCCGATGTCGGCGGACGACCTTGCTGCGCACGGCCGCTGAGCAGGAAGCCACATATCCCACAGCCCACGTGACAGGCAGAGAGGCTGGAACGACAGCCCCTCCACGACAGGCGAGAGAACAGAGGGGGTGCGATACTAGGGCATGGATACCGAACCAGTCATCTACCATGGACGCATAGGTCAGGTGGGAGAAACACCTTTGACCCTTGACCTGACGATCAATGCGGCACGCACCTATCACTTCGTGCTCGACCGCGCAACACCCGTCGCGATGCTCCACGTGCCGTACTTCCTGCAGCATCCAGACTACAGCTTCACGCGCGCAAGCCCAACTGAGCCAGGGCAGGCATCAGGCTCGGGTACGGAGGATGGGGGCGTCGTCTAACTGGAGCGTGCAGCGTGATCCCATTGCGTTGGGTATGACCGCATTCTGCGCGAGGATGCCGTTACAGGGCGCTGCTGCCCGTGCAGAACGTGCTTGCCTGAGAGTTTGTGAAACAAAGGGGTGCTGGTCTGGCTGATCACAGGCTGGCTGTATGGCTTTGTGCTGGCACAGATCCAGCCTGGAGTGTCCTCCTCTACCCCCGCGCCAGTACCCAAAGCGCCTCTGCCGTTCCTACCCTCAACGCACCACCGCAAGCGCTACAGCAGACACCGTCGTGACCCCTGACCGCATCCTCCTCGGCCTCACCCGCGCGTGCCTTGGCCGTGACGCCGACCGCCTGCACCTGTGCTGGCCGCGTGGCTCATCCGCCTGGGAAGGCGCGTCCAGGATGTGCCCGCAGAGGTGCGACGGAGCCACGGATGCGCCCCACGGCCAGCACAGGGCCGTCTGATCCTCCAGCAACGGCTGACGGCCACGCGCGCTGTCACGCGCCTGGTCACCTGGTTGAGCCAGGCTGCGGGGTAGCGCCCTCCGTTGGGGGACATGGCTCCACAGGAGACGGCATGACGCTTGCGTCCGGAGCGACGGAACACAGACACGCTGTGTGCCCCAGAGGGAGGAGACGCGCCC
>JAABUV010005565.1_pt1 | contig 14286 bp, 8 predicted proteins | sample 5559971 | NCBI WGS metagenome assembly JAABUV01 (sample SAMN10711881, study PRJNA513362) | rock metagenome | isolation source: Antarctica rocks | place: Antarctica: Victoria Land, Knobhead nord | collected 2015-12-19
GGCAGAAGGAGTTGAGTATATCGATTCAAGAGGAGTTGGCAAGAGGAGACGATATGTTGCAGATGATGGATGAAGATGTTACGAGGGTGCAAGGGAAGATGGATGTGGCGAAGAAAAGGATTGCGAAAATATCTTGAGGCATTGACACGGGCCCTTTGGTAATGTCTAGTGGAGACACAAGGTTCCTTGCAAGCCGAAGTAATATAACTAATTCAAGCGGCCTTAGACACGAACAGTGAGCAAGCTTCTTTCTATGGTGATTTCTCAGATCTGGGAAAAATCCGTTGCAAGTCCTGAGTCATTTTTCGTACACTTTACTTCACTCATGTCCTTTGATTACATTTAAGAGCTCTAAAGTCTCACGCTGGCATCCTTTTCCATTTTCAAATCCATCATGTACAATCTGCCTATGTACCAGCTATGCCAGTTACGCTTCGCCAAACAAGATCTGAAATAACCAGGAAAGCAAGCCCTGAATGCACTTAAGCGAAAGATTGCCAGTGCTGACCTGATCTAGTGAGCTTGGTAATAGCTATACCAGTTCATCGTTGAATCGTCATTCATGGTTCAGAACAGGGGAAAGATGAAGGTCGCTGTGATGTCTGCGTGTCTGGACTGATTCACTACGTATATCCTGTCTCCTCTCCAAGCTCAATGCCTTGACAGGGGAAAAATTAACATGATTGTACCTCTTAACAAATTCATTGAGGAGAAATCTAAGTTTTCGCTCCCAAGGACTTCGTTTTCTCCAGTATCTCCTTCTAATGTCATTATATTCTATATATAGTCGTTCTTTGAGTCATCAAGATACCATCAACGTATCGTACCCCCATTTCCCAGGCGACCAGGAGCACCAAAGCATCAAACCAATTACTCTTCCACCACTTTTCTTACCTTATTCAGGCTTGTTATTAGTACACTACACCACTGTTCAAGTAATTTAGTGATGGCTCGCACTCGCGCAACGCCAGCGGCAAAGAGAGGGCTCGGAGGGCCCAAGGTGATTGAGAGCGGTAGTAAAGGTGTCGCCAAAGTAAGTGATGCTGTAACTTGCTATTCCGCCGTCGAGCTTTGCGATTAACAATCGTAAGTCCGCCGCCAAGGTGCCGGCTACACCTCGTCAACGTGGCAAGAAGGCCACCTAGCTGGCTCCGGCACCTCACTGCTGATAACAGGGCAAGGGAAGCGTAAACAGCTTCTTCTGACTTGTGGAGTCCTACACCAAGAACACGCGAAGCCGCAGTTGGGGATACCCAACAGGAAACATTCTGAGGTGGATTGGCTCTTCTTAAAGGCAGAAACAGATCAGACTAGACATCGGCAAATGCAGGCACAGCATACAACTATCAGTTTTGGAAGAAATGCAGCAGAAACACTTGGTGACCAGTGTGCGACGCCAATTCCTCAGGATATGGCAATTGAAAATTAATCAATTACCAAATATACACTCAAATGGGAGAACGTTACAGATTCATGTTATTGAACAGAATATCGCCCGCTGAGTTTGCTCATTTATCGAATAATCTACCTCTGAAGATTGGAGGAATGCCTTGCACAGAAAACCAACTTGTGATCGAGCTTCTCGAAATCGAAGACAGTATATCGATGGGCGATCCTCTCCGAAGGTGCTGAATATTACTTTTATATCATTCAGCATGAGAACCAATTTTCAAGACTACTATCAACATTGTTTTATACGTAATTTCAAACCTTCTGATGTTAACGTAGTCGATTACGACTTCTGACACGCTACATCAGAGTGAAATGCGCTATCTAAACCATTTAAAACTCAAACATGGTTCGTATTTTCTTCAAATGAAATCTCGTGAGCCATTCTGAGGATGTAGGTCGGCTGACCCACGCTAGAGCTCGGCTGACCATGCAAAATGTCCGATAGATTTCATGGTCGGATGAACCTTTACACCTACAACTACCCATCCATCAATCCATAATTACTACTAAACAATCAACAATCAATATGCCATCAATCAAGGATGTTGAATGTTACCAGGTGTATCAGACAATCTCGACTAGGCCTGATTGACATCCAGCATGACAGAAGAATAAGGTCAATGAATTCTCACCTATATGGAATTAATCTAGTATTAATCCTACTGATTAATCTGAGCCGTCGTTGTGTTTCCGGCTAAATTTGTGGAAGAAAAGTTGATTGATCATTGACTGATAACTTATTGATCGATGATTAATTTGAGAAGGAACTTTAATTGGTGATTGATAACATATTGTTTACTGATTAATACTGAATTAATAGGACGGAACTCTGCGACTTCAAAGATGTCATCAGCTTCGTTTCTAATAAGTTCTGAGAAAGCAACTTGAATATTATCTTTGAAAAGAAAGACACATCTCAGACGTCTTGGCACTGAAATGATCAAAAGACTTCGACTTTTGATTCATCAGCTGTGAAAGAAGATCTGATCATTATAGTAACATGATATCATGAATGCACAACAGCTTTGATGTCAAATAATTGCAAGCAAATCCATGTTTTCATTTCATTCAAGAACAAGATAGAGCGCATTTATGTACCCTGAAGGATGAGGCCTGGCATGGTGGACTTGCCCTGGGAAACAGTGCCACTTCACGGTTTTCCTCATCCCGGGCAGCTTCGGAGAATGAGGAAGTGCATTATGCCTCCGCGCTGATATGTTTCTATACCAATATTCACCAGGTGTGCGGTACGCAAGGCGCTGTGCATGTTGGATTTCGAATACTATTATCCTTATATATAATTACGCTCTGCTTCAAGAGACACATTGAGAACTTTCGGACGAGGTGTGATCAATGTTAAGGTAGAAATTCCAAAGGCCCTTGCTTTACACGTGGCTCCTCCCCCAAAATTCACTCTATATTTTTCGTTCACGTTCTACGGAATAAATTGCCGCACATTATCTTCAAATGTTGTATTCCCTCAGAATCTCGTTCAAACTCCGTTCAAGTCAACTTGGTGGCTTTCTGCGCGCTGCGGTTTCAAGCGAAAGTCAAGAGGATAAATGCTTCAACGCTACCATAAAACATATAGGTCATACCACCGTCACACTCGGGATCTCCAACGATGTTGTCGGAATCGGCTATTTACCTCGGGGAAAGCTCAACTGGCGCAGGGCTCGGTCAGAATATATTTGTCGTCGAATCTCGACCGTCACATTATTTTCCGTAGCCTCCCACAGCTAGAGCTACCTTTGCAGTATAATGCGACATGGCGGATCTCATGAACGCAAGAGCTCCATCTGGCCTCCGCTCTGATATTCGGCGTCTTCAGGAACCGTATCGTCGATCTCCTATTCAATACTGTGGGCGCTCAGACTTTCTCAATTGGAAGGAAGTCATACACTTGAGACCAAGGCCAAACACTCCAGCAGCTAAACCTTCATATTACATGTAGGAGTTGGCAACTTTGTTGAAGTAGCTATTGAGATTAGTGACAGGTCTGTGATATATTAAGATTGGGTCAATGATTCTCGGAGCCAACAATATTCGTTAAGAGGCAAAAACTATTCCTCTATTACTATCCTTTCCTATATCTTGGACAAGCACAATCATTGCTCACTTAATTAACAATTAACATGGTTTTCCATGGAACGAGGCGGACCACAGCATTTAATGCTGCAGAATGGACAATCCACCAGGTATTGAGCAGTCATTTCATCATTTGCGACGTACTCTCAACTCACGCTCTTCTGATACAGCGACTCGAAGATAATTGCCTTAGGAACGTTCTGTCACTATTCAAACCCCAAAGACGGATTTATCATGCATACTTCGAAGCTCCGAATCCCCAACGTTTCGTCTTAAGAGACCGACGAGTTCTCAGATCTCACAGTTCCATCGAAACAGAATCATTCATAGACTTGAACGACGCACACGACCCTACATCAAGCCGGCATAACTCATGTGACACGCATCTTAACAATAAATTCCTCAGCCGATCGATTAGCAATAAATCGCTCAGCCGATCGATTAGCAGTAAATTGCTCAGCCGATCGATCAGCAATAAATCGTTCGGCCGATCGATTAGCTATTTCCCTACGCTGTCTGCTCGAATTCCTAACATTTTTTCCATCAAGTACTAGCGCCAAGTTCAAGGAATCCACTCAACTTAGCAACCGCACCTACAAAGCAATCTGTCAGAAGAACTGTTTGCCTTCTCTCTTCTGCACTCTCAACTACCTACTTTTGACATACTTGTTCTTCGATTGGATTGCTACACTATTCTAGACACGTAACGCACATCAAAAACTCTCACTAGAACGTTCTGAACACATCACATATTTTCTCACCCAACATTCGGAACTTCTGGCATTGAAGCTCACAATCAAAGCTTTCGTTGGAACATCTGAACCTTTCACGCATTTCATCACTCAAACTACGAAGAACCTCATTCGAAACCTTTATTATTTTCACTTTCACCATTTCAGGAAAGCAGGCATGGCACTCACTAGAGCAAGCTCTGCGGTCACGCTGTACCATCTGAGGCACGCCATCAACGAACATCAGGAACTGACCAACTACTTGAACTCACTACCTACAGATGAGAAACGCCAAGCGGCAATTCGGTTGTTTAGGAACCAGATAATGCAAGTACATGAGAGAGTAGAAGATTTAGTGTATGACTTCGTAGAGTTCCTCGAGAATAATTCTCTCTACTCGCGAATGACTTTAGAGGAAGAAGGATGGAAAGTCATCAGCGCGGAGCACGAGCGAATCGAACGCGAACGAAGAGATATAGCTGGCGCTAGAAAAACCGTTGCCAGTAGGTGGGGACAGAAGCTATTAGACATTTGGACTCCAGAACAAGGCTCTTCACTGTACTCAGTAAAGATGAATGCGATGAGTAAAATGCGTGCTGCCACTGGAAGGATTCAAAACGAATACTTGGCGAGAGCGATGATGAAGCAAGTGATCTACCATCGAGCAGTTCAAGCTTCTATTAGCAGAGGACGGATCTCAAGGTCTCCGTTTCCACAACCCTCGAACTACGAGAAGTTGGTTGCAGAGCAAGAAGAAGTGATGTTAACAGAAGAACAGCTGAATAGAATGAACTGAACGAGGATTGAACCTGAATTGTTGGGCGAACGATCTCACAATATGAGCCTAGAGACCGGTCATGCCGAAACAGTAATGGGGTCGTCAGCAGTTTCGCAGTCCGCGTTCGGGAGAATATCTAGATCACCAGAGCACGAGGACCACCCTTTCACAACGAAAAAGCATCAAAATTTTCTTAAAGATCTTGAACTTCTATAGTCATGAAGCTTTTGAGAAGTGGCTTTGTGTCAGCGGCACATAATGGTCATTCCTGATTCTATCTGCTACTTGCAATCCTACTCATTCATAATGTCATCCACTACCTTACTGTTATGGCAGCTCTCAAAGCATCATGGCGTAAAGTGGATTAGATCTCGTCTCTTTCAATGGAAGCCTCGCCATGGGCAAGAATGAAGAAATCTGGATGTGTATGAAACTTCCCTCCGAGCAATAGTATTAAACAACCCATCGTTCTATTTCGAAAAGCCGAGGATGTCAACGAACTTCTCTTATAAATTTGGCAATCTTGATTCGCTGTGATATACCCTGGCTGCTGCGGAACCCAGCATAGCGGCGGCCCTCTCATACATCTCTATCGTTCCTACAACTCCTCCATCAAAGAAAAGTGCGAGAATGAAGAATGACGAGGGACTAATAGAAGATGTTAAGACGTAAGATGTAAAGCTTGTCGCTCCTAGAGCTTTACGACGCGCCGATGTGAGAATGGCCTTTCTTAAGCTGGTGCAGAACGAGCTACGTAAAGACCTGGACCTTGCGAGTATCTAGGGCTTGGAGTCATGGGTGAATCCTGAGTTATTCGAGCCTTTCTTTGAAGAGCTCTTTGACTTCCACATACGTCTCGTTCAAGCTCGAGCGCTCGTCAATAACGACCAAGACTTCGGCGACCAAATCTAGCTGCAGTCGAATCAACACTGTTGGCTGGATACTTCGCAGGAGTCACAGGTGAAGCCGCAGGGCACGAGACTGTATATAACTGGGAGGGAGCGTCAGAGCAAGCCAAAAATAATTCAAAGCCTCACGTGAAGAAGAATAGTTGGAAAGAGTTGGATCACTCTGCAAGATTCCTCTACCAGATAAGATAAACAAATCCGATGGAGCAGGATGGTATAATCCGTCACAACGACGGAGCTACGGCACAACAGGTGGGGCAGGTATATCAGCGAGCCCCGTATGCCTTCCATGCCAAGTCGCAAACGACCAAATTCGACCTTCTTCCGAATTGTTCTAAGCCGGCCTCGGAAGGTGAACAATTCCCAATTAATGCGTATATTTGAGCTAACATTCAACAGTAAGGGACGCGCGTTCTGTTCACTCCTTTAATGAAAGTGATGTCTCTTCGCCCATTCGGCCGCATCACAGCCGGTAATATAAAATCAATCAGGCTAGTAGTCTTTTATACAAACTCTTATCAAATACTTTCTTATAAAATATTATGGAATTCCTGAGATCCTCGAGGATCATACAGAACCCCTTGAAGGGCCGAACTAGACCATTTATAAACCAAGTCTAGTCATGGTCACTACAGCTGCGGTTTACACCTTGCCACAAGTCCACTAAGCTATCATCGTGATTTTCACCGACATATGCGTCTCTTCACGACTCACCACTGCTGCTCGCAATTGGGGACGTAATTCACCCACCCCCACCATCAGCTGCAGCCGCCCTGATGGCAGTAAAGATGTTAAAGGAGAGAAAAGAGCGCATCATAGCGAAACTCAATAAGTCCGAAGGGGGTGTCTTGCTCAGTGCAACTTCTGCCACCAATTGCCGTCTGCTCCTAAAGGTCTGCTCTCCTTACCCGAATAACGGTCAACATCCGTGCGGCGGATGCAATAGAAGTAATCCAGCAGGAAATTACTCAACGAGAAGCAGATGGATACCTGAGAGAAGAAATATTGAATAAATTATTTGACTAAGTTTTTGTAACAACTTTCGATCGTGAGGATATATGGGAAGAGAATAGCGCTATCGTCGAGGAAGTAGCACGAACATTACCGAACGAAAAGCCGCATGCAGAGGTCTGCAGTGACTGAGAATAAAGGAAAGATAATTGACCGAACTAAGCAAATGTTGCAACATGTTTGGCTCTTGGTTTAGTCTCCAGTATGAAACTGCAACGAAACTGCAACATCCGGCTAATAATTTTTGTCCTCTGGAAGGACTAATGGAAATTCACATCATCGATTGAGTTCGACATCGATCCGACACAGCGGCAATGATCGTCATGATCACTAAAGATAATCAGATGATGAACTACTACGGCACATTTCAGACGTTTCGACGTAAGAATGCTAACTTTGTTGGCTCAACGCAAAAACACACTCGAGATCAGTCATCTGATGATAAGCTCTTACTTTCTCGAAATATAGATTCTTCTCAACGTACTTCCGTTATCTTCAAAGCAAAGCTGGTACTACTCTATGAAATTATTTTTGATGAAGCGCTTGATATCATGAGAAGCGTTGAAGACGAGTATAATGTCAAGACGAAGACAATCTTCGGGATCATCTCAAACTGAATTGTCGTCGTTATATTCAATGTAAAGCTTCGCTTCGTGACATTGGTTGAAGAGCAGAGACTCAAGCCTTGAGCGTGACACTGTTCATAACTGAGTCTTTTATATTAACAGCAATTCAACACTATTCTAGACACGTAACGCACGTCAAAACTCTCACTAGAACGTTTTGAACATCTCATGTATTTTCTCACTCAACATGAAGAGTCTTTTAGCGCTTTTGTGAACCATTATCGAGCACGTATCCGGTCGTCAAATTTTTAGCAAATACTACATAAACGTTCATGATTAGCAGGCTTTCAGAGCCACATTAGGGAGGTCGGGTCCGGACCATCATCTAGATTACTATGACCCATGATTAATACCTGAAGTCATATACGAAACGAGGATCAGTAGAAGAAAAACAGATTTGTACGGCCGCTACTATTTAGATCACTATAAGCAACGAAACCTCGCTCCGACTGTTGTTCAAGTAAGTTTAGAATACCGATGCCGAGGACGCGGCCAAGATTATAAGAACCTTCTCTAGACTAGATGATGGAAAGGTATAGAAAGAACAAAGCAAAGCGAACGGAATCTTTTCTCACTTAAGGCTATAGCAACTATCAAAATGATACAGTGACGAATGTCATGCCAAAGATTCCAGACAATTAGAACATTACAGGAGCTAAAATAACCAACGTTCCGTCAAAACATAAACCGACAACGCACTTCTTGGGATGTTTTTCAATTCCGATTTAATAAGGGGAACGGTGACGATAGACGACGGTGTTACAAACTAGGTAATGACCTGCTACATGTTAGTGCCGAAGTAAAGGCATTACTGGCTTCGCGTGGCGTGGCAGAGGAAGCAACTTTAATGTTAATATAAGTCCTATGGTCGCTGAAAGTAAGCCCGAATTGGTCGCGCAAGAGCAGCTGCTGAGTAGGTATGCCTCCGCGAATGATAATAAGAGAACTAACTGCAATTGCAAAGATGGCAATTTTCGATATCTTTGAGGTCCTGCGGTCAGTCTTGTTCCTCACCCAATATGTTGAGGCACCACTTACATTGTGGATTCTCCGATACCTTGATACTTCTTAGTTCGGCATTGAATGTCATTACCCCAAGAAGGGAATAATTCGCGAATCCGAGTGGGCATAAAAGGTTCGACAGCCCAGCGGTTGTGAGAGTATTGAGGAGGCTATTTGATGAAGAGGCAAGAAATCTTTTTGGTAAGTAGACCATCACTCACAACGATCAATCGCGATTATTTCAAGGCCCCATAAAGGTCTCCTTACTATTTCCTCTCTCTTCCTTCATCAAGACATCATGTCTATTCTCGTGAGCACTTCTGTTGACGCTCTTAGTAATTGGTTGGATGGCTTTGTCTCCCGCCTCCTTGCCATCATGATCGCACCAGCGATAGACAGATTACGTGAACGATTCTATCCTAGAATATGGCGATGGAAGAATTCCAGGTCCGGGGTATACATTTCAGAGGAAATATAATTCTGGAAGCCAAAATTCTAAGACCACGGCATCAAGATTTGAACTGAAACACTTGAAGGTCTGAATCCTGCGCAAGCCAGCGGGAAGGCTATCTTTATGTCAATGGCTCATGATCTATCGTGGCAGACAGTCTAATCGAAAGGATCACGTCTCGACGATGTGCGAAGAAACCTGTCAGACAGAGACTCAATTTGTCAGATTACAACTGAAGATTGACAGTCATGACAGAAGAGACGCTACAAGTCAGAAACTGTGACACGGCGCAAGAAATATCTGATGCGAACATCTCGGCTCTGAAATGAACTCGCAGATTGATTTCGACAGAATACTCGTAGGAGTTTGCCCGAATTGGCGCTAGCCCCAACTAGGCTAGCGGGCAGTGTAATGGCACCGCAACTACTATGTTTCTAATTGGACGACTACTTCTTCTGCTCCTACTATTGCTTCTACTACAGCTTCTAATGCTTCAACACAGAACGACTGGGAAACTGTGTTGCATGTTGACCAGTTACGACGCCATTAAGATAATGTCAAAATTGACTGCCAAGAACCCTTGTGGAAGAAAGGGTCACCATGTCACGAAAAGGATGTTACTGCGGCTTGAAAGACAGGAATTTGAAAGTCCTCTGGTGTGTTAACAAGCTGAAAAGAGACCACAATTTTTTTGATGATCAAAACAACATATTTGGGTGTAAACGTATGTGAAGACGTGCAAGATGCTGTCATGGATGGAGGACACGGCTCCTAGCTGAAAAGCTACCCACAATCATCAAAGAGGACGATTTCTAAACCCAGTCTCCTCCCGACGGTTCTAAAGTCAACAATCAAATTCTTGCTAAAACCAGAGCTCAGTTCCTTCAATGATCGCGCAATAATCACTCAGCCATCGAGAAGGTAATCTTCGATATTATGGTCTACGGCGAATCACGAGGTTTTCTACTACCTTCGCTAAGCTTTACTTTCATCGAATTCATTGAATATCTTTGCAAGATCAACATCGTTCGCAACGAAACGATAGCAGCATTAAAATCTAAGCCAAGCATATTCGACTAAGCCCGCGCAAAATACAAGGGTTATAGCAAGGACCCGGTGACAATGTTACAACATAAGTGCAAAAACAGCCCTTATGACTTGAAAGTGTGAGCTCTCATATCGTTATTCGGCATCGGCTCGACAACAAAATATACTCTAGCTCTAGAAAGCGGTACGACAACCTATTGAGCAGAATAAGAGTTAAATCTAAAACTTGAACGCTGATGCTCTTCGAGCCAGATCATATCGTAGGAATAGAAAAACAGACGCGCAAATGTGTGCATAGATTCTTATGAAATGATACATCGAACAAGGTAGTTGTAATACACGACTACTATCATCCTACGGCCCAATCAGCAAATCTGAGTTTCGAGATGCAAGGTCCGTAAGCTTGATTGGACGAAATGACAAGTGAGAACTTGTTGCAGCAAATGACCTCTATGTTTCTCGAATCTTCGAAGAACTGAGGCTCAGACGCCAAACATTGGCAGACTCCTGTTGCAATTTTTGGGCATCGCTCTGAAAGAGCAACTCAGGACATTCGAAGGGGTCAGAGATGTTTAGCCGAACCTCGATACCGCGCAACGCAACTCCTCTTCGACAATGATGGCCCCAGGATCGGCCAATTCTGCGCCTGGTCCCTAACGTCTAAATAAGCATCCGATGGTCACACCTGAACTATTCTCAACAGGAAATAGCTTTTCATGTCAAATAGTACTAAAGACTATCGAGCTTCTCCCCAATAAGCCGGTTGAGCGATCCAGAGCGCGAATACACCGTAAAGTGCCCAGGTTAACTCTCCACTAGACCTCAATGCAGACGATAGAATTTTCAACATATATCGAATGCTCATGTTCCTCCCGAATCTGTTTCCGAACGTTCAGAGACCATCAGCAGCAAAGCTTCTTGAAGGCGCCAAATTTGACGATTAAATGCGCGCGAGCGTACAAGAACACTTTGGCGAGTATGAACAATGTTTTCAAGCCAATTAGCTACATTGTCTGCACCAGCCGTTGCCCTCTCTCCGTTTCTGCACGATTAGATATGTTTAGGACCAGGAAATCTCATTGAAATCTCAAGAAAGCTCATGAGAGTTCGTTTACGAGCAGCCTACCCTCGATTACAATGCTCCACATGGCTATAGTGTCGCAGATACGTTTCCCCTTAGTCTTTCTTTGACTCTTAATTCAACAATCTTCACTAAAACTTCAACTATAGTTAAGACCGAAGGCACCAGACGACGAAAAAAGGCCACCAGGAAACGACAGGCTAGAGCAGTAATAGCTCATAACTATGGCCAGTTATCATGACCGACCCACAGTCACCCACTTGACAAACAAACAGAAGCACGTGTTGTCCAATTTATGGCCGCAAGTCTACCCTAATTACACAAAATAGGTCAGAGGATCGACAGAAATCTCGGCATATTGCGTCAATAGTGGACCTACCTTCTCGCAGGGGCAGGCAGAGATTTGAAAGAACTCAAGCTAAATGCTTGCTCGTTCAACAATTCATTGATACAACTACTCTTAGAATTGCGTCTTGATATTTGAGCAAATTTTTACAGAAGCAGCTTCGATAGGAAAGATCTTAAAAGATGAGGCAAGGAATGAACCGAAGATGACAGATCGAAGAGGTCAAAGCTCTTTAATCTAAAAAAAAGCATGTTTAGCCAATTCACTGTGCCATTCTGTTATGAGAAGACTTAAGAGATGCTCGAACCCAACTTCAATTGTTTCGTCTGCACACATTGAGCTGTGTGGCTGGTAAAGACCAAAGACAAATTACTCCAGAGTAGATAGCAGAAATCCTCAACGCCATGGACCTAGAGGTTATCAAAGCATTGATCGAAGGGTAGACACCATGGGAAGCAGAGACCTTGGTTGAAAGGTTAAACCGATACCTGATTTGAATCAACCCTGGCAACGCAGAGCGCCCATGTATCTACCTGAACACCTTATGCGTCTGTATGAGCACATCCCCAACGCAAGCACAATGGCCCACCGTGTGTGAAACGATGCAGGAGTGTGTCGGATCCAGGACAGCAAGCAACGAGCTGGCTGCAAAAGCCGACCGACTCCTTCCTAGCGAGAATTGGCCAGTATAGTCTTATCACTTACATGTTCATAGATCTTCGCCAAGACGTCACACTCACGGCAAAGATTCGCAAAAGCTTTCCAGAGCAAACCCGAACAGTACAGTTCAGCGTACGGGGTTGTAAAACCGCAATTCTTCCAGTAACTCAGCAGCTTTGAGTAAACATTCAACTTCCGAAATCGCCCCTGAACGCGCCGAACGTCAGATTTGGCTGAATGTTTTAGGGAGATTAACAATTTACTCCGTAATTAAAATGAAGTTCTTGAAGATGAATATCAAAACATCTTCCTACCTAGGTATTCATCATTTAAAAAGAACGATGACAGATTCAGCGGTTGAGAGCACAGTCATGGCTGTTCCAGGCACGCTGCTATAATCGTGACCCTGACACATTTTGGAGTGTACATTTCCGGTCTCATTGAAATTTGAAGCTATCATATCGGAACGACGAACTATACTTCCTCTTTTATCATCAGAGAGCTCTTCAAGTTAAACTATCTTGATACACATAGTTCATTTATAAAGTTTGTCTTGAGATACGATTAGAAGACGACGAACATGGGAAAAGAAATGATGACAAGCATATGCGCCTTCTAACGACCGACAGGCTAATGACAGAAAAAGTCCAAAAATTGAGTATGTTAAAGAGAAGAAAAAGAAGAAACCTCGACCGAAAGTAAGATTAGCCTACCAGGTCTAGAAGTCAAAAGCTCAACTTACAAACGACGACATGCCCAGAGGCCGCTTATTTTGTTCTTCCCGGGCTATCGGCTCAGGGGGTTTCTCTCGCTTCCTTCCACTTCCCAAGAAGTTACGTACAGCGCCCTCCAAATCTGCCAGTGCCAGTGGATTAAGCCCGGATACTCCCTTCAAACCTCTCTTCTCCCCCTCTTTAACAACATCAGCCACATCGCCTCCGTGAGCATACCGACGAATCCATTGGCGGAGCTACCAAGAATCCCAGGCTCACACTATTCAGGATCTGCCAAACTGGATACTACAACCTCCTCGCTCCTCAATCCTCCAATGTGGCTGTGGGCTATACGTGCCCGTGTTTCTTAGCTACCTCACCTTACAAACTCCCACGCTAATATACGTAACGAACGGTCTCGAAGCAAACGACAGCTTGATAAGTATTGAATCAAGTAAGGAGGAAGCGAACTAAAACACATTGCATACAAGCTCGAGAAGGCGATTTTGTTGAGGGCTGGAGATGAGAACTTCGCGGATGGTTTCTTTGAATATGAACGTGAAAGGGAGAATGGATGATGCGACTGTTCCTAATAGAGATCACCTCAATGGAAACAATAGAAAGGCGGACACGCTGAAGAAAGCAACGAAAGAAAATGAATACTGAGACAAACGACATCAAAACCACTTCACCCATCTCTACAACCCTGCCGGATGCCCACAATCTCTATAACCTTGACGCGCGCTTCTGGAACAGAGACGTTCGCTAAATATCCATGCCCCCTTTAAAGTCCCTTGCACCTCTTTCTCCTAAAGCTACGACAATCTCCATGTCGTCCAACCAACTTACGAAGTACTGCCCTGTGGCTAAAACAAATCATGTCAACATCTCTTACTCTACCAACCCTCGTTCGTGGAACCCTACTCCACCAACCCGCCTTCCCCAGCCCCCACTTCCTCAACCCTTACGAACCCCATCTCCGCCCCCGCCGCCACACTATCTTCCCTACATACCATTCCCTGCCCTCAGCCCCCCGGCCATGCCCCAACGGCAGACCTGCCGGCATACTCGCCGAGTGGATCTGGCACGACGCACTTGCGATCCTGCTCGCCAACATATCAACCGCACAAACATCTCTCGTGTCAAATTCAGAAGATAGTTTAGACCAGGAGAGCATTCCGCCGACGGTGTTGAAGACGGTGGAGATGCCGACGAGGGTTTCTTTTTCCTAGTTGGGGTATTAGCTATGGGTGAAGAGAGTTTCCTTTTGGGATATAGGGGTTGATTAGGCTTTCTGTGCCGGCTTTATCGGCAAGGTCGTAAATCGCCATTGCACACCCGGAAAAGGAACACACGGTCTCGACACCCGAGCTGGTTTGCGTCATGGGCCTC
>JAABUV010005566.1_pt1 | contig 14285 bp, 4 predicted proteins | sample 5559971 | NCBI WGS metagenome assembly JAABUV01 (sample SAMN10711881, study PRJNA513362) | rock metagenome | isolation source: Antarctica rocks | place: Antarctica: Victoria Land, Knobhead nord | collected 2015-12-19
TACGACCGCATCTTTGTGGCCGTCGCCGGCTTTGTCACGCGCCGGGCCGACCAGCGCTGGGCCGATCAGTGCCAAACCGTGTTCCCTGTAGCGGCGTAAGAGGGAGTTTTATTCTGCAATGAGTCTATTGTATTCGGCACTGAGAAACGGGTTGCGGCCTGGAGGAGTGGCGATGGCGGCGTCAATTCCTCTCCCACGACGACATCGGCCAGGCCGCCGTACGGCATTGCGCCACGACGCTAACCGACCATGGCCATCGCTACCGGTTGGCGACGCAACGTGTCATCACGGGCGTCGGAGCATGCGACTTCAGGGCCTTCCATTGCGTTCGGTGCGACACCCGAGTGGAGCTACCCTGGATATCGCAACGCGGGCACCGCGCTCATACACGACGCTATCCTCCCTCTGGATTGCTCACGCTCACCGAACCCGTCGTCATCCGCGAGCAGATTCAGCACGTGCACTGGTGCATGGACACGGGTAACGGCTTCTGCGACACAAATCAACTCCCGCTGTCTGCCCGCTAAACCTTGGGAGAACCAGCCGAGGTGGGCGCGCTTGGGCATGCAACGCTCACGGCCCACGGCCCTCACCCATGCGAGGCTCTCTCGCCAGGCTACACAGCCCGACGGTGGGGCCTCGTCGTTCGTCTCTCAACAACCGCGTCCATATCCGCCACCCGGCACGCGACGGAGCCAACTCACAGGGCGCTCATGACACGCCGCAACAACCCTTCCACCGCTTGAAGGACAGCCAACTGAGCACTCTGCCATTGCTCCGCCGTCCGTGGAGCGGCCACGCCGCAGAGATCTGTGAAGATATCTCCTATGGCCTTGAAGACCACCTTCATCCTCTCGTCGCTATTCTGCTCAAGGTCGTGATCGTAGTAGTGCCGAAGCCGCGTGATCATCCACACCTCGCCCACGTCGTCGCCGGTCACCTTCTTGATGACCTTGAGCTTGTCCGACGACTCGAAGATGTACTTGTACATCCAGTCGACGAACTGGGCAAAACCCTGCTCGTCGGACGCGACGTGATGCGAGAGGTTCCCCGATATGTACTCCGTCTCGTAGGTAGGCTGGAAGATACGCTCCTGCCGCACGCGAAACGCTTGCAGCCCGCATGAACGTCGCGCCTCGATAATGCGCCTCGCCGTGGCGCTAATCTGGATCGGCAGGCTCCGCGCCAGCGCCGCCTCGGCGTCATCGATATCGAGGCCTGCCAGTTCGTCGTCCCTCTCTCGCACCTCTCGGCCGATCGCGTCGTAGAGCGTCGGCCCAACCGGCGCGATCTCGACCGCTGGCGGCGCGTAGTGCTCCAGCGCCGTGATGGATCGCATCGATGTGTCGAGGGCAGTGCCTGCCGCACGGAAAGCGGCGACATCGATGGGCCGGGGTTGTCTCCTGGTCGTCGCGGTCTCGGTGAACAGGGCCGAGCAGAACGATTGGTAGGACCGTGCGACCAGGTGCGCTTGCATCAAGGCAAACCGCGGGGTCTGTATGTCAGCTACCATCTTCGCAAGCATTCTCGTCATGTCCTGAGCCGGCAAGATCCCTTGGGCTAGCAATCCGGCCAACCCCGGCGGCGTTTGACGGACGACGGAGCCCAGCACCCATGAGAGATGTTTTTGGTCCTGCAGTGTGTCGCGCAGTCCTTTCGCTATCTCGGGTGCGGTAAATCGGAGGGCTACGGACGCGTTCGTGGCGTCGACGAGGGCCGGATGCATGGAGAATACAGCCCGACGGAGGGCGGCAGCCGTCTCCGCGGGTAGGGGCGGGATTAGGCTGGCCAGAACCTTCTGGCTGTTGACACCGGAGAACACGGTGAGCATCTGATCGTACACAGATGACGGGATGGACATCCGCGCCATGTCGAGCGCCGGTAGGTTGACCGATGCTGCCGTGTTATGCATGGTCGCCGCCGCGGCGAGAGCAGACGCGGCGGGTATGCGCATCCGCTCCGCCAGTGCGATGTGCTGAAGGATGCCGGGCGGCACAGGCACGGCCGCCATCTTTGTCACCATGTCGAGATAGTGACTCGACATGGCCGGGATGGGTGCTGTCACACGCGGTTTCGTGACAGCTTTCGTCGCCTCCGGCATATGATTACCGTGCGTGTCCTTGCATGCCAGAATATCCGAGCGGACATATTGTCTGGCCCTGTCTGGCCCCTGTGGAGCTTCACGTAGGCGCCCATCTTTTGCCCACCGCCGTATCGTGTTCGGGTGCACACCGATCAACGTCGCTGCTTCCTCGGCGCTTAGGACCTGCTTGTCGTCGCCTCGATCCTGAGATACGTCCATACAAACCTCGCTACCTGATGGGATACACATTCTGGTCATATCTGTGACGGATGCAGTGACGCGATAAGGGAGCTACGACCCAGAACCGATCTTTGCGTCGCAGTGATAGCGTCCGATCAAGGCGCGGGTTCGGCTGCCTTCCCCTGCTTGTTTACGTTCAGGGCTGCGAGTATCCTCCCATCAATCGTCTCGCTGAAGAGTTCGGCGTTGGTCATCGTCTTCTCAGTCTTTGGGCGATCATCCGGATGGGTCAGGTACCGGTGTACTGAAGCGACGTATCGACGCATGACCACGCGGCTATACTCGATGCACTTATCCGTTACGTCGTTGGCGCTGCCCATTTTTAGCTTCCTGAGATCTTTGTCACAATCTTGAATACGCTTTCCTGTATGGACGACGCTACTGCGAATGTCATAGATTACCTGCATGTGCCTTTGCACCAGAGCCGGGTCGTAGCCCTCCTCCGCTAGCAGGGCTGCTGCCCGGAGTGATATCCGGTACTTCAGCTCATTCTGGGAACCAGACCCGAGGACGCTGTCGAGCGCTGTCACGAGATCGATGAGCCTGTCGTCCTCCGCGTTACGTGAGAAGGCGAGATTGAAGCGACGAAGGGCAAAACCAAGACCACCATAGTTCAATCCAGCTTCGCCTAGTCGCTTTAGCTGACCATACACGTCCTTGATTCTGACGACGGTGTCATCGTCCAGCATATAGGTGACTTTCTTGCGCCGTTCCTCCAGATCCACGTACGGAACTCTACGCGCTTCCAGGTCTTGATGAATATTGAGTGTCACGAAGTGGTGCCCAACATCAACTGATGGACCAAGAGCGTGCGCGAATATGTAGGGCGCCGACACGTACCCCGCTGTCACGAGGCGCATCGCCCAGATAACGATCCGCACATCGTCCATGAATGCTTCGACGCTGACTTTGCTGGCATTAGCAACAAAGTCATCACAGACGATGACGAGCCACGGCTCAGTCCACATCAGTATGGGCAGGATCTGTTCGTTTCTCGTCTCAGGGAAAAGAGCCGTATCTTCCCTGTTCAGTAGCCTGATGGTGTAGTTGTCTCCAATGGAGAACTGCTTTGTGTAGTCGCTTGTCCGAAGGTTGAACATGGGTGAGAAGATATAGTACCTGATCTGTTTCGATGTCCACGCATCCATGAAGCGTATGTAGATGGCGGCGGCATCGGAGTCTGAAGGATCTAGGCCGTGATATTGAATGACAGCGGCAAGCGCCTCAGTCAAGGTCTCGAGCAAACGGTTCCAAGCAATACTTCCTTTTACGGCAACAGCCCCTGCCCATTCTGGCGGAAAAAAATACCGGCCAGCAGCGGCGTGAGCCCCTACCATGTGCTTCGTCTGTTCGAGTCGTGCCACGTCCTCTCTAAGGTCCTCAAGGACAAGCATGTGCCGGGGTGGGGGAACTGTTGAGATATTATGCGTCGATCTTCTGGCTCGTCTGGTGTCGCCTCTAATTCGGTGCGCCAGCGAGTAATCACGACTCGGGTAAAGGCCAAAAATGATTGCACGAGGGCAGACGACGTGTCCGATGTATCATCCATGCTAGTTTTATCCCGCATTCGCATTGAGGGCAATTCAGTCAACAGCATAACGCACAACAGGTCGAATCAAGCGATGTTGTTAGCTGGACTTTGGCCAATCTGTGCAAGGTAACCGGATGGTTCGTACAGGCTACCGACAGAAGGGCGCGATACTTTTTGCATGTCGTGTTTTTGAGGCGACATGCAAAAAGTCCGCCACGGCTGCACAGGGCGCCACACGATAGCTGCGGGTAAATGGCCAAAGTCCAGGTTAGAGCCGAAATAAAAAATGCCGTACCTCTGGCATAGTGAGCACAATTGGGAGCCTATTCCAGTAGAAGGTGGGCGATGTGATGCGTTCGAGCTGGACGATGACGAGCAAGAATGGCTTTGGAGCGCATTGGACCGAATGCGGAGTTCAGATAGTTAGACATCGGATGGGAATTAACTTCGAGGTGAGCGCGCTGCTCCCGGATGGGGACGAGCCCGACACACCGCTCGACGTGCTGGTGCGGCAGGTCGACTGCCTGGTCGAGCGCCTGGGCATCAAGCGGGTCGCTTCGGCTCGAACTTCGACAGGGCCACGATGCCGCAGGCGATCGGGGATGCGGCAGGTTTGCCGCACCTGATGGCGGCGCTCCGCGCGCACGGCTACAGAACTGGCTGCGCGTCACATGGAAAGGGTGAGACGCCACGCCGACATGAACACGGCCGTCGTGCACGCCTTCCTCTCGGTGAGCAGGGAAGTCGTGCATCAGCTACAACAGGAACAAGACCGAGCGGTAAAGGTAAAGGCATAAGAAGCGCGTCTCGTGACGGTTTTTGGCCCTGGATAACGATTGATACAATCAAATACTTGACATAAAGATTGGGCTGTCGGGCGTTACGCAACGGTGATAAATGCACAACAGGTATAGTGTGGGCGATGATATCTACTCAGAGGCGGGATTGGATCGTGTTGCTCGTGGGCGGCCCATCGGGTAGCGGCAAAACGATGGTGGCGGAGCGTCTGGGTCTTCAGTCCCAGGTCCCGTGGTTGCAGGTGGAAGATCTGCGCCTCACGCTCCAATTCAGCAACGTGACGCTACCGGAGGGCACGGACGCCCTGTACTTCTTGGAACGGCCCCACGCGTGGTCGTTGTTGTCGCCGGAGCAGGTGCGCGATGGCCTCATCGCGGTCGGAGAAGTCTTGTTCCCGGCGCTTGAGGTGGTCATCGGGCATCATGTGGCGACAGACAAGCCGCTCGTGATCGAAGGGGACGGTATCCTGCCGTCGTTGGTCGCTCGCCCCACGGTCCAGGAGCGGGTCGCCGGAGGGCAGGTCCGCGCGGTCTTCCTGGTTGAGCCGGATGAAGGCGTGATCCTGAGCAACATGCGCGCGCGTGGTCGGGGGTTTGAAGCGCGGACCACCGACGAGCAACGCACGGAGGCGCGGGCGAAGTGGTTGTACGGGCAATGGCTGACTGAGGAGGCGCACCGCTATGGATTGCCGGTGTTGGAGCCTCGCCCCTGGGACACCTTGGCCGCGCGCGTCTTCGCCGCTAGTACGGTCTAAACGGGCAGCGTTATCGGTAACGACCTTGGATGGTTATTATGGGACAGACGGCGTCGGGAGGGATGATGGGTGTGTGACAGGGAAGTAGGGAACGCAGGGCGTCGCTAAAATGGGCTGGAGAAGGTACGGTTAGGAGGGAAGCGTCGGAGCAATCACCCTGAAGAAATATGACTGATTCTCAGTAGAACGATTGCCCGCCGACAACGGGACCATGGCTCTTGTATTATCGGATAACCGCCTTCCGACGACCCTATCGCCGCTCAGGGGTTCGCCTTCCATCCGCATCACAACGTCAACGATCCGGCCAGGCGCCACCTCGCGAGTCACGCGCGGGATGTCTCGATGATACGCACCTCAGGTGGAACGCCTCGACGCATCCGTCCAACGCTCCGCGCGGGGGTCCACACACAAACCCGACACGGCGTCCAGCGAGGCGCGCGGCCGGAGGCTTCCACGGCTGTCCCCGCAAAAAAACATCCTGAAACGGTCGGGTTTGCGTGGCCTCCCTACACCCCCCATTTTTGTCCCCTCCGCGCGCCTATTCACGCGTCAATACGCGCCCCGCGCCCCCGCGCATCACCCCGCATAGCCGCTCGATTTCTTGTACGCCCGAAGGACATGCGTCCGCCGTGCGCGATGTGCGCTTCTTCGCCGGACGCGTCATCTCCAATCGGCTCGACCCATGTCATACCTCCACGTAAGCTCCCAGGGCGAACTCACCCTTACACGCCATGTAAGGTCTCTCATGTCGCGTTCGCGGCATCCGCCGCGAACACGACCGGGCGGCGCGTATTCAGAAGCTGACCTTACACGCCGTGTCAGCCCCATGCACCGTCCAGAACTCACGCACGGCCCGATCCCCAGCCCGCCAGAACCGTCGCGCCTGACACGGCGTGTAAGGCTACCCGCGTCGGGCCCAGACCTTACACGCCGTGTCAACTCCCATCCGCGAGGCAACCTTGTGCAGCGCGTCGTACCGTGCGGACCGACGCGCCACCAGCCGTGCGCGCCACATAGAAAAGGGCTCTCGTCTCGCCAAACCTTACATGATGTGTAAGGCTACGACGGCGACTCCTTCCACATAGATCGATAGACAGTGTGTCAGCCCCGGCCCTTGTCAGGAACCGCCCGATCCATCGTGGGAGCGCGGGACGCCGACAAACCCTCGTTCCAGATGACGTTGCCCCCGTCGCGCTAGAACAACCGCCGCGCCCGTGTTATGGCGGGGCCAATGCACGGGACGGTCGCCGCGCCAGGACCGGCAAGACGACGACGACTATGTCTATGCTCCCGCGCTTGCCGCCCTATCAGGGCCTGCCGGTTCGCCCCGTCGGCCTCGCTGGCTCGCGCGCCCGGCTAGGCGAGACGCGATCACACTGGCGCGACGATCGTCGCCGCCGGGCCGTCACCGTGCCAGCACCGTGCGCTTTTGCGCGACACGCACGGTGCTAGCACGGTGACCCTTATATGATCGATGGATAGACACCGCGCCCCGTCCCGCGCGGCGATCCGCGCGACGACGAAGACAGGAGGCCATGACGATGGACACGCGAACAGGACCGACAGGGGGTGCCCGGCGCGTCTATGCCCGCCGACCGGCGGCCCCGCTCCCCGACCCAACCGCCTTCCAGCGGGAGGCCTTCGCGCGCTTCGTGTGCGAGGGCCTGGCGACGACCCTGGCCGAGACGCCCCCCGTCCGCGACATGCGCGGCCGCGTCGAAGTCGCCCTCTCACTCCCGCCGGACGCCTTCGGGCGAGTCGGGCGCGACGAAGAGGAGTGCCGCGCCGGCTTCCACACCTACGCTGTCCCCTTGCGCGTCCGCGCCACGTTGACGCGTCTGGACATCAACGAGGTCGTCGAGAAGACCCTGAGCGCGGGCGACGCGCCGACGATGACACCCCGCGGCACGTTCATCGTGCGCGGCGTCGAGTGGCTCCCCCTGGCGCAGATCGTCCGGGCGCCGGGCCCGTACTATTCCATCGACGATCGTGATGGCCGCGCGCGCTTTCTCCTCGACCTGTATCCCGCCCGGGGCCCGAAGATCAGGCTCGAGTCCGCGCGCGACGGGTCCATCGCGACGCGAATCGGCGACGCCGCGCCCCTACCCGTCACCGCCTTGATGCGCCTCTTCGGCCTCGCGGGGGACGACGGCGCCGACGATGTGGCCCTGCGCGCCCTCGGCGGCGCGCCCGACGGAGCCGTCGCGCGCGCCATCGACGCGACGCTCGCGCACGACCACTCGCCCGACGCGGCCGCCGCCGCCGCCGCCCTTATCACCGCCCTGCGTCCCGGCCGCCCGGCCCCGCCGGCGCATGAGGCCCTCGGCGCCGCCCGTGCGCTCTTCGCCGACCCCGCGCGTTACGACCTCGGCCGGGCCGGTCGCCACCGCCTCGCGCGCCGCTTCGGCGCGGACGCGGGCGCGGGCCGCGCCCTGGAGGCGGCGGACCTCGTCGCGCTCACGCGCCGTCTGGCGCTCCTGGCCGGGGGCGAGGTGGCGCTGGACCCGCTCGAGGACGACGTCGACCACCTCGCGAACCGCCGCGTACGCGGCGTCGACGAGCTCCTTCAGATCGCCGTCCGGCCGGCCATCGACCGCGTCGCCGCGCTCGCGCGGGACCGCCTCGACCGCCTGCGGGACGGCGACATCGACGGGCTAACCCCCGCGCGCGTCGTGTCGCCCGCGCCGATCGCGGCCGCGCTGGTCTCCTTCTTCGCGACCCATCCGCTCGCCCAGATGCTCGACGAGGCGAACCCGGCGCACGAGCTCGCGCAGAAACGGCGCCTGACGGCACGGGGGCCGGGCGGCGTCGACCGCGACCGGGCCGGCCTCTCCGTGCGCGACGTCCACCGCTCACAGTACGGGCGGCTGTGCCCGGTCGAGACGCCTGAGGGCCCGAACGTCGGCCTCGTGCCGAGCCTGGCGCGCCACGCCGTCGTCGACGACCTGGGTTTCCTGCGCACCCCGTACCGCCGCGTCCTGACGCACCTCCCCGCCGGCGACCCCCGGCTCATCGGGCAGGTCCTCGCCGCGGACCTCCCGGGGGCGGGGGGCGCGCCCGGCGCGCGCGCGGGAGAAACCATCTCGCCCGCGCTGGCCGCCGCGCTCACCGTGATCGATCCGGCGCGGGAGGTCCGGATACGGCCCATCGTCTCGACTGAGGTGGTCCTGCTCGACGCGGCCGAGGAAGCGCGGGTCACGATCGCTCCCGCCACGATCGAGATGGACGCGGCCGGGCGGCCCGCGGCGCGGGTGATGGCCCGCCGCGGCGGGATGCGGGTTCCGTCCTCGCCCAAGGACCTCGACTATGTCGACGTCGACCCGGGCCAGATCCTCTCCCTCATCACGTCGCTGATCCCTTTCGCGAACCACAACGACCCCCACCGTAACGTCATGGGCGGGAACATGATCCGACAGGCCGAGGCGTTGGTCGCCCCGGAGGCACCCCTCGTGGGGACGGGGATGGAGGGGTCGGTCGCGCGCGCCTCCAGCCAACTCGTCCTGGCGCACGGCCCGGGCGTCGTCGTGTCCGCCTCGGGCCGGCGCGTGGTCGTGCGCGGGGACGACGGCCGCGCGCGCGCCTACCACCTGCGGAAGGCCAGGCGGTCGAATCAGGGGACCTGGGTCAACCAGCGGCCCACCGTGCGGCGCGGCGACCGGATCGCCGCCGGTGATGTCGTCGCTGACGCGGCCGGGACCGTCGGCGGCGAGCTGGCCCTGGGCAAGAACCTGCTGTGCGCCTTCGTGGCCTGGCGGGGTGGGAACTACGAGGACGCCATCCTCGTGCGCCGCGGCCTCGTCGAGGAGGACGCGCTGACCTCCGTCCGGGTGGATGAGATCGAGGTCGACGTGCGGCGGACCGACGCCGGCCCCGAGCGCCTGGCCCGTCCCGCGCCCGCCGCGACCGGAGAGCGCGACGAGGCGCGCCACCTCGACGCGCGCGGCGTCGTCCACGTCGGCACGACCGTGCGCCCAGGAGATATCCTCGTCGCCAAGCGCACGCCGGTCCTCCCGCGCGAGCTCACGCCGGAGGAGCGTCTGGTGGCCGCGATCTTCGACGCCTCCCCGCGCGAGCCCCGCGAGACGCTCACGCGCCTGCCGAAGGGCAAAGATGGCGTCATCGTCGGCGTCCATGTGGCCGAGCGGGCGGACAACCCGGACCTGCCCGGCGGGGTGGAGGCGCGCGTCACGCTCCTCTCGGCGCAGAAACGCCGCCTCGTCGAGGGCGACAAGATGGCGGGGCGCCACGGCAACAAGGGCGTCGTCTCGCGCATCGTGCCCGACGAGGACATGCCGTTCCTGCCCGACGGCCGCCCCGTCGACATCGTCCTCAATGCGTTGGGGGTCCCGGCGCGCATGAACCCGGGTCAGGTCCTGGAGACGCACCTGGGGTGGGCGGCCGAGGCCCTGGGCCGCCCGGTCGCGACCCCGGTCTTCGACGGGGCGTCCGAGGAGGACGTCCACGCCGCCCTGCGCGAGGCCGGCCTGCCGGAGGACGGCAAGAGCGTGCTCTTCGACGGCGTGACGGGCGAGCCGTTCGCCCAGCGGGTGACGGTCGGCGTCCTCTACATGATGAAATTGGGCCACCTGGTCGAAGATAAGGCCGCCGCGCGCTCGACCGGCCCCTACAGCGCGGTCACGCGGCAGCCGGTGAAGGGCAAGAAGCTCGGCGGCGGCCAGCGCGCCGGCGAGATGGAGGTGTGAGCGCTGGAGGCGCACGGGGCCGCCGCCTTCCTGCGCGAGACCATGACCCTGCGCAGCGACGCCCCCGAGCGCGGCCAGGTCGCCGCGGCGCTCGAGGCGGGCGCCCCCCTGCCGCGGCCGGGGCGAACCGCCACCCTGGACCTGCTGCTGCGCGAGCTGGAGGCGCTCTGTGTTCTCGTCGAGGATGTGGAGGGCCCGGACGGGCCCGGCGTCCGCGCGCGCCTGGCCACCCCGGACGACGTGCGCGCGCGGTCGTGCGGCGCGGTGACGAAGGCGGACACGATCGAGCCGCGCCTGGGCGCGCCGGCCAGAGACGGCCTGTTCTGCGAGCGCGTCTTCGGGCCCACCGTCGACTATCAGTGCCGCTGCGGCAAGGTGTCCGGGTCGGACCGGCGGGGCGACGTCTGCCCGACATGCGGGGTCGCGTCCCTCCCGTCCGCAGTGCGGCGGGAACGCATGGGCCACATCGATCTCGGGGCGCTCGTCGCCCACCCGTGGTACGCCCGTCGCACCGGGAGCGAACACGGGACGGCGATCGCCGTCCTGCTCGGCCTAACGCCCTCCGCGGTCGCCCGCGTCCTCTCCTACGCCGACCCGATCGTCATAGACGCCGACAGGGCGGCGCTCGCCGCGGAGAGTGAGGCGGCGCGCGCCGCCGGCGCCGGCGCACGCGCGCGACTGCTGGCCGGGCTGCGTCCCGGCGCGGTGGCCCCGCTCGACGCGCTGGAGGACGCCGCGGCCCGCCGCCCCGGCGCGGTCAGCTGGGGCTGGGGGGCGCGCGCGTTGCGCGATCTGACGCGGGGGCTGGACCTGGCCCGCATCGAGCGGGAGGGCGAGGACGCGGGGGCGGGGGGCGACGGACCTCCCCGGGCGCGCCGGGACGCGGGGCGGCGTCTGGAACTCGTGCGGGCGTTGCGCGCCGCCGGAACCTCCCCGGACGCCCTCTTTATCGAGGCGCTCCCGGTGCTCCCGCCGGACCTACGGCCCATCCTGCGGATGGGCGACGGCCGCCGCGCGATCGCCGACGCGACGGAGCTCTACCGCCGCGTCTTGCTCGCCAACGACCGGCTGGCCCGCCTGCGCTCCGTGGGGGCGCCGCCGATGCTCGAGCGCCTCGCCGAGCGCGCGGTGTGCGATGCGGTGTGGGCACTCTTCGACAACGGGCGCGCGTGCCGCGCGGTGAAAGACAAAGGGGGGCGACCCTTCAAGAGCCTGTCGGAGGGGCTGCGCGGCAAGGAGGGGCGTTTCCGCAAGACGCTGCTCGGCAAGCGCACCGACTACTCCGGCCGCTCGATGATCATCGTCAACCCGGACCTGCGCCTCCATGAGTGCGGCCTGCCCAAGCGCCTCGCGCTGGAGTTGATGCGCCCGTTCGTGCGCCGGCAACTCGTCCGGGACGGGGCGGCGGCCTCGATCGCGGCCGCCGACAAGCGCATCAAGGCGGCCCTACACGAGCCGCGCCGCGCGCGCCCGTGCGACGCCCGCGGCCGGCCGTACGCCGCGGGCAACGCCGCGGTGTGGAAGGCGTTGTCCGCCGTCGTCGAGGGGCGGCCCGTCGTCCTCAACCGGGCGCCGACGCTACACCGTCTGAGCATGATGGCGTTCCAGCCCGTGCTCGTCGAGGGGATGGCGATCCAGATCCACCCCCTGGTGTGCTCCCCCTACAACGCCGACTTCGATGGGGACCAGATGGCGGTGCACATCCCGCTCTCGCCCGAGGCCGTGCTGGAGGCGCGCCACCTCCTGCTCGCCTCGCGCAACATCCTCTCACCCTCCGACGGTGAGCCCACCGTGGCGCCGCAGAAGGATATCGTCATGGGCTGCTACTACCTCACGCGCGCCCGCCTCCCGGCCCCCGCGGTCGAACCGCCACTTTTTGGCGACGCCGACGAGGCGATCCGGGCCGCCGACGCCGCCCGCGTGGCCCACGCCGCGCTCGATCCCGGTCACGACCCGCTCGACCGCGCTCCCGGTGAGCCGCCCGCCGTCGCGGGCAGCAGCGGCGCGGGCGACCCCCGTCCCGCGTGGCGGGCGGATCCCCCCGACGCCCCCCGCACGCCGGGCCGCATCGGTCTGCACGAAACGGTCGACGTGCTGATCCCCGACCGGGTCGCGCGCGCGACGCACGCCGACGCGCCGTGGTACGACCTGCCCTGGGGACGCGTGCCCCGCGCGTCCGCGATCGCGCGCGGCGGCGCGCTGGCGCTCCGCACGACGCCCGGCCGGTTGATCCTCAACTACGCGCTGCCCCGGGACGTCCCCTACACGAACGAGACCCTCGACAAGGGGAAGCTACGCGACCTCGTCGGCGCGGTCTATCGCCGCTGCGGCCCCGCCCGGACCGCCATCGTCGCCGATGAGCTCAAGCGCCTGGGATTCCTCTACGTCACCCGGTCGGGCGTCTCCATGGCCATCGGCGACGCGCCCATCCCGCCGGAGAAGGCGGATATCCTGGCCCGCGGCAACGCCCGCGTCGCCGCGATCGACGCCGCGGAACGCCGCGGCATGACCTCGTCGGAGCGCGCCTACGAGGAGCGGTGCGCGGTCTGGCGCGGGCTCAAGGATGAGATCGAGGCCGCGACGGGGGCCGCGCTCGACCCCGAGGGCCCCGTCCATCTGATGGCGACGAGCGGGTCCACCAAGGGCGGGTTCACGCAAATCGTGCAGCTCACGTTCTGGAAGGGCTCGGTCGCGGACACGAGCGGCCGCGTGACGGACCGCCCGATCGAGGCGTGCCTGAAGGAGGGCCTCGGCCCAATCGAGTACGTCGCGGCGACGAACGGCACCCGCAAGGGCCTGGCCGACACCGCGAAAGGCACGGCCAGGGCCGGCTACTTCACGCGCAAGATGGTCGAGGGCGCCCAGGAGGTCGTCGTCCGCGCGGAGGATTGCGGGACGCGCGCGGGTCTCGCGCGGGGGACCGCCGAGGCGGGGGTCGGGGTCGCGGACCCCACGCGGCGCCGCGCGGCCGAGGCGCGTTTCCTGCGCCGCGTCACGGGGCGCGTCGCGGCCGAGGACGCGCGCGACCGCGCGGGGCGGACAATCGTCGCGCGGGGCGCTGAGATCGGCGACGCGGCGGCGCGCGCGTTGCTCTCGGCGATCGCGTCCGGGTCCCTCGCCCATGTGCGCGTGCGGTCCGTCATGACGTGCGAGGCCGGCGAGGGGGTCTGCCGCCGGTGCTACGGATGGGACGTGGCGACGCGGCGGCTCGTCTCCATGGGCGTCCCCGTGGGCGTCGTCGCGGCGCAGTCGATCGGCGAGCCCGGCACCCAGCTGGTGCTGCGCACCTTCCACACCGGCGGCGTCGGGGGCGGCGACATCACGCAGGGGCTGCCGCGCATCATCGAGCTCGTCGAGGCGCGCCGCCCCACGGTCCGCGCCCTCGTCGCGCGGGCGTCTGGGATCATGGGCATCGAAGGGGAGGGGGCGCGTCGGACCATCGCCGTCCGGCGGGACGACGGGACGTCCTGGACCGTGCCGGTCCCAGCGGGCGTCGCCGTCCTGCCGGAGCCGGGCGCGCGCGTCGAGGCGGGGGACCCGCTCACACCCGGCGCCCCCTGGCCGAACGACATCCTCGAGACCCGCGGCCTGGAGGCCGCGCGCGCCTACCTCGTCGGGGAAATCCAGGCGATGTACGCGCAGCAGGGCGTCGAGAAGGACGACAGGCACGTCGAGGTCATGGTCCGGCAGATGACGCGGCACGTCCGCGTGACGGACCCGGGGGGCAGCGGCGCGCGCCTGGGCGCGGTCCTCCCGCGGGTGGAGGTCGCCCGGCTCAATCGGGATCTCGTCGCTGTCGGGCGCGCCCCGATCGAGGCGACGCCGCTCGTGCTGGCCATCTCGGCGGCGACGATGCGCGGGCACTCGTTCCTCGCGGTCGCCTCGTTCGAGAAGACGACCGACGCCCTCGCGGTCGCGGCGCTCGAGGGGCGGGTAGACCACCTCACGGGGATCAAGGAGCGTGTGATCTGGGGGCTGACGATATCCGCGGGGACCGGGCCGGCCCTCCAGGACAGCGAGGAGGCCGTGCGCGGCCTCCTCCCGCGCGCGGGGGCCGGGGAGCCACGCTGGCCCTGGGTCGGCGGCGGCGACGCGACGGCCGCGCGCTAGATGGCGGAGCGAACACGCTCCGACCGCCGGTAGAGCAGGGGCGCCGCGCGCCCCGAGGGGGGGGGG